>Ga0157370_10007599_pt1 | contig 11774 bp, 11 predicted proteins | sample C35metaG_FD_113463 | JGI IMG/M metagenome (GOLD analysis project Ga0157370, IMG submission 113463) | Corn rhizosphere microbial communities from Kellogg Biological Station, Michigan, USA - C3-5 metaG | ecosystem: Host-associated > Plants > Roots > Rhizosphere > Soil | place: USA: Michigan... | reverse complement strand
TGGTTGCATTGATGCGCTTGATGGTGCGACACGACAATTCGTTTCACTTGCTGATTCGCCGACCACCGTGGCGATCGCTGCGCGCAACGGCAGACAGATGTAATGACGACAGGCAAGTGAGGGTGGTCCCATTACTTCCGGAACATTTTCGCCCCAGCTAAGGTCTGCGAGACCGAAGTGGACGGTCGGCTTGATGTAAATTCAGATCTGGCAAGCAGGTCTCTCGCCCAACCGCTCTATCAACTTTACGAGATAACCTTCGGGATCCTGGACGATGAATTCGCGCTGGCCTACTTCTATATTTTCAGCCTGATACCAGGTGTCTTTGCTATCTCGATAGAGTGGAAATTCAACCTGACCAAGTGTCTGGATAATGGGTGTGACAGCCTCTACATTTAGTTTGCGAAGACGCCCGAGCGGCTCGACCACCTTGACGAAATAGCCTCCCGGTCTAGCTCACCTTCTGGATGCAACTGGTTCCGGGATAGATGATACTGGTTCCTCTTGAAATGCCTAGAACCGTCACTATCCCCCGTAGTAGGGCCAAGGCGCGGGCTCCATGGCCATGAACTGGAGGATTCATCCATGACGAAGCGCGGGCTATCAGAACCAGACTCCTCTTTTAAACGTTTCCGGGTGCAATGGGCGCTGATGAATGCTTATGAGAGGTTCGAGCAGATAATCGTTTTCGCCCTAAGCCTTATCATCGCCAGTGTGATCCTCATGGCGATGCTCCAGCTCTGTCGGCGCCTGCTTCCCATGTTGATATCAGGGACAATCGATCCGCTCGACCATGAAGTGTTCCAGTCGATTTTTGGCTCGATCTTTACTGTCCTGATTGCGCTGGAATTCAAGCATTCGATAATTCGCCCAGCGCTACGACGTGACAGCATCGTCCAGGTGAGAACTGTTCTGCTGATCGCTCTGTTGGCGCTCAGTCGCAAATTCGTGATTCTGGATTCGATGACTACACCAGCCATTACTATTGCCGCGCTGGGTTTCGCTACACTTGTGCTTGGCATCGTGTGCTGGCTTCTCGGCAAACAGGGTGGAGATTCAAAGGTTGATGGGGAATAAATAGATACGCGCTTACCCGATTGACCTGCTAAAGCTGAACGGAGGCATTCACAACTGGTGTCTGCCTTCGGAGGTTCTAGTCTTGATATATGAAAAGAAGGCGCCTGATGAAATGACCGCTACCGCCATCGCACCTCCGGCTCAATGGCAGTTGTGTCATGAAAAAGCCCGTGAAATCACCGGGCTTTACTGGTTTACACCTTGCTTAGCGCCGCTTTCACATCGTCCGGCGTCATGGGCAATTTGCGTAAACGTACACCTACCGCGTTGTAAATGGCATTGGCAATGGCCGGGGCCACCGGCGTTACGGCAGGCTCACCCAAGCCGGACGGCGCTGCCTTGCTGGATATAAACTCGATTTTGACCTCGGGAGGCGTCTGCAACATACGCAGTGGCGTATAGGTATCAAAGTTGGAGTCTTTGAATTTACCTTTCACCAACTCGCTGCCTTCAAACAACGCCATCGACAGCCCCCACAATGCTGCGCCCTGACACTGGGCTTCGGCCCCATCGGGATCGACGATTATGCCGGCATCCACGACGATATAGAGCTTCTGCACATCGACCAGGCCAGTGACTTTATCGACATGCAACTGCACGGCACAGGCAACCCAGGTGGGCATCTCCCTTTCCTGGCCAAAAGTCGAGGCAATACCCAACCCTGTACCTGTCGGCTGCTGCGTCCCCCAGCCAATCATGGCAGCGGCCTTTTTCAACACGGCAGCCTGACGGGAAGCACCACCAATGGCTATCGGACCACTGCCGGCATTGCGACCTTCTGCAGTCAATAAATCCAGGCGAAATGCCAGCGGATCCTTGCCGGCATGGTGTGCCGCTTCATCCATAAAGCTTTCCACAGCCCAGCCGGTCCAGCCGGCGCTTACCGAGCGCAGCCAGCCAGGACGGAACGAAGCGTTGGCCAGGTCGTTGGATACCGCACGCACCTTCTGTGCGCCCACCGTGAACCAGTGATCGGCACCGGCGATGGCGAAGGGGTCGAACGGTTGGCCATTGATACCTTTGGGCATAAAGACCGGGACCATCACTTGCGTCGGCCAGCCCGCCGTCGCGTGGTGTTCCATGGCAATCACGCGCTTGTGCGCATCGAACGCCATCTTCAACTGCTGCACCGATGCGGAACGCGGGCTATCGAACTGCATATCCTGCGAACGGCTCATGACCATTTTTACCGGTTTGCCATCCAGCGCCTTCGACGCCAGCGCCGCCGGAATGGTGTAGTCACCGTTAAGACGGCGTCCGAAGCCGCCTCCCAGCATGTAGGCGCGAATAGTTACCTGTTCTTCTTTCACACCCAGCGCGGTAGCCAGCACCGCCGTGGTCAGGGACTGCCATTGACAACCGGAATGGATCTCCCAGATATCGTCAGCGTTGCGAAAAGCCAATGCGTTCAGTGGTTCCATTTGCGCATGCAGCACGGTCTGGGTGAGGTACTCCTGTTCAAACGTGGACGCCGCTTTGCCAAAGACCGGTGCAGTGTTGGTGTCTCCGGTATCCAGAATGGCGCCTTTGGCGGCATCCTTGAGCAATTCTCGACCGTGATTGATGATATCCGCTTCAGACACCTTGGCAGCCTCGCCGACCTCCCAACTGACTTTGACCAACCCGGCCGCTTTATGGGCCGCATAGTAGCTGTCGGCAAGCACCATGACCCAGCCAGGCACCGTACCGCTTGGATCATCCAGCACCAGTGTCTGTCGATAGCCTTTCACCGCTTTGGCAGCCGTATCATCCAGCTGGGTCACTTTGGCGCCATAACGGGTCGGCGGCAGTAACGGGCTGGCATACACCATGCCCTCACGTTTGGCATCGATACCGAAGACCGCGTCCCCCGTTGTTTTGTTGGGAATGTCCAGCGAAGTGACCGGTTTACCTACCAGCTTCAGGTCGGCATCGGCCTTCAGTGGCAGCGCTTTCAGCTCCGCTTCGCTGAACTCACGGGTCACGCCCAAGGCGACCAGTTCGCCATAGGAAATTTCCTGTTTTCCGGAAACCACCTTACCGTCGAGGGCCACACAGGCATCGGCAGAAACGGCCCATTTTTTGGCAGCTGCCTCAATCAATGCCACGCGCCCGGCAGCACCGGCCTGACGGTAAATCGGCCAGCTCTGGGATACCGACCAACTACCGCCGGTTACCATCAGGCCCCAGTTCTTGGCGCTGTCCACATGGACGATTTCCACATCTTTCCAAGGCACCTCCAATTCGTCGGCCAGGATACGGGCGATGGAAGTACCCACGTGCTGACCCATTTCAGCCCGAATGATGTTGACCTTGACCTTGCCGGTATTGTCGATGGAGTACCACACCGACGGTTCATAGATGGCACCTTCACTTGGCAGCACCGCGTCATCGGACGTTGCAGGGTCCATGGCCGCCAATACGCCGCGTGGAAAGCCGAAGCTGACTCCCGCAAGGGTCACGGCAACCAGGAAGCCACGGCGAGTCATGCCTGCTGGCTCTCGCACACTAGTCAGCCTGCCCATGTTTGACCTCCTGCGTCATCACTGCCGCCGCTTCATGAATCGCTTGGCGGATGCGCACGTAAGTCATGCAGCGGCAGACGTTGCCACTCATCACGGCATCGATATCTGCATCGGTTGGATCGGGAAAGTCGCTCAGCAGCGCGGCGGCTTGCATGATCTGACCAGACTGGCAGTAGCCACACTGCGGTACCTGCAATTTGTGCCAGGCCACCTGTAATGGATGATTGCCCTGCTCGGACAAGCCTTCGATGGTGGTAACACTGGCACCCTCTACCGCGGAGACAGGTGTGATACAGGAACGGGTGGCTCGGTCACCAACGTGTACGGTGCAAGCACCGCAGGCACCAATACCGCAACCGAACTTGGTACCGGTCATGTTCAACTCGTCACGGATAACCCACAGAAGAGGCATGTCTGCGTCCACGTCGGCAACTGTCGGCTTGCCGTTCAACATAAACCTGGCCATAGCTCACTTCTCCCGCGAATTAATGCTCAAAACGGGGCTGACGACGAATCTCAGCAACTTTTTGCTGCAGATCGGGCCATGGCTGTTCATCCGCGGTTTGTCGCAGGTAATTGGCAATGGCTGTTATATCGTCATCATTGAGCGCTTCGCGGAACTGAGGCATGACCACTCCGCGAATCCCTTGATCACTTCTGAAGCCATCGAGTATGACGTTGATCAGATTGCTCGGATCGTCAAGATGAGTAGCGCTGCCCAGGGCCAGCAACGGACGGCCTTTCACCAACTGGCTACTGCTGTAGTGGCAAGCAGAGCAGCTGCTGTTATACAGCCGGGCACCATGATCGATCCGCAAGTCTGTGGTCTTGCTCTGTGCCTGGACAGCGGCCTGGAGTTTGGGACTGGCCGCTGGTTCGTTGTTGTTGTCACCCGCCAACTCGCCAAAGTAAACACTCAACGCTTTGATATCCGCGTCAGGCAAGGCAGACAAGCCCTCATGCACGACAGGCGCCATCGGGCCAGCGGCACTGCCATGGAATAGTGAGTTGCCAGTACGCAGGTATTCATGGAAATCCTGCGCTCGCCAAGGCAGCGGCGAGGTGCTGGTGCGGGTCAGTGATGGCGCGACCCACCCGTCAATCAATGCGCCTTCGTACATGTGACTGTATTTTTCGCCTCCCAGCGCATTACGCGGCGTATGGCAGGCACCGCAGTGGCTGATCCCCTGGGCCAAATAGGCACCACGGTTCCATTCCTCGGACTTGTCGCTGCGCTTTTCAAACGGATCGGTGTTGGCGAACAGCAGTTTCCAGCCTGCTTGCAGAAAGCGAAGATTGATCGGAAACGGGATACCGTTTTCCTTCTTCTGCTGATTGATCGCCGGCACGGATGACATGAGGAAGGCATACACAGCCTTGATATCGCCATCCGTCATTTTATTGAAGTGCTCGAACGGGAACGCCGGCAACAAGTGATGACCATCGCGGCTGACACCGGTACGCATGGCGCGGATAAACGCCTCTTCTGACCAACGACCGATACCTGTATCAGGGTCCGGAGTGATGTTGCTGGAGTAGATGGCACCGAACTGGGTGTTCATCTGATAGTTACCCGCGTACTCCTGACCACCCGGGGTAGTGTGGCAAGTGCTGCAGTAACCGGCAGCGGCCATGATTTTGCCGTGCTCGACTATGTCCGAAGGGAATTGGTTCCTGGTTGGGGGGGTAATGGATCCGATTTCAGGATGCCAAGCGTAAATTCCGAACAATACAGCTCCGGCAACCCCTATACCAATGATGCTGACAATAATGCGCTTGAGCATTTCACATCACCCCACAGGCTAATGCCTGCATTAAGGGAGCGCGGAACCATCTTGGACTTTTTCCGTATTTTTTGGGTAATCAGTGCGATACAGCGATTGAATCAGAGCGTCTCATTATGATCCTTGGCGGGATTTTGCCCAGCGCTTTTTGGAGCGTTTACAACCAGTCGGGAAAATCCCTCCATCACGCAATCTTCACGACAGGTCTGGACTTCGAACGCGCAACGCATAGTAGTACCAGGCTATTACCCTCCCGCTGCGCGAGACCGGCATGATCTGGAACAAGGATCATCACCCTACCTTCAATCGCCCTTCAATCTCTGCAACCGGCTAATGGCCGGGTTTACACCCAAGCCTTCAAAGGCCCGGTGTTCGGCATTAGTGGTTCAGCTTCGCGTTATAGGAGAGTGCTTCTTTTTTCACTGACAGCCAAAAGCGGTCAGTGACAATATTTGTAAAGGCTACAGTGACAACCGTTCAGCTTCCCGAAGACCGATCTCGACTATTTGTGGAGTGCAGCACCATTGCTGCACGAGCCGCATCTTTGATTGCAGCTCCGCGCAGTTCTGCAATGGGGTCGGGTTCTCCGGATTGGGTGTTGATCCACGCGGAGAACTTCCAGTCACTCCCGACGCGATACCTCAGTCTCAACCAAGATGATTCGCGCCTTTATCAGCCGGTTGATACGCCAGCGAAGCGCCCACGATGCCGGCAACAATGACAACGACTCGTTTGTCCTGAGCATTTCCCATATCAACCTCCATTCTGTCGACCTGCTCATGGCAGCAAGATAAGCGCGCGAAGTGTTGCTGGCACTGGAGGATACCGAAAATTCGTTCAGCGACTACGGTAAGCGCCAACAACGACTATAGTCATTGCAGCGTCAGAGCGAATCCAGCGGTTGCGCTATCCACCTGGCCTCAATCCAATACCGCGAAACACTGCGGACTTCCTCGTGCTTCTTGATGCGGAACATGAACGTCTCGCAGCCGAAAACACTCAGGCTCAGGCAGAGATCGAGGCATCGTCGCCATATATTCCTGACGGTGAATGGAGTTATCCCGCCGGGCAGTCGTATCCCCGCTGAGCAGACTCCAACCACCCATCTATCAGGGCTCAAGCAATGAACACTTCAGAATTGGATGATGCAAAAAAAACGAACGACGACCTGGTTCAGGGGCCGTTAGCAGCCGGCACTGTCGCGCCCGACTTCTCGCTGTACGCGACCCCTGATCAACAGTTGTCGCTGCGCGAGCTAAAGGGAAATCCCGTGATACTTTCGTTTTATCCCGCTGACTGGAGTTCGGTTTGTGGCGACCAACTGACTTTGTACAACCAGTTGCTACCCACATTCAGAGAATACGGTGCGACGCTACTGGGTATCTCGGTTGACAGCGCCTGGTGTCATCAGGCCTTTGCCAAAGATCGGAATTTTCACTTCAGCCTGCTGGCCGATTTCGAGCCCAAAGGCGCCGTGGCGCGACAGTATGGAGCGTACGACTCTCACCTGGGGGTTTGTAAGCGGGCGCTGTTCGTAATTGACAAGGAGGGGGTGGTCGCCTGGAGCTACATCTCACCAATGGCTATCAATCCTGGGGCGGACGGCATTCTGGATGCGCTGGATGCTCTGGCGAATTCGCCACAAAGCACGCCAGCCAAAAATTAACAGGTGATCACATGGCCACTCTCAAAGTCCCGGTAAGTGAAAACGACCATCGCCAGGGAAGTGCGCATGCCAAGGTCACACTGGTGGAATTTGGCGACTATGAATGTCCCTATTGCGGTGAAGCGTATTGGATGGTCAAAGAGCTACAAAAGCATTTTCGCGATGATCTGCAGTTCGTGTTCCGTAACTTTCCACTGACCACCGCTCACCCGCATGCGATGGGTGCTGCTGTCACCGCTGAGTATGCAGGGAGTCGAGGATTCTTCTGGGAGGCTCACGACGAATTGTATGAAAATCAGGAACGATTGGGCCTGCCGCTGTTTCGGGCCATCGCTCTAAAACACGGCCTCTCCGACGAAGAACTCTATCTTGCTATGCAAGACGGTACTTACATACCCAAAATAAAATCCGATTTTAATGGCGGCGTACGCAGCGGCGTGAATGGCACCCCCGCGTTTTACATTGACGGACTTCGTTATGACGGGGTTCCAGAGCTCTCCGAGATGATTCAGATGATTGAGCTTTCGTTAGTAAGTTGACGAAATCGCTAGAATGCGAGATCGGCTTGGCATTACCCACACCGTAGCCCAGGGCGAACGAGAGGCCTTGAAAATAGCAGCGTTCAATCCGGCCGATTTCTGTCTGTCGCATGCCATGTTCCTTGCACAGTGGGCACAGCAGCTGGTACCTGCGTCAAAATTCGGTCACCGTTGCTGTGATGTCTCAGACCCTGCTTGAGAAGCCGCAACGGAGTAGGCAGATCAGCAAACGGCGCCCCATTGCGCAGCGCACCGGGCTTGCATTCGATGAGTGGGATAGAATGCTGCCAGTCAAAACAGACATGATCTCGATTAAAGAGGCGCTCGTGGCTGGCAATCATCGTGTCATCGGCGATAACCACGATCCGGGAAGGATATAGACGGCTGCTGCCCCAATGGCCGACTCGCTCCCACGGCACCGAATAGCGATTTCGTGCCACGCAGATCAGGCAGGTGCTGGAGATCCTTAAGGTATGCTCGACGTAGCGATCAAAAGCGGTCGGCATCAATTTCAACCCGTTCAAGCTCCAAAACTTCCGTCACCGTCAGCCGTTGTACTGCGGGTGTAGCAGCTCGCTCCAGAGCGCAAGCACAACGGCGTTGGCAGAGCTAGGCATTCAGTTCCTCGAAGGTGTGGAACATGCAGTTTGAGCTTCAAGCCAGATGCGCCGTCGATTGCCTTGAACGCTCCTCTCAACAATGCCCTTTTCCCAAACAGAGGCTACGTCGCAGAATCGGGATCATTCTTTCAATACGGGAGATTCAAAAATACACGGTGCTGCCAGCGATAGGCATCGCTCATAAAGCAGCGGCACGAAAATATCAGCCCAGCGACCGAGGACATAAAAAATGGCGGTGTTAATTTTTGACAGTTCGGAAGATTCCATAGTCGAAGCCCGTGTTCTGGTCGAGGCGCTGAATGAATGGTTGGCGGAACAGCAGCCCAGTTGCCCGCTAACGTCTGCCCGTGCGCAATTTTGCTATCGGCCAGATGGCACGCTGGATTCGGTATTGACCGTACTAACAGAGGTGGCGGTGGACTAATAACAGCCCGGATTGAAGCGGCGCTTCGTGCTGGTATGCACTTGACCGTAGAATGCCCGCCGTGACGCGAATTTCGAGTCAGCCATCAAGATGTTGTGCGAGAAAATTTACTGCGTAGGCATGTGGATCAATTCGGCATCGGCAACAACTGGCTTGGCAAATAGGCGGCATGTACGGCTGTTGAAGTCACCTTGAGCGGCAGCATCTGCCCGATCCAATTGGCCTGCTGCCCTGCAATATTCGCCAGCAATCCTGCTCGCTCATGTCCCGCACTCGCCATTTGGCCTTATACGAGCCGCCGGCCGTTTGCAGTCGAAGTCCGCAGGGACCGAACAGGTCAAGTGTTGTACTCAGTTTTTGCGACCGCCCCCCAAGGTTGACGCCTATACCCGGCCACCCATTCGCTTATCCGTTAGTTTCCTTTTACATTAAAGAGGTGCACACGGAGCCAACAGCGAATGAAGTCTTTGAAGTATTATGAAAAAAATCGACACGCCACATGGTTGGAGTTGTTTTTTGACCTGATTTTTGTTGTTGTAATTGGCAAGGTGACGCATATTCTCGGAGATGTTCATCAAGGCCACTTTGAACATGAGCAATTATGGACATTTGTATTGCTTTTTGTTCCATTGTGGTGGGTCTGGTCTAGTCACACAATTTACGCCAACAGGTTTGATACAGACATTAACGCTCACCGTTTGGCAACATTATTTGTAATGTTGCTGCTCATTGTGCTGTCTGCACTGATTGGGGATGAGCCAGAAGTAAACTATCCGCTTGTTATTGCCTGCTATTTTGGTATACGTGTCGCCATCAATATTATGTACATTTCATCCAGACGTAAACTTGATGGCCGTGGCGAATTCTCATCCAAGCTTGGCTTTGCTCTGTTAGTTAGCGCAGTTGTTAGTCTTTCATCCATTCTTTTTGACCCACCTATGCGATACCTTGTCGCTTACTTTGGGATTTTTCTCGATATTCTCATCCCTGTATTTGTTGGGAGTAAACTAAATCCATCGTCGGCACCACGTTCATCCCTACCAATGAGAAGCGGATGTTCGTGGTAAAGCACGGGGAGTGATCAAGCACCGCACGGGTGAGGCCGACGCCAGGTGGCCACAACCTAATCAAAGAAGGCCAGGGTGCGAACTTCGATACTCTCGCGCGGCGGGGCTCCCGGCGGCGTGAGGGGGTCCTGGAAGGCGGTATGGGGCGTGAAGCGGGCACGGCCGTCGTGACGCGAGTCATACCCCTTGATCAGCAAGACTTCGTCACCGCGCATGTCCGGAAAATAGTACCAGCGCTGTTGCGGATTGTAGGCCAGGTGGTAGATCTCACCGATACGATCAGGATAGACCAGGTCGGTGGCCAGCAGGTCATTGGGGTCGAGTGTCGAGGCGTCCAGCACGGCCAGCGGCGAGCGCTTGACGGGCCCGCGCATTGGGCGCCAGAGGTTAATCTGGGCCACCGACACCAGTGCGGCGGCCTGATCCTGGCCCAGCACGTCGCGAATACGCTCAGGACCCGAGCGCTCGGTGTAGTCATTATGCACACGGTTGGCTGGGCCGCGAATATCCCGCCCCTCGGCGTCGCTGCGCCTGGTGTGGTCGAAGATGACGACCCGGTTCGCGCCCGTCAGCTCCTTGATCAAGGCCTTGACCTCGTCATAGTAGACGCCCTCCACCAAGGCATCGTCGTAGAGGTCGTCGACCACCGTATCCCGCCGATGGAGCTCAAACCCCTGCTTGTCCAGAGAAAGGCTGTCTGCCAACGGACGTCCGTTGTATATCGTGACCTCGCGCTCCTCTTGCTCGGCAAAGTAGTGCGGTTCACTATCACCGGTCAGAGCCTCGGTATGCACATAGGGCTTCGCATCGTGCTTGACCAGGTAGGTGAGTTTTGTGATGACGCTAGCGGGCATATCAGTTGTGCACTTCAAGTAACGCCTCCCGGTCTGCTGACCGCATTCGGCGTGGTGTCACCGTGGCGGCGCTGTAGCTTGCCTGTAAACTGCCTCATCCTCGATCGTATGCCTTCCAAGGGACACTTTCAAATGCACCCCGAGGTGCATGGTCCCCGACCGGTAGAAAAGGACATACCTACCTCGGCACCGACGTGCAGCTTGACCAGTACTGGCGCGTCGGACTCCAGGCCCGCGCCTAGGGCGACTACTACATCGAAGTTCTGAACCAGCAGCGCAAATACGGTGGATATCCGGATGGAAGATCGCATCCCAACACATCATCTTTTGCGCAGCATTGATCAGTATCTCTATCTGAGCAACCTGCGATAGCTGACCAAATTGAGAAAGAAAAAACTAGATATTGACATATCTCGATATCGCAAATAGTCTGAGTTCGAAGCCACCCCCCGTATCTCAGGAAGCGCCAAATGCAGAAGATGTGGGTGAACACCTCAACGAAGCGCCTTACGGTTTGCTCTGATCCCGTGGATCCGCATCCATTTAGCGTAATACATCGATATTTCTATATATGCAGGTAAATGAAATGACACAGTCCGCGCTCTTCAAAACCGCACAGCTGGGGCCCTACACCCTCAAGAATCGAATCGTTTTGCCACCACTTACCCGTTCGCGTAGCTCCCAGCCTGGCAACATTCCGAACGATCTCATGGCCACGTATTACCGCCAGCGTACTGGCGCGGGATTCATGGTGACCGAAGGCACCCAGATCGAGCCTCGTGGACAGGGTTATGCCTGGACTCCCGGCATTCACAGCGCCGAGCAGATTGAAGGCTGGCGCAAAATCACCGACGCCGTTCACGCCGAAGGGGGTGTGATCTTCGCTCAACTTTGGCATGTCGGCCGCGTGTCGCACATGTCCTTGCAGCCCGGCGGTGAAGCGCCGGTCGCGCCGTCAGCCATAAAGGCGGACAACGTCAAGGTATTCATCGAGACCGGCCCTGGCACGGGTGCACTGGCCGATCCATCGACCCCGCGCGCTCTTTCCACCGCAGAGGTGAAAGAACTGGTCCAGCTCTATGCCCAGGCGGCCCGCAATGCCCTGGACGCTGGGTTCGATGGGGTGGAACTGCACTGCGCGAACGGCTACCTGGTGAACCAGTTCATTTCCGCCCACACAAACCAGCGTGATGATGAATATGGTGGCTCGTTGCAAAATCGACTGCGCTTCCTGCGCGA
>Ga0157370_10007598_pt1 | contig 11775 bp, 10 predicted proteins | sample C35metaG_FD_113463 | JGI IMG/M metagenome (GOLD analysis project Ga0157370, IMG submission 113463) | Corn rhizosphere microbial communities from Kellogg Biological Station, Michigan, USA - C3-5 metaG | ecosystem: Host-associated > Plants > Roots > Rhizosphere > Soil | place: USA: Michigan... | reverse complement strand
TTTACTTCAATTCTACAGGTAACCCGGCCATGGCTACGGGGGGCATGGGCGATGTGTTAGCGGGGATCATAGTATCGCTTTTGGCTCAAAAATATCAACCCGAGGAGGCCTGTATTCTGGGTGTTTACATTCATGCTAAAACGGGGGATGATCTGGCATTACCAAATCGAGCCAACGTGGTTATGCCAACTCAGGTAATAAACAGTTTGCCTGCAACAATGTCAAAATTAATGGCATAAAAAAACGGATGCGAGTATCACACATCCGTTTCTCTAAACATATTAACTGATCTTATAAAGAACTAATACTCTTAACTGGTATATCTATAAGACAGTGTTTAAATACGTTTCGTTACAGTATTTTATTAATTTTTTTTAAAAAAGATGATAAAGCTGTCATTTGCAACTGTTTGTCCCTGATTTCATACTCACAGTGGGGTGGATGGCCCAAAATGGCATATAAAACTACTTTTTTGAAGTATTTTCGTTTAAAAAAGAGCTAAAAGCTGTAATTTTTGTCAAAAAAGATAGGTCAGAACTGACCAATAACTACCATCTCGTTCATGGTAGGATTAACACTACCACCACGTGGTTCCAGTGTTACAGCGAAAGCCACCGCCTGTTCAACAGGTTTCATCAACTTCATATCAACCGAGTCGGTAGTGGTTTTATCAAAAACACCCAGATCAACAGGTTTGCCATTTACAATAGCCCATAATTGGTATTGATGCGCCTGGTCGTTATCCGGCAATTGCATGCCAACCATATCAATCATTACTTTCTTTTTAACCGGGCTCCAGGCAACTGTCATCTGTGCTGATGGCAGTTTGGGCGTTCCCTTTAGCTTAAGCAGTTTAAAAGTTGAATCTCTGAAAACATCAAGCTCATCATCCATATGATTGATGGTTTTGCTAAACTTTGTGTTTTGCGAGTTTAATACAATAAGCAGCTGGTTGCTGTTTTGCAGTTCATTATAGATGCTGTATAGCGCTACCAGGCTGCCAATTAATAACGTAATGCTAGCAGCAAAGGCATACTTGTAAAAATTACCTGTGGAGCGCGGGGGTATCGAAACTACTTTTGCTTCAGCCTCTGTATTTTTTGAGCGGAAAGTGCTATCGTCGGCAAAATTGGTAAGCAGGCTGTTCAACACTTTGTGCCGATGTTGTTCTGCAGGTTGTACAGCATTCTCCGCGGCGTAAAGCTCAAGTGCGTTTTCTATATCACGCAACTCTGTCTGAACTGCCGGATGGGCTGCAGCCATTTTTTCTACCTGTTCGCGCTCTTCGGGGCTTCCATCTCCCAAAGCATACAACTCAAGTATTCCAGATTCAATATATGCTTTTATGTCGTCCAACTACGCTTTAATTAAAGTATTTCCTCAGCTCAATTATTGCTGTTCTTAAACGGGTTTTTATAGTACCCAACGGTATGCCCAACTCTTCGGCGGCTTCCACATGGGTGTATCCTTTAAAATAAACCAGATCAAGAATAGCCTGCTGCTCGGGTTTTAAGTTTTGTACCAGCTCTTTTACCCCAAGCAACTCCGGTTTATAAACCGTGTTGCGCTGTTCGTCTATAAAAGTTACGTTATTTTCTATCTCCTGGTTTTTATTCTGGTTTTTAAAATCCTTGGAGCGCAGTTTATCTATTGAGAGATTACGGGCAATGTTTACCATCCAGGTAAAAAGGCGACCCTTATCAGCGCTGTAAGCTGCAAAGGAATGCCATATTTTCACAAAAGTTTCCTGGAGCACATCTTCCGCTGTAGGTGTATCATTAATTATGCGCGAAATTACACCAAATAGCGACGCCGAGTACATATCGTACAATGCCTCAATTGCTATTTTTTCACGGTTTTGTAAGGCCAAAACCAGCTGTTCTTCGGATAGGGATATTTTGCTTTTTTTACTCAACGGGGTGAATATATAAAGGAAATGTTAGATTTCAAACAAGTGTTTTTCAGCATGATATGACGAGCGTACCAGAGGGCCGCTCTCTACATATCTGAAACCCTTACTTAATCCAACTTCCTTATAAAAAGCAAACTGATCCGGATGTATCCAGTCTACAACAGGGTGATGACTGCGTGTTGGCTGTAAATATTGGCCTAATGTTAAAATTTGAACACCAGCGGTAAGCAGGTCGTCCATTGCCTCTAAAACGTCAGTTTCTTTTTCGCCTAAACCAAGCATAATGCCCGATTTTGTGCGTAATCCGGCTTCTGATATTTGCTTTAATGCTTCAAGGCTACGATCGTATTTTGCTTGTATACGTACCTCACGGGTAAGGCGCTTTACGGTTTCAAGGTTGTGCGATACCACCTCGGGGCGTGTTGCCAATACACGGGCAAGGTTATCCCAAATACCTCTAAAATCGGGCAACAAAGTTTCAAGCGTAGTACCCGGGCTTTCGCGGCGAATAGCGTTTATAGTTTCGGCCCAAATAGTTGATCCTCCGTCTTTTAGATCGTCCCGGTCAACAGATGTTATCACACAATGCTTAACCTGCATCAACTTAACCGAGTTAGCAACGCGGTTTGGCTCGTCAGTATCTACCGCCAGGGGTCTTCCGGTTGCAACGGCGCAAAAAGAGCATGAGCGGGTACAGATGTTACCTAAAATCATAAAGGTAGCAGTACCAGCACCCCAACACTCGCCCATATTGGGGCAATTGCCGCTTTCGCAAATAGTATGAAGTTTATGATCATCAACTAAACTGCGCACATGAGCATATTCCTTCCCCGTAGGAAGTTTAACTCTTAGCCAATCTGGCTTACGTGTTGGTTGATTAGCTGGAACTACCGGCAATTCTATCATGGTACAAAAGTAGTTAAAAACCTTTTAACCGTTTAAATGCGGTGATTAAATATTACATAGTGTTGATGTAAAAGATTTTACAACTTTTAGCGCTGAAAAACAACTAAAAGTTGTGCGATAGATCGGCCCAATTGGATAGTTGAGTTGTGGGAGACATCGCCTCTCCAATCTGTGCATATACCTGTTCTGCAGATAAGCCTTGCTTGCGCAGGTATTGGATAGATGTTGCCCCGGCCGATTTGGAAAGCTTCGTGTCATCTGCTGTAGTAAGTAATTCATGGTGATGAAAGGTGCTTTCGGTAAAAGAAATAACACCAAGAACTGAGGCAAGATAATGTTGAGCGATAGTTGAGTGCCATAAGTCCGCGCCCCTAATGATCAAGTCAACGCCAAAATGAGTGTCATCAATTAGCGATGTCAGCTGGTAAGCAGGGTATCCGTCCTTTTTGCGGACGACAAAATTTGTCATGTCCGAAGGTAAAGTATATTTCATCGCGCCGTGCTCCAGAGTATTAATTGTTAAGGTTCGTTGATCTGTAGAAATGCGCCAGGCGCAGTCGGCAGTATCAAGCGGTAGTTTTTTGCTTTGGCAGCTACATTGGTAACCCGGCGTTTGCAGTAGCCTGCGCGAACATGTACAGGCAAACACCTTATCGCTTTGTACTAATTTGTCCAAAACAGGTTGGTATATATCCATCCTGCAAAGCTGCGACCATTCATTTTCATATTGCGATGTGTTACCAGGCCCTTGCTGCCACGGAATATCTAAAAATTTAAGGGTATCAAAAATATCATTCACGTAGGGTATTTCAACCCGGTCGCGGTCAATATCGTCTATGCGTAATAAAATGTTCGCATCTACGCGTTTAGCTATGGCTGCTGTAAGAGCAAAAGAATAGGCGTTGCCCAGATGAAGGTAACCGCTGGGAGTAGGGGCTATTCTTGTCAGTTTAAAATGCTTATTAATGTGTAACATTAGGTGCCATAGATAAAACTTCGCAATATATAAAAGGTATATCATTCATATTTGCCAAAGAGTAGACGAATAAATGAAGCACGAACCAGGTGACAAATATTTTTCTTTCAAGAAAACCAATTTTTATATACCGGGCTGAAAAATTTAACAACTGTTTATAAATGAGGCTTGTTTGATGAAACATATATTTTAATTTTTCGTTAAATCTATAAAACCACCTCACTTATGAACAAGATAAGCAACCTGCACAGTAAAGTGCACAAATGGCTTAATGCCATCGGATTCAGGTTAAATGCTTCGCAAACCAACAAGCGCAGTAACGTAACAACCAATCATTATTTTTTTGAAACTTTTAATCTGTTGGAAAGAAGCAAGCCCGGCGATCAGAAGAACTCTAAATTTTTGTGCTTTGATATGTACGGCGAAAAAATCAATGTAAGGTCTTTGCTAGACCTCCAGGCAGCTTTTTTTGAAAACATAAGTCAGCTAAAATAAAGCCTGAAAAACAATTATATTCTTCGTTTTAAAGTGAGCAATACCCTGGCGGTTTCTTTATCACGGTAAAGTTCAAGAAGGATAGTGCGCCCGTCTCTTGATTTGAGCAGATCGTCAATTTGTTGCATGCTCATTTTGTTAACCGGTTTAAAGTTTATCGAAATTATTTCATCCTCGGCCTGTATGCCAACTTCTTCCGCGGATGAACCGGCATCAACTTTTTCAACTATCAGATGGTCAAAATTTTCGCCTGCGGCATGATAGCTGAGACCGCTCATATCGTGTTCGAACACCTCCTTTAAATATGAATTAGGCTTTAAATACATTGCATTGTTTTGATAGTCGAATATAATGTCAAACCGTTTAAGTATGCCAATGCCCACACTGCCGTCTCGTTGTACGGATGTTTTAAATGAGGGGTCGTTTGAGGGGAATGAAGTAATAACGTCATTAATATTATATTTTCCAATGTTTAGGTTGCTTACACGGCTTAAATGTCCGTCAATTAAGCCATTTAGGCCTACTCCCAAATTCGCGCTGATTGATTTTTGCGGTAAGGAATCTACTTTTTCTAATGACAAAGGATGGCCTGCCCCCAAATCAATTAATAATTTGTTTGTCTTGCTCTTGTCGTTGGCGATGGTAACCCGGGCTTTCATATATGGCTTACCCTCTTCAATGGTCAACGGTATTTTTTCTGCTTTTCTAAAAATACGCATCTTGCCGGGGCGTGTTATTAATAAAGTACTGTCGGTAAAATTAACCTTTACTGATAATTGTCTAAAAAACTCAGCCCCGAGTAAACCATGTATAGGCATTCCGGCATAATTTGACAATCCAAAAAAATCATCTTTTAATATTGCAGCTGATACATCTTTACTAACCAGTTGGTCGGCAATATTGATACTTACCAAAGGAGCGATTATAGCTTCATAATTATCACGCTCACCCAGGCCAGCTATCGTTATAGTACGTTTATTTACAATATTCAGCGAGTCTATAAGCTTGGGGTCGGTAATAAGCATAAGTCCAACGCCTGTATCCAGTATAAAATTATAAGGGCCTTTACCGTTTATTTTTAACGGTATCACCACCATGCTGCGTATCATTTTGAAATGAAGGAACGCGCGCTTTTTGTTGCCGGTAATGTCAAATTGTTGCGCGCATACAGATGAAGCCCAGCAGATAAGCGTCAATAAAAATAAAATGGTGTTGCACTTTACAACCCGCGACATTCCGTTCAAGGTTTTATAATTGGTAATTAAAATTACAAATTATAGGACGCAAAAGAAATATACTAGTTACAAACGCTATTCTTTGTCTGTACTGGTTTTAAGCTTACCCTCTAATTGCGGATTTTGCGGAGGTAATTCCTTAACCACAGCTTCAACTTCAGTTTGCTTTACATAAACGGCATAGGGGGCAGGTTCAATTTTACTGCCTATTGCTTCTGCGTATACCTGTGTAAACTCTGCGCCTATGTACAGAATTGCCGATGTGTAGTAAATCCACACCAAAATAATAATGAGCGACCCGGCTGCTCCGTAAACTGATCCCTGTGCAGTGTATTGGATGTACATACCAATTAAATACTGCCCCAGCATAAAAAGTATGGCCGTAAAAAATGCACCAACGCGTACATCTTTCCATCTGATCTTAACATCAGGTAAAAATTTAAAAATAATGGCAAATAACACCGATATTACCGCGGCTTCAATAGCCATGTTAACCCCTTTTAACAAAATGCCGGTTATGGCCGGTAAAAAATGTTCAATACGGGCGCTTAACGCATCCATTAATAAATTGATTAACAGTGATGCCAATAACAGGAACCCCAAACTGATGATTAGCGAAAAAGACAGAAAACGATTTTGAAGCATTTTTACCCAGCCTTTTTTGGGTTTAGCCTTAACCCGCCAAATCATGTTCAAAGAGTCCTGTATCTCAATAAATATGCTGCTTGCACCAATCATAAGGGTAGCAATGCCAAGTACAAACCCTAATGAGCTTTTACCGCTAAGTTTTAAAGCTGTAACTGTGGTGTGTAGTTGGGTAGCAGCATCATTCCCTATAAATCTACCTAGATCCTGGTAAAGCGAATCGCCCTTTGCCATTGGGAAAAGCCCCACAATGGCTATTAGTAGAAACAATAAAGGGGCTATTGAAAATACTGTGTAATAGGCTAGCGATGCGCTTAGTTTTAAGCCATTATCATCAGAAAAACCGGTAAACGTTGCAACTAAAACCTTCCAGAATCTTTTCATGTACTCTTTATTAATTATCATTTTAATTGAGATATATTTGTATAGGACGCACGAATTTTTAAATATACTTCTTTGATCATGAAAAGATACGTTTCTTCTGTACGCATGCTTACAGTTTTAATTTGTTGCATACTGTTAAGCAATTTTAATGCCCGGGCGCAGAAAACCAGCATTTGGATTGTAATGCACGCAGAGACAGGCAGGCAGGAAAACTTAAATTCGGCCGGGCAGGCTCGGGCAGATGATCTTGCTAAAATTTTAAAGCGCGAAAAGTTGCAGGCTATTTATATTGACGACACCAAAGCAGCGCAACAAACCGCTGATATATTAGGCCAAAAGGCAAAAATACTTCCGCGTGTTTATGCTGATAGCATTAAAGCATTAGCAGACAAGCTCAAAAAGAATTTTGAGGGTAATAAAGTGCTTGTAGTAGCTAAATATAATAATGTTATCCCTTTGCTTTCGGCTTTAGGGGCCGCATCGCCGTTTTCTGCAGTAGCCAGTAATGATAATGATCTGTTATTTACAGTTACTTTAAATGCCAACTCAAATAAGGTTGATCTTTCCATAATGCATTACGGCAAGAAACAGCATTCCACTGAAATACCGCAACAATATATTTTAGATAGCTTTTACCCTTCTTTTGTGCCGCCAACCAATAACCATTAGCGCAAGTTACTTAAGGGCCAATTCTTTATTATCAGCTTCTACTATTTTTTTAAAGAAATCGTTAAACTCCGCCGCCTTTTCTGCAGGAATGAAAGTTTTCTTAACCTTTATATTCCTTGTTAATATTAATTGATTGTTTTTCATCACAGAAGCGATGCTGTAATCCATGGCCTCGTTACTTAAGGTAACATTCATTGGTAGCTCAATTAATGTTTTGCCTGCCGGAAGCTGTACAGTAAAACTTTCGGTTTCAACATCCATTGAAAACAATTGACTTAGATCAATCCCATTAACACGGGGCAAACTAATTTGAAGAGCTCCTGCAGTAAACTTATCAGACCACGGGAGAGAAAATATCTGCAAACCGGCAATTTCTTTTACAAGGTTTCTGATCTCATAATTTGTTTTTATTTTTAGCGTATCACTCGCAGGCAGCTCCAGATTTGTAAATGACAAAGACTTGATCTCTGCGTCAGCGTATGTCCTTGACATCGCTTCCGTTGTTTTCTTTACGCGGTCATTTGGCGAAAGGTCAATATAAAATTGCCTTGACATTCCGGCCATGCCGGCGGTCATTTCAATGCTTTCATCAATCACAAGGTCTTTACCTCTAAAAATAACTGTTGACGCTCTTGACACATTGTTCTGCAAACGTGTTGTCGGGTCAAGGTATTTTATTTTTGTGTCGCTTTTGCTTTCGCCTATATCTAATATGGTAGAATTTAACTGTGGCGAATATATTGCTCTAAATGGCAAATATTTAGAGGTTAATTCAATATAAAAGTCCTTGCTATCAATATTAACTTTAGCTATGCAATGATTAAATTCGACGTTTGGTACCGTAAGAGATTTCAGACCGTAAGGACGAGTCTTAACCAGCACCAATTGTGCTTTTACTCCCGCCTCACGGCACATGGCAACAAAAAGCGTAGCTACATCTTTACAATCTCCAATTCTGGTATTAATAACTGTAGAAGGGTTTTGCGGTACAATGCCGCTTTGTCTAAACGGTACTGAACTGTAACTGATGTTGCCCGTTATATAATAATATATTGCCTCTATTTTTTGAAGATCAGTAAGGTTATTGGCGCTTTTAAAAAGTTCTGCAACAACAGATTTTACTTCATAATTTGGACGGGCTTTTGCAGAGGCAAGATCATTGTACCAATTTGAAACGAAGTTCCAATCAGGAATTGAGGTTAGTGAAAGGCAATTGGAGATATCGGCAAAAGCCGGCAACTTTTCTTCGTATGCAATACCTTTTACATTCTCCTTCTTCCATGTGTATAGATCAAACTCATCAGCAGTCTTTTTTTCAGGATCAATATTAGCTAAACTGAACTGATGGTAAAACGGCTTTTTCTTATCAATAAGTAATGAGTATTTCAATGTAATGGCCGGGCATCCCTGTGCAAAATAAAAATTGTCCCAAAAATGCGGTGCAAGTTCTCCTTTTGAATATTTACCTGTTTTATACCTGATATTCACCACATCCCCTACTTCAAGATTAGTAAACACAATGTCGCTTTCGTTTTTCTCCGCCGGAATTTTACTGCCATTTGCCTTAATTACTTCTGCAGCTTCTATAAGTAAGTTGTAGTCGGGGCTGGTGGGCACGCTGTATTCTTTCCATGTGTCTAATCCTTTCTGATTAAAGATCTTTACTGTTAAATACCGCCTATCTTCTGATCCTCCATTCTGATACACAACCTTCTGTACTTCCTGGTTAAGGATGGCGTAATTAAAATCCGGAAAATCAGCAGGTTTTGGTGCTGCCTTTATTATGGCGGCTATATTGGGTTCAGTAAAATAGCTAAAAACGTCCTTTTTCCCTTCCAATTTTCGGAGCGCTTTGATAGATTCATATTCGGTAGGATCCATTTGAATACTTTTCTGATAAAACTGTATGGCTTTATCCTTTTGTGATGTCGCTTCATAAACTTTAGCGAGCGAATTATAATATTCACCTGTTGTTGGAGATAGATTGATACTACCCATATAACTTTCTGCAGCTTTATTATATTGTTGCTGACTGTAATATTGGTCGCCTAAAGCAGAGTATATGCCGGTGGCTACCGGATCAAATGTTAACTCGTCCTGATAAACCTTAAGTCCTAATGCTCCCTTACCGGCCTCAAAATATGCCTCCGCCAAATCCTTAGCGCTTGTATAATTGTCATTATTGTCAACAAACTTTTTAAGCACGTCAATCCCTTTTGACGCATTTTTGCGGATATTACTTTCAATCAGATATTTATTTTTCATAAATAATCTATTGTCCGTGTATTTTGCATAACCCTCTTCAGACAACCTTATCACTTCATTTGGTTTGTCGGTATTGTCAGCAATATCAATACGTGATGCATAAATCATTTCCCCTTCATAAGGGTATAATTCTTCTATGCGTTTAATTATCTCGCCGGCTTTGTCATATTCTTTTTGCTCAAAAAGCTCATTGTATCTCAATTTAAGCCCTATATTACTTTCCGGGTCTGCCATCTTTATCGTTTCTTTGATAGTTTCCTGGCCAGTTCTGTTATTGGTTTTATTAAAAAGAGTTAACAACATTCCATTCAAAAAGGTGCTGTTAGGATGTTTTATTATAAGAGGCTCAAGCATTTTGCGAGCTTCAAAGGTTTTGTCGGTATTTAAGTAGGTTTGAGCCAGCAATATTCGCGACAAAACGTCGTCGGCGTTGACATTTAATTTTTTAAGAAAAAACGTTTCCGCAAAATTCTCAATCTTTACAGATTCAAATTTGTCTTCTTTAACATAAGGCTGGTACTTTGCAGTTGCTGATAGACCTGGTATAACACGGCCTTTATCATCAGTAATTCTTAGTAGAAAATTGGATGATTCAGCGTAGCTCTCCCCAACCTGTAACAGCACCCTGTTATATCCCTGATGCAGTTTAATTGTCTGCACATATGAGTCAATATCATTATTTCTTTCGTCGGGTTCCGAAAGTACAAGCCGGTCGTTCACCCAAACCTTTAATGATCCCGAGACGCCTATCCGCAGTTGTACTTCTTGCTCCTTTTCAGACCTGATAAAGTTTTGAGCGAAAACGATTCCGTTATATGCATCGCCGTAATAGGTAAGATCAAACCACTTGTCGTGGCGTAAATACGGTACTGTATGCCACGCTATATTAACTCCATTTTTGTTTTTAAACGATGCTGTGTCATGTGCATTTGTAAGCGTTGCGTAAGTTTTGTCAAACCCGCTTGTAGATATATTTTGAAATTCCCCCGTTATAGCCCAGGCGTCTATCGAGCCAATATTAACAAACTCTTTATCGGCTAGCGCCGCTTTTTTACTTTTTAAAAAATGTCGCCCAATCATGTTATAGGCCATTGCCGTTAACATGCCGTCGTAGTTTTTTTGTGTTAACTCGCGTAAAAAGGCCAGCTTTTCGGGCGATTTCTTACCGAAGTCTGTATTAATCGATTCGGTTGTCCACAATGCATATAAATATGGTTGTGCATCATTGGCCCCGGTGTAAAATTTTTTAAAATAATCAAACGAAGCAGCACCATTATTATCAAGTTGACCAAGCAGGCTGAGGCCCAGGAACGCCTCCGAAGAAGATTCCTTTTGCAAAGATGCTTTCGTAAAGTGTTCGCGGGCATTGTCGCGCTTGTTTTCAAAAAAGGCAGACCATGCAGCTTTTAAATCACCCTGCGCATACGTTTTGGTGGTCCAGCTTAGAGAAAATAAAACAAGTAAGGTTTTTAGAATTGTGTAAGGTTTAAACATATTTTTAGTGGTGTGATACAATAAGTAGGTCAAGGTCTTTACAAGGTAAAGAAAATCGTTCGGCAACGTACTTATTAGTAAGGTCGCCCTGGTAAATATAAACAGATTCGCGTACCCCGGCTTTCTGCCATATTACATTTTTTATGCCGCCGTGTTCGCCTATATCAAGCAAAATAGGAGCGAAAATATTGGTGAGCGCGTAGGTTGCGGTGCGGGCTACGCGTGATGCTATATTGGGCACGCAATAATGAATAACGTCGTACTTGCGAAAAACCGGATGGGTGTGGTTGGTAATCTCTGACGTTTCAAAACAACCGCCTTGGTCTATACTCACGTCTATAATTACCGAGTTTGGTTTCATGCGGCTTACTGTTGCTTCTGATACGATACAAGGACTTCGGCCATCTTCGGCGCGTATGGCACCAATAGCCACATCGCAGGTAGTAATGGCTTTTTCTAGTACGATAGGCTGTACTACAGAAGTGAATACTCTTGCGCCAATATTATTTTGCAAGCGGCGAAGCTTATAAATAGAAGGGTCGAAAACTTTTACTTCAGCACCCAGTGAAATAGCTGTGCGGGCCGCATATTCGCCTACGGTGCCAGCACCTAAAATAACAATTTCAGTTGGCGGAACGCCGGTAATACCCCCCAGCATTAAACCTTTACCGCCAAATATATTGCTCAGATATTCCGCAGCTATCAAAATAGAGGTTGCCCCTACAATTTCGCTCATGGCCCGCACTACAGGTAACGAGTCGCCCTCGTCTTTCAGATGTTCAAAACACAAAGCT
>Ga0157370_10007597_pt1 | contig 11776 bp, 15 predicted proteins | sample C35metaG_FD_113463 | JGI IMG/M metagenome (GOLD analysis project Ga0157370, IMG submission 113463) | Corn rhizosphere microbial communities from Kellogg Biological Station, Michigan, USA - C3-5 metaG | ecosystem: Host-associated > Plants > Roots > Rhizosphere > Soil | place: USA: Michigan... | reverse complement strand
GCGGCCGCTTCGGCGGCTCGCCATTGCCGCGCACCGGGTCCGGCTCGGCCGCTCGCGCGAAGTGAACGTGCCCCGCCTGCCCTCGCGCAGCGATGAAATCGGCCTGCTCGCGCGCGCGGTGTCGGACATGAGCCAGTCGCTTCGCCACCGAATCGACAATATCGAGGCGTTCGCCGCCGACGTCACCCACGAGCTCAAGAACCCGCTCGCATCGCTGCGCTCGGCGATCGACGGGCTCGACCGCGTCGAAGACCCCGAGCTTCGCGAGAAGCTCAAGCGCATCGTTCGCGAGGATATCGCGCGGCTCGACCGGCTGATCGGCGACATCAGCGAGGCGGCGCGCACCGATGCCGAGCTTGCCCGCGCGACCTTCGAGCGCGTCGATCTCGGCCCGCTCATCGAGCAGCTCGTCCACGCCTGGGAAAGCCGGCGCGAGACCGGCGATGCGCGCCTCGCCTTCGCCCGCCCCCGCAGGAACACGGCGGTGGTGATGGGCAAGCCTGACCGGCTCGCCCGCGCAATCAATGCGATTATTGACAATGCGGTGAGCTTCTCGCCTCCGGGCGGCCTGGTCGAGATCGCAGTCGCGCGGGTCGGCGACGAGGTTCGCATCCGGATCGACGACGAAGGACCCGGCGTCCCGGCCGACGCGCGAGAAGCGATTTTTAACCGCTTCCATTCAGTAAGACCGGAAGGAGAGAATTTCGGCCGCCATTCGGGCCTCGGCCTTGCCATCGCCCAGGCAATCGTGAATGGCCATGACGGGGAGATTGACGTGCAGGATCGCGACGACGCGCCTTCGGGCGCCCGCTTCACCATCCGCCTTCCAGCGGCAGACCGCGAATGAACCAGATGACGCCAACCGCGGGCCCGCGGCTCAGCGCGGAGACGGTCCACGCCAGCACCGTCGCGCTGGACGGCCGCGCCGTGCTCATCACCGGCCCGTCGGGATCGGGCAAGTCGGACCTGACTCTGCGCCTGCTCGACCGCGGCTTCACGCTGGTCAGCGATGACCAGACGATCGTCAAGAAGGACGGAGACCGGCTCGTCGCCTCAGCTCCCCCGACCATCGCCGGCAAGCTCGAGATTCGCGGCATCGGCATCATCCAGATGGACCGCGTCGAAAACGTTCCGGTGGCGCTGCTGGTCGAGCTGACCAGCGACATCCGGCGCCTGCCGGACGACAGCCGCGAGCGGCCGATCCTCGGCGTCAGGCTGCCGCTGATCACCATCGATGCGCTGACCGCGTCGGCACCGTCGAAGGTCGCGATCGCGCTCGACAGGATGGGCCTCAAGCTTTGACCAGCGCGCGGCGACAGCCGCGCCTGCTGCTCGTCACCGGAATGTCCGGGGCGGGCAAATCGACGGTCCTCGACGCGCTCGAGGACATGGGCTGGGACACCGTCGACAATTTGCCGGCCGACTTGCTCGACGACTTCGTCAACGGCCGCGATCAGTGCCGCACCACCAATGTCGCCGTTGGGATGGACGTGCGCAGCCGCGGCTTCGATCCGGAAACGCTCGGCGCTCTCATTCACTCGGTCCAGGGCGTCGAGGGCGAGCTCCTTTATCTCGATTGCTCCGGGACCGAGCTCATGCGCCGCTACGACGAGACACGGCGGCGGCATCCGCTCGCTCCCGACCGCCCCGCAGAAGACGGGATCGCGCGCGAGCGCCAGCTCACCTGGCCGCTGAGGACCGCCGCGGACAGCCTGATCGACACCACCGATTTGTCGCCGGCCGAGCTTCGCGACGAGCTTCGCCGACGCTTCGGCGGCGATTCGGATCAGCCGGTACTGACCGTCACTTCCTTCTCGTTCGCGCGCGGCATCTCGCGCACCGCCGACCTCGTCTTCGATCTCCGCTTTCTTCCGAATCCGCACTGGGTCGAAGAACTGCGGCCGCTCACCGGCGCCGACCAGCCCGTCCAGGATTATCTCGCTCGCGAACCCGCCTGGCAGGATACGATGGAACGTATCGAATCGCTTCTCATCGACTGGATTCCCCGCTACTGGGCCGCGGGCAAAAGTTACGTGACCGTCGCGTTTGGCTGCACAGGAGGTCGGCACCGCTCGGTGGCCGCGGCTGTCGAGATGGCGGAACGGTTACGCCGTGCCGGATTTGCACCCAACGTCCGTCATCGTGATCTCGGCTCACCGCCGAGAGACACGATCGAACGGCCCGCGGGACGCGCTCCTGGGGAATGAGGACGAGTTGAATCGATGATTGGACTAGTGCTGGTGACCCACGGCCGTCTAGCGGCCGAGTTCATCACCGCGATGGAGCATGTGGTCGGGCCGCAGGAAGCGATCGAGGCGATCTGCATCGGCCCGGACGACGACATGGAGGCCCGCCGCAAGGACATTGCCAAGGCAATCCAGAAGGTTGAGCAGGGCCAGGGCGTGATCATCCTCACCGACCTGTTCGGCGGCACTCCGTCGAACCTCGCGATCAGCTTGATGAAGAGCGAGAATATCGAGGTCATCGCCGGCGTGAACCTGCCGATGCTCATCCGTCTCGAAGGCGCGCGCAAGGTGATGCCGGTCCATGCCGCGGTCGCCGCGGCGCGCGAGGCCGGGCGCAAATATATCTCGGTGGCATCGGAAATTCTCGGGGAAGCCGCCGCTTGACGGCAGTCTGCAAAGAAGTCCGGATCGAAAACCAGCGCGGCCTCCATGCCCGCGCGAGCGCCAAGTTCGTCAATCTCGCCAGCCAGCTCGACGCCATCATCAATGTCGAGAAGGACGGCAACACCGTCTGCGGCACCTCGATCATGGGACTGATGATGCTCGGCGCGGCCAGGGGCGACACGATCGTCATCCACGTCGACGGATTCCACGCCGAAAGCGTGCTCGCGCAGCTTGTGGCCATGGTCGAGGACCGGTTCGGCGAAGACTGATGGTTCGCCAGATCACCGCCTTTTCCAATTCCACCGTCAAGCTGCTCCGCTCGCTGCGCGACAAGAAGGCGCGGCGCGCGGAAGGGCTGTTCCTCGCCGAGGGGCTGCGGATCCTGACCGAGGCGCGCGACAGCGGCCACTTGCCCGAGATCGTCGCGTTCACGTCCGACGGGGCGAGGCACCCGCTGGCCGCCGAGATCATTTCCGCGACCGAGGCGGCGGGAGGCGACGCGATCGAGACGACGGCTGACATCCTCTCGAAGATGAGCGGCAAGGACAATCCGCAGATGCTGATCGGGGCCTATCGCCAGCCCGAGGCGGCGCTGAAGCTGATCGACCGATCGACGGCGCCGCTGTGGATCGTCGCGCAGGCACTGCGCGATCCCGGTAATATCGGCACCATCCTCAGGACGGGCGACGCGGTCGGCGCGGGCGGGCTGATCTTGGTCGACGATTGCGCGGACGCGTTTTCCGTGGAGGCGGTGCGCGCGTCGATGGGCGCGATCTTCACGCAGGAAATCGCGGCCGCGCGCTGGCCCGAGTTCCTGTCCTGGCTGCGCGGCGGCGCCGGCCAACTGGTCGGCACCAGCCTCAAGGCCACGCAGGATTATCTCGACGCGGATTACCAGCAGCCCTGCTTTCTGCTGATCGGCAATGAGCAGCAGGGGCTGCCGGCCGACTACGAGGCCGAATGCGACCTCCTCGTCAAAATCCCGATGGCCGGCCGCGCCGACAGCCTCAACGCCGCGATCGCCGCCGCAGTGATGGCGTTCGCGATCAGGGCGAGCTGGCGCTGAGGGAGCCGGGCGCCGCTCGTCATGCTGAACTTGTTTCAGTATCCATCCTGATCATAGGACTGAGCGCTCTCCAGAATGGACCCTGAAACAAGTTCAGGGTGACGGAAAAGAATATGCGCTTTCGCCTTTACCTGCCGTTCGTCATCGCCCCGCTCGCCGCAGCCTGCGTCACCCCCGTCGCCCCGCGGCAACGGCTCTACCATGCGCTCGGCACCGAACCGTTCTGGAGTCTGACGATCGACGCGCGGCAGATGACCTTCACCCAGCCCGATGCGGCTCCGGTCCAGCAGCCGACGCCCAAGGCGATCATCGGCTTCGCCGGCGAGATCTACCGGACTCCGCGGATCGACGTGAACATCGTCCACGCGCAGTGCAGCGACGGCATGAGCGACCGCGTCTATCCCGACAAGGTCCAGGTTACGGTTGACGGCCGGCGCTTCAACGGCTGCGGCGGGCTGTAAGGACGAACCTACTCCGCCGCGATCTGCGGCGGTTCTTCCTCTCCGACCACCGGTCTGCCCGTGTCGTCCGCCGCATACCGCGGCAAGGCCTCGACCGGCTGCAGCACCTCAATCTCGCGCTTGGCCGGTTCGATGTTGAGGTCGCGGAACTTGCGGGCGGTCACCAGCGACCGGCCCTCAAAGCTCGAGACGAAGCTGTTGTAATTGTTGACTGCAGTCGAGAGACCCCCGCCGACCTTGCGCAGGTCGTCGGCGGCCTTGGCCAGCCGTTCGTACAGTTCCTTGCCGAGCTCGCCGATCTGCCGCGCTTCCTTCGCGAGCCTCTCCTGGCGCCAAACCGCAGCGACGGTCCGGGCAATGGCAATGAGGTTGGTCGGCGTTGCCAACAACACCTTTTTGTCGAACGCATAATCCCACAGGACATGATCCTGCTCGAGCGCAGCGGTCAGGAAATGCTCGCCGGGAATGAACATCACGACATAGTCCGGCGCGTCGGGGAATTGCGCCCAATAGGCCTTGGCGCCGAGCGTGTTGACGTGCGCGCGGATGGCCGTGGCATGCGCGACGAGATGCGCGGCCCGCTCGGTCTCATCGACCGCGCCGAACGCGTCCTGATAGGCATTCAGCGAAACCTTGGCGTCGATCACCAGCGACTGTCCGCCCGGCACGCGCACCACCACATCGGGGCGAAGCCGCCCCTCCTCGTTCGCGACGCTGACCTCGGTCTCGAAGTCGCAATGTTCGGAGAGACCGCAGCTTTCGAGCACGTTGCGCAGCTGCTGCTCGCCCCAGCGGCCGCGCGCCTTGGGGGCATTCCGGAGCGCGTTGACGAGCTTGGCCGCTTCGGCGGAGACGCGTTCGGTGCCGCTGCGCATCGCCTCGATCTGGCCGGTGAGGACGCCGAAATCCTTGCGCCGCTCATCCTCGACCTTGGTGACCGATTCCTCGTAGCGCAGGAGCCGGTCGTGGACGGGCTGGAGCAGGGCCTTGAGGTTCTTGCCCGCATTCTCCTCCGATTGGCGGAACCGGTCGTCGGCGCGTGCCAGGAATTGCTTTTGCGCGGTTTCCAAGAGCTTGCCGCCGACTTCGGAGAATTGGGCGGAAAGCGCGTCCTTGGCTTCCTTGAGCTCGGCAAGGCGCGCTTCGAAGGCTTTCTCGCGCTCCTCGCGGCCGCTTTCGAAGGCGGCAAGTTGCGCCTTCAGCGCCGCCGCCGAGTCGCGTTCGGCCGCGAGCTGAGTTTCGACGTCGACCAGACGCTTGTTCTTCTCCGCTTCGGCGGCGAGGTTGACCAGCGCCTCGTTCAATTTGAGGCGGCCATTCTCCTCTTCGCCGGCGAGACGGTCGCGCTCGGCTCTCAGCGGCTCGCTGGAACGGCCGGCCAGCAGCCAGCCGAGGATCACGCCGACGATCAGAGCGGCAATCGCGATGGCTCCAACGACGACGGCATCCATGATTGTGACTCTCCGGGAACAGAAGAAGAACTCTAGCCCCGCCGCCTGCGCCGAACAAGTGGAACCATCTGGCTTCTGAATTGATTCCCCTGCATCACGCGCGGGGCCGCGCCGAAGGGGAGAATATCATGTCCATCCGCAAGATGATCGCGCTTCACCCGGATGTCACCGGGCACGTCAACCAGGCACTTGGCGATGCCGCGCACCACCTGATGTACTGCGCAAGGATGTGCGTCAGCTGCGCCGACGCCTGCGGCGCGGAGCGGATGGACATGAGCGAGTGCATCCGCGTGTGCCTTGACTGCGCCGACGTATGCGAAGCGGCGGGGAAGCTCGCGGTGCGGCGCACGGGCTCGAACGAACAGGTGCTGCGCGAAATGCTCGAGCTGTGCGCGCGGGTATGCGATTCCTGCGCAGCGCAATGCGAACGCTACGAGCATGAGCATTGCAGGCTTTGCGCGCAAATGTGCCGCGAATGCGCCGAAGATTGCCGCAACGCCGCGGCGTCGGTTGGGGAAACCGTCTGATGCGAAGCTTTGCGGTCGTCGCGGCGGTGCTGCTCGCCGGCTGCGGTCAGAATGCCCATCGCGCTGCGAACGAGAGCAATTTGGCCGCAAGCGCTCCGGCAGCGGCCGCAAACTCCAGCACGCCGGCTGCGAATGTGGCTTCGGCAGCGAGCAACGCGATCGGAGCTTTGCCGCCGGCCGACAACCCACTCCGCTTCGTCGGCGTGTGGGCGACGCGCGAGGCCAATTGCACCACCAAACCGTGGCGGTTCACCGAGAACAAACTCACGGCCACAGACGGGCCGAAGTGCAGCATCTACAAGGTGACCAAGGCACCCGGCGGCTTCGATCTTGCGGCGACCTGCCCCGGCAAGAAGCCGGTCGAGACCGACCTGATCAGGCTGCGGTTCGCCGAATCGGCGCGCGCGATGCTGGTCGAATCGAACGCGATCTCGCCGACGGGACTGATCTATTGCGGAAAGGAAAGCTGAGCGGGACGCGCCGCCTAAGCAGCCTTCAAACCTTGCTCTTTCCGCCATTTGGCGAGCTTCTTTAGGACCATGTCGCGCTTGAGGCGCGAGAGGTGGTCGATGAACAGCACGCCGTTCAGATGATCCATCTCGTGCTGCAGGCAGACCGCGAGGAGGCCCTCGATCTCTTCCTCGTGAGTCTCGCCATGCTCGTCGTGCCAGCGCGCGAGAATGCGGTCGGGCCGCATCACCTCGGCATATTGCTCGGGAACGGACAGGCAGCCCTCGGTGTAGGGCACCTCGTCGTCGGAGTGCCACAGGACCTCGGGATTGATGAAGACCTTGGGATCGCGGACCGGCTCGCCGCCTTCCTCTTGCGGTTCCTGCAGGTCGATCACCAGGAGGCGGACGGGGACCCCGACCTGGACCGCCGCGAGGCCGATGCCCGGCGCGGCGTACATCGTCTCGAACATGTCGGCGACGAGCGTCCTCAGCGCGTCGTCGAACAGTTCCACCGGCTTGGAAATCTGCCGGAGGATCGGATCGGGCGTCTCGTAGATCGGGCGAATGGCCATGCGCGGAGATTTAAGTTGGCCCTCCCCTCCCTGCAAGGGAGGGCGCTAGCTGATCGGCCGCCTGGCCCTCAGCGCCTGAGCGAGCGTTCCCTCGTCGAGATAGTCGAGCTCTCCTCCGACGGGAAGCCCGTGCGCCAACTGGCTGATGCGAATGGGAAATCCTTCGAGACGCTCGGCCAGATAGTGCGCCGTCGTCTGTCCCTCCAAGGTCGCGTTCATCGCTAGCACCACCTCGTCGATGCCGCCGGCGGAGACGCGGCGGACGAGCTGGTCGATGCTGAGGTCCTCGGGCCGGACCCCTTCGAGCGCCGAAAGGCGCCCGCCGAGCACATGATAGCGCCCCGGGAATAGCCGCGAGCGGTCGAGTGCCCAAAGGTCGGCGACTTCCTCGACCACGCACAGCATCTTCTCGTCACGCCGGGCATCGCGGCAGATGGTGCACGGATCCGAGGTGTCGACGTTCCCGCAAACCGAGCAGATCGAGAGCTTGTCGGCAACTTGCTGCAGGGCAGTGAGCAGCGGCCGCAGCGCGGTTTCGCGCTTCTTCATCAGGTGAAGCACCGCCCGCCGTGCGGAGCGTGGCCCAAGGCCGGGAAGGCGCGCGAGCGCCTGGGACAGTGCTTCGATCTCCTGGCTCGCCATGGTGACCCTCTGTCATTGCGAGGGAAGCGACGCAATCCAGCGGGACTATTACTGGATTGCTTCGTCGCTTCGCTCCTCGCAATGACATTGGCCATGCGCATAGTCTTCATGGGATCGCCCGAGTTCGCCGTTCCGAGCCTCGATGCGCTCGCCGCCGCGGGTCACGAGCCCGTTGCGGCCTATGCGCAGCCGCCCCGCCCGGCCGGTCGCGGCAAGGCCGAGCGCAAGACCGCGGTGCACCGCCGCGCGGAAGAGCTGGGAATTCCGGTGCACACGCCGCGCAGCTTGCGCGACGAGGATGAGCAGGAACGCTTCAGGAGGCTCGATGCCGACGTCGCGATCGTCGCCGCTTATGGGTTGATCCTCCCCAAGCCGATCCTCGAAGCGCCCAAGCGCGGCTGTATCAACGTCCATGCCTCGCTCCTCCCCCGCTGGCGCGGCGCGGCCCCGATCCAGCGCGCGATCCTTGCCGGCGACGAGATTAGCGGCGTCACCATCATGCAGATGGATGAAGGGCTGGATACCGGGCCGATGCTGCACCGCCTGTCGCTCGATATCCGTGGAAAGAACGCCGGCCAACTGACCGAAGAAATGGCGGAACTCGGCGCCCGCGCATTGATGGACTGGCTCGACGCGCCGACTCCGCCAGAGCCGCAGCCGCTCGCCGGCGCCACCTATGCCAAGAAGATCGACAAGGCCGAGGCGCGGATCGACTGGACCGGCTCGGCGCAGGAAATCGAACGCCAGGTCCGCGCCTTCAATCCCGTACCGGGCGCATGGTTCGAAGCGGGCGGCGAGCGGATCAAGCTGCTCAAAGCGGCGCTAGTCCCCGGCTCGGGTGAGCCCGGACAAGTGCTCGACGACGTGTTGACGATCGCGACCGGCGCAGGCGCAATTCACCCCGTCACGGTGCAGCGTGCCGGGCGGGGACCGATGACTGCCGGCGAACTGCTGCGCGGCTTCCTGATCTCCACGGGCACGATGCTCGCGTGACCCGCTGGCGGCTGACGATCGAATATGACGGCGGGCCGTTCATGGGGTGGCAGCGGCAGGACCATGGCCCGTCGGTCCAGCAGGCGCTCGAAGAAGCGTTGGCGCGAATGACCGGAGAGCAGAGCCCTTTCGTTGCCGCCGGGCGCACCGATGCCGGCGTGCACGCGCTGGCGATGAGCGCGCACGCCGATGTTGCGCGCGAGATGACGCCGCACCGGCTGCGCGAGGGACTGAATGCACTCGTTCGGCCGCATCCAATCTCGGTGCTCGACGTCGAGGCGGTCACCGACGACTGGCACGCGCGCTTCTCCTGCGTCGGACGACGATATCTCTACCGGATTCTCAACCGCCGAGCGCCGCCCGCGCTCGATGCCGGGCGCGTGTGGCACATCGCCGTTCCGCTCGACCTCGACGCCATGCGCCAAGGCGCCGCGCACCTCATCGGACGTCATGACTTCACGACCTTCCGCTCGGCTCAATGCCAGTCGGACAGCCCGCTGAAGACGCTGGACCGGTTCGAAGTCAGCCGCGTCGGCGAAGAAATCCACATCGCGGCGGCGGCGCGGAGCTTTCTCCACCACCAGGTCCGCTCGATGGTGGGTTGCCTGGCGATGGTCGGCCGCAGCCAGTGGCAGCCCGACGATATGCGCAAGGCGCTCGAGGCCCGCGATCGCGCCGCGCTCGGCTTCAACGCGCCGCCGCATGGGCTCTATTTCGTCGAGGCGATTTACCCCTAGACCAGCATTTCGCGGGCGAGCGGGCGGCTTTCCCACGCCTGCGGGCTGGCGCTGAAGCCGTAGGCGCCGGCGCAAAAGACCGCGATCAGGTCGCCTTCCTCGGCGCGCGGCAGGGAAACGTCGTCGCCGAGCACGTCGAACGGGGTACACAGGCAGCCGGTGACAGTCACTTCCTCGGTCGGCGGCGCGCCGAACCGGCCCGCGACCGCGATCGGGAAATTGGCCGCGGCCCGCTCGCCAAGGCTGCCGGTGGCGCCGATCAGGTGATGGCCGCCGCCATCGGTCGTCAGAAAGGTCTGACCGCAGCTTTCGGTGCGGTCGACGACTCGGGTCAGATAGACGCCCGATTCGCCGACCAGCCAGCGGCCGAGCTCGATCGTGAAGCGCGTGGTAGCAAGCAGCCGCGGCGCGCTGCACAAGGTCTGGTTCAACGATATCGCGACCTTGTCGATGTCGAGCGGCTCGTCGCCAGGGCGACAGGCGACATCGAAGCCGCTGCCTAGATTAAGCTCGGGAATGGGGGCGCCGATCGCCTCGGCGATGTCGCCGGCGTGCGCGACGGTCACCCGGTGGACCTCGGCCAACGCCTCGGCATCGAGGCATTGCGCGCCGGCGAACATGTGCAGCCCGCGCCAGGCAACTCCCGCCTCGTTGAGCCCCGCGACGAGCCCGGGAACTCGATCGGCGTCGACCCCGAAGGGACTCGGGCGCGCGCCGATGGAGACGCCGCCCTGCTCAATCGCGAAAGGCGGAGTCACCCGGACGGAGATCTTCGGTTGCACGCCGACCCTGGCGCCCGCGCGGATGGTGCGTGCCGCCTCGGCTTCGCTTTCGATGCTGATGGTGGCGCCCGCCTTGACCGCTGCTTCGAGCTCCGCGTCGAGTTTTCCCGGTCCTGCGAAATTCATCGGGATACCGGCGAGCTGGGCCGTCTGAAGCCGTTTCAGTTCGCCGAGCGAGACGATTCGAAAGCCGTCGACATATCTTCCAAGGAATTCCAGCAACGGCTCGTATGGGTTTGCCGTAACGGAATAATGCAGCGCGATTCCGTCGGCCATCGCGCCTTTGAAGCGCGCAACCTGCGCACCGACGATATTATTGTCGTAGACAAACAGCGGGGTCCCCCCAGCCTCGGCCACAAGGTCCTCGGCGGCAATGCCGCCGATGAGTAGCTGGCCATCTTCGCCAGCGGCGAAATAAGGTGGAATTGGTCCCGTCGGTTTCATTCGCGAGTGCCCCTCTCGCTTGCTGACCCCTATTCGGCGGCGATCGCCTCATATTCCTGGGCCGCCAAATACTTTTCCGCGTCGAGCGCGGCCATGCAGCCGGTCCCGGCCGCAGTCACCGCCTGGCGGTAAATCTTGTCCATCACGTCGCCGCACGCGAACACGCCCTCGATGCTGGTCTTGGTGGTGCCGGGCTCGACCAGGATATAGCCGTCCTCGTCGAGCCTGAGCTGACCCCGGAACAATTCGGTCGCCGGCTGATGACCGATCGCAACGAACGCGCCCTCGGCCTCGACCCGGCTCATTTCGCCCGTACGCTTGTTGCGAATGTCGAGCCCGACCAGCGCCTCGGGCTCGCCGTCGCCGACGAACTCGACCACCTCGCTGTCCCAGATGACGTTCACATTCGGGTTCGCGAACAGCCGGTCCTGCAGGATTTTCTCGGCGCGCAGCGAATCGCGGCGATGGATCAGGGTTACGTCGTGGCTATGGTTGGTGAGGTACAGCGCCTCCTCGACCGCGGTGTTGCCGCCGCCGATCACCGCGACCTTCTTGCCGCGATAGAAGAACCCATCGCAGGTCGCGCAGGCCGAGGCGCCCCTGCCCTTCATATGCTCTTCCGACGGCAGTCCGAGCCATTTTGCCTGCGCGCCGGTAGCGATGACCAAAGCGTCGGCGATATATTGGGTGCCGCTGTCACCGGTCAGTCGGAAGGGCCGGCGCGAGAGGTCGACCGCGCTGATGTGGTCCCAGACGATCTTAGTGCCGACATGCTCGGCCTGCGCCTGCATCTCTTCCATCAGCCACGGGCCCTGGATGACTTCGCGGAAACCGGGATAATTCTCAACGTCGGTGGTCGTCGTCAGCTGGCCGCCCGGCTGGATGCCCTGGATCACGATCGGGCTGAGCCCGGCGCGGGCTGCGTAAATGGCGGCTGTGAGGCCCGCGGGCCCCGAACCCAGCACGGCCACCCGCGTCGAAAGGTTGTTGGTCATGCCAGGCATCTAGGGCGGGTCCCG
>Ga0157370_10007596_pt1 | contig 11776 bp, 10 predicted proteins | sample C35metaG_FD_113463 | JGI IMG/M metagenome (GOLD analysis project Ga0157370, IMG submission 113463) | Corn rhizosphere microbial communities from Kellogg Biological Station, Michigan, USA - C3-5 metaG | ecosystem: Host-associated > Plants > Roots > Rhizosphere > Soil | place: USA: Michigan... | reverse complement strand
CTTCTACAAAAGCTTTTAAATCGGTTTCGATTTCAGAAAACTCTTCCTCAGAAAATTTTCTGTTCGATTGGTAAATCCAAACTCTTGATTCACCAGGTAAATTTTCAAAAGGTATATACATTTTTAAATTTTAGATTGTTGATTGTTGATTTTAGATTTGAAAAAGTTTCAGGTTTCAGATTAAAAAGCTTAGCAGCTCAGTCCCTTAGCCCCTTTTTTACAAATCCTGCGCATTCGCAATTAACTCCGCAATATCCAGGACTTTTACCTGTCCTTCTTTTTCCTGATGTTTAATACCATCAGTTAACATCGTATTACAAAACGGACATCCTGCCGCAATAATATCTGGTTTTACTTCTAAGGCATCTTCTGTACGCAATACGTTAACTTCTTTGTTTCCAGGTTCAGCATCTTTAAACATTTGCGCGCCTCCGGCTCCACAGCATAATCCATTTGCTTTAGAACGTTTCATTTCGACTAATTCTACATCTAATTTTTCAATTAAATCTCTCGGTGCTTCGTAAACTTTATTGGCTCTTCCTAAATAACAAGGATCGTGGAAAGTAATTTTCTTTCCTTTAAATTGTCCGCCTTCAATAGTAAGCCTTCCATCATCCAATAATGATTTCAGGAATTCTGTATGATGAATAACTTCGTAGTTTCCGCCTAATTCCGGATACTCATTTTTTAAAGTATTAAAACAATGCGGACAAGCGGTAACAATTTTCTTTGCTTCGTATGCATTCAATACCTCGATATTCATCATGGCCTGCATTTGAAACAAAAATTCATTTCCGGCTCTCTTTGCAGGATCACCAGTACAGCTTTCTTCTGTACCTAATACTGCAAACGAAACATTGGTACGATTTAAAATGCGTACAAATGCTTTTGTAATTTTTTTTGCTCTATCATCAAAACTTCCTGCACAACCTACCCAAAACAAAACTTCTGGTTGTTTTCCTTCGGCCAGCATTTCTGCCATTGTTGGTACTACTAAACTTTCTGACATCTTCTTTTGTTGTTAAATCGGTTAATCGTTTATTTGGTTAATCGCACTCTTTACTATAACCCACTAAAAACCTCAAATATTTTAAAATCAATTAAACAGTTAAACAATTGACCGTTTAAACAATAAATTCTAATTCTCGTTTTTCCAATTCAATCGGTCCTGCTGGCTGTACTGCCATGGCGCACCATTATTTTCGATATTTGTCATCATAGCATTTAATGACATTGGCGCAGCACTCTGCTCCATCACTAAATAACGACGCATATCCATAATAATAGACAACGGACTAATATTTACCGGACATTCTTCTACACAGGCATTACATGAAGTACAAGCCCATAATTCTTCCGGCGTAATGTAATCGTTTAATAATGTTTTATTATCCGGAACAAAAACACCTTTATTAGCATCAATATTTTTACCTACTTCCTGCAAACGGTCTCTTGTATCCATCATAATTTTACGTGGAGACAATTTTTTACCTGTTTGGTTTGCCGGACAAGAAGACGTACAACGACCGCATTCTGTACAAGTATAAGCATTTAACAACTGAACCCAGTTTAAATCCTGAACATCGCTTGCTCCAAATTTACTCGGAACCGCGTTTTCATCAACCGGAGCCGCAGCAAACGGATCTGCGTTTGGATCCATCATTAACTTCACTTCTTTTGTAACCGAAGCCAGATTATCAAACTGACCTTCCGGATTTAAATTAGCAAAGTATGTATTTGGGAATGCTAACAGAATGTGTAAGTGTTTTGAGAAGTATAAATAGTTCAAAAAGACTAAAATACCCGCAATATGCAGCCACCAAAAAGCTTCAAACAATATCGCTACCAATTCGTTTGACATTCCGTTAAACATTGGTGCAATAAATTGACTTACAGGAAAACTTCCTGCCTTATGAAAATGAGAAAATCCTCCTGGAACATTTTGCAAATGCAAATCAGAAGCATTCATTAACAAGAACAAAATCATCAAAACGGTTTCGAAATACAAAATATAATTTGCATCGCTTTTAGGAAAACCATTTAAATCCGGATTGATAAAACGTTTTAATTTAATTACGTTTCTTCTAATCCAGAAAACAACTACTGCAAAAATGACAAGTATTGCCAATATTTCAAATGAAGCAATTAAAACGTCATAGACTACACCTAAATAAGGCGCAAAAATTCTATGAGTTCCAAATAACCCATCTATAATAATTTCAAGCAATTCGATATTAATAATTACGAAACCTACATATACAAAAATATGCAGTATTCCTGCTACAGGGCGTCTCACCATTTTTGACTGCCCAAGAGCAATCAAAGCCATGTTTTTCCAGCGCGCTTTAGAATTATCCTTTCGATTTACATCTACTCCTAAGTTTATGTTTCGGATGATTTTTTTTACGCTCGCTGTAAAAAAACCGAAACCAACTATAAGAAGTATGGCGAACAAAATATTATCTAAATAACTCATTACAATTATTTTTTATCAGTTGAATTAGCATCTTCTGCCGGAGCTACATAAGGTTTGTTTTTCTTTCCAAAAAGAGAAACATTTACGTAACGTGTTGGGTACAAACGAACATCTTGCAATAACAATTCAAGTTCTTTTGAAGTTTTAGACAGGTTATTATAAAGAGCATCGTCGTTTAATAATTTACCTGCAGTTCCTTTTCCAGAATTTAAATTAGCCATAATACCATCTACTTTTGCTAAAGTCTGGTTTAGATTACGTACTGTTTTTCCTAAATCGGCTTTGTTTAAAGAATCTGATATTTTATTGAAGTTGCTTGACATTTTATTAAAGTTTGTCACCACTCCGTTTATCTGGCCTTTGTTTGTATCTAAGATATTATTAAGACTTCCTGAAGCTCTGTGAAACTGCTCCATTGTCTGGCTCAATTCAGCTAAAGTTTTCTTTAAATCCTGCTGTGTTTTTTGATCTAAAACATTGTTTAATCCCGTAACCAGATTATCAATATTCAAAAGCATTTTATCAAGCTTTTGTGTAATTGGTTCGATTTTGCCTCCTAAAGATTCTGTTAATCCCAGCTTAACGTCAGACGGAAGTGTTTCTCCATCTTCTATAAGCGTTTTATCTGCTAAATTTGGAATAATCGCAATTTGTTTTCCTCCAATTAAGCCAGATGAATATAACGATGCTTTACTTGTTTTAGAAATAGGAAAATCAGTTTTTAATTGAAGTTCAACTAATAATCTTCCTGTATTTTCATTGATAGTAATTTTATTTACTTTACCAACAACAAGTCCGTTTATGGTAACGGGTGCTGACTGCGAAAGTTCTTCAACATTATCATATTCAACATATAATGTTTTATAATTTGTAAAAAGATCTCTGCCTTTTAAAAAACTGTAGCCCCAAATAAATAGTAAAATTGACGCGATGACTAAAATAGCCGTTTTAATTTCTCTTGTTATTTTCAAAATTCTAGTGTTTGTTACAAAATTAATATAAATATTCGAACTTGTGACGATTATCTGATCGCGTCCTGAATACTGATCTTTTCTCCGTCTTTTGTTGCAACTAAAAAGGAAGCGCCATATCCTTTATCCTTAGCCTCTTCGAGATATTTTTTGGCAGTTTCATAATTAGGTGTTTCCTGATAGAAATATTTATAAATATTGTTTTCGTATATCATAGTTACATTTTTCAAACCTTTAAAATTTTTAGGTTCCAAAGGTGTTTTTTTAATACTTGCTATTAATTGAACTTTAAAGAATGTCCCTTTTGGCGCGCTTGGGCTTGGCGTTGCCACAACTTTTTTTGGAGTCGAAGTATCTTTTACCGGCTTAGCTTCTATCGCTTCTGAAGTTCCAGAACCAAAATATTCTCTTTTATAACTTAAAATTGCTTCTGCGATTGCTTTTGCAACATCATCTTGTCCTTCTTCTGAATTTAAAATATTCCCTTCGGTTGGATTAGAAATAAAACCTGTTTCTACTAAAACTCTTGGCATGTAAGCTTTATGCAGCACCATAAATGGCGCTTGCTTTACACCGCCTTGTCTGATTTTTTTTCCAAGTTTCTCAAAGTTATCTTCAATTTTACTGGCAAGCGAAATACTGTTATCTAAGTATTCTTCCTGCATTAAAGTCATTCCAATCATTGATTCCGGCGAATTTGGATCAAAACCTTCGTATTTACGTTTATAATCTTTCTCTAAAGTAATTACGGAGTTCTCTTTTTTCGCCGCTTCAAGATTCGATGCTACTTTACTTAAACCCATTACATACGTTTCAGTACCATCTGCAGCTGTATTTTTATTTGCATTACAGTGTATAGACACAAAAATATTCGAATTTGCTCTATTGGCAATATTGGCTCTTTCGACCAAATCGATAAAAACATCCGTTTTACGAGTATAAATTACATTAACATTTGGGCTGCTTTCTAGAATTTTCCCAACCTTTAATACAATAGCCAAAGCAATATTTTTTTCAATCCGGCCGCTGTATACTGCACCAAAATCATGATCTCCGTGCCCGGCATCAAGTGTTACTTTAAAAACATTTGATTGACTATAAGCACAAAAGGACAATATTGTTAGAAAAAAAGTAGTTATTACTTTAATTTTATGTAATCTATTCATAGAATTCAAAAGTTAATTTTAATAAATGCGGCTGTTATAATTTTTACAATTGATTATTTTTGCCAAAAAATTATATGTAAGTTTGACGTGTCAAAAAACAAGCCATAATTTTACAAAAATAGTATTTAAACCTTTGCATACAAACTTATTTAATATCGTTTTAATATCATTTTTCCTGACTATAGGATGTGGTAAATCATATTCGCAAGAGATAAAACCTAAAAAAAAATCTTTACCTACTGTAAAACAAACAGATAAACCATCAGTTAAGCCAACCGCTTCTGCTGCCGGAACTCCTGTTACTCCTGCAGTTACTGTTGATACAATAAAAGTTGACAGTATTAAACCAAAAAAGGCTTTTCTCGACGCTCCAACAAAATACAAAGCTAAAGATTACGCAAAATACGATAAGAAAAACAAAACGCTTACTTTATATAATGAAGCTGAGTTATATTATAAAGATGTAGAGCTGAAATCTGGTATTATTATTTTAAATCTTGATAAAGATGAAGTTTACGCAGGACGAATTAAAGATTCTGCCGGCGTTTTAGTTCAGTATCCAAATTTTAAACAAGGCTCAAACGAAGTACAACCCGATTCTATTCGTTTTAACTTTAAAACGAAAAAGGCTTTAATTTACAATTCAAGAACAAAACAAGGAGAATTAAATATTAAAGCTTCGGTAACTAAAAAAGAAAACGACTCTGTTTACTTTTTAAAAGGCGCACGTATTACAACTGCTGAGGATATTGACAATCCTGAATACTACTTTCAAACCAGCAGAATTAAATTTGTACCCGGAAAAAAGATTGTGGCAGGTTTAACTCAAATGGTAATTGCCGATGTTCCTACTCCGCTTGCACTTCCTTATGGATTTTTCCCATTGAGCAAAGAAAAAAGTGTTTCAGGAATTATTATTACTAGTTATAATGATTCAAACACAAGAGGATTCTCATTACAAAATGGAGGATATTATTTTGCATTAAGCGATAATTACGATTTGACTGTTTTGGGAGATTATTATACCAATGGGAGTTACGCCATGCGGTTTGAATCTGCTTATGCTACGCGGTACAAATATCGGGGAAATATCAACGTTCGTTTTGAAAACCTGATAAACAGCGAAAGAGGTTATCCGGATTACTCCAAACAAAATATTTACAACATTCAGTGGTCGCACTCTAAAGACACAAAATCGAATCCAAATTCGACATTCTCTGCGTCTGTGAACATGGGTAGTAGTAAATACTTTAAGCGATCGATTAATCAGGCCAATATTGGTTCTAATTTAAATAACACATTAAGTTCTTCTATTTCATACAATAAGACTTTCAATACGATTCCGGGATCGCGTATATCGCTTTCTGCAACGCATCAGCAAAATACGCAAACAGAGGAAATTTTAATGACGCTTCCTAATTTCCAGGGAAGTATTGATCGTGTATACCCTTTTGTTGGTAAAGACGGGGTTAAAAAAGGTTTCTTTAAAAATATCAACTTACAATATAACGTAACGGGTAAAAACAACTTTAAGACAACCGATTCATTATTCTTTAAACCTCAAATGTTTAGAGACGCACAAGTTGGTATGCAGCACAGTATTCCTATCAGTACGAATTTTAAAATATTTAAATATTTCAGTGCCGGGGCATCAACAAACTATCAGGAAACTTGGGTTACCAAAACGGTTACTAAAAATTATGACCCAAGCAAAGGCGACGTAGCAACTACTCCTGTAAATGGTTTTGATTCTTATAGAACTTACAATTTCAGCACGAACTTAGGAACTACAATTTACGGTACATTTAATTTTGGAGCCGATAAAAAGATTCAATCTATTCGTCACGTCATGAGACCAAGTATAACTTATGCTTATACACCAAGTTTCGACAGATATTACGATCATTATACCGTTGATGCTGCAGGAAGAATTTCTACAGATGAGTACACAAGGTTCGAAAATGGCATTTACGGCGCTCCTGGCAGAGAAAATTCTAATATTGTAGGTTTCTCATTAAGCAATACTTTTGAAGCTAAAGTAAGAGACAGCGACAGTACTAAAACAGAACCTAAAAAAATAATGCTGCTGAACAATTTAAATTTCAGTACAAGTTATAACTTCAATGCAAACGGAAAAGAAACTTTAGCATGGCAGCCGGTTGTAGTAAGCGGTGGAACGCAGTTTTTTGACAATAAAATGAATGTCAATTTTGGAGCTGTTTTAAATCCTTATGCTATCGATAATGCCGGACATGTAATGAACATTTATAACATAGATAATGGCGGAAGTTTGTTTAGAATGACAAGTGCCAATCTTACTATGAATTATTCTTTTTCGAATAAAGGAAGCGGAAAAGAAAAAAACAGCCAAAGTCAGCGAAATGGTGGACGTAATGATGATTTGTTTGGAACAAATACCGACTTGAACGATCCTCGAAACAGTCAGTTTGCAAACGAAAAAGACGATGGAGAGAATGTAATTACTGAATTTTTTAGTTCAAAAATACCGTGGGATATGACGATGGCATACTCACTGACTTATACCAACGTAAACAGAGAAAACAAAATAAGCGGTAACTCCCTGATGATTTCGGTTAATACAGATATTACACCAAAATGGAAAGGCGGGATTTCTACGGGTTACGATTTTGTACAAAAAGGAGTTACTTTTACTCAATTCCGTTTTGAGAGAGATTTGTTAAGCTGGAGAATGGCATTTAACTGGCAGCCAATGGGAACAAATTCAAACTGGAACTTCTTCATTGGAATTAAATCCGGTATGTTAAGTGACATTAAATGGAACAAACGAAGCACTTCAACTCGATAATTCATCGACTTAAATAATTTATTATGAAAAAAATAATCTTTACAGAAAAGGCTCCAGCTCCTATTGGTCCTTATAATCAGGCAGTATTATCAGGCAACACGCTTTATGCTTCAGGGCAGATTGCTATTAACCCGGCTTCTGGCGAGCTTATAACGGATAATATCAATGACGAAACTACTCAGGTTATGGAGAATGTTGCAGCTATTTTAGAAGCAGCAGATATGACTTTTGAAAATGTTGTAAAAGCTACAATTTTCATTATGGACATGAATAACTTTGGTGCAATAAATACAATTTATGGTTCTTATTTTGACGAAAAAACCGCTCCAGCACGCGAAACGGTGCAAGTAGCATGTCTGCCAAAAAATGTAAATGTAGAAATCTCTATAATTGCTGTGAAATAGCATTAACTAATAATTGTGCCGTTGCTTCATTGGTTGCCAGCGGCACATTATGTACATCACAAATTCGAACCAGCATACTGATGTCAACTCCATGAGCATGACTTGCAAGCGGATCTTTAAAAAAAAGCACTACCTTAATTTTACTTTCTGCTACTCTCGCTGCTATCTGAGCATCACCTCCCATAGAACACGGCAATAATTTTACTACTTTAAAGCCTGAATTCTCCGCACTCCTGCCCAACAAACCAGTCGCAACAAGTTTCAATCTCTCATTTTCCAAAATAATTCTGTTTTTAATTAAAAACTGAACCATATCGGCTTTTTTATTATCATGAGCAATAATCGCTATTTCAATGATTTTTTTCATGAATTTATAATAAAATTAGTACCAAATTTAAATAAAAAAAGATAATTCTCACATTAAATTCATCAAAATCAAGACTTTACAATAAAAAATTCAAAATAAACTGATTTAAAACTAAAATTTAAATTTATTGCATAAAAAAACCGCAGTATCTTATACAGCGGTTTCTTGTTTTATATCAAAAAGAAAATTTTTCTATAATTGCAAAGCGACTGCGTTTAGCAGTAATTGTGCCGAGGCTTCATTTGTCGCTAAAGGCACATTATGAACATCGCAAACACGAATTAACATATTAATATCGACTTCATGAGCATGACTTGCCAGCGGGTCTTTAAAAAAGAAAACCAATTGTGTTTTGCCTTCAGCTACCCTTGCAGCAATTTGAGCATCACCTCCCATAGGCCCGGAAAGCATTCTACGTACTTTAAAACCAGCATTTACAGCTTTACTTCCGGTAGTTCCTGTTGCGATAAGTTTAATTTTTTCTGAAAGAAGTAAGGTTTTGTTTTTATTTAAAAACTGAACCATATCGGCTTTCTTTCCGTCATGCGCTATTATAGCTATTTCCATAAATTTAATTATTGATTAGCAACGTGGTAAGCAATTAAACCATCGATAGGTCTTCTTAATACATTTCCTAATTTAAGCTCGTATTTATCGAAAGTTTCCTGCAATTCATCTTTCAAATAAAATGCAATAGAGCCTACAAAATGTACTGGAACTTCTTTACAGTTATCAAACTGTTTAATGTAGTTTTTAACGAAAGATTTCATTCCTTTGAAAATAATTTTTCTGCAGAATTCCGTGTCTTTATGTTTAATTAAAAACTTTGCAAAAGTTGCCAGGTAAGCATTTGGATTTGGCTCTTTATATAGTTTGTTTTTAATAAAATCAGGATCAACGTTGTATTCTTTTTCAAGTTCAACAGCCAATTCTTTAGGCATTTTATTAAAATAATATTTTCTAATTAATTCTTTTCCAAAAACATTTCCGCTGCAATCATCCATTACAATGTAACCTAATGACTGAACTTTTTGGTGCAATACTTTTCCATCAAAAAAACTGCAGTTAGAACCCGTTCCTAAGATAGATACAATTGCTTGTTCTCCTTTTGGAGTTGTAGCATAAACAGCCGCATAAGTATCTTCCTGAACATCAACAATAGCGTTTGAAAAATACTCTTGAAAGACTTGTTTAAGAGTTTCTTTCATTCTGTCTGTTCCACAACCTGCTCCGTAAAAGAACAAATGTGTTGCATTTTTTTTATTTTGTAAAATATCAAAACGGTCATTTAATCTGGTAACGATTTCTGGTCCGTCAAGAATTTCAGGATTTAATCCTAATGTTTGTGTGGTGAATAATACTTTTCCATTATCATCAATTGCAATCCAATCGGCTTTAGTAGATCCACTATCAACTATTAATTTCATTTTATTTTAGTTTTTGGATTAGTTTTTCCTCAATACGTGTATTTTTTTTACATTAATTAAAGACATAACAAGATAAGAAAATCCCGTTATTTGGTGATAACGGGATTTTGCAAAAATATATAATATTATTTTAAACCTGCGATATGAACAGATAAATCAATCAATTTGCTTGAATATCCGTACTCATTATCATACCAAGATACTAATTTGAAGAAAGTTGAATTTAAACCAATTCCTGCACCAGCATCGATGATAGAAGTTCTTTTATCAGAGATGAAATCCTGAGAAACCACTGCATCTTCAGTATATCCTAAGATACCTTTCATTTCGTTTTCTGAAGCTTTTTTCAATACCGCTAAGATTTCTTCGTAAGTAGTTTCTTTAGCAACTTTTACAGTTAAATCTACTACAGAAACGTCAGCAGTAGGTACACGGAAAGACATTCCAGTTAATTTTCCATTCAAAGAAGGGATAACTTTACCAACCGCTTTTGCAGCACCTGTTGAAGAAGGAATGATATTAATTGCAGCAGCACGTCCACCTCTCCAGTCTTTTCTAGAAGGTCCGTCAGCAGTCATTTGAGTTGAAGTAGTTGCGTGAACAGTTGTCATTAAACCTTCAACAATTTCGAAATTATCGTGAATTACTTTAGCTAAAGGAGCTAAACAGTTTGTAGTACAAGAAGCGTTAGAAACAACTAAGTCAGAAGCTTTTGCAGTTTCGTGGTTTACTCCCATTACAAACATTGGAGCATCAGCAGATGGTGCAGAAATAATAACTTTCTTAGCACCACCTTTTAAGTGTTCGCTTGCAGTTTCGATAGTTGTGAAGATACCAGTACATTCTGCAACAACATCAACATCAACTTCATTCCATTTTAAGTCAGCTGGATTTCTTTCTGCAGTGATACGGATGTTTCTTCCGTTTACATAAAGTTTTCCTTCTTTAACTTCTACAGTTCCGTTGAAACGACCGTGAACTGAATCATATTTTAATAAGTAAGCTAAGTGATCTACATCTAATAAATCGTTGATCGCTACTACTTCTACATTATCTCTATTGAAAGACTCTCTAAAAACGATTCTTCCGATACGTCCAAATCCGTTTATTCCTAATTTTACTTTTGACATTTTACTAAATTTTTGCTTTTGTTTTTATTATACTAATTCAAAGTCTAATTTCCTCACAATAAACTTCTTCTCTTTTAAACTTTTATCTTATATAATTATGTAGACATGATGTCTGACACTCTCAATAATTCTCTATCAATTTCTGATTTTCCTTTGATCGCCTGTTCCAATGGTGTTAAGATTACTTTATCTTCACGAAGTCCAACCATATAGTTAGATTTTCCTTCGATTAAAGATTCTACTGCTTTAACACCTAAACGGCTTGCCAAAACACGGTCAAAACAAGACGGAGAACCACCACGCTGCATGTGTCCTAAAACAGAAACTCTTACATCGTACTCTGGAAGATTTGCCTCAACGTAGTCTTTTAATTCGAATACATTTTTACCAATTTTATCTCCTTCTGCAATAACAACTATACTTGAAGATTTTCCTGATGCTTTACTTTTTTGAAGTGAATCTAAAAGACGCTCTAAACCTAAATCTTCTTCAGGAATAAGAATTTCTTCGGCACCGGCACCAATACCGGCATTAAGAGCAATATGACCTGCATCTCTACCCATAACCTCTACGAAGAATAAGCGGTTGTGTGAACTTGCAGTATCTCTAATTTTATCAATACAGTCTACAACAGTATTTAAAGCAGTATCATAACCTAAAGTAAAACTTGTGCCAAAAATATCATTGTCGATTGTCCCCGGAATTCCCATTACAGGAAAACCATATTCAGAATTGAAGATTAAACCTCCGGTAAAACTTCCGTCTCCACCAATTACTACCAAAGCATCAACTCCGGCTTTTAAAAGGTTTTCGTGTGCTTTTTTTCTACCTTCCGGTGTTCTAAACTCAACAGAACGAGCCGATTTTAAGATCGTTCCACCTTTGTTTACAATATTATTAACGCTTCGAGGGCCCATTTCTTTAAAATCACCTTCGATCATTCCTTGATACCCTCTATAAATTCCTATGCATTCTATATTATGATAAGCACATGTTCGAACAACTGAT
>Ga0157370_10007595_pt1 | contig 11776 bp, 15 predicted proteins | sample C35metaG_FD_113463 | JGI IMG/M metagenome (GOLD analysis project Ga0157370, IMG submission 113463) | Corn rhizosphere microbial communities from Kellogg Biological Station, Michigan, USA - C3-5 metaG | ecosystem: Host-associated > Plants > Roots > Rhizosphere > Soil | place: USA: Michigan... | reverse complement strand
TTTGATCAGCAATAACATCCGGCTGAATAATCAAATCCGAAATCTCATCAAAACGCTGCTTTACATATTGAAGTCTATCTAACATTTTCTAATTCCTTTTATTGGACTGCAAAATTACGAAATTTTTGTGGAAAATTCTACTGTTGTTTTTTTGGGAAATTTAAAGAAAATAATTAGTGGAATTAGGATCGTTTTTAGGATCCCGATAATTATCGGGACTGCCTATCCGCTATATCTTTTTCTGGCTAAAGAAGCCAGAAAAAGGATACCGCTTCTATCAGGGCTAGGGCTTTTAGGGTTTTAATTAGCTTTTATGGATTTCCGTAAAATCATTCAATTAAAGGGATTTATTTTTGACAAAAACTCGTATAAATAAAAATCAGGTGTTTTTACTTGGTGGGGAATTTGAAATAAAAACGATGTTTGCTTTTAATTAAAAATATTTTAAAATGAAAAAAATATTCTTTCTTACTTTATTTATCATTATTTGCAGTAAATCATTTTCGCAAAGTGAAGAATTTCAATACGTGACATCAACCAAAGATGAATCTGACGTATATCTCTATTTTGAAAGAGATAATAATGGCACAAAAGAATTTTGGCTTAAAATAATTAATCCTACTAAAACAATTAAAAATAAAAAGGGACAATTAATTAAAAGTGGAGGTGATTCTAGCGTACAATTTTACAAATTAGACTGCTCTGAGAAAAGGTATTCAACTTCTGACGGAGTAATTTATGATCGAAATGGAAAAGTAAGTCAAAAAATTTATATTGACTCATATAATGATAAAATCATACCTGGAACAATTTTGAATGCAGTTTACAGGTATGTTTGTGAAACTGAATAAAAATAGAGACTCCCTAAAAACGCGAACGAAATCAGAATAAATATAAACAAAAAGCAAATAAATTTGTTATAAAAACCTTTAAATAATATGGCCTTACATCATCCTGCCCATACCGTAATAAGTCCAAAAGACTGTGTTAGTAATGTTGTCCCAATTTATGACGGCGGACCAATAAGCGGCGAATATTCTGTCGCAATTTTACAGTGGAATGGAAGTCCTTGCGTTGGAATAAGATGGAATATAACTGAACGTGAATTAAATGATACTGATAAAATTTCGGGTGCAAAAATTTGTGTTGGAGAACCTAACTCTCGTGGATATGCAACTTGGTTTATCTTACCAGACGACTTTTTGAGAGACTTATTAAGTAATGGTAATATTGCTTCTAAAATTAAAAAATATCTTCAAGAACTCAAATAAACTTGACCACTTATATAAATTTTATGGTTTGATAGTTCCGATTTGTAATCCTGCTTTTGTGAAGTGTTAATTTCTAATATCCTAGATTTTCACCTTGCTACAGATACACACAAATAATGAAAAATAAATAACTCCAAAAGATAAAAAAACACATGGCAATAGCAACACTTGTAAAAGATAATGATAATGAAAGAATTTACAAGATTTCAGGAAATCGATTAATAACAATTAAAATTGATGACTTTTCTGAAATCACGTATTGGGAAAATGGATCTCAAATTGGCAATGATGAGGATTTTGTCTTTTTAGAAGATGAGTTTGACTCTGATAGATATCTCTTAGCCAGAATGTATGTGCCTATTAAAGGAGAGGGATTAGGTCGTGCTACTATCGAATTTTTCAGTGAGTATTTTTCTGCAACTGTTTGGGCTAGAACTTTTGATGGAATTGAACGACAAGATGGCAGTCATCTTACCGAAGATGCACCTGGGTTCGTAGATAAAATGATAGAAGAAGGTCTATTAGAAGACAATAGAGACAAAGGTGATTTTTATGATGATTATGAATAACAACAAACCGATCCTGAAGATATTTTCCAGTTTAATAGCTTTCAATTCATACCACAACAGTAACTATAATGTAAATCATTAAAAAAAGCTAGAAAAATATATCACTTTTTATATTTAGAAAACAAAAACTAATATGCAATTAAACCATTTTTTTTTCGACGTTGAAATTTGGGGAACAGTCTCTGATTGGATTATGCTATTAATAACGCTTGTTACAGCATATTTTCTTTATAAAACCTTAGAATCTCAAAAAGAAGTTCAAAAAATTCAAATTGATCTTTATAAAATAGAAAATATAAGATTCAAAGAAAGTATAAAACCTTTATTAAATTTTAGTATCAAAAAAGGAAAAACTAAAATGGAAAATCGCAGTTTTTTTCTCTTGGAAATTAAAAATGATTCAGAAGGTATAGCTTTAGAATTTAAAATTCATTTTCCTGAAACAAAAAATTTAAAATTGCATGATTATAAAATAGAAAAAAGTCATTTAAAAAAAGGAGATGAACCTTTTACAGTATACTACTATATTCTAGATAATTTATTATTTTTAAATGAGATAACTGTTGAAGCTGAATATGAAGATATTTCAGGAACTAAATATAAACAAGTTATAAATTATGATATAAATACTATAGAGCCAAGTGTTGTCCCTTCTCTTCCTATATTGGCTGAATAATTCTTTAATTTACATCTTTACTAGCTTGAAATTTAAAACTGCCCTTTGTTAAAAACAAATTCTATTAGTAATATACAAGCCAAATTTTTAGCGAAAAACATAATCTTTTTACTTACTTTGTGACTGTATGAAAAGATACTCATACTAAAACTCCACTATTCCATTAAAAATAAACACCAATACCATTGCAGGTGTAAAAATGGATCTTCCAAAATAAAATTTAATCCTCAATTTGCTTCAAAGAAATTGACTTATCTGTTATTCTTTAATTAGAAAATTAATTTAAGAAATAACTAAGTCAATTAGAAATTCTATGCCTAAGCTGAATACGAAGCAATTAAATTGTATTAACTCTAATCTTAATAATAATGAAAAGAATTAAATTTATTTTACTGCTAGTAATTTCAACAAATGTTTTATTTGTGGGTTGTTCAAAAGAACAGGATTCTAAAGATTCCTCTTTATCAAAAGAAAAATCTGAGATTCCTTTAACTGACTATGGTTTTTACCATAACGAGGCTTTAGATTTATACTATAAAAAGTATGATGGAATTGAAGGAAAAACAGCTGGGGTTATAATTGACGAAATGACAGCTGAACTTAAACTTAAATATCCTAACGAGTTTAAAGATATAAATGTCAATGATGTAAAACTGTTTTTTCAAAATATTGATCCTAAAAGCTTTGATACAAATTCATTTTGGAATTCAAAAAAAGAGGAATTATATACTTCTAACAAAGTATCTAAACGAGTAGGGATTTTAGTCGATAACATGCTTGAAAATAATATGAATTACAATGAATGTATTGCTCAAATTGAGAATTTCAAAAACACTTATTATCAATCTAAAACAAATAACTCTTTAACAATCGATGAAACGAATGAGTTAGTTGTACTGGAAGATGTTTTAAAAAGTTCAAATCAATATTGGAACTCTAAAAGCAATACAACAAAAAACATGAGCAGTAAACCAGGTTCTAAAGCAATTGTTGCTGACATGATGGGATCGCTTATGTTTGTTTACAGCGGACCAATGGCTATAATTTCAGGAGGACTTTGCTCATTATTTGTGAATGAAGCTATACCATATATGGATTCTCCAACTGAAGATGAGTTTCCAATTTTTTAAGAAATAATAAATCAACTAACCACAATACAAAATATGGAACTAAATAAAATTATAGAAATATTAGAAAAATACGATTATAAATACAAATTGAAAAGAGATACTATTATTGTAACTCTTGAATTTTCTCAAAACGTGGTAATTGATTTATCAAATCCTTCAAAAATTATTGTTTCTGATTATCTGGAAAGTTGGAATTTTTTAACCGGCGGAATTAAAATGAGTTTGAAAAATGCGATTTTGTATAATTTTTTTCTGCTTTTATTCTTCGGCTTTTTATGCCAATATTTACAGTTTACAGGAAACTCATTAACCAATTTATTTTTAACTTTTATAGGCTGGGTTTTGTTATTTTCCACATTCTATTTAATTAAACTTGAAGGTTTTAAATTACAACTCAAAACAATTATAAAATAATATAAATAAACCAAAATGCGCAAAATCCTTTTAAAAGGCCTTTGCGCATTTCTATTTTATAAAAAAGAGAAAACCTTACTTCCCTCCCAACATTCTTTCTAAATATTCATTCTTATCTTTTTCCGCTTGAACTAAACGCTCATAAAGTTCAACAACCTTATCTAAAGGATTAAAAGTACATTCACTATTATAAGCTCCGTTTCCATTATGCACGATACTACTATCATTATAAGTATTCTCAATAATATTTAAAACAGCTTCTTCCGAAAAATTCTTAATTACTTCAACACTTACGTCAAGTGCTTTAGCAATTTCAATTAGTTTGTTTTCCTCTACATTTTCACTTGCTTCAATGTTTGAAACTGTCTGCTGACTAACACCAATGGCAATTGCAAGCGCTTCTTGCTTCATGCCTTTTAATTCTCGTATTCGGCTGATGTTTCTGCCTATATGTTTTGGTTTTGCTGTTGTACTCATGAATCAAAGATATTTAAAATTTGTAAAGAAAAATAGGTTTTGCGTAAAAAACCAATTCTGTTTGTGTGATACTAAGCATTTTGTTTTTTTATAGCAAAAATTGTGAGTTACTTGCCGGTTGTTTTACAAAAGTAAGATTTTTACATCAATTTTCAACTACACATCATGACCGAAAACCGTACACAACTAGCTCATTTTTTAGAAACCGCCGGTAAAAAACATTATTTCACCAAATTAGAACCAGATGATACAATCGATACTTCGATTACAGCTCGTTTTAAAATAGAAACTTATACTGACTTAATGCTTACCATTACTTCACTTATTAGAACCAGTATCGCTATTCTTAGAAATGAAGAATATAATTCTGGACACGATGCGGCCCTTTTACTCGAAATGGCAAAAAAACTCCTTCCTGATGATGAAATGGAACTTCTCGATGAATTATATACGATTTTATAAAAACAAGTTTTCACGATTATAATTTTAATTAAATCATTTAAGTGTCATAGGCGAGGCGTTCTCGCAAGCTTATAAAACACAATAAAAAAACACAATAAAAAAACATCAAAAAAAGCTGCAAAAAAATCATGCAGCTTTTTTTTATATTTACACCAAAACAAACCAAAAAAATGATGACACTAATTGCAATTTTCTTTCCTTTTGCTTCTTTCTTTTTGAGAGGAAGAATATTAACTTCAATTATTTGTCTAATCCTGCAGATAACTTTAATTGGCTGGATTCCTGCAGCAATTTGGGCTGTTATTTCTTTACAGAATTCAAGAGCTGATAAACGCAATGAAAAACTAATAAAAGCGATGAAAAGCAGATCTTAAAAAATCGAGATAAACAAAATCACGCCGCAACACATTCCAGATTATTTTGTTCTGCAATCTGCATATCGATTATTTTTTGAGCGATACTTCCTCTTTCAAATAAACGAATTATTTTAAAAACAGCGCTCACAAAATATCCCGGGTTCGAAACCAGTCGGCCGATTTCGGTTATTCTTTGGTCTCTTAGGTGAGTACAGGCTTCTCTTTCGTTTTCTGGAACGGCTACAAATTCGTTGGCAAATTTCCAGGCTCCGTTTCTTGCTGTTTCCATGCTGAAATCAATAAAGAAGGTGTCTATTTTACCTGTAACTTTTAGTATCCACGTAAGTGTAGGCCAAATTTTGATTAAGCATTTTTCGACACCGCCTACCAAATTGCTAAGAATAAAGTTTATTTTATCAAAATCAGCTTTTAAATCCTCTATATCTTCTACCGTACTGACTTCGGCCGATGCAATTCCTAAATCAAGATTAATATGCGCATTGATTCCGAGAAGTAAATGCTGCAGTACTATTGGCCAATACTTTTCGGCTTGTTCAAACGCAAATCCCCAGCATTCCGATGGTTTTTCTTTGGCTTGATATTGATAATAAGCTTTTAAATATCGATTGGCAAAAATAACATCCAGCTTTTCCATTCGTTCACCATTCTGAAAAGAACCATCCTGAATACCCAGTTTAACTCTTACCGTAACTTCACGATACAGGGTTGCAAATAAACCGATATTGCTTTGATCTATTTTTGACTTTTCTATTATTTCGTCCAAAAACTGAATTACTTCGTCTATAGTATTAGCTTGTTTCATACTCATTTATAATTGGTTATGGTTAGTTTGAGAAGAACGAATTTAATTATTTTAATCTTTCAATGAACATTTTTTTGAGGTAATTATCTTATTATTTTACTTTCATTTTTGATATAAAAAAAACATCCCAAAAGAAAACTCTTTTGGGATGTTACTATACTTAAATCGAAAACTATAAAGCTCTTAAGCTTCCTCTTCTACTTTTAAAATTTCAAGTTTTAAATTACCTTTTTTTACAGGCCATTCTACCAGATCTCCAACTTTGTAGCCAATCATGGCGATACCTTCATCAGAAAGAACCGAAATTTTATTTTTACTTGTTTTTGCCTTTTCAGGACCAACAAGCAGAATCGTTTTTTCTTCGTTGTTGAGATGGTCTTTATAAGTAACTCTTCGGTTTACCGAAACAATATCTTCAGGCAGGTTTCTTCTCAATACCTGAGTTGCATGTTTTAATTGTCCTAATAGCAATTCTTCTTCTTGCGGTGTTACTTTTTTTCTTCTTACGTGATCCTTAATTAAATCGTATGTTCCTGTTGTTAAAATAATATTTTGTGACATAACTTTCTTGTTTGCTTCATTTTATATAGGGCATAACAACAACTCTTCACCAAATAGCGCATTGCTTTCAGTGATATCATATCCTAAAAAAATGAAGATTAAATAAATAAACTAAAAAATGGAGGTTCCCTGCCTAGAGTTGCGACAGGGCACAATGAATAAACTCTTTGGAGCTTTTCAAGAAAGTATCATCATGCAAATACAATAATGTGCACATTAAGCACATTAAACAGCTATTTACTAAATAAGATTTTGCAGTTACCATAATGATATTATAATCAGGTCGCAAGATACATTCTTTTCTTACAAAAAACAAATATAACAGCTTTTAAAGGCTGGTTTTCTAGTGCTTCTATTCTTTTTATTGAAACGAAATTAAAAATTCACAATGAAAGCTCCAGTGGAGCGATATTTTTTACACAATACATATTTCGCTCCGCTGGAGCTTGAAATCACGGTGTATATAATGCTATAAATATTATGCTCCGTTGGAGCATTTTTACTAAATAGTCTTTACGGCTTCACGTAAGGTTCTAAATTTTAAACGCACTACTTTTGGAAAAGCTTTTAACTTAAACCAAACTAATGAAACTAATACTTAGTATCTTACTTTTTATTTTCAACTCTATTTTATTTGCACAATCAAATCAATTTGCAGGCGATTATACGCGTTCACTTTCTGAAGAAGGAAAACATATAATTGAATATAAACTGACTTTAAATCAAGACGGAACATTTGAATTTCATTCGTATTCAAAAATGCAGGGCGGAACTCCGCCAGAAGTAAACAAATACTGAAAAGGAAAATGGACTTCAAAAGACAATATGATCACTTTTTCTGCTGACAAAAAAGAAGATTTAAACGAAAAATATACGTTGGATTTTAATAATTCAACGGCAAGATTTATAACCAAAAACCCAAGAGATAAAAGCGATAAAATAGTGAAAACCAAACTTCAGTTTTTAGCATCAGGAATTAGCTGGATGAAAAGAATTGATGTTTTTAAGGTTTAGATATTTTTAAAACGGTCAACAAAACCAAATAAGATTACTTTCGTTCCTCGCAATGACAAAAATCCACGTATTTACGTCTTCACGAAAACCAAAACAACAGCATAAAAAACTTAGCGTCCTAGTGTCTTTGTGGCAAACCCAAAAAAAAATCTTAATTTCGCCTTTAAATAAGAAAGGATAAATGAAGGTCTGTATTGCTGAGAAACCAAGTGTAGCACGCGAAATAGCATCCGTTTTGGGCGCCAATACCAAACACGACGGATATTATGAAGGAAATGGTTATGCCGTTACCTACACTTTTGGGCATTTATGTACCTTAAAAGAACCTAACGATTACAAACCGCACTGGAAAAGCTGGGATTTAAACAATCTGCCTATGCTTCCCGAAAAATTTGAAACTAAAGTTGTTGAGAATTCGGGAATTCAAAAACAGTTTAAAATCATTAAAAGTCTTTTCGACAAAGCCGAATTGGTGATAAACTGCGGGGATGCCGGACAGGAAGGAGAATTAATTCAGCGCTGGGTGATGAACGAAGCGCATTATAAAGGTGAAATAAAACGCCTTTGGATTTCTTCTCTTACTACCGAAGCCATAAAAGAAGGTTTTGACAACTTAAAACCCTCTGAAAACTACGATAATTTATTCTACGCCGGATTTTCAAGAGCCATTGGCGATTGGCTTCTGGGGATGAATGCTACACGTTTGTATACCGTAAAACATGGCGGTTATAAACAAGTATTGTCTATTGGACGCGTACAAACGCCAACACTGGCAATGGTTGTTGATCGATTTAAGGAAATCGAAAACTTTAAACCACAGCCGTATTGGGAATTGCAGACTTTATACAGAGAAACTCTTTTTAGTTATGAAGAAGGGCGTTTTCTAAAAAAAGAAGATGGAGAAATTCTGGCTGAAAAAGTAAAAGAAAGTGATTTCGAAATTGTTTCTGTCGATAAAAAGAACGGAAATGAATACGCTCCAAAACTATTTGATTTAACGGGTTTACAGGTTTATTCGAATCAAAAATTTGGGTTTTCGGCAGAAGAAACGCTTAAAATTGCGCAGACATTGTATGAACAGAAAGCCATTACGTATCCCAGAGTTGATACAACTTTCTTACCTGGAGATATTTACCCAAAAGTACCTGGTATTTTGCAAAAACTGACAAATTACAGCCATTTGACAGAACCGCTTTTAGGAAAGAAAATAAAAAAATCGCCAAAGGTTTTCAATGACAAAAAAGTAACCGATCACCACGCGATTATTCCAACCGGAATCGAAATTAATCTGCCTCATAATCAACAGCAGGTTTATGATATAATTGTAAAACGTTTTATTGCCGTATTTTACGATGATTGTCTTGTTGCCAACACTACCGTAATTGGAAAAGCAGCAGACGTAACTTTTAGAACGACAGGAAAAGAAATCCTTAAAAAAGGTTTCCGTGTTGTTTTTGAAGACCCAAACGCAAAGGAAAAAGAACCCGATTTATTGCCGAGTTTCGTTGTGGGCGAAAAAGGATCGCACGAACCTTCTTTCCTTCAAAAAGAAACCAAACCGCCCAATCATTTTACCGAAGCCACTTTACTGCGCGCCATGGAAACCGCAGGAAAACAAGTTGACGACGAAGATTTACGCGAATTGATGAAAGAAAACGGAATAGGGCGTCCGTCTACGCGTGCGAATATAATCGAAACACTTTTTAAACGTCAATATATCGTTCGAAACAAAAAACAGGTTTTGCCCACCGTAACCGGAATTCAGTTAATTGATACGATTCAGAATGAGTTAATAAAATCGGCTGAACTTACAGGTTCTTGGGAGAAACAGCTGAAAGATATCGAAAAAGGTTCCTTTACCGCTGCAGCCTTTATTAAAAACATGAAACGCATGGTCGAAGCTTTGGTTTATGAAGTCCGAAGCGAAACGAAACATGCCAATATTTCGCATGCTGCAACGATTCAGAAGCCAGTTGTAAAAACAGAGAAAAAGAAAGCTGCCGGAGGAATTTTAGCCGAAACTTGTCCGAAATGTCAAAAAGGAAACCTTATCAAAGGAAAATCGGCATTTGGATGCAGTGAATATAAATCGGGCTGCGATTTTGTACTTCCTTATGTTTTTTTGGATAAAAAAATAACTGAAAGCCAATATTTACGACTGGTTCAAAAAGGATCAACAGTAAACATAAAAGGTTTTAAAACCGAATCTGGAACGGTGGAAGGTTTAATTCGTTTTGAAGAAAATTACAAGCTTAAATTAGAGCCGAAAAAAACCGAACCTAAAAAAGCTAAAGAAGAAACATCCGATTCATTAATGTGTCCGAAATGCAAAAAAGGAACCATTCTAAAAGGAAAAACCGCTTACGGATGCTCCGAATATAAATCAGGCTGTGATTTTAAAGTCACATTTGATGAAGTCAGAACCAAACTAAAAGATCAAAAACCAACGAAGGAACTAGTCTACTCTATTTTAGAAGAAAGCGTTTAGTTTTTATTCTGCCACTGATTAAAAAGATTAGCGAAGATTTTCTGTTTTTCGCCACGAATTACACTAATTTACACTAATTTTTTCTCGCAGATTTAGCAGATTTAATTTTGATACTGAATTATATAATCTGCGATTATCTGCTAAATCTGCGTGAAAAAAATCTTTTTAATCCTTCAATCTGTGGCCAATATTTACAAATTAATTCGTGGAAATTAGTGTAATTCGCGGCAACAATTTTTTTCATACTTTAGTACTATCAAAACCTATAAATTATGTTTCAGAAAATTACTCTTTTAGCACTTGTATTAGCTGTTGTTTCTTGTCAGAAGAAAGAATCTGCAGAAAAAGATAAAATCAAAATTGCCGACTGGCTTATCGGAAACTGGGAAAATAAAACGGATGAAGGTGTTTTAACTGAAAACTGGGAAAAATTAAATGACAGTACTTTCAATGCGTCTTCTTATTATATAAAAGGAAAAGATACCCTGCATTTTGAAACTATAGTACTAGCTCAAAAAGGCGAAACCCTTACCTATTTTGCAACTGTAAAAGGACAAAATGAAGACAAAGCGGTTGCTTTTGCCTCAACTTCTGAATCCGACAAACAATTGGTTTTTGAAAACGCAAAACACGATTATCCACAAAAAATTACCTATACAAAAGGCGCAAACAATACTTTAATCGCTGAAATTTCAGGAAATTTAAACGGAAAACCGAGTTCAGAAAAGTTTGTAATGACGAAGAAATAGTTGAGATAAAATGTTCCGTTCCTACGGAACTTTTTGTATCTATCAAAATTAATTTCAACGGATTAATCCCGATAGCTATCGGGAGTTGCTACAATATGATCCATTCCTTCGGAATTTAAAAAGAATCGTAGGTTCGATCAATTTTGTAGGGCCTCCCGATAGCTATCGGGATTAATCCGGTTGTTGCAAAATTGTCCATAATATTAAAGAACCGTAGGTTCGATCGATTTTGTAATCAAGATTAATACGATATATATATTGAATTTATTTTGTACGCTAACATAATTAAAAAACATCTACAAAATAATTCATTCCTTCGGAATTTTTAAATCTTCAAAAAAACTTTGCGTCTTAGCGCCTTCGTGGCAAAAACCGTTAGAAAAACCTCAGACCCTCATACCCTCAGTATCTTAGCAACTCAAAAAACTATTCATTCTCCCCTATCTTATTCACCATAAAAATCATCAGAATACCTAGAAGCGCCATAATTAAAAACGCCCATTTCATACTTAGATATTCAGAGATAAAACCAACCATTGGCGGTACTAATAAAAACCCCAAGTAACCAATTGTTGAAATAGAAGTTAATGCCGAACCACTGCTTAATTTTGATGATCTTCCGGCAATACTAAACACTAATGGAACCACGCAGGAAACCCCAAATCCAATTAAAACATAACCAAAAATAGTGGGATAAGCATACGGCAGAATAAAACAAATTCCAAAACCTGTAGTGATTAATATACCGCTGTAAAGCAGGATTTTTTTAGTTCCAAATTTCATTAC
>Ga0157370_10007592_pt1 | contig 11779 bp, 16 predicted proteins | sample C35metaG_FD_113463 | JGI IMG/M metagenome (GOLD analysis project Ga0157370, IMG submission 113463) | Corn rhizosphere microbial communities from Kellogg Biological Station, Michigan, USA - C3-5 metaG | ecosystem: Host-associated > Plants > Roots > Rhizosphere > Soil | place: USA: Michigan... | reverse complement strand
GCGCGCCGCGTGGCGCGCGCAGAGGATCGTGCGGTGTCGAGGTCAGCCGAAGCTGACCGTCGCCCGCTTGCGGCTGCGCAGCGCGCGACCGGCCAGGCCGAAGCCTGCAAGCATCATCGCCCAGCTCGCCGGCTCGGGCACGGAGGGCAGCACCGCCGTGTTGGAGAAGCGCCAGTTGACGATATCCTCATTCTCCCAGCCCGCGCCGCTGCTGCCCGTGAAGCCGACATAAGCGGTGTTGGTGCCCAGGATCGAGGCAAGGTCGATCGGCACCGCGGTCAGCGCGTTGAACGTCGTCCCCTTGGCCGGATCGAACAGCGACACGTTGAGCGCGGTCCCGTCATAGCTGATGGTCGCGGTCCACAGATTGCCGTTGGACATGCAGCCGGCGGCAGTGTTCGGTCCTTGCGACGGCATGCCGCCCGCAAAGCCGCACGATCCGTTGCCATAAACGTTGGTCCAGTTCGCATTGGTCAACACGCCGCCGATGTCGAGCGCGACATGGTTGCTGCTGTCCGGCTCGGCCGGGAACGGCCCAAGGCTGCCCGGATTGCCGTTATTATAGGTGTCGAACTCGATCGCGAGGCTGTTGGGCACGCCCTGATAGCCCATGCCATAGCCTGCGGTGCCGAGGCCGCCCGGATCGGCTGCCAGCACGAAGGTGATTCCATCCGCCGGATCCGCGCCGCCCGGATCGGTGAAGCGGAACTGGAATTGGGTGCTGAACGTGTTGCCCGCGCCCAGCTGCACCGCCGAGGTGCTATAGGCCGCGCCGGCCTGGCCGGCCGCAGCGGGTATGATCCGCAGCACCGTGCCATCGCCGGTCGCGGCGGTGCCCGTACTCCCCACCATCGTCAGGTGTGAAGTGTCGGAAAAATTTGGATAGTCGAAAGAATCGGCAAAGGCCGGAGCAGCGCAGAACGCGATTGCGCCTGCGGAAGCCAAGCAAATCTGACGCATATACATGGCAGTCCCCTGTTTGACTGCCCCCCAACCGCGCGAAGAAAATCATGCAACCCAGAAAGAGTCAATGAGTCGTTTGTCCATAACAACGTTCTTTTACTTGCAACAATTTGGCCATTAACGGAAAGAAACTGTTACGTTAACGAAATTATATGGGACGCGTAACGATTGGATCGCTGCAAATCATGCGCGACCTCCCCTGCGCCAACATAGCCTAGTGGTATCCTGAACCGCGACCCGCTAAAGCCGGATCGAGCTTGGGGAAGCATCACGAATGCCGCGTAGAATCTCGACCTTGCTGACTGCGCTGCAGTCGGAGGTCCATCAGTTTGCGACCGAGAGCGAGCGTATCGCCGGACGCACCAATTTGCTCGCGCTCAACGCGACGATCGAAGCTGCGCGCTCGGGCGAAGCCGGCCGTGGCTTCGCGGTGGTCGCGCAGGAGGTGAAGTCGCTGGCGGGCCACGCCCGCGCCGCCTCCGCCAAGTTCCGCGAGGAGGTGATCGAGCGGCTCGCGCTCGGCGCACGCATCGCCGACGAGCTGGTCGGGGATCTGGAAGGCGCGCGGCTGGTCGAGCTCGCCCAGTCGATCGCGCAGACGATCAATCGCGCGCTCTACGATCGCTCGATCGACATCCGCGTGCTGGCGAGTGATCCCACGATCGCGGCCGGTGCGCTCGCCACGCGGGGCAATGTCATCGCCGAACATGCCGCGCTCGATCGGTTGCGCGCGCTGCTCGACAATTCGCCTTATTTCCTCAACGCCTTCATCGCCAACATGGACGGCCACATCACCGTCTGCGCGCACGAAAATGCGTCGATACGTAACGAGAATCTGTCCAAGGCGGATCAGTTCAGCCGCGCGATGCGCGCCCGCGCCGACGAATATTGGTTCACCGACGCGGTCTGGGAAAATCCCTGGTCCAATAACCGCAAGGTGCTGATCTATGTCGCGCCCGTGCGCCGCGATGCCCGCGTCGTCGGCGTCGTCTATCTCGAATATGATTGGGAAGGGGAAGCGGGCGCGATCCTGCGTTCGGTCCAGCGTAAGGCACTGTCGCACACCACGCTTTCGATCGTCGACCGCGCCAATCGCGTGGTCGCGACCACCGGCCCCTATGCGTTCGAACAGGCGCTCCCGCTTGGCCCGGTGCGGGACGAACCGCATATCGAGGCGGCCGATGGCAAGGTGACCGCACAGGCCGCGGCCGAGCCCTATCACGGCTTCGACGGGCTCGGCCTGCGCTGCGTGATCGAGCATATCCTGCCCGACGCCTCGCATATCGAGGCGGCGTTGCGCGGTGACTAGACTCGATTTCAGTTAGGTTGAATCCCGTTCGTGTCGAGCGAAGTCGAGACACGTCTTCGAGCGAAGTCGAGAAGCCTCGGCTACGCTCGGCAATGCCCCTCGGCTACGCTCGGGGCGAACGGTTCAATTTAAGCCAGCTCAACCCAGACCGGGGCGTGATCGCTGCTCTTCCTAGCCGCGTACGTCGCGGTCGACCTGCGCGTCGGTCATCCGCGCCGCCGCGGCCGGGCTCAGCAACAGGTGATCGATCCGGAGCCCCGCGTCGCGGCCATAGGCGTTCCGCAGATATTTCCAGAACGTATAGATCACCTCGGGATGGCGCTGCCGCAGCGCGTCGGTCCAGCCCCGCGCCAGCATCGCCGCATAGGCCGTGCGGGCTTCGGGCGCGAACAGCGCGTCGTCCAGCCAGCGATCGGGCACATAAACGTCGCGCGCGGTGGGGATGATATTATAGTCGCCCGCCAGCACCACCGGCAGCCCCGCGTCCAGCAGTGCCTCCGCATGCGCCGTCAGCCGTTCGATCCAGCGCATCTTGTAATCGAAACGCGGGCCCGGCCGCGGGTTGCCGTTGGGCAGATAGAGCCCGCCGATCAGCACCCCGTCCACCGCCGCTTCGATGTAGCGGCTATGCGTGTCGTCGGGATCGCCGGGCAGCCCGCGCCGCGTCTCGATCGGCTGTTGCCCGCGCGTCAGGATCGCGACCCCGTTCCATCGCGCCTGGCCATGCCAGACCGCGCCATAGCCCGCTTTCTCGATCGCGCGGATCGGGAATTTCTCGTCGGGTGCTTTCAACTCCTGCAGGCACGCGACGTCGGGCTGCGTCTCTTCCAGCCAGCGCAGCAGCACCGGCAGCCGCCCGTTGATGCCGTTGACGTTGTAGGTCGCGATCCGCATCGCCCTCCGACCTACGGGACGGGCGATGGTTCCACACGATCCGTGTCGCCAGCAAGGGCGCGACCGCTGCCGGGGTTCGCGGATGCCTTGCGGCAGGCGTCGCGCAATTGCTTGCGCAGCGTTCCCGAATTCCAATGCGGCGAGGCCTTGGGATAGCCCTCCTTGCTCAGCACGCGCTCGATATCCTCGACCTGTCTGAACCGCCCCGATCGCGCCAGCTCGAACGCGCGTTCGACCAGCGGCTTGTGCGGCTCGGCCGGCTTCAACTTTCCTTGCGTGAGGACCGTGACCATCAGGCCGCCCACAGCGCGCAACGCGCCCGCTTCTCATCGGCTGCGGCCGGCCCCAATTGGGTCGGGATGGCGGAGCATCCGCCGCGACGCGTTTTCATATTGGCCTCCAAAGCGCGCCCCCGCTTTTGGATGACCCTTCTTAGAAAGCCCTTCCCCGTCCTTCTCTAATGCACATTAGCGCCCTCCTTTTTCCTGTCCCGGGGATCGGGCGCCGCTTTTCGTGCGTAGATTCTCTTTCTCAATTGGCCTGCCTGCTCCGCGCGAGCGGCATCGTCAGGCAATGGATGCCCCCGCCGCAGCGTTCGAACTGCGCCACATCCACCGTCTCCACCCGCACGCCACGGCGGCGCAGTTCCTTCGCGATCCGCGAATGATGCGCCGATGCGATCACGCGCCGGTTGCCCAGCGCGAGCAGGTTGCAACCCATGCGTCGTGCTTCCTTGTAGCTGACCGGGATCAGCTCGATCCCCTCTGCCGTCAGCAGCCGCAGGAAATCGTCATGCAGCACGTCGACGCAGGCCAGCGCCAGATCCTCGTCGACCATGCAGAATTGCGTGTCGAGATGCAGGAAATGCGGATCGAAACGATAGGTGATGCACTTCCAGCCCGCCGCGGCGAACAGCTCGCATACCGCCTCCGCGCCGCGCTCGTCGGTGCGCTCGCCCGACCAGCCGACGATCAAAAGCCCGTCGCGCACCAGGCAGACGTCGCCGCCCTCGACCGTGCCGACTTCGATCGCGCCCAACGCTGGCACCTTGGCATTGCGCGCATGGATCAGCATCTGCGCGGGCTCCATCCGCCGGTGCGCTGCGGCGGGGTTGAGGCCGAGCAGGCCCCAGGGCGTCATCACCGCGCTGTCGCGCGTGAAGCACAGATCGGGCATGCCCGGCTGCGCCACGATCTGGCGCGTCGTGACGCCGTTCGCCTCCAATATCGTTTCCAGCATCATATGCTGGCGCGTCGCCTCGGCGATCGAAGGCGCGAAGCCCTCGCACAGGCTCTCGCGCGTGACCGAGCAGCAGGGTACGGCTTCCAGATAGGTCGGGCGGCACAACAGCACCTCGGCCAGCCGATCGGTCTCGCTCCACACGCCGATGGGGTTGGTTTGTCGCTGCAAAGCGCCCGCCGTACCGGCGAAGAAATCGAGCTTCATAAGGCCTCTCCTCGGGCCATCCTCAAGGCCCCGGAACGGCGTTGGTTCCCTAAATCCCCAAAAACTAACGCATATCAGCGCTTTCTGGGGCGGCGCTCAGGTGGGAGCTTATCGGCGCGTGATGCGCTCTGGCATCCCGAACATCGTATGGAATGGGATATCGCGATATGAATATGGGACGAGGCTGCTTGCTGTGGCTGCTCGGGATTCCGCTCCCCGTCATCCTGCTTCTCTGGCTTTTCTTCCATCGTTGAGGGGCGGTCGGCCTGGATCGCGCCGATATGGACCCCGGGCCGTCGCTCGCGGATTGACGTGCCATGCCGCGTCCGCTCAAGGTCTATCGCACCGCCATCGGTTTCCACGACGCCTATGTCGCGACCCCGACCAAGAAAGCGGCGCTCGAAGCCTGGGGCGCCGATCGCGATCTGTTCGCCAGCGGTCGCGCCGAGCTTGTCACCGATCCGGAACTGACCAAGGCGCCGCTCGCGCAACCCGGCACGGTCCTGAAAGTGCTGCGCGGCAACGCCGCCGAGCAATTCGCCGCGCTCGACAAGGCCCCTCCCCGGCGGGGCCGCGCAAAGCCAGCCAAGCCAGCCCCGACCAAGCCGGTCCCGCGTCCCAGCCGGGCCGCGCTCGATCGCGCCGAACGCGCGCTGGAGGCGGCGGAATCCCGCCACGACCGCGCGCTCGAGGCGCTGGCGAAGCGCGAGGCGCGCCTGCGCGCGGAACGCCGCGCGCTGGAGCATAAGCGCGACGAGGAATTGGCAGCGCTCCGCGGCACCGCCGAGCAAGCGCGCGAAGCTTATGACGACGCGATGCGCACCTGGCGCGGCTAGGGTCCGGACCCTTAGCCTCCGGTTCGCCGCGTGCGGGACTCGGAACGGCGCACCGAACGGGATCGCGGTCCGGCTTCGGGGGTTGAGCGTCCCCTTGCAGGAGAGATTTCATGTCAGACGACACCGCCCTACGCGCGCCCCAGGATTCCAGCCGGATCAGTCTCCAGGAGGATTATGAGGTCCGCTATTGGACCGACAAGTTCGGCGTGAGCCGCGATCAGCTCGCGGATGCGGTCAAAGCGGTTGGCCACGGCGCCGACGCCGTCGCCCGCCATCTCGGCAAGAGCTGACGCGCAAAGGAGCTGCCGGACGGGCCTGAAACACGCGCGTCAGGCGATCGGGAAGGTCCGGCCAAGCATCGCTTCACGTGGCCGCCGGCTTCACCGCCAGGCATGCGGGCGATGCCGTGCGGATTTCCGTCTGTTATTTCCTCGAATGCCGGCCCCGCTAGTGCCGCGCAGCTGATTGCGCGGTTTGTCGCAATTCTGGAACGGGTTTGCCGCATGGGCGTCTGGCGCCGAAACGAACCCGAACCATCTGGAACCTATGAAGACCGATCACCTTTCCTATCACGAAGCCCGCGCCGAAGAAGAACTCGCCCTCGCCCAGACCGCCGCCACCGCGAATGCGGTGCGAGCGCACGTCACGCTGGCGGAGATGCATCTCGAATTCGTCTATGAGGCGCGCACGCCCGCGCCCGGCGCCAAGCCTAGCGCGTGACGCGGATGACGCGCCGCTTTAGCCGGCGTCCGACATCGCTTAAGGTCGCTCTCCCTCAGGAGGCAGCCGCATGAATCCTTTTCCGGAAGACGTCTTCACCGAACCGAGCGACGTCGATCCCGACACGCTTCGCAATCTTGGCCCGCTGCGCCGACTGGCGGGGCAGTGGGAAGGCGAGGAGGGGATCGACATCAATCCCAAGGAAGACGGTCCCGAGCGGCGCGCCTTCATCGAGCATATCAGGTTCGATCCGATCGACCCGCAGGCCAACGGGCCGCAGCTCTTCTACGGCCTGCGTTATCATATCCGCATCACCACGCGGGAAGAGGACATCACCTTCCACGAGCAGGTCGGCCATTGGCTGTGGGAGCCGGCGACCGGCCTCATCCTCCAATCGCTGTCGATCCCGCGCGGACAGGTGGCGCTCGCCTCCGGCCATGCCCAGCCGGGCGACGACATATTGACGCTCACCGCGACCCGCGGTTCGACCGAATATGGCATCTGCTCGACCGCGTTCCTCGAACATGCGTTCCGCACCGACAGCTATCGCATCGAATTGACCTTCGATGGCGAGGACGTCTTCAGCTACGACATCAAGACGATGCTGCTGGTCCGCGGCCGGGAAGAGCCGTTCGAGCATCACGACCGCAACCGGCTGAAGCGCGTCGGGCCGGCCACGCCCAATCCGCTGATGCAGATCATGGCTCGAAAAGTCGCGCGGTCGTCTTGAGCTAATTGGCTCGCCGCGATGTGCAACGAATATGCCCGCCGCATCACCCCCGAGCAGCTCCGCGCCGGGTGGGGTGCGGCCGATGCGAAGATGCTCTTTCCGGAGGGCAGGTCCAACATGCCGGAGCTCGCCAGCATCCGCATCACGGATGCGAGCCTGATCCTGCGCGCCTCGGGCGCCGAGGCGGGCGCGGCGGAGTTGGTGACGCGGCGCTGGAGCTGGCCCGGCCCGCGCGGCAAGCCGGTCTATAATTTCCGATCGGACGGGCGCGAGTTCGAGAATAAGGCGACCAGCGGCCGCTGCCTGATCCCGGCGGATGGCTTCTACGAATACACCGACGCATCGGCCGAAGATGCGGGCGCGGCCGATCTGTTCGGGGCGGTCGCGGCCAAGCCTGCGAAGAAGCAACCCAAAGCCAAATGGGAATTTTCGATTCCCGGGCTGGACTGGTTCTGCATCGCCGGCCTGTGGCGCACCGATCCCGTGGTGGGCGAGGCCTTCACCATGCTCACGACCGAGCCCGGCCCCGACATCGCGCCCTACCACGACCGGCAGATCGTTCTGCTTACGCCGCCCGATTATGCGCGCTGGTTGAACGGGGAGGCGCCTGCGGCCGACCTGTGCAAGCCCTTGCCCGGCGGGACGCTGGCGGTGAAACGCGTCCGTTAGACGGGTCCCGTTGACGTAGGCCTCGCCGAGGCGCACCTCATCGCTTCGTTTCGCCCCTGTCATTTCGAGTCTGAAGGAGAAGACGATGCGTGCTTTCCCGATCCTGCTCGCCGCTGCCGCCGCCGTCATGTGTCAGCCGGCAGGCGCCGCCATCACCAAATTCCAGACCGAGATGACCGGCGCCGCCGAGGTGCCTGGACCCGGCGCCGACAAGGGTATGGGCGAGGCCACGCTCAGCTTCGACAGCGACAAGAACCAGGTGTGCTACATGCTGCACGCAATGGGCACCGACACGCCGACCATGGCGCATATCCACAAGGGCGCGGCGGGTGTCGCGGGCGGCGTGGTGGTCGCGCTGACCGCGCCCGCCAACGGCATGTCCGAAGGCTGCGCGCCGATCGCGGCGGACGCGATGGGCGACATCCTCGCGCATCCGGCGGACTATTATGTCAACGTCCATACCGCGCAGTTTCCCAAGGGCGCGATGCGCGGACAGCTCGGCAAATAAGCAGGTCGGGCCCGCCGGATGCCGGGCAATATCGGGCAGAATCGGGGCAGGCGCGGCTTCGATCCGATCCGGACTCAAAGCGGCCCGATCTTTCGACTGAGGCATATATTGTTTACCTTTGATCCCAGATAGATGCTTCCCATGCTTGGGTTGGATCTCAACGATCCAGCCCGGCGTAAGGGGTTGTCCTGTCTCATGAATCATCTTTCGCCTGAGGAGGTCTCGCACCTGCTCTCGTCGGTTTCAGCGCTGGCGGCCCGCATGGGGTGCAGCTTCAACGACGCGGTTCGGCATCTCGCCGCGCTGGCGGAGTCGGCCGATCCGAACATGGAAACCCTGCCGCGCGACCGCCGCGAATTCGCGCGGCGCGTGCTGCGCGTGCGTCAGCAGCGCAACGCGATCCTCGGCGCGGATAGCTTTCGCGATCCTGCCTGGGATATGTTGCTCGATCTCTATGTCCAGGATGCGAGCCATGCAGGGACGATGATTTCGGCCCTCTGCATCGCTTCGGGCGTGCCGCAGACGACCGCGTTGCGTTACATCTATCGGCTCGCGCAGCTCGGGCTGGTGCAGATCACCGATCATCCCACCGATCAGCGCCGCACGATGGTCAGCCTGTCCGAACAGGCCCGGCCGCGGATCGAGCGATTGCTCGACATGATGCACGGCGGCTGACGCAAAAAGGGGCAGGCTCTTTCGAGCCCGCCCCTTCTGTGCATTCGCGGCTGATCAGCTCAGGCTGGCGGCCGAAAGCTTGCGCTTCGGTGCCGGGTAGGCAACCTGCACGCCACCGACGTCGCCATGGACATAGCCATCCTTGACGTGCAGCTCGAAGTCGAGCCCGCTGGTGAGGTCGCGGCCCTTGATGACCTGGAGTGCGCCGACCTGGTCGACCGTGCCGACGATCTTGTGGCCTTCCCAGGTGAAAGCGAGCGGGGTTCCTGCCATCGCGGGCGCGGCGATCGCGGCGGCGGCGAGGGCGGTGAGGACGAGCTTGGACATTGGCAATCTCCGACTTGGGGTTTGCCTCTCGCTGGTCTGATGTTTTGTTGTGCGGTGCAGCATATCCGACGCGCCGTGTGAGGCGAATGAAAACGGGGCCGTGCCGGCTGCGCCTGATGCATGAGCGGAAAGATGGACGCGCGGCCGCGAGCGCAATAGCAGGGCAGGCTCGATTGAAGGGGGATGGGAATGCGTCTGCTGCTTGGTTCCTTGGCGCTTGCTTTGGCCGCGCCGCTTTCGGCACAGGGGCTTTCGCCCGCGGTCGTCGCCGATCCTCCCGTCGATGCGCAGGTGCCGGCGGAGATGGCCGCTTTCCAGCTGCCGAGCCATGGCGCGATGCTCAACGCGGTCTTCTATCTGGCCGCGGGCAAGGGGCCGCATCCGACGATGCTGCTGCTCCACGGTTTTCCGGGCAACGAGCAGAATCTCGATCTCGCCCAGGCGGTCCGCCGCGCCGGCTGGAACGTGCTCACGCTTCATTATCGCGGCAGCTGGGGTAGCGCGGGCGCCTTCAGCTTCGCGCATTGCGCCGAGGATGCGGATGCGGCGGTCGCGTTCCTGCGTTCGTCCGAGGCTGCCGCCAAATATCGCATCGATCCCGGCCGGATCGTGGTCGCCGGCCATTCGATGGGCGGCATGATGGCGGCGCGTGCGGCGGCTGACGACAGGCAGGTTGCCGGTCTGATCCTGATCGACGCCTGGGACATTGCCGCCGACGGTCGCCGGATGAAGGCCGATCCGGCTTATGTCATACAGAACAGGCGCGAAGAATTGGACGGCGACATGCCGCCATTGTCGGGCACGAGCGAGGACGCGATCGTGGCCGAGATCGAGGCGCAATCGCCCGCGCTCGACCTGGTTCCAACGACCAGGGCCGTCCTGCCCCGGCCCATCCTGATTCTCGGTGCCGAACGGGCAGGCGGCCCCGACATGCGCAAGCTTGCTGCGGCGACACAGGCCGCCGGGGGCAAGGATGTCGACCTGATCGTGATGCCGACCGATCATCCGTTCTCGGATCATCGTCTCGCGCTTGCCGATGCGGTGGTGCGCTGGCTGGCGCGCTTCCAGCGTTGATGCCCGCATGCATGGCTGGCTGATCCTCGACAAGCCGATCGGCTTGGGTTCGACGCAGGGCGTGTCGGCGGTGAAGCGCGCGTTGCGCACCGGGGGGTATTCGAAGGTCAAGGTCGGCCATGGCGGCACGCTCGATCCGCTCGCGAGCGGTGTGCTGCCGATTGCGCTGGGCGAGGCGACCAAGATCACCGGGCGGATGCTCGATGCCGACAAGGCCTATGACTTCACTATAAGGTTCGGCGAGGAAACCGACACGCTCGACGCCGAAGGGCCGGTGATCGCGACCAGCGACGTGCGGCCGACCCTGGCGGAGGTCGAAGCGGTGCTGCCGCGCTTCACCGGGCCGATCGCGCAGGTGCCGCCGGCTTATTCGGCGCTCAAGGTGGACGGCCAGCGTGCTTACGACCTTGCCCGGAAGGGGGAAGAGGTCGCGCTCAAGAGCCGGGATGTGGTGATTTATGAGCTCCAATCCTCCCCTGAAAGGGGAGGGGGACCGCGCGAAGCGCGGTGGAGGGGTATCACCGCGAATGTTGGGGACAATACCCCTCCACCATCGCTACGCGATGGTCCCCCTCCCCCTGCGGGGGAGGATTTATTGGAAGAAATCACCCTCTCCGCCCGCGTTTCCAAGGGCACCTATATCCGCTCCCTCGCGCGCGACATCGCTTATGCGCTCGGCACGGTCGGGCATGTCACCATGCTCCGGCGCACCAAAGCGGGGCCGTTCACCCTTGAATCCGCGATATCACTGGACATATTGGACGAAGCCGCTAAGGACGCGCGGCTGCAGGAGCTGCTCCTGCCGCTGACAGCCGGACTGGTCGACATCCCGGTCCTCGCTGTCTCCCCCGATCAGGCACAGGCGCTCCGTCAGGGCCGCCGCCTTTCCGGGTCCGCAGCACCACCAGGTCTCAACCTCGCCATGCTTGGGGAAACCCCGATCGCCTTGGTCGAAGTCGGGGACGAAATCACGGTGGTGCGCGGTTTCAACCTGATGTCGGAGTGAAGACACAATGACGATTACCGCCGAGCGCAAAGCCGAAGTCATCAAGGAACATGCCCGCGCCGAAGGCGACAGCGGTTCCCCCGAGGTCCAGGTCGCGATCCTCACCGAGCGCATCGCCAACCTGACCGAGCACTTCAAGACCCACGCGAAGGACAATCACTCGCGCCGCGGTCTGCTGATGATGGTGAACAACCGCCGCAGCCTGCTCGACTATCTGAAGAAGAAGGACGCCGCCCGCTACAACGCGTTGATCGCGAAGCTCGGCCTCCGCAAATAAGCAAGAGGGCGCCTTCGGGCGCCCTTTTTTCTTACCGTCATCCCAGCGCAAGCTGGGATCTCGTGCGTCGAGGGAAAACCTCCTGAGACCCCAGCTGTCGCTGGGGTGACGCATTTAGGGACCAATCGGCAATTCGGCCGACGTCCAGGGACTAAGGTCCCACACCGACAGCGGGCCGGCTAGCCCGCAAACAGAGGCCCCGGCGCGCATCTGGCCGCCGGTGTGAAGGAAAACCAATGTTCAATATCAAGAAGACGGAAATCGAGTGGGGCGGCAAGACGCTGACTCTCGAAACGGGCCGCGTTGCCCGTCAGGCCGACGGCGCGGTTGTCGCGACGCTCGGCG
>Ga0157370_10007587_pt1 | contig 11784 bp, 10 predicted proteins | sample C35metaG_FD_113463 | JGI IMG/M metagenome (GOLD analysis project Ga0157370, IMG submission 113463) | Corn rhizosphere microbial communities from Kellogg Biological Station, Michigan, USA - C3-5 metaG | ecosystem: Host-associated > Plants > Roots > Rhizosphere > Soil | place: USA: Michigan... | reverse complement strand
CGGGTTTTCGGATGCCCGTATTCCATCTGGGCGATTTCAAGGTCCGGTCGAGCGAGCACGCGGTGCGCGTCGTGCCGAAACGCTTCGCTCTGTCCGATCGCGCGGCCCGGGTGGCCGCAGCGGACGCCCACCTGGCGCTGCCGGGCGACATCCTTCTGGCTCGCGTTGGCCGCGGTCTGGAGGACCGGCTCGCCCTGGTGGTGCACGGCCCTTGCGTCATCAGCGACTGTGTCTTCGCGCTGCGCGCGACTGATGAGCATCGCGAACGCCTGTATCGGTTCTTCGAGAGCGAGCCGGGCCGGCATGCCCTTGCATCCACTGCGCATGGCGTCGCAGCCCGATTCCTGTCTAAGACCAACCTGTTCGAGATCCAGTTCTGACCGGTCACCCGATGTCGCAGATCAATCAACTCGACGGCTTCGATCAACTCTCCGTCGTACGCGCCGTCCACTGGCTCAGCCGGACCGGCGTGCGCTCCCCCCTCACCGTCGAGCGCATCAAGCAGTGGGTCAACCAGTTCCAGGCGCCCGAAGAGAAGACGTTGGCGTGGCTCATCCTGCGCAACCTCATCTTCCGGACCACCGAGCAGTTGAAATCCTCGATGCGCCAAGCAATGAAGCAGGCCACCCTCCACTTCCTCTACCAGGTGGGCATGACGGACTCCGTCACTTGGACGGACGCGCTGGAGGAGAAGGCAGGGCTGACCTTCTTGTGTGGACCACCAGCTCTACCAAACCTCGGCCTGCCAACCCAACCTGGGAAAAGCGGCGACCTTATGGCCAGATTGGTGAACCGACAATACGGCATCGACAAACACTACCCGTCGGACATCAAGGTCCTGCAGGCGAACGAACGGTTCATCGTCGTGGACGACGGGACTTATACGGGCGTGCAACTCGGGAATTTTCTTCGCGGCTGGGAAATGGATTTTTCCCACGGCCGAGTTGCCATCGCCGTCAGCATGGCGCACAAGGCGGCCTGCGGCATCTTGAAGCAGGAGTTTCCAAATGTGCCGCTCTTCAAAGGCGAGTTATTGACGCCTGAAGCCTGCTTCCAAGCACTATCGCAAAAATGGATCGAATCCGAACAGTGGGGTTTTCAACGAAGCCCGCTTGAGGTATATGCCGACGTGCACAAGCGCCACCAGCCATTCAAGAACGGAAATGGCGGGCATGGCTATGGCAACATCGGCGCACTCGTCGCCTTCGAGCATGGCGTACCCGATGATTCGATTCAGCTGCTTTGGGATGAATCCAAAACTTGGACGCCTCTAGTTGACCGGTAAGTACTGCCATGCAAATTAATGCCTCCATGCTTGCCCGCACTCGTGCCGAGGAGCACGACGCCGACATCTGGGGTGAATTTTTCATTCCGCCCTATTTCGATCGCCTCGATTTGACGACGGCGACCAAGTCTGCCTACATCACGGGCAAGCGTGGCTGCGGCAAGACCATGCTGCTGAAGTATTTCGACTATCACACGGCGTTTTCCAAACGCCGCATAGATATTCCCGCAGATGCGATCGAGCATGTCGGTATTTATTGGCGGGTCGACACCCAGTTCTGCAGCTCCCTGAAATTTCGTGGCATCGAGGAGAACGACTGGAGTGTCGTGTTCGAGTGCTACTTCGGGCTCGTTATTGCGACCGAACTGCTGCACGCCGTGCAGGCTATTGCGGAGAGCTCCTTCCCGAAGTTTGGAGCCGGGGAGCTCGCCGCGCTCAGCCTTCCGAGCGCGGCCGACTACTTGCCTGGCGCCCCGGCCGGGGCTCAGGAACTGGTCCGACACCTGGAGTCATTGCGACGAAAATTCACAACATGGGTCTCGAATGTCAAGGCCATGGCGTGCCCGATCCTGCCTCCGGGGCGCGACTTCATCCTCTCGCTGATCACAGACCTGCGCCGCCAGCCCGCGCTCGCAGGCCTGTCCGTCTTCGTCTACGTCGACGAGGTCGAGAACCTCGTGCAGTACCAGCGGCATGTGCTCAACGCCTTCCTGAAGCACAGCCAGCGCCCGCTGATCGTCAGCTTCACATCGAAAGAGCACCCCTCGGACAACGAGACGACCGGCCCCGAGTCGATCAACGCCACGCATGACTACCGGCTAGTAGATCTTGACAACCTGCTGACGCTCACAGGTGTGGCGATGCCGTTTTTCGCGGAGGTCTTCCTCGGCAACTTGGACATCGCCGCCGGCGACACGACCAGCGAACGGCTCAACATCGTGAGGTCCCAGACTCGGCTGGCCGACCGGCAGAAGCCAGCCTACCAAAAGGAAGTCCTGGCCGAAATGCGATCCCGCTTCCCTGAACTCACCGACAAGCAGATTGCGGCGAACGCGCTGCAGACGCCGGCGCTGAGGGAGAGCCTCTACCGACGGATCGCCAAGGCGCTCAAGGAGCGACGCAGCCATCTGGCCACAGAAGATTTCATGACGGACAGCGTGCCCGCGGAAGCCTTGGTCACGCTGCCCGCGCTCCTGAACAGAGAAACGCTGCTGCCCGAAAACGTCCTCGTCGAGTTGCGTAGGTATGCGAAGGACCGAGATGGGTCATTCGCCTCTTCGTGGGTGCATAACAACCTGTTCGGTGCGCTGCTGGAGTTATACCGCCCATTCGCGCGCGAGTGCCCGCTCTACAGCGGCTTCGACACGCTTTGCTCGATGTCGAGTAGCAACCTCCGGAACTTCCTGATTCTTTGCTACAAGACGCTGGAAGTTGCCGAACTCCAGGACAATGCCGACCCGCCATACTCCGTTGAGATTCAGTGCCGCGCTGCTTATGACGCGTCTGAACAGCTCATTAAGGAAATCCGCACCTTCGGGCGATTTGGCGAGCAGCTTCGAGTTTTTGTGCTTCGGCTGGGCAGTATCTTCCGAGCGCTGCAGGCCAGTCCTGCGATGAGCGAGCCTGAGCAGAATCAGTTCACCATCAACTCCGGTGGACGTGCACTTCAAAGCGACGAACTCGACTTCATTGCCGAAGCGTTGCGTTTTGGAATACTGGTCGAGCAGTTGGAGACGAAATCAAAGTCGGGCGTCGGCCAGGATATCGTCGACTACCAGCTCAATCCGATTTACGCCCCCTACTTCCAGATCAGTTATCGACGCAAGCGAAAGCTGGAAATGTCTGTCGAACAGTTCCACATGCTTATTATGGGGAATGAGGACGAGTATCGCGACCTGGCCCGCGGTCTAGCCCGCCAGCTGCCTGATGCCGATGCGCTGCAGTTGGGCCTCCTGTGACGAGGGTGAAGTTCTTCTCTGTGTCGGGCACTAGCGCCGCGGATCTCCAATTGCCCGACGACTTGATCCTGCTGCACGGCGAGGAACTGGACGAGCGCGGTGAATCGGCGTGCGCTTGTGTACCCACCCAGGCGCGGGTGAAGCTCGAGTTCGGTGTTGAAGACATGTCGCTAACTGTCGGTACAGAGACCAAATCAAGCGACTTGGCCGCCGAACTGCTCGGCGGCTATGACCTACAGAAGGTGTTTCTGGAGGCGACCACCCTCGGCTTCGCCGAGCTGTTCTGTGCCGCGAACGCACTGCTGTCCAGCAGTGCGACAACCCTCAACATCATCTACGTGGAGCCGGGCGAATACACGCGTGTCAGCAAGGGTGCCAACCAGTTTGCGCTGTCCGAACCGACCCGCGGCTATACCGCCATTCCCAACGCGATAGTGGATCTATCGAGCGAAGAGGTCGAAGCCGGCGTCTTCTTCCTCGGCTTCGAGCCAGAGCGCCTTGATCGCGCTCTGGAGGAGTACCAGATGATCGCGTCGAAGGAAGTCAAGCTCGTCTTCGGCATCCCAGCCTACCACCCCGGTTGGGAACTGGACGCGATCGTCCCTCACCTGCCCGCCCTGGAGCAGCACAAGCTTCAGCTGGACTACTGCTCGGCCAATGACCCAGAGGCGGCTTTCGAGTGCCTGGAGCGGACAAGAAGCGCGCTGGGTGCCGACAGGCGCATGTTCGTAGCACCGATCGGCCCCAAGCCTTGTGGCATTGCCTCGGCGATCTTTGCAACGGTGTATCCCGACCAGGTCGGCCTGCTGTTCGACCATCCACGGCGCAAGCCGAAACGCTCCTCGGGCGTCGACCTCTGGCACCGATTCACGGTGACCGTCGAGAAAGATGCCGAGTCGGTGAAGCAGCCGGCGGCCGAAGTCGCCTGAGCCTCGTCAGGGCTTCGCGGCCGCGATGGCCGCCTGTAGCAGCGCCTTGATCTTGGGCTCGGGCTTCCAATAGTTCGGTCCCTTGAGGAACTTGCCGTTGGCGTCGTAGATGGGCTTGCCATCGGCTCCCAGCTTGCTCTCATTGCTGTCCATGATGATGGTCAGCACGTCTTCGAGCGGAAGCCCGAACTTCAGCGCCTCGGAGCGGCAGTAGACGATGACGTCGCCTAGGAGGTCAGCCACCGCCACCAGCACGTCGATCGGCTCAGCCTTGCTCTCGCAGGCCGCCACGATTTCGTCGATTTCATCGACCTCATCCAACAGCGTCGCCTTGAACTTACGCAGGCGGTCGGCTGGGTCGGCGGGTAGCACCGGGACGTCTTGCGCCGGAAGCTTGTACATCGCGTTCATCAAGGCGATGCGCTTGGCAAAGGATGGATCACTCACTTCTTCTCCAACAACGCCCGAAGGCACATGGGTTTTGGGCTTTGATCGGACTCTACTGCTTTCGGCCAGAAGGCGAAAACTACTTTGGCGACCTCCGTCCGCGCCTGGTCCAGCAACCTTGCTCAGATACACTATCCGGGCGGCGAGATCACAGTTCGAAATCAGCCGGCCTTTCAAAAAAATGTCGTCGCGCAAGGCATGGAGATGGCGGCGTCAAGAGGTGGATCAGACCATTTTCATTCTAGATGTGGCCCCAAGCACGGACGCTCACAGCTGGCACGGCCCATCGTATCTGCTCAACCTATCTCTGGTGCTTTCATGAGTTCTCCCGGTTTGGACAACGCGCCGTCGCTGACCGATGACGAACAGATCGAGGTCGCGCAGCAGTACGAGGAGCGCGCAGACCACCTCGAACTCGACGCGTTCCCCACCAACACAGCGCTGACCGACGATTCGGAAGAGTGGATCAAATCGCTCACCGGGCAGGGTGCCAAGCTGCTGGTCGGACCGCGCGGCTGCGGCAAGACGCACCTGATGCGCTTTGCATTCACAAAGTGCATTGCCGACCCGGATCTACCGCTGGCGATTTACATCAACCTCAATCGTTACTACAGGCTAGAACCCCTCCTACGTCGCCGCCCGGAAGCGATGACGACGTTCTACGTCTGGGTGCTTGCGAACATCGTCGTCGGGCTGCACGAGTCCGTCCAAGCGTTCAAGACGGCCGTGCCAGGCCAGTCGATCGACATCGACAGTCTTCTGGAATTTGATGAATCCGAAGTACGTGACTTGATCGGCGCCTACGAGAAGAGCGTCGCGCTCAGCCCAGAGCTCGACGCTGTGGCAAACCTCCTGGCCATCGACCGCGTCAAGCAGTTGCTCGTTCGTAGCGCCGATGCGTTCAAGCGCCGTCGCGTTGTGCTGCTGATCGACGACGCGGCACTGACCCTCACGCCCGAGTATCTGTCTCACTTCTTCGATATCTACCGCGCCTTGAAGGCGCCGCGCATTGCCCCGAAGGCCTCCGTTTATCCAGGCACGACGGAGTACGGCCCGAACTTCCACGCGGGGCACGAGGCCGATACAGTGTTCGTGTGGAAACGGGTCACGGACAACAACTACCTCCCCTTTATGGCGGACATCGGGGCGAAGCGATTCCCCGACATGGCTCAGATCCCGGACGAGATCCGTGCGCTACTCGCTTACTCGGCCTTCGGTGTGCCGCGTGCGTTCATGATCCTGGTGCGCAGCTACCTCAAAAATCAGAAGCGGCAAGGCACATCCCAGAGCACGTTCAATGTCACGATCGAGGAATTTCTCGCGGACCGTATCCGGGAGTACATGACGCTGCAGGACAAGAAGCCGCAACTATCGAGTATCGTGGAAGTCGGGAAGCGACTATTCAACAACATGGTTGGCGCAGTCGTCCAAGCGAACCAGGAAGGTCTGGACGGAAGTACACGTCAACTCTCCATTGGCATTGACGCATCCGGTGTGGCCGACAAGCCCTATGTCAAGCGAATGCTCTTGCTGCTGGAAGAAGTCGGTATGGTCTACAGCGGCTCTGTCGTGTCCCACGGCGACCGTGACTACTTACGCTATTTGCCCCACTTGGCGGCCGTCCAGGCTGAACGGGCGTTCGCGCGCAAGGGCGGCTTCTCGCCGAAGTTCGCCTTCGAAATGCTTTCTCGCCCCGACGAGAAGCATCCGGTGCGGCGCTCGATGTCGACGCTGTTAGACCCGGCGACGTTGGAGGGCCTGAGCCTGGATCTGCCGAACTGCCTGAACTGCCAGACCAAGCGGGTGGAAGGCGCCAAGTACTGCTTCAAGTGCGGCGAGAAGCTCACAGATGAGTCCACTTACGACCGACTGATGCAGACCGCGCTGGCCGATGTGCCCGGGCTGACCCAATGGCAGCGAGACAAGCTAAGCAGTTGGGAGTCGGTGCCCAAGACGGTGGGCGAGTTCATTGCGCTGCAGGATCCCGGCACCGCTTTACGCACCATCCCCCGCGTCGGAAAGATCCGAGCTAAGACGATCATCGACGCCGTTCAGGCCTTCCTCGACGAATATCTTTCCTGACCGATATGAGCACGGCCACCAGCAGCCTTCTGGAAACGATAACGCCGTTCTCCGCACCCAGCAAGACGAAGCTGGATACGGAGAGCTGGTTCGACGCGGACCATGTGACCACCATTCAGTCGCCGGTCGACGAATTTCGCTCCAACCTTTCTCAGATCAACGTCTTGTACTTGCAAGCCGATCGGCGCGGCGAGTACACCCCGATGCTCGGATCACTGGTCTACTTGGGCATGGTGTCGGCAGCCGAGGGGTACTTCAGATCGCTGCTGCGGCGCCTGATCATTGTCGACCCAGCCTGCCATCACAACGCCTCGAGCCGGACTGTGACCTACGCGGCAGCCGTGCACCACGATCGAGAGCTATTGCCAGAGGCGCTGCTGGAGGGGCTCTCTCTGGCGTCGACCAAGAACGTGGCCGGCGAGCTCAAGACCCTGTGCAACATCTCACAGATGAGCAAGGACGGCGGTGTGCCGGCCGCGCTTCAGCAGTTGTTTCACAACTTCGAGTCGATCTGTCAAGTGCGTCATTGCGGCATCCATCGCTTCGGCAAACTTGGCAGCCAGCAGGCGTTTCGACTGGGCATGGCGCTGCACAAGCCGCTGCTGGAAAAGCCCCTCACGCTGACTGTTCAGCATCTGCAGGACATCGCGGAGGCTCTCGATGCACTGATTCGGGGCGTCAACTCCTACTGCTTCGCCGACATCTTGAAGAGGACGCACACGGCTGGTCCAACCGGCAGGGAAAAGGAGAAGCTGTACCAAGAGGCGTGGCAATTCGACTGGGTTGCTGACCAGCCGCGTTTCACTGGTTACTACGATATCTTCGCGTCGCTCGGCGGATCACAGCCATCGGCGTCACCGAAGGATCTATATGGCGTCTTCATGGACTTCGTGAAGACCTATGACGCAAATAAGAAGAAGTAGTTTGTAAACTCCCATCCAGGAGTGACACAGTCAGAGATTGGCGTAATCCAACGCACCCGGAGAAGCCGCACCAATGCCTGCCCATCCCCTCACCTCTACAGTCGATTGACCGGAGCAGGCACAGGCCCCCCCATCTCCAGCCTGCTTGACGAGATTGCCGCTCTGGACCCTGATCAACAGACGTATGAACTGAGCCGCATCAGCAAGGTCGCTTGACGACCAGCCGCTGTGCACAAGCTGCGCGACGACAGCGGGCATCAATTCGATTGCGTCGCTGCAGTCGAATCAGCGGACTTGATCAATCTGGTCCTCATCGTCTTGAAGCCCCGATCGCGCGCAATGAATGCCGCCAACATGTGCGGAATCAGCCCCACTGCCTCCACCGGCCCATGCAAACGGCTGTGCACCTCGGCATAGGCCTCGAGTTGCGCCTTCAGTTGGACTGGCACTGTGATCGTCAGCTTCACGCTCTCAGCTCGTGGCAACGCGCCCAGGCTCAATCGACTCACACCTTTGCTCATTGCGAACTCCCGCGCTTGAAGAACAGCGGCTGGTACGGCCGCAGAATGAGGTCCTTGCTCACCATGACTCGCATCTGAAACCCCGGCCGGATGGTTAGCGTCGGCTGAATGCTCGCGTTGCGCTTCGTGATCTCCTGCCCGACCTGGTTCACCGTGTCCTGCGCCCCCTCGCGCACGGCGATCACGAGGCGATTGCCGTCCTGGTCCGTCCAGCTCTGCGGCGCCGCCAACTCGGCACCGATTCCGAGCAGGGTCGACAGCGCCGCGCCGGTCAGGATGCGATCCCAGTGCCAGTCGACACCGTCCTCCAGCCCGGCGTAGCCGGCCGGATCGATCCCCGGCAACCGGTCCAGCGCCACCGACGACGTGTCCGGCAGGATCAGCCGCGTCCACACCAGCAACACGCGTCGCTGCCCGAAGGCCACTTGGCTGTCGTAGCGCCCGATCAGCCGCGACCCCTGCGGAATCAGCAGATGGCGCCCCGTGGCGGTGTCATAGACCGCCTCGGTGACGGTGGCGATCACCTGCCCCGGCAGGTCGGAATTGATGCCTGTCACCAGCGCCGCCGGGATGATGGTTCCCGCCATCACCTGGTACGGCGAAGCCGGCAACTGCAGACTGCCCGGGTTGCGCGTGGCGGTGTCACCAGCATTCGCCAGAAAGGCTTCCTTCCGGTCCTGGCCGTTCTGCGCCACCACAGGATCGGCCGGCGAAGCCATGGCCGGGTTCATCGCGCCCAGGGGATTGAACGGCTGCTGACCGCCCGTCAGCCCGGACGCGTCGACGGCAGATGCGGACATGGTCCGCTCGGCAACCGTCCCCCGCTTCGCAGCCGCACCGTCGCCGCTGCGCCTGAAGAACACCGACGACCGCGCCGCGTCCTCGGCCGCCAACTGCTCGGCCTGCGCCGGATCGACCCCATTGCCCGTCCTCGCCTCCATGGGCTGCTGTGCCTTCGCCATGGCCGCTCCGAGGTCTCCCGGCATCGGCGGCCCCAGCACCGGCGGTGCCGGCTTCGGCGCCGACGGCATCCCGGCATAGTCCTTCGGCAACTGGTCCAGCCCGTCCGCGCGCGCCACGCGGTCCACGTTGTACAGCTCGGCGGCCGGGTTGCGGTCGCGCTTCTGCGACTGCAGCGACCACATCGTGCCGCCCAGCACGGCCGCGGCCAGGGTGCCGGCGCCGACCGCCAGGACGCGACGGTTGAGCCGCACGACCGACCGGGGCTGCGCACGCAAAGCCACCGTCTCCGGATCGACCTTGGGCATGACTTGGGGCGACGATGGTGGCACCGTGTCTTCCCCACTCATGACCCGTCGCTCCGTGCACCCTGCAAGCTGCCGATCGCGGCATCCGTGCGCTCGATGCGCACCACTTCGGCCTTGCCGCCCTTGAAGCCACCCAGCCGCAGTTCCGCCGCCCCGAAGAGGCGATCCACCACGTAGTACGGCGAGCGGAAGCGGTAGTTCACGAGCTGTCCATCGCCCTGCGGTCCGATCACGAACAGCGGCGGCAGCTCAGCCTGGGCGATGCCGCCCGGGAACTGGATGTAGACCTTCTGCCCGTCGTCGAAGACGCGCAGCGGCTTCCAGGACGGCGCATCGCCGCTGATCGCATAGCGGAACCGGATCTGTTCCACCGATAGCCCCGCATCCACCGGCGCCGCGGCCTGAGCCTCCCTCGCCTGCTTCTGCAACGCCAGCATCCGGTCCTTCGGATAGTCCCAGGAGACCGAGGCCATCCAGGCCTCCGGCGTCGAGGACAGCTCGAGCAGGTATATGCGCCGGTTCGTGGCGATGACCATGTTCGTCTTCAGGCCCACGCGCGCGGGTTTCACGAGCACGTGGACACGCTGGCTCGCCCCGCCGCCGCTGACCGTGTCGCCCACGATCCAGCGCACCGTGTCGCCGGCGGAGACCGCAACCAGCTCCTCGCCCTCCTGCAGTGCGATGACGGTCACGCGGCCCGGACTCGCGTAGACCTGATACAGCGCACCCTCCGCATACGGCCACACCTGGATCGCATTGACGTAACCCTCGCGCGTCGGCGCGACACGGGCCTCCTCATTGGCCCGCGAGACCCGCACTTTCTCGTCGGAAGGTTCCGGCGCCGGCTTGGCTTCCTGGGCGCTCGGCAGCGCCTTCATCTGCCCGGGCAGCGGCAAGGGCTTCGGCACCTCGACCACCTCGACGGGTCGGGGCGGCTCCGGCACCGGCTGCACGGCGACCGCCACCGGCTCGTCCAGCGGGATCGCCGGCGGCGGCTTGCCTTGCGTGGCACAGCCGGCAAGGACGGCCCCCGCCATCAGGATCGGTGCAAATGCGTGTTTACGGAAATCCGTCTTCATGGCTTGGTTCCTTGCCTTGCAGCGTCCGTCGCATCGAGCTCGCGGCTCCACGACAGGCCGTTGACGTAGATGCCCAGCGGGTTCCTGCGCAGCCGCTCCTCGGTACGCGGGGCCTGCAGCACGATCGCCAGCACAGCAGTCCAGCGCTCCAGCCCGGCCGCCTCGCCGTTGACGTAGCGCCGCTCGGTCCAGCGCACCTGGAACGACGAATCGCTCGCGCGCACCACGCTGTTGATCTGCACGGCAATCGACTCCTGCCCGATCCGCGAGAACGGATCGTTCGCACGCGCGTGGTCATTCAGCGTCGCGGCGCCGCGGTCGGTCGTGTAGTCGTAGGCCTCGAGCCAGTTCTGCCGCACCACGATCGGATCGATCGACAATGAGCGCACGTCGGTGACGAAGCGCGCCAGGTGGTGCGCGATCTGCGCGTCGCTGGGCTTGTAGGGCGTGGCCGCCTCGCCGACCGCGCGCACTTGGCCGGCGCTGTCCACTTCGACGACGTAGGGCGTCACGATGGACTGCGCCGAGCGCCAGACCAGGCCACCGGCCATCAGCAGCGCCAGCGAGAGGCAGCCGAAGGCCATGACCCGCCAGTTCTTCGCCTGCACTCGCGCGCTGCCGATCCGTGCGTCCCAGACCTGCGCCGCGGCCTGGTAGGGGGTGACGGGCTCGGGTGTGTCCGAGTACCGCACCTGGGGTCGCTTGAATCGCATGGATGGTTCTCCTCAAAGAATCCGGGTCAGGCGCTGCTGTCGTCGCGCAGGCTCGGGCCGGTGCCGCTGCCCCCGTGGTCGCCTGAGCGCAGCACGTGCGCCGTCGTCGAGGCCGCGTGACTCAGCTGCTGCTTGCGGCGCATCTGCCGGGCCCAGGCAGGCTCGGGGGACGGCGCGCCGGCCTCGTCCGCACCGGCGGATGCCGCATTTCCCGCAGCGGCGGGCACTGTCGCATCGGCCACGAAGTTCGCCACGCGGTCCTTGACCGCCTGGGCGCCGGACGCGACGCGCTGGCCGACAACACCGGCACTGGTTTTCGCGAGATGGGCCAGGCCGGCACCGGCTGCGCGCACGCCGTCACCACCCGATGCCGCGGCACCCACTTGATAGGCCGACTTCGCACCGCTCGCCAGGCCGCTGGCCGAACGCGCGGCCGCAGCGCCGCCGCCGATGGCCGCACGCGCCGCGCCGGGCCCCATGCGCGCGCCCGCGGCCACGGCGGAACCCGCACCCGCCATGGCCGCGCCCCCGGCGGCGGCCAGGCCCGCCGCACCCAGGGCCGTCCCCGCCGCCGCGCCG
>Ga0157370_10007584_pt1 | contig 11785 bp, 16 predicted proteins | sample C35metaG_FD_113463 | JGI IMG/M metagenome (GOLD analysis project Ga0157370, IMG submission 113463) | Corn rhizosphere microbial communities from Kellogg Biological Station, Michigan, USA - C3-5 metaG | ecosystem: Host-associated > Plants > Roots > Rhizosphere > Soil | place: USA: Michigan... | reverse complement strand
ATAGGGTTTGCATCATTAGTGCCATTTGCCCCTTTTTGGGTAGATAAAAAACTTAAAGAAGATAATTTAAATAAGTCTTGGTAATTAGTTATTCAATTAATACATTTGCATCCCGCTGAATAAGCAAATGCCCAGCTGGCGGAATTGGTAGACGCGCTGGTCTCAAACACCTGTGGGAAACCGTGCCGGTTCGACTCCGGCGCTGGGTACTAACCCCTTTTTACGCAAGTAAAGAGGGGTTTTTTAGTTTGAAGCCTGCCTCTAGCTTCAAAAATGGGGATTTTATCGGTTCGATTTCCGGTTAGGGTATATGAAAGAACCCAGACGTACTAAGGTCGAACCAATTTTGGAAAAAGGTATGTTCTTGGGGTCTCGATTAAAAATGTAACAAATAAGTAATAACATAATTTAAACTTCCGGAAAGGGATCTAAGTTGCTTATTTGCAAGCAAATAGTTCATAAGCTTTAAATGGAGTAGAAGACTTAGAATATTTATATTTTGGCCGATGCTTCGAGTCCAGCTTTGCCCATTACTAAAAATCGCCACTTGAATTACCCTAAATAAGGTTTTTACTTTTTCTGATACTGATTACTTTTAGTAATCAAGCTTTCATAAAGTCCTTTAAAACAGGTTTTAGATTTAAGTGATAATATTGACAGGAAAGAGCAAAGAACACATCATCCAGTAGTTATAGTTAAACAGGAGTTATATGTTTATAATTTGCTCTTGAGTCTTTAAATTGACCAATGTTGTTGGCAATCCACAACCAAAGTGGGGTAACCTGTTCCAATAAACCAATACCGAGATTGGTTAATGCGTATTCAACTCTTGGAGGCACTTCAGCGTAAACACTTCTAGATACCAAGCCATCCCGCTCCAATTCACGGAGACATTTAGTTAGCATTTTCTGACTAATACCATTGATGTGGTCTTGGAGAGCAGAGAATCTCATACGTCCATCAATCCCCAAAGCGTGTACAATAAATAATGACCATTTATTTCCAACATGGTTTAGGATGTCGCTCTTCAGCGCATCATGATCTTTGTTTAAAACCTTACAGATATCATCCCAGGCTTTTACAATCTTCTCATCGGTAATAAGTTTTTCCATGTCGTATTTTTTTGTGTATCAGATATTCAGCAGGATCTATCTCAAATTAATAGAGAAAATGAGAGCGGATTCGTCTTTTTTTCTATCGGCCGAAAAAATCTAAGCGACAGTTCTTGACTCTATTTCAGGGCGATAAAGCTGGTCAAAAATAAATTAAAAAAAATGGTAAGTATTCAGTATGTAAAATAAAAATTTCTGTATAAAATTAATAGCTTAATTATCAGTATACTAACCTGTAGGTAACTTACAAACCAAAGGGTATCTTATCTTTTCAGCGCTTTAACTATTCTAAATTTGTTCAAGCAAAAACACAGTTAGTGCAAAATTTATACAGCACGTCATTTAAAAAAAAATTAATAGATATGGAAAATAAAGCGATTTTAATTTTGGGAGCCGGGGAACTGGGCATGCCAGTAATCCGCAATATAGCGCAAGAGTCAAAAAAATACAATAACGTCAAAGTCACAGTATTGCTCCGTGGTACAACAATCGAATCCTACGATGAAGAGAAAAAAAGAAATGTAGATGAAATCAGGTCATTAGGGGCATCTTTACTTGCCGCTGATCTCTCCGCCCCATCTTCAGATTTGATATCTATTTTCAAAAACTTCGATGTTGTCATTTCATGTACTGGATATGGTAGTGGAGCTGGTGGATTTCAATTGAAACTAGCAAATGCAGTACTTGATGCTGGAGTAAAACGTTACTTCCCATGGCAATTTGGTGTAGACTTCGACGTTATTGGTCGCGGTAGCGCACAAGACTTATTCGATGAACAGCTAGATGTACGTGAGCTTCTCAGGTCACAGAACAACACAGAATGGGTCATCATTTCAACAGGTATGTTTACCAGCTATCTTTTCGAAAAGTCTTTTGGGCTGGTAGATTTTGACAAAAAAATCGTAAATGTATTGGGTAGTCCAGATACTGCAGTAACCGTTACCACACCAGAGGATATCGGCAAAGTTACCTCAGCAATATTTTTTGCAGAACCCCAGATAAAAAACACTATAGTTTATATCGGTGGGGATACCATTACCTATGGACAGTTTGCTGATATAATAGATTCCTTATCGGGAGAAAAATTTGAGCGTACTGTATCCGATATTGACAAGTTGAAAAATGATTTGAAAAATGACCCGACCAATTTCGTAAAAAAATACAGATCTATTTTTGGAGATGGCCGTGGTGTGTCCTGGGAACTTGAGAAAACTTTCAATTTCCAACATTCGATTAAAACTACCTCTGCAAAACAATGGGCGGAAAATAATATTGAATGGAACAAATAAACCCAATTAGTAGAACAGATGTCTTAGATGACTGTTTTATCATTCAGGTTTTGCACATAGTGAATTTACCCGAATGGTTTGATTCCTGGGTAAAATGATAATTTTGGTTTATAAATTTCACTATGCTATATTCATTTAATTCTAGCAGGTACTGTCCTGCAATTTTGCTATTATTATTCTTCACATTAACGGGATTAGATACAAGAGCACAATTGTTTAATCAGGACAGCGTGAAGTTAATATCCCGGCAGTTTTCCTTTACATAAGGGCCGGCAGTGGACAAAAAGGGGGATATTTATTTTACTGACCAGCCCAATAACAAAATCTGGAAATATAGCACTGAAGGTCATCTCTCGCTTTTTAAAGATTCAGCAGGCCGTGCAAATGGATTATACTTTAACCGTCGCGGTCAGCCGCTTGCCTGTGCGGATGAAAAAAACGAAATCTGGTCAATAAGCAATGGTGGCAAAGTTACCGTTTTGCTGTCAGATGTGGATGGAAAGAAACTGAACGGGCCCAATGACCTTTGGGCAGATAAGAAGGGTGGCATATATTTTACAGACCCTTATTATCCTCGTGATTACTGGACCAGAAAAAAGCCGGAAATAGAAGGGCAGAAAGTTTATTACCTGCCGCGGGGAAAAGGGAAAAAGCCAGTAGTAGTGGCTAATGATGTATCTAAACCAAACGGTATTGTAGGATCGGCCGATGGAAGATACCTGTATGTTGCAGATATTGAGCGGAATAAAATTTACAGGTATACCATTGAACCTAACGGTAAGCTCAGCGGACAGAAGCTGGTCATCGATCATGGATCTGATGGGATGACAATAGATAATCAGGGAAATATCTATTTGACCGGAAAAGGCGTATTTATTTATAGTCCGGCAGGTATCCTGATAGGTCATATTGAAGTAAAAGAGCCTTGGACAGCGAATGTTTGTTTTGGTGGTAAAAGCCGTACTGATCTGTTTATCACTGCCTCAACAGCAATTTATAAGCTACCGATGCATACAAAGGGCGTAGATTGAGTGCATTGAAAAAAGCTGAAACAAATACGTAAACGGCCCTAAATATTGCGATTTCAAAAAAATCTTAAATTGCTTTGCAAGCCAGGAAAGTACATTCTGCCTCGTAATATGACAGGTAAGGGTAAAAGACTCATAATCTTTTACCCTAGTATATTGTTTAAGATACCTAAGTTTTTTCATAATTATCTTATCACTTCCGATGTCATATTTCTACGTTATATAGTGGTATATGGGCGATTTTCAGCAGATCTTACATAAACTGGTTCGACCTTAGTACGTCCGGGGGTACCGAGCCGGAAAGATAGTTTTTAGAAACATTCTTTCCGGTTTTTTTTATGCTCTAAATCGTTGTTTATCAGGTATATGAAATAGCAGGATTTTTTACTTATCGTCTGACATTAAGTTATTCCTGTGCTCTGGGGCAATCTTGACTCGTTCAGGATATTGGCTTCTGAAATGGCATCTTCTGCAATTTTGTAGAGTTGATAGTAGAGCCTGCTTGCAAATTCCAGTTCATGCTGGTCTTCATGTCCATGAAGTATATAAGGTTCCAATGATTTCAGGATCACTTGCTCGAGTTGTTTTATGGTCAAGGTTACCGGGCATTGATCCTTTTTACCTTCCCTGTATTTTTTTCTGCGATAGGTATTGGTGGCCCAGAAACGGCCTTGTTGCATGGCATAAGCAGTATCTTTGTTTTGGCTTATCAATTTGCTGAGGAAGTCAAATTCCTGATCAGTAAAGATCACGCCGATGATGATATGGTAGCTGAAAGTGTATTCCATGTTCAATTGATTTACGTTTTAGATTTCGCTCCCTTAATCCAAATGAAATGGTCAATTGAATTTAAGCATAATATTTCAAATTATCTGGTGTGAGGCCTGAAGCAGTTTTGGAGCTGCCTTGGAAAAGGTATATTGGTTTTGCCCAATTTTGTATAATTTCGATCCATAAAAATGCATTTGATCAATGAAGATGACCAAAGAGGATAAAGCCGCCATTTACCTGGTTTTCACTGTTCCGGCTGTTATTTTTGTTTTTGCCTTCCTGTTTTATACTTGCTGGCATGCTTATGTAGAAAATACGGTACTAAAAGGAAGTACAGGTCTTGCTTTTAGCGGGAAGGTAGATTCGTTGTATTGTGACCAGAACACAAAGACCCTGGTCCTGGAAACGGGTTTTCTTTACCGCCTGTATGATGAATGGGAAGATCTGGTAGAGAAAGGGGATTCTTTGGTGAAGGTTAGCGGCTCTTTGGAACTAATGGTATATAAGAAAGATCAGTCAAGCCTCACTTTAAATTATTTGGAGTTGGCAAAGGCCAGGAACTGGAACTTGAATTGGTGAATCTGTTCCCAATAGTGGGCTTTAGAAAAGGATAACTTCTTTCAAGACGCCACCTTTAATTTTCAGTGATGGTTTAAAATGGTCTATACTGTCAAATTCCAGTTCCTTATAATCGGTGGCTGTTTGCCTTATTTCATGGAGTGCAAAACCTAATGCGATATACATTTGGCTTTGCTGCCATCTGAGAAAGATTTGTCTATCTATGTTTCTGGCCATTTGCTCTTGCAGAAATTGCTTTTTTTTGTGGTCATCATCAATCAGCAGGTACACCTGGGAGAAAAAGATAAAATCGTTCTTCCTTTGCAGGACCAGCTACTTTCCGAAGCGATGAGGACTACTGGTAAGCAGGACAATTTACAGTTATTCATTTACCCAAATCGTGGTCATGAGGATATTGCCAATGGAAATACAGAAATGGAGCAGCGAATTAGTACTTTTCTTGAACCCCTATACCATTGAAACAATTTAAAAGGACGATTGTCCTAAATGGTCAGCCTTCGAGGAGGAGAACAACTTTATAAAGCCTGGCAATATCTTTACCAAATTCCAAAGAATTAGGGTATACGTGATGAGAACTATAGCATCAAAGGAATTGAAATAGTTATTTCAGTACCTTTTGAATCGGAGTTTATATTAACTTCACCATTCAGGTACTGCACTCTGCGCCAGATACTATCTAGTCCTAATGCGGTTTTCTTGTCGCTGGATTTCTTTTGATCTAAGCCTACTCCATCATCACTGATCGTCAGGATAAGACTATTTTCTTCCTCATAGATCAGGATACCTATGCTTCTAGCTTTAGCATGTTTAATGATATTGGTAACTGCCTCTTGGATAATACGCAATAGTGTAATCCGGGTATCTGTTCCAATATTGATTAAAGAATTATCATCTATTTGGATGGTTTTATGATACCTGCTATCAGGCAGGGCGCTATCAGTTAGCAATTTGATACGATCTTCAAAGGACTTTTCCTGCTGTTCATCGGCAGAACTGAACCATTCGTGGCTTTTATTCCTGGCCACCTTGTAAGCGCTTGTCAAATCCTTTTGCAGTATATTTAATTCACCTTTTAACAGATCATCATCTGTATTTAAAGAGAGCGTTTCTACCCGATGCCTGATACCTGCAATGGAGGAGGCAAGTCCGTCATGCAAGTCTTGCCCCAACCGCTGTTGTTCTTCCCTTACGGCCTGGTGCTTGGCTTCTTCCATAGCTATGACCTGCATATTGGCCGCATCGTTCAGGGCTGCTATCTGGGCTTTGGCCTTTCTGCTGCGATAAAGCATAATCAGGTAAACAGTAAGCACGATTAACGCTGCTGAACAAGAAATGATCACTAACCAAAGGGTTCTTTGCTTTTTGATGGCTTCGGATTGTTGCAGGTCAATTTTGGTGTTTTCAGCATCCGTATAGGCATACAGCAAGTTATCCATTTCTGTCATTAACGAAGTTTTCGCTTTCCGTTCACCAGCCAGGGCGCTGGTTAACAAACGATTGCTTCCCTGAAAATCTCCTTGTAAGGATAGTAATTGAGCTTTATATTCGCTAATTACCGCTTGCTGGTCTTTGTTCAAGATCGGCAGTGATTCAAATTTTTTGATATAAAAGCGAACACTATCAGCATTTTTTATGGCGAGATAGTGATCTATTCGCCAGGGAAAAAGATTTTGATCTATAAAAAGTTTTGCTTTGTCTTTATAAGTTGTTTTCAATGCTGCAATACTATCCAGTATCTTGCCCACTTTTGTTTGATCATCTTCAAACAGGGCAACACTATATTGTGTCACCAGCATAAAAAAGTCATTGAAAAATATATACTGTGCTCTTTTAGGGTGATGTTTGATAGAATTACCAATTTGATACGCCAGTTGTGCCGTTTGATATACAGCTACTGTATCTTTGGTCTTGCTGTAGGCCTCGATTACCCCACATGTAAGAATGGTGAGGGCTTGCATACCAGTTGCAAGATCAGCCTGGCTTTTTCGTAGTAACTCTGGTAAAGAGTTTAGATACTTCTTTTTCTTTACGTATTGGGTGATAACTTTGTTATATAATTCCTCCCTCATGTAGATTTGGCTTTTTGTTGCAGCTTCTATCAAAGGGTCATTTTCACCATTATTTTTATATACCTCGTTTACCTTTTCTGCGTAATACATCGATGCCCCGGTTTCTTGAAATGTAGTAGCATTGTTCAAAAAGAGGGTGTAGTAACCTTTACGATCACCGACATGCCCCTTTTTGCTCCAGGCAATTTCTTTAAACAAGCTAAGTAGGTTTGTCAATTCCTGGGTCTTAAAATGTATACCATCGTACATGTACTGATTTGTTAATACATAAGCACTGTCCAGGTATTTTTCTTCTGATAATTTGCCTGCATAATAGGCTTTGTTCAATTGATCAAAATCATTTTGCGCCTTAGATACGGATTGAGCGATAGCAGTTTCACTTTGGCTAATGAAGAAGAAAAAACATATAACTAGAAAAAAGAAGTTCCTCATTAGAAAATGACTCGAAATATTCATAATATGGTATTATAGCTTGGTTAAGACGACAAAAGTAAATAATTAGATTTATTAAAAGGTAATCACAATATGAAGGTTGAACGTTATTTGAACCAAGCCAATCAAATGGTCGTTTACAAGTAGTATTAAATTAAAATGTAAATTAGGTTATTACCTTTTGTAAATGAATTATATACTCCATACCACGTCTGAAATTATCAGTTACATCAGTATGGCCATCATCTGTTATGGTGCTTTTCTTGGCTTACTAAAATTCATCGGTAATGAATTGGAACGATTGAAAAACACATTTTCCATAGAAAAAACGGTTCAAATTAAAATAGAAGTAGGATATTATCTTTTATTGGGCTTGGAGTTTTTGATAGCATCTGACATCATAGATACCATTCTTAATCCATCATTTGAAGATTTAGGTATTTTGGCGGGGACGGTGGTGATCAGAACAGGGTTATCATTTTTTCTAAACAAAGAAATTGAAGATATTAATCAAAAACCCTAGTCTGAAGAAATAGTTTAATGTTTTTTAGGTATTTAAAGTGGTTTTACGTATATCTAAAGTATAGCATTTGCAGCTAAAACGTATTACAAAAAAGATGCGTCATTCGGGGAGTCGAATTACAAAACCATCCTAAATACTGTTTAAACACTGATTTTAGAACTAGGTTCGAATCCCAGCGGGATCACAGAGAATAGTAATAAAACGTATAAAAGACTGCAAATCAAATTCTGCAAAACGGTTTGCGAGGGTTGACTTTCTTAATCCTTCATCCAGGTTAAATGATAGAAGGGTATATGGGGAAGATCCTGCCGAAACAGAAAGCCCCCATATTTTTTGCTGGATCTTTTCGAACAGCATCTCTTTAAGAATTAGTATGGCCTAAAAACAAAGACCTGTCCCGCAGAAATGCTACAATCCAGATCAAGGCCAATGGGATTGCTGGATTAAGAATTGAGGCATCCCGGGATAGCTCCGTGGCAATCGCCCCGGCAAAATAACAGCAGAGCAGGATGAATCCTATTCTCATGGTCTTAGGTATCACAAATAATATTATAAATACCATTTCCATCAATCCCAAAATACTTGGATTATAATGCTCCAGTCCTGCCACCGACCAGGGCAGATGAATAAATTTCATGAGACCGCTCAGGAATATTACTGCCGTTATCAATGATGTAAGAGAAATATTAACAATCTTATCTGTCTTCACCTTGGATTTATTGGATTAATGTTCTTGCTTCTATTATTAAAAAATGGCCTATGCGTTTTTTGATCAGCCATTTTCCATTAGCCCGGACATATTGGTCATCGTATCTGACGCTATAATCTGTAATTACATCTTTTCCGTCAGTTTCCCTGACCATCTTGATCTGTGAAAATGAGATCCCTGTTGCGATGTCGCCATCGATTTGTACGGTATGCTGTCCGTTCAGTGTGAAATAGGTTTTTACAAGTGAGGCATGTCCGTTAAATTCCTGCTCCAATTTATCGGTTCCGGTAATATTCGCTACTTCCATCCCATTCATGTAGACCGTATAGTTGGCATCAGGCCTGAACAGGTACATCTGTTCCGAAATTTTCTTTTCATCGCCTAATGTTGCATAAGCATCTATCAACTCCCTTAGTTCTTGTTTGCTCTTTAAAATTTCTAAAGTCATAATTTCTATCTTTTTAATTGATGATGGCAAAATCGCCATGATCTATTTTATCTGACAAAACTATAGTATATTTGCTTACATTTTATTAGTCGTTACCTAAAGGTTATCGACTAACTTAACTGTTATTGATATGGAAAGTAATGATAAACAATTAGTAAACAAGGAGTTTACAGAAGAGTGTGGCAAGGTGCTGGCAGCAGTCAGTGATGCTTTATATGCTATAGGAGGTAAGTGGAAACTTATGATCATTATTGCAATGGCAAGGGGGAACAGCAGGTTTACCGAAATCCAGAGACAGGTCAAGGGAATTTCGGCAAGGGTTCTTTCAAGTGAACTGAAAGAGCTGGAGATGAATGGTTTTATAGTTAAAAAAGTTGCTGTAGGCTATCCAGTTAGCATCGAATATGAATTATTGCCTTACAGCCGGACCCTGGAAGAGGTTGTTGCTGCAATGACAAGGTGGGGAATGCAACATAGAGAGAAGATAAAAAACGATATTATAGTTTCAAACGCTGCAAGTTCGTAGCGCAATGTTATCTGTTCTGCCCAGGTTTTTGATTTTATTGTATGGATTACTTTGAACCTCGCATTTGTAAATAACCAAACTTGAACCGTGTTTTTGGAATGAAAACGATTGTTATTTTTCTTTAATTTTTTGCTTGTGTTTTTTGCCCCAACTTTCCAATGGTTTTGCAATTTCCTCAAGTCCCAGACCATAAGCAGTTACAGCATATTCAATCCGAACAGGATAATCGCTAACGATGCTTCTAGTAATCAAAAAATTTTCTTCTAAATGTTTCAATTCTTTTGACAAAACACGATTTGTAATTTTCGGAATTGAATTTGAAATGTCATTAAACCGCTTGTTTCCGCTGTAAATGGAAAGAATTATCGGTATTTTCCATTTACCACCTATTACAAACATGGTATCTTGAATCGCCTTTATTTTCTCCTGAAACCGTTTTTCTTCTGTCGTCATCCTATTAAGTATCCTTTTGGATACTGGTATCAAAAGTATACTATTTTCATTTTAGCTTTACTGTGTAAACCATAAAATAACGTAAAATGCAAACAATCTTCATTACAGGGGCTTCATCAGGAATTGGAAAAGCAAGCGCAAAATTGTTTCAATCAAAAGGTTGGAATGTGATCGCAACCATGCGAAATCCCGAAAAAGAAACTGAACTAAGGCAATTAAAAAACATAACCATTTTTCCCTTAGACGTTACGGATCCTGAACAGATAAGATCAACAGTGGCCAAAGCCATTTCATTAGGGCAAATAGACCTGGTGCTGAATAATGCAGGTTATGGTTTGATGAGTTCCCTGGAATCCTTTACCGACGAAAATATTGTAAAACAAATAGATACCAATTTTTTAGGGACAGTTCGCGTTACACAAGCCTTCATACCTCATTTCAGAGCGAAGAAAAGTGGCTTATTTATTAATGTAACTTCTATTGGAGGACATACAGGCTTTCCATTCACCAGTGTTTACAACGGCACAAAATGGGCAGTTGAAGGCTGGAGTGAATGTTTGTCAATCGAATTGTCAATGTTTGGCGTTGGTGTTAAAACAGTTGCCCCAAGTGCTACGGATACGGATTTGTTTAGCCACAATTCGGAGGTGAAACCTCTTCCATTTTATGAAGATGCCGAGCGGAAAATGTTGAGTATGATTAAGCCAGCCTCAACACCTGAAGAAATAGCTGAAGTTATCTACGAAGCGGCAACAGACCACAAAGACCAGCTTCGTTATTTTGCAGGCAAAAGCTCGCGGACAATTTACGACAGACGTATGGAAATAGGTGCGGAAGCCTCAAGAAAAGAAATTAAACAAATTTACTTTGACGGATTGAGCTAGCGCATCTCTGAAACTAACAGTGAAATAGAACGAGAAAAACCACACCATGCTTAAGTATTGACTGAACGCTTAAATAAGCTTTCAGGCCACCTCAGTGCTGAAAATGCTGGGCCAGGCTTTTTGGGGCATGCTGCTTTAGTTTGGTAATGCTGTCTGCCATCAGCTGCCGTACCCTTTCCTTACTGAGGTTGTTTTTATCGGCTACGGCTTCCATGCTCATTGCTGCCCGGTTATCGAGTCCATACAGTTGCCGGATGATCTTTTGTTCTCTTTTTTTCAGGACATTCAGCAACTGGCTGATGTCCTTTTGCAGGGATTGGTAGATCATTTGTTCATCTGCGGGCTGCATATTGGTGTCAATTTAAACCCAACAAGAGAGGAGGTATACACTTGAGGATATTGAAAAATGGTTCTGTGACCTTTCGTCTAAATGAAAACAATGGGCGAGAAAGACGATACTATTTAAACGCTGATGTTTGAACTAGGTTCGAATCCCCGTGGATCACGAGAAGCCTCAACGAAAGTTGGCTTTTTGCTTTAATATTTTTTTTTCAAACAAAGGCAAAAAACTGATTTTAAGCTACTGTTTGCAACCAATGGTCAAGAACTTGAATATATTTCATATTTTTGGGTTGACCAATAACATCTAGCCATCCTCCATACAAAATAACAGCATGTTATACTTCACCAGCATTGCAATTTCTTTATACTTGCTCGTACTATTGGCAGTTAAGCCTAACAAAATAACTGCAGATAAACTACTCATGATTTGGCAGCTAGTAGCAACGCTTCACTTAGCCAGTTTATATTTACAGGTTTCAGGAAACTATTGCCAATTCCCCAATTTAATAGGCTGGGGAGATTTATTAGCACTTGTGCATGGGCCTTTTTTGTATCTATATATCCTTCATCTAACCACACCAATAAAATTTAGCAAGAAAAAGCTACTTCATTTTTTACCT
>Ga0157370_10007583_pt1 | contig 11786 bp, 16 predicted proteins | sample C35metaG_FD_113463 | JGI IMG/M metagenome (GOLD analysis project Ga0157370, IMG submission 113463) | Corn rhizosphere microbial communities from Kellogg Biological Station, Michigan, USA - C3-5 metaG | ecosystem: Host-associated > Plants > Roots > Rhizosphere > Soil | place: USA: Michigan... | reverse complement strand
GGACCACCGGGGTATGGTTTTGTGTCGGGGGCTGGCTGAGCCCGCTTACTGCGATGCTGCAGGTGGCTATTGTTGCCATCGAATAATTTTTAAAATTTTCCATAACATACAGATTAAAAAGTTGATTAATCCATGTAAAAAGCGCTACCTTCAGATATGTTAGGGTTGGATGCTATTTGAGTTATTTAAATAGCATATGCGGTTTGTTCAGGTAATTGAGCTCCTTGTCTCTTTGTTGCTGATCGGAAACCATCTTTATCTTTTGTTCCGCTGAACCGGAAACCAGTGCGGATTCTGGGTGATCATTGCTTTGAATCCTTTTTCTTTTCTTTTCCATGAGCCTATAGTTTAGCATTAATACCTCTACTGAGACCATAAAACAATTGGGTTTCCATCTTTGTTTATTTTTTTTGAACTAACTCGATTGTGGATTGTTTTTAAGATATCTGGTTAACCTCCTGCAACGCATTCCGTAAAGAAAGGAGAAAATCATGGAAACATTTTCTGTACAATTCCGGGCGAGAAACCTGGACCTGAGTGCTATGGTGACCGAATACGAACATCACCAGAAATTCAAAGTTGAAATGGTAACGAATGAGTCTGATCCGGTGCTGTTAAACCGGTCGGTAGACGGGGAATGGACGGTGGCCCACCCTGGTCAGCGTAATTTTTCTGAGCGGGAATTCCAGGCACTCGAACGCGCCATAGAAGCCCACCTGGATAAAATATATACAGTAAATAGAATACTGGTGCTGACTGACTTTTCCGAGGAAGCTGCAAATGCCGCCAGGTATGCCACTGGGCTGGCCCATCAGCTGGAGGCTGAAAAAATAACGCTCTATCACTCTTACGAGTCCGTTGTCGTGCCGGCTACTGCATTTGCCCCTTATACAGGAGGTTTTACTGAATCTCCGGAGCTGAGTTTAAAGAACATCACTGAACTGAAGAATAAACTTCAGGAAGGACTTCCTGCAAATGCTGAAATGGATGTTCGCTGTGATGAAAGGAATTTGCTGAATGCGGTGATCAGCCTCTCCGGACAGGAACATATCGGTCTTGTAGTGATGGGTATTTCCGGAAAAAGTGGTCTTGAAAGGGCATTAATCGGTAGTAATACGATCAGTCTGGCGAAGGATAGCCCGGTGCCCTTACTCATTGTACCACCCGTTGCTTCCTTTCAACCCATAAAAACGGTTGTTTTTGCCTGCGATTTGAAGCGTGTGTCGGAATCTACCCCGGTACTGGCCATTAAGCGGTTTATCAATACCTTGGGCGCACGGTTGGTCATTTTAAATGTAGGCCATGATCGTCACCATTTTAATCCAGATGCCATTAAGGAAATGAAACAGCTTCACCAACTTTGGGATGGCGAGCATCCGGAATACCACTACACGGATCATGAAGATATGGCCAAAGGGATTATGGAGTTTGCTGCTGAGCAAAGTGCCGAACTGGTGATTACGGTTCCTAAACAATATGGTTTCTTTGAAAGTATTTTTCATCGCAGCATGACCAAAAAGCTGGCCTACCACACTCATTTGCCTTTACTGCTTTTTAAAGAAGACATATAAACTCTGGTTGCTAACTAAAAGAAATCGCTATGAAAGCAATTGTGTTGCTGGGAAGAATTTTATTCTCCCTGATTTTTTTAATTTCCGGTCCAGGCCATTTTTCGAATCAAAGTATTCAGTTTGCTATGGCCCAGGGGGTGCCGTTACCTTCTTTACTGGTTCCGTTTTCAGGTATTTTAGCCCTTATAGGCGGGATCAGTATTTTGTTGGGGTACAAAGCCAAACTGGGCGCCTGGATCATTGTTGTTTTTTTGGTGCCGGTGACATTGATGATGCATAATTTCTGGGCAGCGTCTGACCTGCAGGTGAAACAAATGCAGCTGGCCATGTTTATGAAAAACCTGTCTTTACTGGGAGGAGCGCTGCTGATCACGTATTTCGGCCCGGGGCCCTTAAGTATGGATCACAAAATGGGGGTGCCTGAGCTGGATCAGCCGGGGTAAGTGCGTTTATAGTATCTTTGCTGGAGGAAGCCCGTGCAATTTATAGACAATTGCTGTTTAAAATTGTATTGTGCAACTTTTGGCCTATAGTTGCACAATATAGCTGCCGATTAAGCAATAACAGGTCCTTTTTTATCTTCAATGGCTTTCAATAGCTGATCGTAGGGTTTATTGAATTTTTCTATGCCTTCATCTTCTAACTGACTGGCAATGTTTTGAAGATTAATCCCTATCAGTTTTAATTGCTGCAGGGTTTGGTCTGCTTTATCCAGATCATGTTCCAGACGACTGGCCGGATGTCCATGGTCGCGGTAGGCCTCAAGGGTTTCCATTGGAATCGTATTGATGGTTTCCGGTCCTATCAGTGCTTCTACATATTTGGTGTCAGGGAAAGAAGGATCTTTGGTTCCTGTGCTCGCCCATAAGACACGCTGTGGCATGGCACCCATTGCCTGAAGTTTCATGAAGCGGTCGCTGCTGAACACACGTTTATAAATCTGATAGGCCTGTTTGGCACAGGCAATCGCGACTTCTCCTTTCATCTGAGGCTCGCCTTTTTCTTCCAGTATGGGGTCAATAAGTACATCGATCCGGCTCAAAAAAAAGCTCGCGACAGAAGCAATATGATCTATTGGTAATCCCACAGCTACCCGGTCCTCCAGTCCGGAGAGATAGGCTTCAGTAACCTCTTCATACCGGTCGAGGCCAAAGAGCAGTGTAATGTTGATGTTCAGCCCTTCACTGATCGTTCTTCTGATGGCAGATAACCCCGCCGTTGTGGCCGGAATTTTAATCATTACATTTTTCCGATCAACCTTTCTCCATAATTCCACAGCCTGTTTGATTGTTCCGTTGGTGTCATGTGCCAGGTGGGGAGAGACTTCCAGGCTGACGTAACCATCTTCATCCCGGGCAAAAATTGGATTAAACAGGTCTGCTGCATTTTGAATATCGGTAATGGCAAGTTGATAAAAGATGGCTTCATTGTCCTGATGGATGGCAGCAAGTTGTCCGATCTGTTGGTCATAATCATTGCTACTGCTGATGGCTTTTTCAAAAATGGCCGGGTTAGAGGTCATGCCTCGTACGCCATCTTCTTCTATCAATTTTTTTAGCTGACCGGAACGAATGAGGTTGCGGTCAAGGAAATCCAGCCAAATGCGCTGACCGAATTCCTGCAATTGTTTTATTTTATTTGTCTCCATGGCTTAATTTTTATGTTGGTGATGGTTTTTACTGCCATCTGTTGATTGATGAAGTACCTGGGATGGAATCAGGGCATGCACTTGACTGATGATGGCGGATGCGCTGATACACGCCTCTTCAAGTAATTCCTCCATTTTTCCTGAATGTGAAATCTGAGCTACCGCCATTTTTTTTACCTGTACCAGTCTTTCTGAGGCAGTGACTGCAGTCACTGCAAAATCACCCATTCCCCCATGAGAAAAATGATCTTCCACGGTGATCAGAATCGGATTCCTTGTCGCTGTGACACAGTTAATCAGTGTTTCCTGATCTATAGGGTTGATGCTGTAACAATCCACTACCCGGACAGCTATTCCTTCTTCTTTTAGTTGGTCGGCTGCCTTGAGTGCTTCAAATACCGTAATGCCAGTGGCGGCAATGGTCAGCTGATCCTCATCTGACCGTCGCAATAGTTTTGATCCCCCAATCTTAAACTCTTCCTGGTTTTCATAGATCAGGGGTGTTTTAGGACGCAGTGTTCTTAAGTAAACCATACCTTGATGTTTGATCATCAGGTCGGTTAATTTCGAGGTTGCGACTGCATCTGCCGGCTGGAAGATCACGGTATGGGGTAGGGTTCCGAATAAGGCGATGTCTTCCAATCCCATTTGAGAAGGTCCATCTTCACCAATGGAAACACCCACATGTGAGCCTACAAATTTGATGTTTGCCTCGGATACCCTGGCCATACGAATCTGGTCGGCCGCCCTGGTCAGGAATGCACCGAAAGTAGCTACAATAGGTATTTTACCCAACCTGGAAAGGCCTGTAGCTACAGATACCATGTTTTGTTCAGCAATATAACATTCTATAAAACGCTCTGGAAATATGGATAAGAAATCTGCGGTAAAGGTTGAATTCTTTACATCAGCATCCAGTACATAAATGTCCTTGTTTTCTTTTCCTAATTCAGTGATCACTTCACCAAATACTTCCCTGGTGGCGTATTCCTGGTCAATGTCATAGGATGGCTTAATGGAGATGGGGAAGGTAGCCCGCCCCGGCAACCAGGTTGTGCCTGGTTGCCTTAAGTTAAAGTGAAGCTGATCATCAATATCTCCTAATTCTTCCAGTGCTTTTTGTAACTGTTCCTTATCCAGGGCTTTCCCATGCCAGCCTTCCCTGTCTTCCAGAAAGGAGATGCCTTTGCCTTTAATGGTCTGTGCAATGATGGCCAGAGGCTTCCCATTATGATTGTCCGTACCTTGCCTGAATGCCTCGTCCACCTCGTTAAGGTTATGACCGTCAATTTCAATCACTTCAAATCCGAAAGCCCGGAAGCGCTCGGCATATTTTTCAAGATCCCAGCCAAACATCGTTTCTCCGCTTTGGGCCAGTCGGTTGATGTCGGCTATAGCAATCAGGTTGTCCAGCTGATGATAGGAGGCAAAGTTGGCGGCCTCCCAGACTTGTCCTTCAGCAAGTTCTCCGTCACCTAGAAGAACGTAGGTTTTGTAATCCAGTTGCGCTCTTTTTGCCAGTAGTGCAAGTCCTGCTGCAACCGAAAGACCTTGACCTAATGAGCCCGTAGCTGCTTCTGAATATACAAATCTTGGAGTGGGGTGTCCTTCAAACCGGCTGTCGAATTTTCGTAACCTGAGTGTTTCTGCCAAGGGATAGGCACCGGCCATGCCGAATAAGGTGTATAGCAGCGGTGCGGCATGTCCTTTGGAAAGGACAAAACGGTCATTATATAAATTCAGCGGATTCTTGAGATCATAGCTGAAATATTTATCAAAAAGTACGGCCGTGAGATCGGCTGCCGATAGGCAGGAGGTAGGGTGTCCGGAGCCGGCTGCTGTGGTCGTGCGTAGGCACCATTTACGGATTAGGTTGGCTTTTTCTTGTAATTTCTCATTGTTTTTCATAGGGTTTTCACTTTTTCAAATCAACTAAAGGAAAGCGTTGAAAACGTTGAGAGAACGTTGCAGTGATAGTGTTAAACAATTTGAACATCCCCGAGCAAATTGACACCTGTTGATGCTCTAGATACAGCTGGGCCGGGGGCATCCCTGGAACGGTTTGTGCCAGCTTTAAAGAAAACAAATAAAAAAGGCTAGTGTTTGGTAAATTCTTTAAAACTACATTTTCTGACAATTGTTATTAAAACAGCGCCATATCATATCTAGTGTAACGCTTGTTTACATTGAATAGGTTTTATGTTTTAATCTGTATGTTATGGAAAATTTCAAAGACTATGCGGTGGCCTCCATTGTGATTTGTGCCATTGCCATGTGCGGTGCGGCCAAAAGCACTATAGTTGAACCAAAGTTTGCTTACGGGGTCTTTAGCTCGCTGTCAGACTCACTTAATACGGAACAGTTTATTCAGCAAATGTCGGTAGGTAGCGGTAAGGAAATAAATTTGTCAAAACTGGCGAAAGAAAAAACCAAAAATTCAAGAATAAGGGATTATGCCATAAAAGTTATGGATGCTTGTATTCTTGCAAATTCGGATCTTAAGCCACTTGCTGAAGCGAAGAAAATGATTTTGGCTGATTCCACCAGCGTTGAGCCTGACCAAATTCAGGCTAAACTAGAAAAATCAAAAGGAGCCGAATTTGACAAAAAATATCTTGCTGCCACAATAGATCATCATAATCAAATGATTGTTATGCTCGAGAAAGGGGTTATGTCTCCTGATACTACAGTGGTTTCCCTGGCTGCGAAATTTCTACTGGTGTGGAGAAGAAACCTGGAAGGGGCAAAATTCCTTTCCAAAAGCATCAGGGACGGTAAGATGGTGGCCGATGGCTTACCAAAGGAAGAATAAGCTGTTCTGACTTAGGACGTTGCCTTTTCCACTCCCTGTGTCGTCATGATGACCGGAATTATGGTGCCATCCTGGTTATACCTAAGATAATCTATACAGATGGAGCGACGGTGACTTCCGCCTCCTTTTAAAGCCCCATTGTGATAGAAGAGATATGAGGTTCCTTTAAAATCAATGATTGCCGGGCGGTTGGTTTCACAATTCTTAGGCACTTGGTTTAAGATGCCTGTAAAAGTCCATGGGCCGTTGGCGTTACGGCTCATGGCATATCCTATTTTCTCGGGCATGCCATAGCCGTAAGAAAGATAATACCAGTCGCCATTTTTATGGATATGCGCACCTTCGCTGAATGCAGGAAGGGAAATGATGTTAATCGGGCCGTCAATTGCAATCATGTTGTTTTTTAATTTGGCCATATAGCAGGTTTGGTTCCCCCAGATAAGATAGGCTTGCCCATTCTCATCAATGATCGCTGTAGGATCCAGGTTTGCTTTTTGATTAGCAGTTGGGGGGATCATATCATGCGATATTAATGCAAATCCTTTGGCGTCGCTGAACGGTCCTGTGGGTTGATCCGCAACAGCTACTCCAATGGCCATACCCGGAATGCTGCGATGGGAAACCGCGGCATACCAATAGAATTTATTGTCCCTCTCAATGACTTTTGAGGCATAGGCATCGCCCTTAGCCCAGCTAAAATCTGCTGCTTTTAATGGAGATGGGTGTTCCTTCCAATTCACCAGGTCTGCAGATGAAAAGCACAGCCAATCGTTCATGACATAATCTTCTACTCCTGCAGGAGGAGTGTCGTGGCCAGTGTACAGGTACAGCGTATCATTGTGGACCAGTACGGTCGGATCGGCCGTAAATTTGTGCCTGATGATGGGATTACCTTGCCCGGTATGTTTTGCATGTGCCATAGGTGACTGGTAGGGCGATTGATGGTACTCCCTATGGGGTGATGAGTTTTTCACGATCGTCTTCGTCTTTATTTCGGGGATTGCCCAGGTTAGGTTTTGGTGAGGCCGGACTTGCAACTTTGGTTTCATGTAGGTCTGCCTGATCATTCAGGTATTCAGTTGCAGGCAATTCATAACTCATTCTTCTATCGCTACTGCTGTGGTATTCCGGAACATTTAAGTGTTGCGGCTTTTCCGTATTATACGCCGCTGAGCCAGGTTTGGGTGTGTTTCGATTTTTCATAATATCTGTCTTTATGGGATGATTGGCCTGTCAGCTAAACCTTCCTCTTTAAAAAGGCGGGAATGCTTAACGTTCTTTCTTATTTTTATTTAACCTTTGCCGCAGTTCTTCTTCGGCCTGTTTGACTTCGTCTTTTTCTGAAAGAGGTTCGTCGGTTTTCAGCTTTTTTGGATTGGAACTCGCTGCTTTTGCAAGCGCTTTATCTATGTCACTGTCCCGTATGAATTTGTCTTTGTTTTTCATGGTGCCGTCGCTGTATGTGGAACGATTTTGTCGAATTTCTTTTTGACCGGAGGTAAGCCTGTAAAAAAGAGGAAAAGGAGCGCTGCAGTATAAATAATGGTCCCATCATGCAATAGGTTTATGGCGATCCGCTTAATGCTGAAGTACTGTTGCCGCTGCTGTCAGATGATGGACTGAATACCCCGGTCAGGACTTTTTCTTCGGTACTTTCGCACCTGCTTTACGGGCTTCTGACAGACCAATTGCAACTGCCTGTTTTTTAGAGGTAACCTTTTTTCCGCTACCGGATTTGAGTTTCCCTTCTTTCATTTCATGCATGGTTTTTTCCACTTTCTCTGAGGCTTTTTCTGAATATTTTGCCATAGTCTTAATATTAAATTTTTTTCCATTTGCCTATAAGCCAGTAAACACTGGTCCCTTGGGGTCTTTTAGTATTTAGGAGCTTATAGCTAAAGAGTAACAAGCTATTTGCCAAATGGTTTGTCATAAGATATTTAATGACAAAGAGGGATTGGGCACCTACAGTAGGTGTTTTCTCTACCCCTGTGTACATTGAAGGCAATGACATTCATTTGATCTTTTTAAAGGTAAATACATTCAAATGGCCCACCAGGTAATTACCAACCCAGGCTTCGATAGTATCTTTATTCTCATAAAGGGCGATTCCGACAGGTTTTCCCGGACAATCGATGGAAAAGATTCTCCTGAAACTCCCCGGGTTGATCTTAAAAACATCAATTTTATTCCCCAGGTAGCAAGTCACAAAAAGGAATTTCTGGTTTTCTGATAAAGCAATCGTTCTGGGCTGCGCATGCGTTTTGGCGGTAAATAAGATCCTGCCTGTGCTGGTCGCCATACAGGCAATTTCAGAAACAGCATTGAAAGAAATAAATAAACGCCCCAAGTTATCCGTGACCAGGTGCCGTGGGTTTTGAGGTACTGTAAATCGCTTTTCAACCTTCCAGGTTTTATTATTGATCCGGATGATGGAATTTCCGCCCATTATACCCACATAGGTGCTGCTGTTTTTATCGTCAACGGCAATTCCCCTGGGGATCGCTGAAGTGGATATGGTAGCTATTTTTTTTCCATAAGGAGCAAGTGTATCGTTTATCTTTAAGATGCTGACGGTTTTGGAGGTCCAGTTGCTGACCAATAAATACCTGTTGTCCGCTGTTTTTGCAATTACTTTCGGTGTTTTTCCGGTTTGGATCAGGGGAACCAGCAGGGTGTCTTTGACCTGAGTACCCTGATGGGAGAGGTAAACCACCTTATTCCGAACTGAACTGGCCGCCGATTGGCCCCTCCATGCCGAATCTAAGGGCAGTGGGATAATGCCTTCGCTATTGTGTAGGGAAACCCACAAGATCTTATCGTGATGACTAAAGCAGGCCTCTACAGGTTTTTCGGCAAAAGAAGGGATCTTTTTGGTGGGAACGATAGTCCAATCCCCTGGCTTTTGTGGGGCTGAAATTGAATACCCTGATTTGCTTTTTACTTGCCTGGCTAAATTCACTGATGTACATATTTTCCAGGTTAAGCGCATACAGTTTTGTGCCTGTTGAATTGAACAAGACCGATTTTATTCCCCAGGAAGATGGAATGATATGTGTTTGTTCAAAGATTAATCCCGAATAGGATTTGTTCCCGGTGGTGTCAGACCCAAGCCACGCGGTTCCATGTCCGGTGGTTGCGTGGTGAGGTGTAATCCCACCGATCCCCATCAGAGAAAGTAACCCAGTTAAAATCCAGTGCTCTTTCATAATGGCTGCGTGGTCTCAGAACTGAAAATTGTGAGCTTTAAGTAATAGTGACGTATGCTAGGAGGCTATTTTAAGGCATTCCTGCGCACAATGTAAACAGGCTTCAGCACATTTTTGACAATGTTCGCTATGGTGTTTACCACATTCTGTTCCACAGTCATTACAAATCTCCGCACAGAGTTTACAAAGTTGTTTTGCGCTGTCAATACCCAGGCTCATCAGTTGTGCAGCAGCGTAACATACCGCTGCGCATTCCATATCCAGTCTGATGCATTCCGCCATCATTTCCACATCCGGTTCCCGGGTGCAAGAGCTGGCGCAGTAGTTGCAGGTTGAGGCACATTCCAAACAAGCCTCAATGCATGATTTCCATTCATGGTATCCCATTGGCTTCAATTTTAAGTTTCAAATCAAATAGCTACTTAAACAGCATGTGCGGTTTGTTAATATATTTGGTTGCTTGTTCTGCCTGATCATGCAGATCTGCATCTGCCTGTTCCTTCTCGGGTATCAGCTCCCTGGTCTTAGATTTCTGGGGATTCGGACTACCTGCCTTTGCAATGACCTTATCGATCTCACTGCCTGTTATTCTTTTTCTTTTATCTTCCATGACTAAGACTTTAAAGAATTAGGAAACCAGATTGCTGTTTTAGTGGTTAACAGTCAGGTGTTTAAATGGGTTGTCATAAATTCAATTTTTAAAAATTTGACAAACCTTTATAAATAGGGATTGTTCAAAAAATGCCGTGCATATTGAAGCTTAAAAATTCAGTATACATTTAGTGCGTTCTTAACTGACCATAGAACCATGAAGAACACTAAAACCAAAGTTAAATCAAAAAAACATGAGCACTTCAAATCAGACGCATAATCATCAAACCATTAGAGAATGGGCGGAAGCGCGAAATGGTGTCCCTGCCCGGGTGATTGGCACAACAGTAAACGGTGATGAAGGTATACTAAGAATTCATTTTCCGGAATTCAGTAAAAGTGATGATCTGGAAGAAATCAGCTGGGAAGATTTTTTTAATGATTTTGACCAGGAAAGACTTGACTTTTTATATCAGGAAAAAAAGGCAAATGGGGAAATGAGCACCTTTCATAAATTTGTATCCAGGTTGGGTTCAGGGGAAAGGGTTTCCGCCCCAGATGGCATGGGACTGGGTTAGTCAATTGTGATATGGAGTTGTCAGATCTCATCGCTCAGCAGATCCGTGAAACTGGACCCATCCCATTCAACGAATTTATGGAGTGCTGCCTGTATGACCCATGGAATGGTTATTATACCACAAGATGCAATTCAATAGGTGCAGAAGGAGATTTTTATACGAGTGCGACACTTTCACCGGTTTTTGGCGCACTTCTGGCAAAACAGCTTGAACAGATGTGGGTGCAAATGGGCTGTCTTCCATTTACTATTTTGGAATATGGTGCAGGTACAGGTCATTTATGCAGGGACATCATGACTTGCCTTCAAACCAATACCAGGATGTTTGCTGAGCTGCGTTATTGCATCATAGAAAAAAGTCCGCGGATGCGCAAGCTGGCCAGAAACCTGCTGACCGATAGAGTGGAATGGTATGATTCGATTTCAGAGATCCCAGCGATAAATGGTTGCGTGTTGTCCAACGAGCTGATAGATAATTTTACGGTACACAGGGTGGTGATGGAAAAGGAATTGATGGAGGTATTCGTCGACTATCAAAATGGTTTTTGTGAGTTGCTGCGTCCCGCGGGAACAACACTCAAAGCCTACCTTAGCGAATTGGGTATAGATCTTCCCAAAGGGTTCGGTACCGAGATCAATCTGCAGGCACTCGATTGGATCAGTGAGGTGGCTTCCGCCTTAAAGAGCGGGTATGTGATCACCATAGATTATGGTTATAGCATTGCAGATATGTGCATCCCAGGGAAGGAAAAGGGAACGTTGTTATGCTACTACAAGCATTCAGTAAATGATTCTTTTTATGAACATATCGGTGAGCAGGACATGACCTCTTTTGTGAATTTCTCTGCACTGCGCCATTGGGGAGAGAAAAATGGATTGAGGGAGGCAGGTTTTACCGATCAGAGATACTTCTTAACTTCCCTGGGATTCCGGGAGCAGCTCCTGAACATTCTTTCAGGAGAACAGGATGTTGTCCTGGCAGCTCAAAAGGCTGCACATATCGGCCATACGCTGCTGATAGAGATGGGCAGTAAATACAAAGTACTCATACAGGAAAAGGGTGTCGCTCACAGCCCGCTTTCAGGGCTTGGAATTTGCGCTCCGGGTTAGTGAATGTTGCCGCACTTTAAAGAGGCATTAAACCACCTGGTAAAAAGCCTATAGTTGATCCTTAGTCGCCGCCTGCTTTTTCGCAGCCGCTCTTTTACGATATTCATGGGGAGATTCAATGAAGATGCGATTTCCTGGTAAGTATAACCCTCAAAATATTTGATAAATATGAGGCTGTTTTCATCATTTGGAAGGCTGAATTCCATTTTTAAGTTGTACATCAGTTGTTCCATAACTCAAAGATTACTAAATATTCAACGCGTTTATC
>Ga0157370_10007582_pt1 | contig 11786 bp, 17 predicted proteins | sample C35metaG_FD_113463 | JGI IMG/M metagenome (GOLD analysis project Ga0157370, IMG submission 113463) | Corn rhizosphere microbial communities from Kellogg Biological Station, Michigan, USA - C3-5 metaG | ecosystem: Host-associated > Plants > Roots > Rhizosphere > Soil | place: USA: Michigan... | reverse complement strand
TCAGCGGACGCACGCCGATTGGCTCTGCAGGAAAGGTTGCGGTCGCGATACCGCTGCCATAGGCGATGGGTGCGTCGGAGTTGTCATGGAGCGCGGCAAGCGGCTGGCGGCGCCCGCAAAAATACGCAGCTGCCGGCCCTTCACCGCTGAACTCGATGCTGAGTCGCAAGCTTATAGGCGTAGTTGCGTGCTCCAGCCGTTCGCGCCCGATGGCTGGAACGAGGGTGCCGTCCTGCAGAAAGAGTTGCGGGACAGCCACCGGAAACCAAAGCACGTTGCCGAAGCCACGCAGCGCGATCGCATCGGGGCCAATCGCATCCCAATCGGTTTCGAGCGCCTGCGACGACGGCACACCGAGTCGTTCAAGCCGCTCTCCGCTTGCAACAATTGCGCCCGAGTAGAAGGTGTCGATCGAAAGGCTCTCGCCCGGCCCAAGTGGCTTTGGCAGCGCAAGGATCAATTCGCGCGCGCGGCCTGTGTGATCGGCGTCGGTGTCGAGGAGGTGTTGCGCGATGGGAAGTAGACTTCCGTGCACCGAGGCGCTTTGCCATGTGAGCGTTGAGGAAATCTGCAGTGCAATACGCAGCAGCGGATTCTCACTTGCATTGCGCAACGTCAGCCGGGCACGGCCGGTGAGTCGCGAAGTAGCTGGCGCGATACGGATGTCGAGGTCGTAACGCGTAATGCGAATGGCCGCGCGGTCGGTGTCAGTAAGCTGCGGCGTCGCGTTCTCGGGAGCCTGCTTCTCAGCCTCCGCGGGCTGCGATTGCTGCTCGCCCGGAGTTGCAGGTGCATCTCCATGACTCTGGTAGAGCACCTTGCCGTGTGGAGTCGCCGGCTCAGGCTGCTGTGAAGAAGGAGTCGGCGTTTGCGTCTGCGGAGCGGGCGCCGAACTCTGCCCCCACAGCGGCGAAACGAAGAAACACGCGCATGCCAGAAGCATTGCGCCGGACGAACGGCGATGAAGCAAATTCACGATCCTAAACCTTTGCGGGACCTCTGCGGTTTTGACTCCCCGAGCGCCGGAACGGCACCTGGGCGTCGCTGCCGCATTGCCTCATACATCACAACCGCTCCGGCAACCGACACATTCAGCGAACTGACGCTGCCAGCCATCGGGATTCGCAGCAGAAAGTCGCAGGTGCGTTTGACCAAGTCATGAAGCCCCGCTCCCTCGCGGCCGAGCACAAGGCAGCAGTCCTGCCGAAGATCGAAGTCCGTATAGTCGGGCGTGCCGCGTTCGTCCAGTCCAACAATCCAGATGTGGTGCTTCTTCATCTGCTCCAGCGCGCGCGTCAGGTTCGTAACGCGTGCGATCCGTACGTGCTCCGAAGCGCCCGCTGAAGACTTTGCTACGACAGCACTTAAGGGTGCCGACCGCCGCTCTGGCAGGAGCACTCCGGTGATACCCGCACCGTCAGCCGAGCGCAGCAGCGCACCGAGGTTGTGCGGGTCCTCAACTCCATCGAGCGCCAGGAAAAATCGTCGCCCCGATGCGTCCGGCGGGGCCGCGAGCAGGTCCTCAAGCTCCAGCAGCCGGCGCTCGCGCAGGAAAGCGACCACCCCCTGGTGCATTTCCGTGCGGGCCTGCCGGGCGAGTTGCTCGCGAGGCTCGGAGGCTACGCGGACGCCGGCTGACCGCGCCGTGTCCAACAGCCGCGTCAGCCGGGGATCGCGCCGGCCTTCGCGCTCGCGGGCAATAGAAATGTGGTCGACAGCCTCCGGACGGGCGCGAAGCGCCTCCTCCACCGGGTGCAGACCGTAGAGAACCTCCATCTCTTCAGTGTACGGGGGTGAGGCTGGTCGCGGATTTCCCGCGAAAAACTGCTTTCCTCGTCTTGCGAGACACGATATCCTAAGGAGGTTGGGAAGCTCATTCCGTGCGCTTACAGAGACTTTCTGCGCCGAAATCGCGTCTTTAGAGGAGAAACGTGAAGACCTCTGCCACACTAACCGCCGAAGCCGCCAGGCAGATTGAGCGTGAAAACGCTGCGATAGCGCGCGGCCTGAAGCGTCAGGATCCGGAGCTGCTCGACCACCTCATCGAGACGTATCAGCACCGGCTGATGCGCTACCTCATGTTCCTGACGAACAAGCGCGAGGTAGCCGAGGACCTGTTCCAGGAGGTCTGGATTCGTGTGCTCAAGCGCGGATCTCAGTACAACGGCAAGGCACGGTTCGACACGTGGATCTTCACCATCGCGCGCAACCTCGTGATCGACCTCTCACGCAAACGCACTATGGCCTCGCTCGACGAGATGCGTGAGGGCGGCGAGGACGAGCGCCCGTTCGAGATCGCGCAGGAGGGTCCGTCGCCGCTCGAACAGTTCCAGGGCCGCGAGGATGCGGCCGAACTTGCTGCCGTCATGCTCACGCTCGAGCCGAGCTATCGCGAGGTGCTCACGTTGCGTTTCCACGAAGAGCTCTCGCTTGAAGAGATCGCTGTCCTCACGCGTGCTCCGCTCTCAACTGTGAAATCGCGCCTCTATCGCGGCCTCGCATCGCTGAAACCGCGCCTTCTCCAAATGCGCGGACAACGCAACGGCGAAGATCATCATCATGTTCATCGTTCGGAGGTGCGTTCGTGAACGCTCTACCAAACGATCCGCAGGATCTTCTGCAGGCAGCTCGGCTGCAGGGAGCGGCCCGCGCGCAGGTGGTGAACCGCACGCACCGTGTAGTCCGAGAGCAGGCGCTTAGCATGCGCGAGCACAGGTCGCGCAAGCGCAGCCTGTGGGCTCCGGTCATCATCTGCTCCAGCCTCCTGCTCATCATCTGCTACGCCGCCTGGGGCATGATGGATGGCTATGACCTCACGCCGACCGGCATTCCGGACGCCAGCGACCAGATGATGATTCTGCTACTGTGGTCGCTTCCCGTGACGGCGTTCCTCCTTGGCTTCGTCTGGTTTCGCCGCGGCCGCAATCGTGCGAACAGTGAGGTGACCCGGTGATGCCCTGGTCCACAACTCAGCAGACTGAAGCAGTTTCAGCAGGTGATGACGAGCTGCGGATGATTCCGCGCTGGTCAATGGTGCTGGCTGCCATTCTGTTCATCGGCATGCAGTACCTGTTCCACGGCGTGCTTCCGCATCATCGCCATGAGATGTTGCCGATGCGCGTGATGATGGGCTACACCTGGGGCGCGCTGGTTGCCAGCTATGTACTACTGCTGGGCTATGTCAGCCGGGACTCAAAGCGTCGCGGCATGTCCCCGGGCTTGTGGATGCTCGTGTGCGTCGTGCTTCCGGGTGGAATCGGCGCGGTGGTTTACTTCATGCTGCGGCAACCGATTCTCTCGCGCTGCCCAAACTGCTCGACATCGCTGACCGCCAGCTACAACTTCTGCCCGCAGTGCCAGTTCCAACTGGCGCCCGTGTGCGGACGCTGCCATCGCGGTGTGAAGATCACTGACGTCTTCTGCACCCAGTGCGGGCATGACCTGGCGAAGGACGGAGCTCCTTCGCGGCTGCGCGCCTACAGCGACTAATGCAGACAGTAGACTGCTAGACAGTAGAATCGTGTTCGCTTTTCTCCACTGTCTACTGTCTAATCGCTACTGTCTTCTTCCATGCCTCTCACCGCGCTGATCATCGACGACGAACCGCTGGCACGCCAGGAACTGCAATATCTTCTCGACCGCGACGGCGACGTGCAGGTGCTCGCGCAGGGCTCGAACGGCATCGAGGCCGTCGAACTCATCCGCACACACAAGCCAGACGTAGTCTTTCTCGACGTGCGGATGCCTGGGCTGGACGGTTTTGCTGTGCTCAAGAAGCTCATGGCGCTTGACCGTAAGGCTCGCCTGCCACAGGTCGTCTTCGCTACCGCGTTTGACCAGTATGCGGTCAAGGCATTCGAGGTCAACGCCGTTGACTACCTGCTGAAGCCATTCGACAGCAAGCGCGTCGTCAAAACGCTCGAAAAAGTCCGCGCGCGCGCCGCGGGAGAAGGGCGCGATGGCGTCGTTGAGCCGTTCGAGGCGCCGCCCGCAGAACAATCCCATCCCCATGCAAAGTCCGGGCGCCACGCGACGGTAGTCCACCAGCGACAGGAGCAGGGTGCCGCAAGGAACCGCCTGTGGGATGCCGCCGAGGCAAAGCTCGATGCGCTGCTGCGCATGGTGGAGGAACAGGCCGCTGCCATTGGGGATCGTGTATCGCATGTTACGCGGCCGGCGGAAGAGACAAGCGAATCGAGGCGCAGCGGAAAGGTAGTCCTGAAAGCGCAGAGCCGTCTGTTGCTCGTCGACCAGCGAGACGTCTGCTTCGCCTCCATCGACGAGGGCCGCATTACGGTCGTAACGAAGACGATCGAGGGCGAATCCAACGTGCGTACGCTCGAGGAGCTGATGGACCAGCTGGATCCGGATCAGTTCTGGCGCGCCCACCGCTCCTACGTCGTCAACATTGAGCACATCCGCGAGGTCGTGCCTTGGTTTAAATCCAGTTACCAGTTGCGCATGGACGACCGTAAGAACACCGAAATTCCCGTTAGCCGCTCACAGACACGGCGGCTGCGCGAGCTCTTCAACCTCTAGCCATGACTGAGCCATGAGCAAAGCCTTTAGCCATGAGTGAAGAACGCGAGAAGCGCATCATTCGCCGGCTCGTACGCAGCGCGGTTGCCATCTTCGTGATTGCTCTGCTGATCTATCCCGCAGACTGGGTCGTGTGGAAGGTACAGACACTTTTCGGTAGCGGAATGGGATCCGTTCAGGTCGGCCGCTTCACTGTCGCAGAGCTCAAGGGCAACAAAGAGGAGTACTACCCCGAGGGAACCGACAACGTGGCATGCAGCCGGTCACTCTTCCCGCAGGGAGGCAACAGTGCCTGCTGGTGGTTGCGCCGCCATCCGCAGATCATCGATCGCTATTGACTCAGGGTGCTACGGCGTATCCACGCCTGTTGAAATTGAAGCGGTATCGCGCCCCAAGCATGATGGGCGTCGACCACAGATGGCCGGACGGTGTTGCCGGGGTGTCCCAGTTCTGAAACTGCACGTCCAGAAGCCCGGTGAGGTGCTCGGTCAACCGGTACTCTGCTCCAGCTCCCGGCGAAAAGACATTTCCCGTGCTCTGGAGAATCAGGAACTCGCCACCCGGCGAGGGATAGCCTCCGTTCTGATAGTCGATCTGGCCGCGGCCCAACAGGAAGTCGCCATACACGCGCAAGCTGGGAAGAACATAGCGTTCGACCCGGATGCCGCCAAGCGCGCTTCTCTGCGCATCAATGTGGCCCCCGTCGATCGGATAAGTGCCTCTGCCTTCCAGAAACGGACGAAAACCGTAGAAGGAGCGCGTGCTGACATCGACGCCAGCAGTGAGGCCAAGATTTTTGCCTCCGCTTAGGCCGGTATAGGTGCCGTTGATTCCACCAAAAGTCGATATCTCGAACAATTTGTTCGCTGTCGGCTGGGCGATCTGTGCGTGGGCGGTTGCCGCGACGAGCGCAGTGGCAGCGGCCAGGTTCAATACGAGATTTCTAAGACGCAATCCTTCTCCTTGTTTCCTTAGAGAATAAGACGGTACAGCGCCGCGAACGTCGTCCCACGGTCCAGATTCCCCCTTCCTGGGGCGGATTACAACCACCGGAAAAGGTAAGCCGATCCCCCTTATCGGCAGGATCGGCTCAAGGTTGAGGTTTTGCAACTAGTTACGAGGCGCGCCGAAGCACCGCGGGGTCGGCTGCCGCTGGCACTCCAAGCAATTCATCAAAGAGCGAACGGTAGTAGACCATGGCCTGCCGTAGATCCTCGGTCGAAGCACGCCCGCTGCTGTGTCGAACGAAAATGTCGCGCGCGGAGCGGTAGTTCTGCACAACCACCGCATAGCTCACTGACAGATCCTCAGCACGTTGGTCAAAATCCGCCATCGGATAGCCGCGCGCATTCATGACTCGGTTAACCAGGCGATCCGCTTCGCCAACGGCCATCGACGGATCGTCGACAAAACGCCGCTGCACAGCCGCCCATTCGTCTGCATACGCAGCCCGCTCGGTCGCAGGCAGATCACGGATTGTGAGCTTGTGGACGCGAGCTTCGCGGTCGGCGAGCGCGGCCTCCGCCTTCGTTGCGTTTCCGTGCTGTTGAAGAGCGCGTTCGTATTCGGGCCCGAATTGCTGTTTTAGATGCGTAGACCGTTGCCGGCGGCGGGCAATAATAAGAGCCGCTATAACGATAATGGCCAATACAACGATGATGGCTACGATAACTTTGGGATCCATCGACCTTTATCCCTCCAGTCAGCTTTCGATGCGGAATGAGGCGCATCGCGTGGCATGCAGGCACGCAGAAAATGCGCACACGTCCGCTAAGGGCTTTCAATTGAAAGGAGATGGAGAGAATGCGGCATGCACAATACTGTCGCCTGCCGCACCCAGCTAAAGATTCCTTGATTTGTTTCCTGTAATGAGTCGGAGAATTAACGTAAGGATGACCGCGCCGATGACCGCAATAATGATGGTCATGATGAACCCGTGATCACCGCCAAAACCAAGATGTTCGGCGATAAATCCACCAATGAGTGCGCCGACAATGCCGACGATGATATCCATCAGCGCACCGTAGCCAGCGCCCTTCATCAGCTTTCCTGTGATCCAGCCCGCGATAAGACCAATAATGATCCACGCAATAATGCCGTGACCCATAGTGAAAACCTCCGAGTGAAGTTTGACTACGCGGGAAGGCTATCAGAGTCCGATGAAATCTGCACAGGACAGATTCGCAAATGACGGGGAGATGACATCGGGCAAAGCGGCATCTCACTTCAGGGTGCGGAACGACGGCGACAGGAACAACTGCCCGCCCTTCGCATGAAATTCCTCACGGGAGTCTTCCATGGGTCAGACACTTACAGACGAACGCCTTTCAACTGCCGACATCGCGAACTCTCCGCGGCCGACGCAAATTGGGAACACAACCACGGATGCAGACCGCGACCCGAACTTTCCTGATCTGCGTAAGGAGACAACCGCTCTACCTGCGGAGACGAATGCCGCCGCAAATACAAATGCAGACGGGCATGCTCCATTGTTCCCGGCAAACGAACTGACAGATCTGCGCTCACGCTGGGACAAAGCGCAGGGCCTATTCGTCGACGAGCCGAGAAAGGCAGTCCAGGAGGCCGATGCACTGGTCGCTACCGCAGTGAAACGCATCGCAGAGCTCTTTGCCAACGAGCGCGCCAATCTCGAAAAACAATGGGATCGCGGCGACGAGGTCTCCACCGAAGATCTTCGTCAGGCATTGCGGCGTTACAGAGGGTTTTTCGATCGTCTACTGAGCTTTCAATAGACACAGCGCGGGGAGGCACAACCTCCCCGCTGTTTTCTTGGGCGAGTCGCCGATTCCAATCGGCTTTGACCCGCGATTGACACACACGCAAGGTAAGCCATCTTGACGCTACATCGCTGAGGAGCGTAGGTTTCTGATTCTCACTCAGCGGGTCCTTTCTCAAAACGACCGAGGCTTTGCTTCGGCGAAAGGAATCTCCATGCGCATGATGGTGCGGTACACACTTCCCCACGAGCCCTTTAACACAGCGGTGCGCGACGGCAGCATAGGCACCAAGATGAAAAAGATCCTCGACGAACAGAAGCCGGAGGCCGCTTATTTCATGGCTCACAACGGCCGCCGCTGCGCCGTTCTGATCATGGATCTTCCCGAGGCCTCGAAGATCCCGTCCTTCGCAGAGCCGTGGTTTCTCACCTTCAATGCCGATATCGAGGTGCAGCCTGTGATGAATTCGCAGGATCTCGCTGCAGCTGGCCTGGAAGCGCTCGGCAAGAAATGGGGATAACAATGTAGCGCTTTCGTTTTCAATACGCCGAATAAAAAGACACAAAACAGTCGCATCCCGATTGCCGCAGCTTTCTTGAGGCAGGCGTATGCTGTCCCTACTGTATGGGCCCCTACAGGAGACGACGGCATGGATATGGCGAACAATCATCCCGTGCGCGCGATTGCCCAAGAGTCGGCTGGATGGACGATTGCATTCGGCGTGTTGCTCATCATTCTCGGACTGTTTGCGCTGATGGCTCCGTTTATTGCGGGTGTTGCCGTCGCGGTCACGCTTGGTTGGCTGCTCATCCTTGGCGGCATAGCCCACCTGATCGTGTCATGGCATCTGCGACACGCTGGAGGCCTCATCTGGGAGTTGCTGATCGGCCTTGCCTACATCGTCATCGGCGTATTTCTGCTCGCCCATCCGGTGGCCGGCCTGGTGGCACTCACGGCGTTCATCGGCTGTTATCTGTTCATCAAAGGAATCTTTGAGCTCATCATGTGGTCCCGGCTCCGTCGCTTCCATGGCGGCGGGTGGGTTCTATTCGATGCCATCGTTTCACTGCTGCTGTCCGCACTCATCTGGCTGCATCTGCCCAACTCCGCCACATGGGTTATCGGAACGCTCGTCGGCTTCGGCATCCTGTTCAGTGGAATTTCGCGGCTGGTGCTTGGCATGCATGCGAAGCGCATCGCTACAGCCTTTGCATAACGGCCTTAAGGTCTGCTTCGCCCGACGGAGCTTGCAATGCCAGTCAGCTTCGCAGTCGACATTCGTCCTCTGTTCCGTGACGAGGATATCGAGTGCATGAAGTCAGCGGGTGTTCATCTCGACGACACCGCGTGGATGAGCGTTTCAGCAAATGCTCAGAAGGTTCTCCACGCGGTCAGTTCGGGCGTGATGCCGCCGGATTCTCCATGGCCCAAAGAGCATGTCGCTTTGCTTCAGCAATGGATCGACTCTAACTACCCCGCCTGGATGCAGTTCTAATCGCCGTCATCCTCAGAGACTGACAAAGTGTCGTTGGGGTTGTTAGGGATGCGCCTTAATCCAGCGATGGGCGGTAAGATCCATCAGAATGGACGCCGCTAGCAGGACCAGCGAGATCGCCAGCGCGCCGACGATCCATTCAACTTCGATCCGGCCCTTGAGCATCATGTAGTCCAGAATCCCGAAGACAAGCACGAGCACTGCGGCCTCCGCGAAGAAAGCTGAGCATCGCCGCGACACAATGGAAACGAGGTCAAGATTCACTCGTGGCGTTCGCCCGGGCTGCGAGCCCGGTTGCGCGAGATGGATGGAGCGGGTCAGATCAGTGGCTGAGGGAGTGGAGGGAGCGGAGCCCGTTGCGGGGCGAGCAAGTCGATTGTGAAGCATAAGGCACCTTGTTTTGCTACTAACTCCAGTGTGCCCCTGGAGCTGAGTTCCGGCCAAGTCAATTTCATGTAAATCATTGATTACAGATGCACTTATGCATAATTATTCGAATCGGATGCATAAAGTTTCCTTGGCGAACGCAACACCTGGTCAATCTGCCGCGCCATCGCACGTCGACGGAGGCGCAGGCTATGTGCAGTATCAGCTCACACCAAAGATCTCACTCGCCACGTGCGGCGAGTACATGTCAGATAGACAAGATCTATTCAGCGGAAAGCCGCAGGCATTGAAGGAGTGGAAGGAACGTACAAGTACAGCTCGGCGACGGCTTCGACGCGTTCCTCGAGTACCGCACCGATTGGAGTAACCAGCCTTACTTTCTCACACATAACCAACGCACGTACGCACAACACCAGACGACCGCAACGGTCGGTCTGGTGTTGTGGTACGGCGCAAAGCAGAGTTTGTGGTGATCGTTACTTTGAACGATCAATGTTGGAGCACTACTTGACGGACTTAATCGTCATTTTGCCGTTGTCGACTGTGGCGTCAACAGTCACCTTCTCGCCGGCGTGGTTCTTCAGCATGTCAGGATTGGAAACCTCGTAGACCTTGCCGTTGACGACAAGTACAGCGGGAGATCCACCTTCGATGCACTTCTTGGCGCAGTCCGCGTGGTCAGCGCTGGCTACCTTCGCGGGATCCTTGGCGCACATGGCGTCAGAAACCCATCCGGTAAACGATTCAGCGAACATCGGCACAGTTGTAAATGTAAAGGCGAGAGTTGCAAGGGCGGCGATTCGTTTCACAGATGCCTCCTAAACTTTGATGGGCCGAATTATAGACCTGAATCGTGGCAAGAGTTGTCACGTGGTTGACGCCGCGGCCCCGCTTTGTGAGACTCGCCCGTATGCGATACGGCGGCCCGGTGGAATATGCGGAACAGCGGAAGATTCGAGAGTGGAACAAACCCCATTATCGGCTGGCACACTGGCCCATCTGGATCTGGGTTTTCTTCCTTGTTCCCGGGCCGCTGACCTTCCGCCTCTTCGCGGGTGGCCTGGGCTGGCCGAACCTGGCATGGCTCCTGACTGTACTCGCCGGAACAGGAACGGCCGGTATCTGCGGACAATTGCCAGGCGTAGAACCTCGTCCCTACATACTGCGATTCGATGAGCACAGGCCGAATCCGGCATACCGGCGCGTCTGCTATACCTTCGCATGGAATGCATTGTTCAGCTTCGCCGCGATCAACATGCTGGCGCTGACGATTGCGGCTGCGACAGGCGCGTGGCGAATGAAGCAGCTCTATCAGTGGGCCTACGCACCAACCTGTGTACTCGTCGTCGCCGCGGGAGTCGCAGGCTTATTGCCCCGAGCCGGATTCTCGACGAAAGGTGAAGGCACGGAGCGCAGATACTTCTACGCTGCTGTTTGGAGTGTAACCACCGCGCAGACTCTGCTGCTCGTGCTATGGAAAACACTTCCATTGACCCGCAGGACTGCGGTGGTCAAGCTCGCGCTCTTCGCGGGAGCACTCCTTGGAATGGGCATCGCCGGACTCCGCGGAAAACTGCCGCGCACACGCCCGATCGTTGCAGGCGAGCTCATCGTCGCGGACTAGTCAGTGCGTTTGAATACGGCTGAACGCCTGCTGTGCAACGCGCGAGAGCGTGTTCAGAAACTTGCCTTTGATGCTTATCTCCGGCGTATCCGGCATGGGCAGAGTCTTGAATTTGTCGAGGTCCGCGAAGCGTATGGTCGGGAAGCGCTCAGCCTCATCGCGGAGGAATTCGCAAAGGCGCTCGAAACGCTCCACAACATCCCAGCGTATAACCGGTGGTTTGGTTGGATGGCGGCGTCGCGCGAGCATCTCGAACGAATGGGAGACGATCACAAAGAAATCCCATCCTGCGGCCTCAGCGCTGACAAGGGCGTGGATCATCTCTTCCGAACTGCAAGCGCAGAGCTGAGCAGGGCGAAAGTGGCCCATAAAGTCCTGGAACACGGCAACCGGAAGCTCCTGCACTCCGTTGTAATCAGTAAGATGACCTACAAACTTAGGCTGAGGCAGACGGCATTTGTCGCCAAGGTAGATGCGATTGAAGCTGGAGTCGTATTGAATGCCGCATTCTTCAAGAGCGAGAAGGGTATCCGGGTTGGCGGCGAATCCACCGGCGCGAAACGCTATAGGACGCGGCGCACCCGCCTGCTCCAGGCGAAGCGAGGCGTAGCGCATGATGGATTCCTGCTCGGCAAGTGGGTAATCGCTGAGCAGGTGGCTGCGGTGCGGAACGTTGAGGTCGGGAAGATGCTGGATCCACTCCGGATGCGGATGAAGCTGAACGTCGTGACCGCCAGACAAAATGGCGCGGACAATCTCCCGGAGAGGCTGCTCTCCCACCTCGGGCACCGCAGCAAAGAGGCTCTCCACCATGAAACTGGCTTTCAGACCGTGCTTCGATAACGTGTTCAGCTGGTACTCAAGGCCTACGGCGTGGCCGTCTATCTGACCGTAGACATCCCGCTTCATATCGGCGACAAGGTGGTCCTGTTTCCAGTTGTCGGCGATTGGGTGTGTCTCCGTATCGATCGTTATCAGAACCTTGAGCATGTCGTTTCAGCTT
>Ga0157370_10007578_pt1 | contig 11787 bp, 10 predicted proteins | sample C35metaG_FD_113463 | JGI IMG/M metagenome (GOLD analysis project Ga0157370, IMG submission 113463) | Corn rhizosphere microbial communities from Kellogg Biological Station, Michigan, USA - C3-5 metaG | ecosystem: Host-associated > Plants > Roots > Rhizosphere > Soil | place: USA: Michigan... | reverse complement strand
GTGTTCCAGCCCGTCAGCCGCGCCAGGCGCGAGCGGGTGCGCTCACGGCGGCCGGGAAATGTGGGCCGCACCTCCACGGGGTGCCTGGCCGGCTGGGCGCCGCCGTCGTCCTTGCCGTCCCCGGGAACTCCGGCCAAAAGCTCATGAGGGGGTGATTGGTCACTCACAGCGCATTGCCTCCCTCGAATCCCTTGCCCGACACCGCCACACCGGGCATTTACCTAGTGTAATCCCGGCGTGCCGGCACCCATGACCAAAAACCAAAGGGCCGCGGGGCGGATGCATGCATCCCCCACGGCCCTTCCGCGGGCCCCTGGAACGGGGCCTGCAGCTGACTCAGGCGTTAACGGCCTCAGCCGAACGGCGGCTGGCCACCTTCTTGGCCTGCTTGACCAGCTCCGGCTCCTTCTCGCGCAGCCATGAATACACAGGGGCGGCAACGAAAACAGTGGAGAAGGTACTGACAATAATGCCGATGAACAAGGCCAGTGACAGGTCGCGCAGCGTTCCCGCGCCCAGCAGCAAGGCACCGATGAACAGAATCGAGCCCACGGGGAGCACGGCCACCATCATGGTGTTGATGGAACGGACCAGCGTCTGGTTCACGGCCAGGTTCACTTCCTCCCCAAAGGTTCTTCGCGTGGAGGAGGATATGTCCGCGGTGTTTTCCCGGATCTTGTCGAACACCACCACTGTGTCGTACAGCGAGTAGCTGAGGATGGTCAGGAAGCCAATGATGGCCGACGGCGTCACCTCAAACCGGGAGGCGCCGTAGAAGCCCGCCGTGACCACCATGACCACCAGCAGGCCTATCGTGGCGGCAATCGACATGCGCCACGTGCGGAAATACAGGGCCATCAATACGGTGGCCAGCAGCACAAACACCACGAAGCCGATGATGGCCTGCCTGGACACGTCCTGGCCCCAGGTCGGCCCGACAAACGTGGACGTGATCTGGTTTTCGGTGACCCCGTACGCCGTCTTGAGTGCGTCCTTGACCTTGATGGTCTGGTCATCGGAAAGCTGGTCGGTCTGGACCTGCATGGTGTTTCCGGCCACATTGGTCACCACGGCCACCTGCCCCGGAATGGCAGCCGAGACTGCCCTCTCACCGATCGAAACGTCGGTGTGGGCAACGTCGGAGACGGTGAACTGCGAGCCGCCGCGGAACTCAATGCCGAAGTTGAAGCCGCCCACCAGGATGGGAACCAGGATCGAGAGCAGCACGGCCACGCCGGTGATGGCGAACCAGATGTTGCGCTTTCCCACAAACTCGTAGGATCGCTCGCCCGTGTAAAGCTCATTGCCAAAGGTAGCGAAGCTTTTCATTAGTTGTTCTCCTTGGAGTCGTCGGAGGACTCGGACTTGGCGGCTCCCGCTCCGCGGCTGCCCACCATTTCAGCTTCCTTGGCGGCAAGCCGCCGTTCGGCAATCGTCTGGCGGCGTTCGGCCTCGCCGGCAGCCTTGGCGTTCTTGCCCTTGGCCACTGCCAGCGACTCTTCCGGTGTGCGGATGCGTCCCGCGCCACGGTACAGCGGCACCGCGCCGAGCTGCTTCGGGTCCAGGCCCGAGAAGTGGTGGCCTTCGCCGAAGAACTTGGTGCGCGCAAGCAGCAGCAGGGTGGGGTGCGTAAACATGAAGACCACGATGAGGTCGGCCACGGCGGTCAGGCCCAGGGTGAACGCGAAGCCCTTCACGTTGCCCACGGACACAAAGTACAGGACCAGGGAAGCCAGGATGTTGACGGCCTTGGAGGCCAGGATGGTGCGCTTGGCACGCAACCAGCCATTGTCGACGGCGGCCACCAGGCCGCGACCGTCACGCAACTCGTCCCTGACACGTTCAAAGTAGACGATGAAGGAGTCCGCCGTCTGCCCGATGGAGACGATGATGCCGGCGACGCCGGCGAGGGACAGGCGGTAGTTTTCGCCCCAGCCGAGCAGGATGATGGCCAGGTACGTCAGGCCGCCTGCAATCACCAGGGAGAGGATCGTGACAAAACCGAGTGCCCGGTATTGGAACAGGGAGTAGATGACCACCAGGCCCAGGCCGATGAGACCGGCCAGGAGGCCCATTTCCAGCTGCTGGAGACCCAGCGTGGCCGAGATCTGCTGTTCGGACTGGATGTTGAAGCTAATGGGAAGGGCGCCGAACTTCAACTGGTCGGCCAGGGCCTTGGCGCTGGCCTCCGTGAAGTTGCCCGTAATGGAGGACTGCCCGTCCGTGATGACGGCCATGGAGGCCGGGGCGGAAATGACGTTGCCGTCGAGCACGATGGCGAAGCGGGCCTGGGGATCATTGGGATTGACCAGGTACTTCGAGTTGAGGCGCTGGGTGACGGTCTTGAACGCCGTGGAGCCTTCCGGCTTGTTCAGGGTCAGCTGGACGGCCCAGGTGTTCGTGGTGACGCCCTGCGCGCCGGACTGCAATCCATAGGAGGCGGTGTTGATCCATTTTCCGGGGATTTCAACGGGGCCAAGGATGTACTTGACACCCGTGCCCGGCTCACACGCCACGGTCGGCTTGGCGGGGTCGGTATTGGCCGGCAGTTCGGTGATGGGGGCCACACAGCTGGTGCTCTCATATTGTTTCATGAGCGCCGCGGTGATCCAGTTGGAATCGCTGTCGTTGGCGGGAGCGGCCTTCGGGTCCGGGTTCGGCGTGAGGACGTTGGCGGCCACAAACGTGCTCAGCTTGTCCGCCGGCGTCTGCTGCGCAAGCGGGACCGCCGGTGAGGGGGCGTTGCTGGAGACAATGACGGCACGGAAGTTCATGTTGGCGGAGGCCTTGATGAGGTTGCGCTGTTCGTCGGTGGGCTTGCCCGGCATCTGCACCACCACGTTGCGCCCGCCCTCGGTGGCGATCTGTGCTTCGGAGACGCCCGAACCGTCCACGCGCTGGCGGATGATGGAGACGGCCTGGTTCAGCTGGTCCGCCGAGATGGCGGCATTCCCCTCCACCTTCGGGGAAAGGATCATTTCGGTGCCGCCCTCAAGGTCCAGTCCGAGCTTCGGCATCCACGAAGCGGCACCGTTGAGCACACCGCCGCTCACTGCCAAAATGCAAACAATTATGAGCGCCGCAAGCCAGAGCAGGGTTCTGCGGGCCTTGGACGTCGGGCCGGTTCGTGCCATCAAGGGATCCTTCTATTGGGTCACGGGAGTTATGAACATGGCAATGCTGCCGCAGCAAATCGCTTTGCTGCAGCAGCGCCAAACTCGAGTAAGCCTAGTTGTCTTTATTGTTTTCTTTGTTCAAGCGCGCCACGGTCTCCTCGACGGTTTCCTGGCTGGCGTCCCGGTTTCCCAATCCCCCGGTCAGGGAGGAGACATCGTCCGGAATGGATTCCTCGGGCAGGGCGGTGTCCTCGGGCTCGACAATCTTGGCGACAGTCTGGCTGTGCACTTCAACAATGACGCCGGGGCTGATTTCCAGCTTGATCTTGTTGTTCGCCTGGTCGACATCCTTCACGTGCCCAAAGAGGCCAAAGTTCGTCATGATGTCCACGCCGGGGGCCAGCTTGGACTGCTTTTCCTGCGCAGCAGCCTTGGTCTTGCGCGACTTGCGGATCATCATGAGGATGAGCACACCAAACAGGGCGAACAAGATGTAATTCATGAAGCCGCCACCTGGCGCGGCGGCGGCCTGGTCGGCGGCGAGAATGCTACTCACAGTCACAGCGAAGGTTCCATTTCAGATAAGTCAACAGTTGGTGCCGGGCCGCGAAGAACGTGCCGGGCGTCATACCAGTCTAGGGGGTAAAGCTGGGCGTGCGGTCAAAAATCCGCCCACGGGGTCCGATCCACGGCCCCCGAACGGTGAATCCCCTCCTGGGGGCGCCCGCGGACGTGGCTGATCGCCCACAGCTTAGTCGTCGATGTCATCCTCATCGAAGGGCAGCATGGCCGCAGCCACGGCATTCCCTGGCATCCGCAGGCCCAGATGGTCCCAGGCGGCCGGCATGGCGATCCGCCCGCGGGGGGTGCGCCCCAGGAGCCCCTCGCGGACCAGGAAAGGCTCAGCCACGGTTTCCACGGTTTCCGGTTCCTCGCCCACGGCGATGGCGAGGGTGGACAAGCCCACCGGCCCGCCGTTGAACTTGTTGACCAGGGCCTCCAGCACGGAACGGTCAAGCCGGTCCAGCCCGCGCGCATCCACCTCGTACATGTCCAGTGCAGCCGAGGCCGTGCTTGTGTCAATGGTTTCAATCCCGTGCACCAGGGCCCAGTCGCGCACTCGCCGCAGCAGCCGGTTCGCGATGCGGGGCGTGCCGCGGGAGCGCCCGGCAATTTCGGCGAATCCGGCGCTGGTCAGCTTGAGGTCAAGCATGCCGGCCGACCTCCGGAGGACCAGTTCCAGCTCGGCCACCGAGTAGAACTCCAGGTGCCCGGTAAATCCGAAGCGGTCCCGCAGTGGACCGGGCAGGAGTCCGGCGCGGGTGGTGGCGCCCACCAGGGTGAAGGGTGGCAGCTCCAGCGGAATGGCGGTGGCTCCGGCACCCTTGCCGACAATGATGTCCACACGGTAGTCTTCCATGGCCATGTAAAGCATTTCCTCTGCCGGCCGGGACATGCGGTGGATTTCATCCAGGAACAAGACCTCCCCCTCGGTCAGGGAGGAGAGGATGGCGGCAAGGTCGCCGGCATGCTGGATGGCAGGGCCTGAGCTGATGCGCAGGGGCGCATTCATCTCCGAGGCGATGATCATGGCGAGGGTGGTCTTGCCCAAGCCGGGGGGTCCGGACATGAGCACGTGGTCCGCGCTGCGGCCACGGATCCTGGAGGCCGCCAGGACCAGGGCCAGCTGCTTGCGCACCCGTTCCTGGCCTACAAAGTCGTCAAGGGTTTTGGGCCGCAGTGCCGCCTCGAGCTCCCGTTCCTCGGGTTCGGCCGCGGCCGCCAGCCCCGACGGGGGTGCGGGGGTGCGCGCGGCGGCCCCCAGGCTGATCTGGCCGGGCAGGCCGGCGCCCTGCGCTTGTTCCATGGCCTAACGCACCCGGCTTGCGGTGCGGGAATTGTCCTGGCCCAGCCAGCGGAGGGTGGCGCGGAGAATGGCCGGCACCTGCGGGCTTTCGGCCAGTTCCGGCTCTGCGGCCAAGGCGGCGTCAATGCTCTTGAGCGCCTCCCGTTCATTCCACCCCAGGCTTGTCATGGCGGCCACGACTTGGTCCTTCCATTCCATGGGCGCGTTCGACGCCGGTGCGGCGGCACCGGCGGAACCCGTCGGCTTGAGCTTGCCCTTGAGTTCCAAAACGATGCGCCCGGCCACCTTGGGCCCGACGCCCGGGACCTTCGTGAAGGCCTTGCCGTCGCCGCCGGAGACTGCCAGCCTGATGGCCTCCGGTTCCAACACGGCAAGGATGGCCAGGGCCAGGCGCGGACCGATGCCGCTGACGCTCAGCAGGGTGTCGAAGACTTCCCGCTCCCCCGCATCGGCAAAGCCGTAGAGCGTCATGGAGTCCTCACGCACGATCATGGCAGTGGTGAGCGTGGCCTCTTCCCCCACCGCGAGGCTGCCGAGCGTCTTGGGTGTGGCGTGCACCAGCATGCCCACGCCGTTGACGTCAATCACGGCCTGGGCCAGGGTGAGGTGGGCCACCGGACCGCGGACAAAACTAATCATGGGACTGCTCCTGGGGTGTGCCTGGCTGGTTACAGACAAAGCTACACCATATTTATCGAACATACTTCCGAACAATTACCGCCAGGCGTGGCCCGGCTTTTCTTTGTTCTTCTTGGTTTTCGCCCGGGTCTCAGCGTCGCGCCAGAGCTGTTGCGCCGCCGTCGTGCCTTCAGGGCCGGAGGCCAGGGAGTTGCCGCTGCGCCAGGCATGGGCAATGGCCAGGGCCAGCGCGTCCGCGGCATCAGCCGGGCGCGGGGGCTCGGTGAGCCGGAGGATCCGCACCACCATGGCCGTCACCGATGCCTTGTCCGCACGGCCGCTGCCGGTCACGGCGGCCTTGACCTCCGACGGGGTGTGCATGGCGACGGGAATGCGGCGCCGGGCCGCCGCCACCATGACCACACCGGACACCTGGGCCACGCCCATGACGGTGCTGAGGTTGGTCTGGGCAAAGACGCGTTCAATCGCCAGCACGTCGGGCTTAAACGCGTCCAGCCACTGGTCGATCGCTTCCGCGATGACCAGCAGCCGGCCGTCCAGTGATTGTTCGTGGGAGCTGCCCACCACGCCCACGGCCACCATGGTGGCCGTGCGGTTTGCGGCGACGTCCACCACGCCCAGCCCGCAGCGGGTCAGGCCGGGGTCGACACCAAGGACGCGCAGTTCCTAGTCCTCGTCAAGCTGGGCGAGGACCTCTGCGCTGATGTCTGCGTTGGAGTAGATGTTCTGGACGTCGTCCAGGTCCTCCAGCGCGTCATAGAGCCGCATGAACTTGCGGGCGTGCTCGACATCGAGTTCCACCTGCATGGAGGGGACAAAGCCGGCCTCGTCGGAGTCGTACTCGATACCGGCTTCGGCCAACGCCGTGCGGATGGCGGGAAGGTCCGCGGGGTCGGAGATGATCTCGAAGGTTTCGCCCTCGTCCTTGACCTCCTCGGCCCCGGCTTCCAGCACGGCCATGAGCAGGTCATCCTCGGTGAGGCCGTTCTTGGGAAGGTCCACGATGCCCTTGCGGGTGAACATGTAGGCCACCGAGCCGGGGTCGCCCATGTTGCCGCCGTTGCGGCCCACGGCAAGGCGGACCTCGGAGGCGGCACGGTTTTTGTTGTCCGTGAGGCACTCGATCAGGATGGCCGTGCCCTGGGGGCCGTAGCCTTCGTACATGATGGTCTGGTAGTCGACGGCGTCGCCCAGCAGGCCTGCGCCGCGCTTGATGGCCCGTTCGATGTTGTCCGCAGGCACCGAGGTCTTCTTGGCCTTTGTGACGGCAAGTTCAAGGGACGGGTTGCCGACAATGTCGGCACCGCCGATGCGGGCGGCGACTTCAATGTTCTTGATGAGTTTGGCGAACGACTTGGCACGGCGGCTGTCAATGATGGCTTTTTTGTGTTTCGTGGTCGCCCATTTGGAGTGGCCTGACATGGTTACGCTTCTCCTCTAATCATTCGAATAAAAAGTTCGTGGATGCGGCGCTCACCCGTCACTTCCGGATGGAAGGAGGTGGCCAGCAAGTGTTGCGAACGAACGGCTACCGCACGGACTTCTGGTTCAATCCTAGCGTTTTGTCCATCCGGGGGCAGTTCCACGCTGGCAAGCACTTCCACGGCGCCCCCCACCCGTTCCACCCAGGGTGCCCGGATGAACACGGCGTGGACTAGTTCGTCCGCTTCGCCGGCGCGTGCCAGGGCGCTGAATTGCAGCTCCGTTTCAAAGGAGTCCACCTGCCGGCCAAAGGCGTTGCGCCGCACCGTGATGTCCAGGCCGCCCAGTGTCTGCTGCGGATTCCCGTCCATGTCGCGCGCCGGGTCTGCAATGTCGTTGGCCAGCAGGATCATGCCGGCGCAGCTGCCATACACCGGCAGCCCTCCGTGGATGCGCTCCACCAGCGGCTCGCGCAGGCCAAAAATCCTGGTGAGCTTGTCGATGGTGGTGGATTCACCTCCGGGAAGCACCAGCCCGTCCAGGTCCGCCAGCTCGCCGGGGCGCCGGACCCCCACCACCCTGGCCCCGCAGGCCTCAATGGCGCGGGCGTGCTCGCGGACATCGCCCTGGAGGGCCAAAATGCCGATCAGGGGCTGGGTGCGGGTGGTGGAAATTGCCTGGGTTAAGTCGGTGAGAGTCACTTTTCCATCATAGTTCGGCCCCGGGTCGCCAACATCACATGCCCAGCCGGCGGGGCCGCCTGGCCGGCTGGCAGGCCGTGAGCAAGTAGCATTGTGCGAGGACTGACGTACTAAAGATGAGGTAAACCAAGTATGTGCGGAATCGCCGGTTACTACGGTTATGGGGAAGACGAAACCCTCCTGCATGCCATGAATGCGTGCATTGAGCACCGCGGCCCCGATGGCGAGGGCATCTACGCCAACGGCAACGTGGGACTGGCCCACCGCCGGCTTTCCATCATTGACGTGGCCCACGGCCAGGAACCCATGTTCAGCGCCGACGGCGAAACCGTGCTGGTCTACAACGGCGAGGTGTACAACTACCTTGACCTGCGGGCCGAGCTCGAGGCCCTGGGGCGCTCCTTCTCCACCAAGTCGGACACCGAAGTGGTGCTGCAGGCGTACGAGGAATGGGGAGACGCCGCGTTCGACAAGTTCAACGGCATGTTTGGCTTCGCCATCCACGACCGGAAGAACAACCGGCTGGTCCTGGCCCGCGACCACTTTGGCATCAAGCCCCTCTACTACGCCACCGCCGGCACGCCCGAAGCCCCCGCGCTGCTGTTCGGCTCGGAAATCAAGCCCCTGCTGGCTGCCGGGAAGATCGATGCCGCAGTCAATGAGCGGATTCTATTCCGCTACCTGCAGTTCCGGATCCACGACGAGGAAGCCGAGACATTCTTTGCCGGCATCCACAAGCTCATGCCCGGCGAAAAGCTGGTGCTCAGCACGGTGGACACCGAAGCAGGACCGGCCGGCACCATCACCGTCAGCCCCTACACCCGGCTGAAGGAGGAACTGTCGGAGCTCGCCAAGATTGAGACCCCGTACTCGCCGGCCGTCATTGAGGAGTACCGCCAGCGCTTCACCGAGGGCGTGCGCCTGCGCCTGCAGTCCGAGGTCCCTGTTGGAACGGCCCTCTCCGGAGGCCTGGACTCGTCAGCCGTGGTGGCCACCATCAACAAGCTCATGCAGGAAAACGCGGCCGCCACTGATTCCCTCGGCGCCAAGCAGCAGACGTTCTCCGCCATTTTCCCCAACTCCATCAACGATGAGGAAAAGTACGCCGACGCCGTCCTGGCCCGCTGCGAAGGCAATGTCACCAGCCACAAGATCCGCCCGCAGGCCTCCGAGTTCGTGGCTGACCTGGAGGACTTTGTGCGCACCATGGAGGAGCCCATCATCTCCTCCGGGCCGTACGCCCAGTACCAGGTGATGCGTGAAGCCTCCAAGCACGTGACAGTGCTGCTGGACGGCCAGGGCGCCGACGAAATGATGGCCGGCTACATCCCCTACTACTTCGCCTACCTGCGCCAGCTGAAGAAGAGCGGTGCGAATGCCAAGCTGGCCAAGGAGCTCGCCTCCAGCGCGGACATCCTGCTGCGCCTGGCCCGCTTCCGCATCCAGGGCATGCTGACGTTCAAGAAGGACGCCGGCATTGCCCCGCTGCTGGACAAAAAGTTTGTCGCCGCCCACAAGGCCGAGAAATTCTCCAACATCCCGGACAACCTCAAACTGCGCCTCATCGACGACCTCTTCCACAAGTCACTGCCGGCCGTGCTGCGCTACGAGGACAAGAACACCATGCGCTTCTCCCTGGAGGGCCGCGTGCCGTTCCTGGACAAGGAAGTGGTGAAGTTCCTCTTCAGCCTGGACGACGAGTCCATCATCAAGGGCGGCTGGAACAAGCGGATCCTGCGCGATGCCACCCGCGAACTTCTGCCGGAGATGATCAGCAACCGCCGCAACAAGATCGGCTTCACCACACCCGAAGCCGAGTGGTTCTCGCTCATGAAGGAAAAGATTTATGAGATCTTCCTTTCCTCTTCCTTCGGCTCCCGCCCGTACTGGAACCAGGACCACGTCATCTACGCCTTTGAGGAGTACCTCAGCGGCAAGAGCGCCGGCTCCACCATGGTGTTCTGGCGCCTGATCAACACCGAGCTGTGGCTGCGCGAGTTCTTTGACGAGCCGCCCGTCCTCGCCGGCATCGTGGGGAAGAGCGACTACATCCCCAATGCCGACAAGCAGCTCGACATCGTGCTGCCCGGCGCAGCCGGCACCTTCCGGCGCTATCCGCTGCGTACCGAAGTCTTCTACAAGGAAACCGACTTCGACCCCGCCGTCGTGAGCTATGTGAAGCGCTTCTTTGACGGGCTGCCGGAAGCCGGCGGCGACCACGGCACCGCCACCGCAGACACCCCGTGGTACCTGTTCCTCTCGGAAAAGATCGTGGCCATGACCCAGGGCCGCTCCATCCCGGTCTGGGACATCAAGGTTTCCGGCGCAGCACGCTTCTTCTCCAAGTTCGTCACCCGCAACCCCGGGGGAATCGGCCTGGCCAGCCCCTGGTCCATGCAATTGGCCATCGACGAGGTGGGGCTGCCGCGCATCATGTACGCGTCCGCACGCAGCGTCATCGGCAAGCTGCAGGGCAAGTCCGGCGTGTTCTATGAGGTGGTGGGCCACAACATCAACGCGATCGACGGCGCTGCCGGCTACCAGGTGGGGACCTCCACCCACTCGGTGAAGTACGCTCCGCTTGACCCCGACGGCGTCGCATCCCGCCTGAGCAGGCTCGTCAGGGAGAGCGTACCGGCCGAGTACGCCAAGACGTTTGCCGGCACTGCCATCATGGATGCCAACGACCTTGGCGTGGTGGCCCTGGGACACGACACCAAGCTGGGCAAGGAAACCCTGGAAAACATCTTCCGCGACAACCCGCAGGGCCAGACCACGGAGACCACGCCCATGTCCCTGGTCTTCACCCAAAAGTAGCCGCCTGCCGCAGTGAAGGAATCCCATGGTCACGATTGCCGATTGCCAGCGGACCCAGCATGCCTGGTTCAAGGCCCTGGCGGAGGCAACGGGCGGGAGGTCATTTTCCACCCACCGCATGGAATGGGTGTGGCTGCCGGAAACCCGGGAAATGCTGTGCCTGTTTCCTACGGAGATCACCGAATCCGGCTTGCTGCCGGCCATGGCGGAGGCCCGGCGGCGCGGGGCCGCCACCGTGGGAATCTGGTTGAATGCCGCCGTTCGCGAGGGCATTCTTCCCCGTCACCGCTTTGAGCGCGGCTGGCAGCCGTGGTGGATGACGGCGCCCGTGGACGCGGGAATTCCTGCCGAGGGGCCTGCGGATGAACGTGTCACTCTCACCTGCGTGGCAGAGAACCAGGCATGGCTCGCCACTGCACGGTTGGGCGGCGAATGGGCCGGCCGCGCATATGCCTTCATGCCCCCGGAGCAAGGCGGCAAGCACTTGGCCGGCATCTATGACATGGAAGTCGCGCTGGACCACCGGCGCACAGGCCTGGGCACGGCACTCCTGGACAGGCTGGCCGTGACGGCCGCCATTGCCGGTGCTGAGCACCTGCTGCTCAACGCCACCCCGGAAGGGCAGCGCCTGTACCGGACGCGCGGCTTTGAGCTCGTTGGCAAGGGCCAGACCTGGTGGCACCACCTGCCCCATTAGGGGACGCGGGTTAACGCCGTCGGGCCTGCCGAAACCCTGGGGTTCCGACAGGCCCGTCAACCGGCGGCTTGGGTGTTACCAGCCGCGCTCGGCGAGGCGGTGCGGCTCGGGGATGTCGGCGACGTTGATGCCGACCATGGCCTCTCCCAGGCCGCGGGAAACGTCCGCGATGACCTTGGCGTCGTCGAAGAAGGTGGTGGCCTTCACCACGGCGGCGGCGCGCTGGGCCGGGTTGCCGGACTTGAAGATGCCGGAGCCGACAAACACGCCGTCGGCGCCGAGCTGCATCATCATGGCGGCGTCGGCCGGGGTGGCGATGCCGCCGGCGGTGAACAGGACCACGGGCAGCTTGCCGCTCGCGGCAACTTCCTTCACCAGCTCATACGGGGCTGCCAGTTCCTTCGCGGCAACGTACAGCTCGTCCTCCGGCAGGGCCGCCAGCTTGGCTATCTGGGCCCGGATCTTGCGCATGTGGCCCGTGGCGTTGGAGACGTCACCGGTGCCGGCCTCGCCCTTGGAGCGGATCAT
>Ga0157370_10007577_pt1 | contig 11787 bp, 5 predicted proteins | sample C35metaG_FD_113463 | JGI IMG/M metagenome (GOLD analysis project Ga0157370, IMG submission 113463) | Corn rhizosphere microbial communities from Kellogg Biological Station, Michigan, USA - C3-5 metaG | ecosystem: Host-associated > Plants > Roots > Rhizosphere > Soil | place: USA: Michigan... | reverse complement strand
CCGTTCGTGCCGTCGTCGAAGAAGGCCTGGTTCGCGGATCCGCCAATGCCTGAGAGGTCCGCCGTCACCGCAATGCCCGTGCTTCCCGTTCCCGGCGTAACCGTCACGGTCAGCAACGTAGTGCCGCCGGAGGTCACGGTGGAAGGATTCGCGGCACCCGTCGCACTCAGGCTCCCCCCGCTGCCAAACGAGGTGTTGCGCGGATTCGGCGCGCCCGCCGTGAAGTCTGCCGCATTGTTGTTCGTGTCCGCGTTGCTCGAATTGCGGCTGACTGAAGTAGTGTTGCTCGGTGCCGGCGTCGGCCCGCTGCCCTCAAAGCAGTTCGCCGTGGTTCCGAATCCGACGAAGTCAATGATGTTGGCGCTGCCGACGGGGCAGCTTGTGCCTGAAGTGATCGCGGTCGTCCCGTTCACCAGCGCGACCTTGCCCGCCGTCGCGCTCAGGTTGATGTTCCCCGTCGCATCCGGCGTGGGCAGCGGCTTGTTCGTGACCGTCGTGCCCTCGGCTTCCTGAATCAGGAAGTAATGACCCGGCGCCAGGTTCGTGTTCGGCAGCACCGTCAGGTTGGTCCAGCTGGTGCCGGTCGCGGACGCATATTGAACCGAAAGTCCGTTCAGGCTGATCGGCGCAGAGGTCGTGTTGTAAAGCTCGATGAAGTCATAGCTCCAGGGCGCGCCGGTGTTCCCACCGCCGCCATACACCTGGGAGATGACCAACCCCGACTGCGCGCTCGCGCCAACGGCGAAGAGCATCGGGAACACAAGAAGGGCGATGCGCGCACGAAGCCACGCGCCAAATTTGATGGCGAACAAGACATCCTCCTGGGCACAACTCTTTCGGCAATGCAGAACAGCAAATCCAGCAAGCAATGCCCAGAAGGGGGGTCCCGGGCCAATCTGACTTATCTGTGAAGGCTGTTGTATATCACAGCGTCATTAGCACAAGCGTCAAAATTCTTTGTGGATTTAAACTCCACGCGCAGCCCGCGCAACGAATCCAGTGCCCTCGCGTTCCCCCGTCCGCTCCGGACTCTTCCTTGTCAAGCCCCCAAGCCTGTCGAAATCCCACCAACTCCAACAAAATAAACGCGAAATCTCCGCTCAAATCGTTACATATTAATTCCACTCAATTTCGTACAATAAAAGGTAGAGAAAAAGTTCAAGGCTGCCGGCGTCATTGCACCCGGTAGCCTTTCCTCTTTCTGACCCATCGCGCACACTTAGGTCCAACCCTAAGTCCAATCTTTGGAAGATTTTGCGCAAAAAGTGGGGGGAGGGGGTACCCCCTAAATTCCACTGAACCGAAGACAAACCCCGATCACAGCCGCGCCCACCAGCGGCCCAAGGATCGGCACCAGTGCATACCCCCAATCCGACCCTCCCTTCCCTGCCACCGGCAGGATCGAGTGAGCGATCCTCGGACCAAGGTCGCGCGCCGGATTGATCGCATACCCCGTCGTCCCGCCCAGCGAGAGTCCGATTCCCCACACAACGATCGCCACCAGGTAAGGCGCCAACCCCGGTGCCGGCCCCGCCGCCGCAAACGTCTTCGACCCAATCGCCGCAATCGCCAGCAGCAGAACTGCAGTCGCAATCGCCTCACACAGAAAATTCCAGAACGGACTCCTCACCGCAGGTGCCGTGCAGAACACCGCCAGCTTCGCTGAAGCCTCCTCCGTCAGAGGCCAGTGCGAGTGGTAGAAGATCCAGACCAGCGTCGCCCCGAAGACTCCACCAAGGATCTGCGCCAGCGAGAACGACACAAGATGCGAGTAGTTGCCGCTGTGAATCGCCGCAGCCAGCGTGACCGCAGGATTCAGGTCCGCGCTCGGGCTGCCACACGCCACCGCAGTAATGACACCCACGAACACCGCAAACGCCCACCCGGCAGTGATTGCCATCCACCCTGCGTTCGCCGCCTTCGAGCCCTTCAGCAGCACCCCACCCACCACCCCATCTCCCAACAAAACCAACACACTCGTTCCCACGAACTCGCCAAACACCGGTGACGCCATAAGCCTCCTCAACGCAAAAACAATTAATCAATCCAATCGAAAGATCGCGTGACCGCCTTCTTCCACTGACCATACAACCTGTTCCGCTCGCTCTCTTCCATCCTCGGCTGCCAGGTGCGGTCGATCTCCCAGTTCTCAACAAGGTCCTCGAGCCCGCTGTAGTATCCGCATGCCAACCCCGCGGCGTACGCAGCTCCAAGCGCCGTCGTCTCACGCATCGCAGGCCTGATCACCGTGCGGTCCAGAATATCCGCCTGGAACTGCATCAGGAGTTCGTTCACTACCATGCCCCCATCGGTCCGCAGTTGCGCAACCGGCAACCCGGCATCAGCCTCCATCGCCTCCAGCACGTCCCGCGTTTGAAAGGCTGTGGCCTCCAGCACGGCTCTTGCGATATGTCCCTTATTGGTGAAGCGCGTGAGGCCGACGATGACTCCGCGGGCGTTGTCCTTCCAGTAGGGAGCATAGAGACCGGAGAACGCAGGCACGAAGTAGACGTCCCCGTTGTCACTCACAGACTGCGATAGCCACTCGATGTGTTCGCTTTTCTCGATCAGGCCCAGATTGTCACGAAGCCACTGCACCAGCGCACCCGTAATCGCAACACTTCCCTCAAGCGCATAACACGTGGGACCGGAGCCAAACTTGTAACCCACGGTCGTCAACAGGCCATGTTTTGAGCGCTTCATAGCGCCCGTATTCATCAGCATGAAGCATCCAGTACCGTAAGTGTTCTTCACCTGGCCCGGCTGAAAGCATGTCTGCCCCACGAGCGCCGCCTGTTGATCGCCAAGGATCCCTGCGATGGGAACGCCTGCGAGTGACGTCTGGGTCAGGTTGCCGTAGAACTCGCTGCTTGACCGAATCTCCGTAAGGATCCCCGCCGGAATGTTGAAGGCCGAAAGCATCTCCGGATCCCACTGCAGTTTGCTGATGTCCATCAACTGCGTCCGGCTCGCATTAGTGACATCCGTTACATGGACGCCACCCTTCACACCGCCTGTGAGGTTCCAGAGTAGATAGCTGTCGATGTTGCCGAAGAGGAGGTCTCCGCGTTCCGCAGCGGCGCGCGCGTCCTTCACGTGGTCAAGAATCCATGCGATCTTCAACCCACTGAAGTAGGTGGTTAGAGGAAGCCCCGTCTTTTCCTTGAAGCGATCCTGCCCACCTTCACGGGCCAGCCGGGAGACTTCATCAGCGACACGCGTGTCCTGCCAGACGAGCGCGTTATATACCGGAATTCCAGTGTGCCGATTCCAAACCACTGCGGTCTCGCGTTGGTTGGTTATGCCGATACACGCAATATCGCTGGGACGAAGTCCCCGCTGCTGTACTGCTTCTTCGATGACCTCGAACGATCGTCGAATGATCTCCATCGGATCGTGTTCGACCCAGCCCGGGCTGGGAAAGATCTGCTCGTGTTCGCGCTGCGCCATGGACACCACGCGGCCACGGCGATCGAAGACCATGAAGCGAGTGCTGGTGGTGCCCTGATCTAACGCTGCAATGTATCCAGCCCTCTGTGAAGACATCCTTTACCTCGCTGCTTTCCAATGCCAATTCGAATCAAGAGAAAAGCCGCCTCCTGCTTGACCAGGCTGGCCGAGTAGAAGGCGGCTTCAGCTAAATGTTTTTACCGCGATGACCTGTATATACGCGGTTGGAAAGACTTTGCAAGCGGCGCGTGCTTGGGCCGCGCATCCCATATGGAGCAACTTGTCGTATCTTCTTCGAGGAGGAGCTTGCGCCAATGAGAGACCGTGCCGAGAAACTTCGTTCTCTCGACAACGAGTTTGACGTGCTGGTCATCGGCGGCGGAGCTACCGGACTTGGAATCGCTGTCGACGCTGCGACGCGAGGATTCCGCACAGCGCTCGTAGAAGCCGGTGATTTCGCACAGGCAACTTCGAGCCGCGCCACCAAGCTCGTTCATGGCGGAGTCCGTTACCTTGTCAGCGGTCAGATTCACCTGGTCTACGAGGCGTTGCGCGAGCGCAAGCTGATGATGCAGAACGCACCGCACCTGGTTCATCCGCTGGCCTTTGTCACGCCCGCTTATCGTTGGTTCGATCTGCCCTTCTACGGCTCCGGACTCAAGCTGTACGATCTGCTCGCAGGCAGTTCTTCTGTTGGCCGCACACGCATTTTGAATGCAGAGAGAACGAAGAGGCTGGTTCCTGGCATACAAGCGGAAGGCCTCAAGGGCAGCATCGTTTACTACGACGGGCAGTTTGATGATGCACGATTGGCGCTCGCGCTCGCCCGCACTGCTGAGGATCATGATGCGATCGTGCTGAATTACGCGAGCTTCCTCCAACCGATCAAGGAGAATGACAGGATCATCGGCGCGGTTGTTCAGGATGTGGAGACAGGAAGGACCCAGGAGGTTCGCGCGAAGGTTGTGATCAACGCGACGGGAATCTTCGTCGATGAGGTTCGCGAGCGAGACGATCCGAAAAGTCCGCAACTGCTTCGAGTCAGCCGCGGAACTCACATTGTTCTACCTGCAGAGGTGCTTGGCGATGGCAGCGCGATCATGGTTCCGAAGACGAAAGATGGCCGCCTCATCTTTGCGATTCCCTGGCTTGGGAAGGTGGTGATAGGCACAACCGATCTTCCTGCAAGCAGGCCGGAGGTCGAGCCGGGCTTTGATGAGTCTGAGATTCATTACCTCATCGAAACCATCAACCCCTTCCTGAGTAGACCCATCGGGAAGGAAGACATTTTGAGTATCTTCAGCGGGCTTCGGCCCCTTATCTCGGAGAAGGCAGCTACGACTGCAAAGATCTCCCGCGAACACCGAATCGACATCTCTGGAAGCGGGCTGATTACAGTGGCCGGCGGCAAGTGGACGACCTACCGGCGAATGGCGGAAGACACCCTCGACTTCGCAATCGACAGAGGTATGCTGCCCAAGGCGACGTGCGTGACGAAGGAGTTGAAGTTGCACGCAGCACCTGCCGGAACGGTCGATGCCGACCCGTTCTCGCATTACGGCACGGACGCTGTTCGGGTGATGGATTTGATCTCGAAAGACAGTTCGCTTTCGGCGAAGCTCGACGGCGAATTGCCTATGGTTCGTGCGGAGGTTGTCTATGCGGTCCGTGAGGAGATGGCGCGAACCGTGGAAGATGTGTTGTCGCGCCGCACGCGCTCGCTGTTATTGAATGCACGCGCCGCGGAACGTGCCGCTCTAGTGACAGCAGAGATTATGGCTGCTGAACTTGGCCGCGACAAAACCTGGGCCGATGAACAGGTCCGGGCATTCTGCGAACTGGCGCGAAACTATTACACGCTTCGTTCGCCGGTTTCATTGAAGCGTTGAAGAGCTATTCAACGTGCGTTCGTCTGCCCAGAGAATATTCAGTGCTTGCGCTTCGAGCTCGGTTTTTTCGCAGGTTTGGCACTCCTGGTTGCGTTGATGGCAGACGAAGCACGAACAACGAGCCTGGGTTTGAGACGAATGTTTCGCGGGCGTGGGACTGATCCGTTCCGGATCAGATCCAGAGCAAGCTTCCCCGCTTCCTCGCCCAATTGACTGGTTGATTGGTCAAGCGAGGAGAGAGGAATCCGCAGGTAATCGGAGTAGCGTATGTTTCCGCAACCAATGAAGGCGATGTCCTGCGGGATCGAGAGGCCAGCTTCAAGCGTGGCGTGCATGGCACCTATCGCAGTGAGATCGTTGTAACAGAAGACGGCATCGGGCCGCGGGCGGCTCTTGAGAAGCTTTTTCATCACCTGCCGGCCTACATCCTCACCCATCTCTTCAACTCTCGGGCTCGAGATAATGAATTGCTTGGACACGGAAATGCCTGCTTCTTTGAGTGCGTCTTTATAGCCGCGCAGACGATCCGAGCCTGGAGCCAGCTCGGGTCCGGCGATATGCGCGATCCGGCGCTTGCCGGCGGCGAGCAGATGGCGAGTTGCTATCAGGCCGGCGGCATGATCGTCCGTCCCGACGAAGTTCGCGCGAAGGGTGGGAAAATCACGGTCAATGAGGATGAATGGCGTACGCTGATCCTCAACTCCGTAGAAGCCCTGCAGCGTGGGCTGACACGATGCGATGAGTAAAGCATCGATTCCTCTCGCCAGGACCGTGCGGATCTCCTGTTGCTCAATCTCGGGGTCTTCTTCAGAAGAGGTGAGAATCAGACCATAGTTGTGTTTCCGCAATACGCCGTTAAGCGACTTTGCAAACTCGGCAAAGAAGGGATGGAGAAGGTCTGGAACGACGAGCCCAACGATGTACGTTTTTCCGCTGGCCAGACCACGCGCCATCATGTTGGGCCTGTAGTTCAGCTCGGCCATGCGCTTGAGAACCCGCTGGCGTGTCTCTTCGCTGATGTCCTCCATACCCCGCACCGCCTTTGAGACGGTGATGAGCGAGACCCCCAGGTCGCGGGCGATATCTTTGAGCCGCACAGGCATAGGCAGGTGTTGGACCCTCGGATACAGCTATCCATTTCGGGCAAGTGGGCCGTTACAGTGACACAAAACATTAGCGTTATAGCAGATCGCGCGACAGAGTGGGAAAGCGAAATTCTAGGGAAATTTACGGGAATTTGCTGACAATGGTCACTCTTCTCTTGCATACTTCGTTAGCGCTAACGTAAGCTCATTTCGCATTCTTTTTGGCTTAGCTTTTCGCTGTGAAACAAACGCGACCCCATCGATGGGCCGGATCCCCCTTCTTGAGCCACAAATTTCCGGAGGTCTTCTGATGAAAAGAATTTTGCGCTGTAACAAGGCAATGATGTTTGCTCTGTGGCTGGCCGCTGCGATGATGCTGCCGGTCGGTCTTTTCGCTCAAGTTGACACTGGAGGAGTCACGGGCACGGTGACCGATCCGACGGGCGCGGTGGTTCCCGGGGTCAAGATCACGCTGACGAATAACGCGACGAGCATCGCCGAAACGACTGTCTCGACTTCGACGGGCACCTACAGTTTCTCCGGAATACGGCCGGCGACCTACACACTTCGTGCGGAACAGCATGGCTTTCAGGCGTTCGTCTCCAAGGGTCTCGAGGTCCATGTCCAGCAGATCGCTACGGTGGATATCGCACTTGCTGCCGGCGCCGTTTCGCAAGAAGTGACAGTCAATGCGTCTGCACCCCTGTTGCAAGCGGAGAACGCGGCTGTCGGGCAGACGATAACTTCGCAGACGGTGAATGACCTTCCGCTGCAGACCCGCGACTGGGCCTCGCTCGCGCAACTCTCTGCGGGCGTGAATACGGCTCCGGTTGGGCAGCCGAGTGGTGACTCGGGCTCTACCCAAAGCGCCTTTTTTTCCGTGAACGGAATCAACTTGTGGCAAAACGACTTCCGGTTGAACGGCATCAACGACAACATTGAGATGTATGGCGGTTCTTCGGTTGGAAGCAACGCCGCCATTACTCCGCCGCCAGACGCCATTGAGGAGTTCAAACTGCAGAGTGGTAACTTCAATGCTGAGTTCGGGCACTCGACCGGAGGCGTTGTCAATGCCGCCATCAAGTCCGGTACGAATGGCTTCCACGGAAATGTCTGGGAGTACCTGCGGAACGAGGTCTTTAACGCCAATCTCTTTTTCAATGGCGCAAACCACACCCCCAGGCCGGAGTACAGACAGAATCTCTTCGGCGCGACCATAGGTGGCCCGATCTTCAAAAACAAAACCTTTTTCTTTGGCGACTACCAGGGTGGTCGCATTATCATCCCGGTTCCCGCAACAAGTACGGTACCGACGCCGACCATGGTCAGCAGCGCTTTCACGAATTTGCAGGATGAGTTCAAGATGAACTCCGGGACAGGGACGGATGCTCTGAAGCGCGTAGTTCCACGCGGGACGATATTTGATCCTGCCACGACGCGCCAAGTCGCCGCCGGTGCAGTTGACCCGGTCACCGGGCTCACTAATACCAGCACGAGCGCTGTCTTTGTCCGCGACCCGTTCTACAACAACGGCGGCAATACCAGTGTGGCGGGAATCACAAACTTCACAGGCCTGACGCAGTACATGAACATGATTCCGGCCAACCGGATTGATCCGAACGCGATCAAGCTGCTCGGGGTCTTCCCGGCACAGAACATCACGACAAGCAACTTCAACAACAACTTCTCATGGACACCAAAGGAACCGCAGAACACTAACAGTTATGACATTCGCATCGATCAGAACTTCAATGCGAACAACATCCTCTTTGGCGTCTTCGATCGAAGCCTTATCGACTACACCGTACCGTCAAGCCTGCCTGGAGTAGCTGTAGGTGAAACGGGAGGAAGGAATGACAGCTTTCCTGCCTATGCGTTTGCTGTCGGCTACACGCATGTCTTCACACCGACTTTCACGAACGAGATGCACGTTGGCATGGTTCATGCTGACAAGCTCCAGAAATCCGTTTACGGAAACACCTTTGGAATACCAGCCCAGTATGGGATCCAGGGCATTCCACAGGTGGCCAACAACGGCGGCCTTCCGCCCATTACGTTTGCGTCGACTTCAGGCGGCAACGTGTTCACACATATCGGGGTCGGGAACTTCACACCAACGCTGCAGTATGTTTACAGCATCGAAGGCGAGGACAACGTCACCAAGGTCTTTCGCAATCACAACTTCAAAATGGGTGTGCAGGTCGTCGATATCGTAGGCAACATCTCGCAACCACCTCAAGGCCGCGGCGACATCAACTTCAACGGACAATACAGCGATATCCCGAACAACAATGCCAGCACGAACGGTCTCGCCGACATGTTGCTTGTGCCGATCGCGTCCAAGGTTCCTGGCGGCATCAACAACGTCGGCGGTTTGAGCAGTTTCTCCGGCTCGAATATTGCCGCAACCGTCGACCAGCGTTGGTACGACGGGGCCTACTTCCAGGACGACTGGAAGGTAACACCGAAGATGACGCTTAACCTCGGCCTTCGTTGGGACTACTTCACTCCTTATGCCGAAGTGAGCGGGAGACAAGCGAACTTCGTTCCGACCAACGGCAACGGCACTCCGGGCGTCTACTACATGTCGAACAAGGGCTGCGCTGTTCCGCGTTCGTCATCCTTCGACGCATTGTTGGCGAGCAGCAATATCACGCTCAAGTGCGTGTCCAGTCTTACCCTTGGCAATGCTTCGAAGTTGAATTTTGCGCCTCGAGTTGGCTTTGCCTACCGGGTATTTCCGAATTTTGTTGTCCGCGGCGGTTATGGAATCGCGTACGGAGCGCTCGGCAATCTTGGTTACGGCGGCACTCTGGGCACGAATTATCCGTTTGTGTACACCTCAACTTTCCCCAGCCCCGATACCAACCATCCGTTGCTGCTGAATAACGGTCACACGGCGACGATGGAGGAAGCATTCACCACGATCAACCTGTCCGACCCAACGATCAACAGCGGACAGGGCTTGAATATGTACGGCCGCCAGTACAACTTCCAGACGCCTTATGTGCAGGCAGTGAACTTAACCGTGCAAGACCAGTTCACGCCCCACGATGCCGTCACACTTGGATATGTGGGAACGATGGGGAGGCACCTGGATAACCTGGGTTACAACAACTCTCCCTCACAGATCCTTCCGACAAGCGTTAACCAGCAAAACTTCGTTCCGTACCCGAGCTTCGCACGGGGCGCGACATATGAGACAACCAATGCGACGAGCAGCTATAACTCGATGCAGTTGACCTATGAGCATCAGCTTGCCTATGGCCTGAACGCACTCGCGAACTACACGTGGTCCAAGTGCATGAGCGATCAGCATACGCAGGCCTCGCAGAACCAGCAGTACCGCGCTGAGTGGCTTCCTGGCTGGGGCATCTCTCGTGATTACGCACTGTGTGACACAGACGCGGCTGACCTCATCCATCTCTCTGGGTCCTGGGCTGTGCCGTACGGCAGAGGGAGAATGTATGGAGCAAGTTCAGGCAAGCTCGCAGACGCGGTCCTGGGAGGATGGAACTTCAACTTCATCTACAGCCATCAAAGCGGCCAGCCGTTCACGGTGAACTGCACTCCCGGTACTTCAAATTTCGGTTGCTTTGCAAACGTTGTTCCGGGACAGAATATCTACGGCGCTCCGCACAACTACACCCGGTGGATCAACCACGACGCGTTTGCAATACCGGCCGCTGCCACCCAGGTCGGCCAAACCGACTACTCACCTCTGGGCGGTGAAGGTCAACAGGCACGTGGTCCCGGCTTCAACAATCTCGATTCTTCCATCTTCAAGAATTTCACCTTCACAGAAACCATCAGACTGCAGTTCCGCGCCGAGGCTTTCAACACGACCAACACGCCTCATTTTGCAAATCCGTCGAACACAAACTTGACCAGCAGTGGCTTCGGGCAGATTACGGCGACGCGCTTCTCATCACAGGATTCGCGACGTCTGCAAATGGCACTGAAGCTATCCTTCTAGCAGTTTGCTGATTTACAAAAATGCGTGGGGCAACGATTCGCTGCCCCACGCATCTTCATTTGCGCGCTTTATGCTGCAGAGAATGGAAGAGATGATGATTCTGAATCGTCTGAGCGGGATGCTCTTTTGTGTCCTACTGTTTGTTTCTTCAACTGCCGCGGCGCAAGCGCAATCCGCTGACTCGGCTTCGGCCAAGATCGTTTTGCAAGGCGACGTGAACGGCAACCAGAACAACACCTATGTTCAAGTGCCGTTCCGGTTGCCGGAAGGCGTGCAGAGAGTAACGATCACCTTCCATTACACGGAGAAAGAGAAGCATACAGCGCTTGATCTTGGATTGATGGACACATCAGGTCTGCGCTGTTGGAGCGGCGGAAACAAGACAGTGCTGACTGTGGGCCTCTCAGACGCAACCCCGTCCTGCTTGCCCGGCCCTCTCCCTGCGGGGACATGGAACATTCTCATCGGTGTGCCGAATATTCGTACCGGCGTGACATCGCACTATACAGCAGAGGTCTACTTTACGCGCAGCGGGCTAGTCTCCCAGGAGCCCGAAGTACTGCTTACCCCTCTACGCCAAGGAGCGGCGTGGTATCGCGGAGATCTCCATATGCACACAGCGCACAGTGATGGCCAGTGCGCGAGCCAGTCCGGCAGCAAGGTTCCGTGCCCAGTATTTCTCACGGTCGAAGCAGCGGCTCGGCGCGGTCTCGATTTCATTGCCATCTCAGACCACAACACGACGTCGCAATATGATGCGATGCGCGAGTTACAGCCCTACTTCGATAAGGTGCTCCTGATTCCCGGGCGGGAGGTCACAACGTTTGATGGACATATGAACCTATTTGGGACCACCAGTTATCTTGATTTCCGCGTTGGCGGCCCCAGCGTCCCAGACACAAACACTCTGCTGCGCAACGCAAAAGCAACGGGTGCTCTCGTCTCCATCAATCATCCCGACGCACCAACTGGCGAACTGTGCATGGGTTGCGGCTGGACGCCAAGGACTCCAGTAGATATGGGGTTAGTTACTGCCATCGAAGCAGTGAACGGTGGAAGCGAACTGAATGGCACCTACGGCATTCCGTTCTGGGATAAGCAACTGAATGAGGGACATCGTCTAACAGGCATAGGAGGGAGCGACAATCACAATGCTTTGAGCGCTCCAGATCGACCGAGTGCCGTTGGAAACCCGACGACCGTGGTATATGCAACAGAACTGTCAACACCAGCGATTCTTACGGGCATTCGCGCGGGACATGTGTTTGTGGATGCAACAGCGTCTCGTGATCGAGTGCTGACGATGACAGGACAGATTGCAGGGAGAACGGCACAAATGGGTGATTTCCTGCAGGCATCACCGCAGACCTCCATCGACTTCGAGGTG
>Ga0157370_10007576_pt1 | contig 11788 bp, 11 predicted proteins | sample C35metaG_FD_113463 | JGI IMG/M metagenome (GOLD analysis project Ga0157370, IMG submission 113463) | Corn rhizosphere microbial communities from Kellogg Biological Station, Michigan, USA - C3-5 metaG | ecosystem: Host-associated > Plants > Roots > Rhizosphere > Soil | place: USA: Michigan... | reverse complement strand
ATGCGAAAACGGCGTCGGGAGCCGGGATGTCGACTCCAGACGCCGCCCGGTCAGGCGCGTGGCTTTCAGTACTTCTTGTTCTCTTTCGCCTCTTCCTTGATCTTGGCTCCTCCCGCCTGTACGTCCTTTCCGGCGCCTTCTATTGTGTTGCAGCCGGATAGCAGCGCGAACGATGGAAGCGCAAATGTCGCGGCGAGCGCGAGGGCAATAAAGCGTTTCATGATGTCCCCTTTCGTTGAGTGACGAGTTACGCGTGAACCGCGTCGGCGGTGAGCCGCATCGAGGTCATGCAGCCCGCGTGCCATAGAATAAAGCGTTATGCATCAGTAACTTCGGTGCTTCATTTCCGCGTGCCTTGCAACGTCGCAATCGGCCGCCGGAAATTCTTACATCCCGCGTCGGCGCGCTGCCGACGCCGGACGGCTCAGTGCATGTCGGTGCCCCGATCCGATGCGAGATCGTCGAGCACTTCGCGCACGCGGTGATATTCGCGCGCCTTGTCGAAGAAATAATCGGCGCCGAGCGCCATGCTCTTCGCGCGATATTGCGGGAATGCGTAGTTCGTGAGCACGATCACCTTCGTGTTCGGTGGACGGCGCGAGATCAGCGCACGCAGCACGCCGAGCCCCGTCCCATGACGCAACTGCAGGTCGAGCACCATCGCGTCCCACGGTGCTGCCGACAGCATGCCGATCGCCGCCTGCTCGCTGTCCGCCTGGCCGGTGATTTCGATGCGTCCCGGCTCGGCGATCGACTCGGCGAGCCGCTCGCGGATAAGGGGCGAATCCTCGACGAGAAGCACGCGCAGAGGAGAACCCGGTTCGACGTCCTGATGATTGACCGACCCTGCGACGCGCGCCGGATCTTCATCAGCGGAATGTACCCCCGTGAGTCGCATGATGCCCGGCGCTCACCGGTCGCGCGGCGCTTGGCGACGCAAGCGCGCGAACCGGCGATTCCTATTCAATGAGACCGTTCTTGATGGCGTAATACGTGAGATCGGCATTCGACTTCATCGCCATCTTCTCGAGAATTCGTGTGCGGTACGTGCTGACCGTCTTAACCGACAGGTTCAGTTCGTCCGCGATCTTCGAAACCGCCGCACCGGACGCGAGCTTGCAGAAAATCTGGAACTCGCGCTGGGATAACTCCGCGTGCAGCGGCTTTTCGCCATCGCCGGACACCCCGTCGGCCAGAATCTGCGCGAGCGACGGGCTCACGTACTTGCGTCCCTGCACGACGGTGCGAATCGCACCGACGAGTTGTGTGGACGCTGCTTCCTTGTTGAGATATCCCGACGCGCCCGCGCGCAAAAGATTCACCGCGTACTGGTCCTCGCCGTACGCGGAGAGCATCAGTACGGGCAGCTCGGGCCTGACGTGACGCAGAAGGCGCAGCGTGTCGATGCCGTTCTTGTCGGGCATGGAGATGTCGAGGAGCACGACATCGAATTCTGCCGCGCGCACCGCCGCGACCGTTTCCGAGCCGCTGGCCGCCTCGGCGGCGACCTCCATGTCGACCTGGTCGGCGATGAACTGCCGCAACCCGGCCCGGACGATGGCATGATCGTCCGCGATCAAGATTCGGATCATCGAATGCCCGTAATCCCGCGAATCGCGTGATTCTAGCTTACATCGAAGCGAGTCGAGCACCTTCAGCCTGGTATGCAGTGAGCCGGTTGTAAAGGGTCTTCAGGCTCACGCCCAGCATTTCGGCAGCACGCCGCTTGTTGCCGCGGCAATGGTCGAGCGTGGCGAAGATCGCCTGGCGTTCCATCTCGGCGAGCGAGGTTCCCACCGGCACGCGCAGGCATTCGCCTTCGACGGCCGGACATGCAAGACCCGAGAGGTCCAGCTCGACCACGTCCTCCGCCATGATGAATGCGCGATGCACCGCATTCTTCAACTCGCGCACGTTGCCGGGCCAGTGGTACGCGCGAATGGTCGTGAGCGCTGCGCGCGAGAAACGCTTCGACGAGCTGCTCTCGACATTCAGGCTTTGCAGGAAATGTTCCGCAAGAAGCTCGGTGTCGCCTTCGCGTTCGCGCAGCGGCGGCAGCGCGATCGGAAACACGGCAAGCCGATACATCAGGTCTTCGCGGAGCCGCCCGTCCCGAACGGCGTCGAGCGCATCGCGGTTGGTTGCCGTCAGCACGCGTACGTTGGTCCTGATCTCGCCGTCCCCGCCGACGCGCACGAAGCGACCCATCTCGAGCACGCGCAACAGGCGTACCTGCATCTCGGGCGGCATCTCGGTGATTTCGTCGAGGAAAAGCGTTCCGCCTTCGGCGCGCTCGAAACAGCCGCGATGCTGCCGATTGGCGCCGGTGAACGCACCACGCTCGTGGCCGAACAGCTCGGCCTCGATCAGATTCTGCGGAATGGCACCGCAGTTGATTGCGACGAACGCGCCGTGCGCGCGCGGACTGCGCTCGTGGATCGTGCGGGCGACGAGCTCCTTGCCGCAACCCGATTCGCCGGTGATGAAGACGGTCGCCTCGGTGGGCGCCACCTTCTCGATCATTCGATAGACTTCCTGCATTGCGGCCGAGCTGCCATACAGGCGTCCGAAACGTCCAAGCGCCGGTGCGGACGCGGCACGCGCAGCGGCCACGAAAGGCAGCGCGACGACAATGTCGTTGGTCGATTCAGCGGCAAACGTTTCATGGAGCGGCATCGAGGTCCTCTTGGGGCAAGTTTGTTCGCAACAGACGCATCGTAGGGAAAACCTTGCACGCTCCGTATCGGCGCCTCGCGGAACATGCTGTCGCGGTTTGTCCTACACCGCGTGCTGCGCTACAGTTGCGTCCCGTATCCGGATGAATGCCATGACGCACGCGCCACTGCTTCCGATGATTCTTTCCGGCGGTGCCGGCACTCGCCTCTGGCCGCTCTCGCGCGAAGCTGGGCCCAAGCCGTTCATGCTGCTGCCCGATGGCGAAACGCTGCTCGGCAAAACGGCAAGCCGCGCATTGGCGCTCGATGGCGTCGACACGCTGCTGACCGTCACCAATCGCGATTACTATTTCCATACCAAGGACACGTATGCCGGGATGGAAAGTCCGACTGCATCGGTGTACCTGCTCGAGCCGTTCGGCCGCAACACCGCCCCGGCGATCGCGCTCGGCGCGTTATGCGCGCAGGCGCGAGGATCAGGCGAGCGCGTGCTGCTCGTCATGCCCGCCGATCACCTGATACGCGATCAGCGCGCATTCGCCGCCGCAGTCGATCGCGCGACAAGCCTCGCGGCGGCCGGAACCCTCGTGACCTTCGGCATTGCACCGACGCATCCCGAAACGGGCTTCGGTTACATCGAGTGCGCCGAGATGCTGGCGTCCGCCGATGGGCCGCTGCCGGCCGCTTATCGCGCGCGGCGGTTCGTCGAAAAACCCGCGCTCGAACTGGCGCGCGAGTACGTTGCCGCCGGCCGCTATGTCTGGAACTCCGGGATGTTCGCGTTCACGGCGAATGCGATCCTCGACGCATTCGCGCGTCACGCGCCCGGCGTGCTCGACCGCGTGCATCGCGTCGCGCAGTCGATGACGGCGCTCGATACGTCGCAGATGCTCGAAATCGACGCCGCGCTCTTCGCCGCGGTGCCGGACATCTCGATCGACTACGCGATCATGGAGCGCGCGGCGGAAGCGGGCGAGGTCGCCGTCGTCCGCGGTGATTTCGACTGGAGCGACGTAGGCTCATGGCAAGCCGTCGCCGCCCTGACCGACGCCGATGACGACGGCAACGCCGGCCACGGGCAGCGCGTAGCGATCGCGACGCGCGGCACCTACGTGCATGCCGCCGATCGGATCGTCGCAACGGTCGGCGTGGAGAATCTCGTGATCGTCGACACGCCCGACGCGGTGCTCGTCGCGCACCGCGATCATCTGCAACGCGTGAAGGATGTGGTCGGGGAACTCAAGGCGCGCGGACACGAGGCGTACAAGCTGCACCGGACGGTGAGCCGGCCGTGGGGCGCTTACACGCTGCTGGAGGAAGCGCCGGGCTTCAAGATCAAGCGCATCGAGGTGCGTCCCGGTGCCGCGCTGTCGCTGCAGATGCATCACCGGCGCAGCGAGCACTGGGTGGTCGTGCGCGGCATCGCCCGCGTCACCAACGGTGAGCGCGAGTTCGACGTGCAACCCGACGAGTCGACGTTCATTCCGGTCGAAACGCGCCATCGGCTCGAAAATCGCGGCGCCGACCCCCTCGTGATCATCGAGGTGCAGTGCGGCGATTATCTCGGCGAGGATGACATCGTGCGCTTCGAGGATCGCTACGGCCGCACGCCGGCGTAGAAGGGTCGGCGCGGTATAATTCTCGTTCGCGAATCATCGCGTTCGCGCTTTTCGCATGCCGACGGCCTCGACCGATCCTGCGACGGCCGCCGCAGCGCCTCTTCCGGTAACCTGCGTATCCGTCGCCGACGAGCAAGCGCCCGCAAATCCGTTTGCGACGCTGCCTTCGCTCGCGCCCGTTTTGCCGGAGAGCGGCCGGCGGCTGGTGCTTTCGCCCCTTGCGGGATCCGCCGACGCGCTCGCCCTCGCGCAAATCGGACTCGCCGCGCGGCGCCAGCATCGAATGCTTGCCGTCGTCTGCTCCGACGCGCTCGCCGCCGCCCGTCTTGCGCAGGAAATGGCGTGGTTCGCGCCCACGCTTGCCATCGGTGCGTTTCCCGATTGGGAGACGCTTCCGTACGATCATTTCTCGCCGCACCAGGATCTCGTTTCCGAGCGCCTCGCGACGCTCTACCGGATCACGCGCGGCGAGTGTGACGTCGCCCTCGTGGCGGCACAGACGGCGCTCTATCGCCTCGCACCGCAGTCGTTTCTCGCTGCGCACACCTTCTTCCTGACGCAAGGCGAAAAGCTGAACGTCGACGCGCTGCGTTCGCAGTTGGCGCTCGCCGGCTACACGCATGTCACGCAGGTCGTCTCGCCGGGCGAGTTCAGCATCCGCGGCGGCCTGATCGACCTCTACCCGATGGGCGCGCCGCTGCCGTATCGCCTCGATCTCTTCGGCGACGAAATCGAGAGCATCAAGACCTTCGACGCGGATTCCCAGCGCACGCTTTATCCGATGCGCGACGTGCGCCTTCTGCCGGCGCGCGAATTTCCGCTCGACGACGCCGGGCGGACGCGCTTCCGCGGCCGGTTTCGCGAAGTCTTCGAGGGCGATCCGTCGCGCTCGCCGCTGTACAAGGATATTTCCGCGGGTATCGTGCCGGGCGGCATCGAGTACTACCTGCCGCTCTTCTTCGACGCGACCGCGACGCTGGTCGATTACTTCCCGCGCGATTCGATCGTTGCGCTGCATGGCGATGTCGATGCCGCCGTCGACCGCTTCTGGGATGACACCGAATCGCGCTACCGCCTGATGCGCGGCGACAAGGCGCGCCCGCTGTTGTCTCCGCCGCAGCTTTTCCTTCCGCATGACGAATTCCGGGGCGCGATCAAGCCGCTTGCGCGCATCGAGCTTCCCGTCGCGAAAGCCGATGCCGCGCTCGCGGCCGATGCGCCGATCCGCCGACTGCCGTCCGTGCAGGTCGACCGGCGCGCCGACGACCCGCTCGCCGCGCTGAAGGGCGTCGTTGCGATGCTGGATGGCCGCATGCTCGTCGCCGCGGAAAGTGCCGGGCGCCGCGAAACGATGCAGCAGTATTTCGCCGAATACGGCGTGCGGCCGGCAACGGTCCAGAGCTTTTCGGAATTCGTCGCAGGAGACGCGAAGATCGCGCTGACGGCCGCACCGCTGCAGGCGGGCTTCGCGTGGCCGCGGGCACGCCTCGCGTTCGTCACCGAGGCGGAGCTGTATGCGAATGTCGTGCGCCGCGGCAAGCGCGACACGGGTCGCCGCTCGAACGTCGACGCCATGGTGCGCGACCTGTCCGAGATGCGCATCGGTGACCCGGTCGTGCACGAGGAGCATGGCATCGGCCGCTACCTCGGGCTCGTCACGCTCGACGTCGGCGACGGCGCGACGGAATTCCTCGAGCTCCTCTACGCGAACGCCGCGAAACTGTACGTCCCGGTGTCGAACCTGCACGTCATCGGCCGTTACAGCGGCGCGTCGCCCGATGCGGCGCCGCTGCACGAGCTCGGCAGCGGTCAGTGGGAAAAGGCGAAGCGCAAGGCGGCGCAGCAGGCGCACGACACCGCTGCGGAATTGCTGAACCTCTATGCGCAGCGCGCGGCGCGAAACGGTCACGCATTCTCGTTCAGGCCGCACGACTACGAAGCGTTCGCGGAGGGCTTCGGCTTCGAGGAAACGCCCGATCAACAGGCGGCGATCGATGCGGTGATCGCCGATCTGTCCGCCGGGCGGCCGATGGATCGCCTCGTGTGCGGCGACGTCGGATTCGGCAAGACCGAGGTCGCGCTGCGCGCCGCATTCATTGCAATCACCGACGGCAAGCAGGTTGCGCTGCTGGTCCCGACGACGCTGCTCGCCGAGCAGCACCTCCAGGTGTTTTCGGACCGCTTCGCCGACTGGCCGGTGAAGCTCGCCGAGCTGTCGCGCTTCCGCTCGGGCAAGGAAGCGAAGGCAGTGCTCGAAGGCCTTGCAAGCGGTCGCGTCGACCTCGTCATCGGTACCCACAAGCTGATCCAGCCCGATGTCAAATTCAGGAACCTCGGCCTCGTCATCATCGACGAGGAGCATCGCTTCGGCGTGCGGCAGAAGGAGCAGCTTAAGCGGTTGCGCGCGGAGGTGGACGTACTGACGCTCACCGCAACGCCGATCCCGCGCACGCTGGCGATTTCGCTCGAAGGCATTCGCGATTTCTCGGTCATCGCCACGGCACCGCAGCGCCGGCTGGCGATCAAGACGTTCGTCGCAGGTTATTCAACCGGCATCGTCCGCGAAGCGGCATTGCGCGAGCTGAAGCGCGGCGGCCAGATTTATTTCCTGCACAATGATCTTGGCACGATCCGCACGACGGCGGAGCGACTCGCACAGCTGCTGCCCGAAGCCCGCATCGCCGTGGCGCATGGCCAGATGGGCGAGCGCGAGCTCGAGCACGTGATGCGCGAGTTCTACGCGCAGCGCGTGAACCTGCTCGTCTGCTCGACCATCATCGAGTCGGGCATCGACGTGCCGACGGCCAATACGATCATCATCGATCGCGCCGATCGCTTCGGCCTCGCGCAACTCCATCAACTGCGCGGGCGCGTCGGGCGCTCGCACCACCAGGCGTACGCGTACCTGCTGACGCCGCCGCACGAGGCGCTGTCGGCGCAGGCGAAGAAGCGACTGGAAGCGATCCAGATGATGGAAGACCTGGGCTCGGGCTTCTTTCTCGCGATGCACGACCTCGAGATCCGCGGCGCGGGCGAGGTGCTCGGCGAAGAGCAGTCGGGCGAGATGCAGCAGATCGGCTTCCAGCTCTATGCGGACATGCTGAAGGCGGCCGTGTCGGCGTTGAAGGCGGGCCGCGAGCCGGACCTTTCGCAGCCGCTCGGCGTGACGACCGAGATCAACCTGCACACGCCGGCGCGCCTGCCGCAGGAGTATTGCAGCGACATCCATGAGCGGCTCGTGCTCTACAAGCGGCTCGCGAGCTGCGAGGCGATCGACGAGCTCGACCTGCTTCGCGAGGAACTGGTCGACCGTTTCGGTCCGACGCCTGAACCGGCGCAAGCGCTGATCGCATGCCATCGGCTGCGCCTGATCGCGCGTCCGCTCGGGGTGACGAAGATCGACGCGGGACCGGAGCGCTCGACGCTGCAGTTCGTCAAGGAGCCGCCGTTCGACGCCGGCAAGCTGATCGTCCTCGTGCAGAAGGACGGTCGCATCCGATTCGCAGGGCCCGACCGGCTTCGGATCGAGCGTGGCGCGCCGACACTCGCCGAACGCATTGCGCTGATCCGCGATTTCCTTGCCAAGCTGGTCTGAAGGCAGTACCGCAACCGATGATGCCCCCGCTGCCACCTCGGATGCACGTCTTCGTGCGCGACTGGCTTTCGTCCAATCAGATCGTGCTGAAAGACCGCGAGGGCGGCGTCGTGATCGACTCCGGTTATGGCAAGCACGCGCCGCTCACGCTGGCGCTCGTCGCGTCGCGCATGGGTCTCGACGGCACGCCGCTTGCGAAGCTCGTGAATACGCATTGCCATTCCGACCATATGGGCGGCAATGCCGCACTGAAACGCGCCTACGGCTGTCCGATCGCCGTACCCGCCGGCGAGGCGCCGCTGATCGCTGCTTGGGACGAGCGAACGCTGCTGCTCGATTACGCGGATCAGCGCGCGGAGCGATTCGACGTCGACGAAGTCCTGCAGCCCGGTTCGACGCACGTCTGGGGCGATCTCGAATGGCGCGCGCTCGCGGCACCCGGCCACGACATGGCCGCGCTCGTGTTCTTCAACCCCGAGCACCGCATCCTGATTTCCGGGGATGCGCTGTGGCAGAACGGTTACGGCTTCGTGATGCCGCCGGAGCTCGACGAATCGGCGCTGCCGGCAACGCGCGCAACGCTCGAGATGATTGCCGGCCTCGGCGTGCGCTGCGTGATCCCGGGTCATGGCGACCCGTTCACCGACATCGATCCCGCGCTCGAGCGCGCATTTCGCCGCACGGGCGCGTTCGAAGCGGACACGTCGCGGCTCGCGCGACACGCGCTGAAGGTCGTGCTCGTGTTTGCGCTGCTCGACCAGGAGCGCCTGCCGCTCGCGTCGATGCCGGACTACGTCGCCCGCGTCGGCATCTACCGCGAATTCAATGCGCGCTTCTTCGATGTCGCGCCGGCGACGCTGGCCGAGCAGCTCATCGTCGATCTCGAGCGGGCCGGCGCGGTGCGGCGCGAAGGCGGATATCTGGTGCCGGGCAGGTAGACGGAATCGCTATCCCTGCGGCGACTGCCGGTAGGCCTCTACCGGCAGGACAAGCCTGATATCGTCACCGGGGTTGCCGATGTTGAGGCCGTTCGTCATCCCCCACTCCGAGCGTTTCAGCGTCGTCGTGGCTTCGGCGCCGCACATCGGCTTCTTGTTGAATGTCTGCTCGCCGCACACGAAGTTCGCGATGACGAGCGTGACGGGCTTCGTGACGCCGACCATGGTCAATTCGCCATCCGCGCGGACGAGGCGGTCACCGTCGAACGTCACGCGAGTCGACTTGAACGCAATCGTCGGATACTTCTCGACGTTGAAGAAGCGCTCGCCCTTGACGATGGCGTCGAGGCGCGGGTCGTACGTCCGGATCGATGCGGCATCGATCGTGACGTCGATCGCGCCGGTTTTCGCCGCGCGGTCCAATGCGACCTTGCCGGTCAGCTTTCCGAAATTGCCGTGCTGGTTGGAAAACCCGATGTGCCGCGCCTCCCATTGCGGTTGCGAATGCACGGGATCGATGACGTAGGTTTCCTCCGCCGCGAGCGCGGGAAGCGCCGGCAGCATCGCGAGAAGGGCAGCGGCAAAGCGGACTTTCACGTGGTTGCTCCTTGTCGGGTTCGTCGCCCGGGCCGATCCCGGGCGCGGGAGTCGCGCGAGCGAACACGCGTCGATGCGATGGTATTCCATGAGGCTCGTCACCCGGTCGGCTTCAATACCATCCGGACATGCACGAGGATGTCGTTGTCGACTGTCGCCGTGTCGGCCCATTCGCCCTCTCCGATCCTGTAGTCGAGCCGCTTCAGCGAGAATGTGCCCTCGGCGACGCGGTTTCCGGCGGCATCCGTGCTGACGGTGAGGGGCACGGCGCAATCATGGGTGATGCCCTTCAGCATCAGCTTGCCCGTCACCTCGTACCGGTCGCCGCCGAGATCCCGGATCGACGTGGACGCGAAGTGCGCGACCGGGAACTTCGCCGTGTCGAACCACAGCGGGCCCTTCGCTTCCGTCTCCGATTCGCTGCTGGCGAGATCGACGCTGCCGAGATCCACATCGATGGCGGCCGTGGAGGTCGCGAGCGCTTTCGGCTGGAAGAAGACGTCCGCTTTCCATTTCCGGAAGCGGCCGTCGAATTTGACGCCCATTGCTTTCAGCGTGAAGTCGATTTCGCTTTTCTCGGCGACGACGGAATCGGCATGCACGACGCCCGCTGCGAGAAAGGCCAGCGCGCCTAGCGCCCCCGGCAGTATTCGCGACCCGCTCATGGACGCACGATTCCGGGGGCTTTGACGATCGGCAGCATCCGGACGAGCACGGTATCGCGATCGATGAAATGATGCTTGATCGCGGCCACGACATGCACGACCACAAGGGCGAACAGGCACGCATTGAGGCTCACGTGAACGATGCGCAATGCGTCCCCGAGCGCCTTGTCCTTTCCCACGAGGTCAGGTAGCGGAACGACGCCGAGATAGACCACCTGCACGCCGGTCGCCGAACTGTAGAGCCAGCCGCTCAGCGGGATTACGAACAGCAGAACGTAGAGCAGCGCATGCGATGCGCGGGCGGCCCGCCGCTGCCACGGCGGCATCGGCACCGGCGCAGGATGCGGGCGAATGGTGCGCCAGGCGATGCGCAGCGACGTGAGCAGGAAGATCGTGATGCCGATCGACTTGTGGAACAGGTACCAGTGCAGCTTGCGCGGCGAGACAGGCAGCGCGACCATCGACAGCCCGAGCAGCAGGTTGGCAACGATCAGCGCCGCCGTCACCCAGTGCAGCGTTATCGCCCCGCGGTTGTAGTGTTCGCTCACGTTGCGCCCAGCGTCTGCTTGGTGGTTGCCTTGAAGGTGGCGCGGAGGGCCCGCCAGAATATCTGAACAGCATCGCCGGACGACCTATTCCGCAGCATGGGGTATTCACGACGGATGTCCGACCGTCGCGATGAACGCGCGAACCCCGTCGAGGAGCATCTGCACGGCGAGCGCCGTCAGGACGAGCCCCATCAGCCGCTCCACCGCGATCATTCCCCGCTCGCCGAGCACGCGCTGCAAGCGATGGGCGGCGACCAGCACGATCGTCGCGGCCACCATCGCGGCGGTCAGCGCGATCACCCACGCGACCCGGTGCGAGGGATCGCGCGAGACCATCAGCATGACGGTCGCGAGTGCCGACGGCCCTGCGATCGACGGGATCGCGAGCGGAACGAGAAACGGCTCCTCACCCGGCGGATCGCCGAATACACCCTCGGGATGCCGGAACACCATCCGCAGCGCGATCAGGAACAGGATGATGCCGCCGGCGATCGCCAGCGACACTTCGGAGAGCTGCAGCCAGGCCAGGAACGTCTGGCCACCGAACATGAAGGCGAGCAGGATCACGTAGGCTGCCAGGCATTCGCGCAGCACCACGCGCGCGCGGCGAGCCGGCGCGACGTTCGAAAGCGCGGCCACGACGATCGGCACGTTGCCGAACGGGTCGATGACGAGCAGCAGCAGAACGGCAGCGGAAAAGATTTCGGCGATCGGCATTCACTGCCCCATGACGACGCCTTCGCGCCGGGGGTCCGCGCCGCCGATCCAGCCGGTCGGCGTTCGCGCGATCGCCTGCGCGCCGCTCGGGTCGATCCTCACGCGCGTCTCGTGTCCGAGCGCGCGCAATTTCGGCTGCAACGCGACGACCGGCGTGCCTTGCTCGAGCTCCGTCGGACCGTTGCGACTGCCGAAGTTCGGCAAGGCGATCGCGGCCTGCGGATCGAGCTTCCAGTCGATGATGCCGATCAGCGTCTTGATGACGTGCTCGATGATGTGGCTGCCGCCGGCGGAGCCCGCGAGTGCGTAAACCCGCCCTTGCCGGTCGTAGACGATCGTCGGCGCCATCGACGAACGCGGTCGCTTGCCCGGCTCGACGCGATTGGCGACAGGCATGCCGCTCTCGACCGGGACAAAGGAGAAATCAGTCAGCT
>Ga0157370_10007575_pt1 | contig 11793 bp, 8 predicted proteins | sample C35metaG_FD_113463 | JGI IMG/M metagenome (GOLD analysis project Ga0157370, IMG submission 113463) | Corn rhizosphere microbial communities from Kellogg Biological Station, Michigan, USA - C3-5 metaG | ecosystem: Host-associated > Plants > Roots > Rhizosphere > Soil | place: USA: Michigan... | reverse complement strand
GGGCCCGACGAGATCCGCCGCCTCGCCGATCGCCGCTTCGGCGTCGGCTGCGACCAGGTGCTCGTCGTCGAGCCGGCGCGCGAGGGCGCCGACTTCCGCTACCGGATCTTCAATGCCGATGGCGGCGAGGTCGAGCAGTGCGGCAACGGCGCGCGCTGCTTCGTCGTCTATGTCCGCGAGCACGGCTTGACCGCGAAGCGCGAGATCCGCGTCGAGACCACCGTCGGCGTGATCGTGCCGAAGCTCGAGGACGACGGCGAGGTGACCGTCGACATGGGCGTGCCGCGCTTCGCGCCCGGCGACGTTCCGTTCGCCGGTGGCACGGGGGCGGCGAGCGAGCCGCTCGACGTCGACGGCACGATCGTCGACGTGTCGGTGCTGTCAATGGGCAATCCGCACGCGGTGCAGGTCGTCGCCGACGTCGACGCGGCACCGGTCGCCGCCCTCGGTCCGCGCATCGAAAGCCACCCGCGCTTCCCTCGGCGCGTCAATGCAGGGTTCATGCAGATCGTCGATCGCGCTAACATCCGGCTGCGCGTCTGGGAGCGCGGTGCGGGCGAAACCCTCGCGTGCGGAACCGGAGCCTGTGCGGCAGTCGTCGCCGGCATCCGGCGCGGCCTGCTCGACGCCGAGGTCCGAGTGTCGACGCGTGGCGGAACGCTCGCGATCGGCTGGCGCGGTGAGGGCAGGCCGGTGACGATGAAGGGACCGGCGCGAACGGTCTTCGAAGGGGAGTGGCGCAGCGCGTCTGCGCCGGTCTGATCGCAACCGACGGGGCGGCGAGCGCGCCGCGATCGAACACCAATTGGCCACGAGGTATCGAGGATCGGATGGAAGCGAGCGCCGTCGCCGAGTACCTGAAGCAGCACCCGGAATTCTTCGAGGATTACGCCGACGTCTTCGCCGAGATGTTCGTCCCGCACCCTCACGGCGGACACGCGATTCCGATCGCCGAGCGGCAGATCCTGGCGCTGCGCGACAAGTCGCACGAGCAGGAGCGAAGGCTCGCCGAGCTCGTTCAGAACGCGAGCGACAACGAGGCGATCACCGAGAAGCTGCACCGGACGACGCTTGCGCTGATTGCCGCACGCGATCTCGAGACGACGATCGCTGTCCTGGTGCACAGCCTGAAGGAAGACTTCGCGGTGCCGCAGGTCGCGATCCGGCTCTGGCGCGATGCGTCGACGGCCGCGCTTCCTGAGCTCGCGCCGACGCCTTCCACGCTGCACGAGTTCGCCGAGGGCCTGCGGGCGCCGCTGTGCGGGCCCGCGATCCGCGACGAGGCGCGCGCATGGTTCGAGGGTGAGAACGATTCGATGAGGTCGTACGCCTACCTTGCGCTGCGGACCGAGGCCACGTTCGGCATCCTCGCGCTCGCGAGCCCCGAGGCGCAGCGCTTTCACCCGGCGATGGGAACGATGTATCTATTGCGCCTGGGCGAGCTCGCGAGCGTCGCCATTGCGCGCTACCTCGCGCTCGACTAGCGTTCCGCCATGCCGGAGTCCCGCATCGCAACCGCCAATGCGGAAGCGCTTGCGGCCTTTGCCGCCGGGCTCGCGACGTGCGCCGCGCACACGCGCAAGGCGTACCTGCGCGACGTGACCGTGCTCGTCGAGCTCGCCGGCGTCGCACCGGTGGCGACGCTGACGCGCGCGCAACTGATGCGCCACGTCGCAGCGCTTCACGGCCGCGGGCTTTCGGGGCGCAGCCTCGCGCGGATGCTGTCGGCGTGGCGGGCGTTCTATCGCTTCCTGCTCGAGCGCGATCCTTCGATGAGCGCCGATCCGGCTGCCGGGATACGTCCTCCGAAGTCGCCGCGCCGATTGCCGTCCGCGCTCTCACCCGACGAGGCGGCGCGGCTCGTGACGGTGGACGCTGCCGATCCGCTTGCCGTGCGCGATCGCGCTCTGCTCGAGCTCGCGTACTCGTCGGGGCTGCGTCTCGCCGAACTCGCCGGGCTCGACGTCGCAGCGTGCGACCTCGAAGCTGGCGAGGTGCGAGTCCTCGGCAAAGGGGCGAAGGAGCGCATCGTTCCGGTCGGCTCCGCGGCGCGCGAGGCGATCCGCCGCTGGATGGAATCGCGCGCGAAACTCGCCGACACCGGCGAACGCGCGGTATTCGTCGGGCGCGGCGGACGCCGGCTGTCGCCGCGGGCGATCGAGCAGCGGTTCGCGCAATGGGCGGTACGGCAGGGATTGCCGCGGCACGTTCATCCGCACATGCTGCGGCACTCGTTCGCGAGTCACGTGCTGCAATCGTCGGGCGATCTTCGCGCCGTGCAGGAGATGCTCGGTCACGCGTCGATCGCGAGCACGCAGGTCTACACGCACCTCGATTTCCAGGCCCTCGCGAAGGTTTACGACGCGGCCCATCCGCGCGCCCGCCGCGGCGGGCGCGGCGGGCGTGCCTCAGGCTCCGGCGGTTCGCGGTAACGGCGGGCGCGGCTCGGGTGTTTCCCGACCCGCGCGCGCCATGCCGCTACTCGACGTGCTCGCCGTGGAGGCTCACGTCGAGGCCCTCGCGCTCCTCTTCCTCGGTGACGCGCAGGCCGATGACCGCGTCGATGATCTTCAGCAGGATGAAGCTGCCGACGCCGCTCACGACGAGCGTCGTGACGACCGCTCCGAGCTGCGTCAGGAAGCTCCCGTCGACGCCGCTGATCTCGCGCACGTTGAACACGCCGGTGAGCAGCGCGCCGATGATGCCACCGATGCCGTGCACGCCGAACGCGTCGAGCGAATCGTCGTAGCGGAACCAGCGCTTGACCGTCGTTGACGCGAAGAAGCAGCCGACCCCCGCGGCGACGCCGATCGCGAGCGCGCCGCCCGCTCCGACGAAACCCGACGCAGGAGTGATCGCGACGAGGCCCGCCACGGCGCCGGAGGCGATGCCGAGTACCGAGGGCTTGCCCTTCGCGAGCCACTCGGTGAACATCCACGCGAGTGCGGCGGCCGCGGTGGCGAACTGCGTGACGAACATCGCCATTCCCGCGCGCCCGTTCGACGCGACGGCGGAGCCCGCGTTGAAGCCGAACCAGCCGACCCAGAGCATCGACGCCCCGATCAGCGTCAGCGTCAGGTTGTGCGGGGCCATCGGCTCGCGGCCGAACCCGACGCGCTTGCCGAGGACGAGCGCGCAGACGAGCCCCGCGATGCCAGCGTTGATGTGCACGACGGTGCCACCGGCGAAGTCGAGCACGCCCTTGCCCGCCCAGAAGCCCGAAGGCTCCCACATCATGTGCGCGATCGGCGAATAGATCAGCACCGACCACAGCCCGATGAACCAGAGGAGTGCCGAGAACTTCATCCGGTCGGCGAACGCGCCGCAGATCAGCGCCGGCGTGATGATCGCGAACGTCATCTGGAACATCATGTAGACCGACTCGGGAATCGTCAGGCCGAGGTGCGACACGGTGAGCTTGCCCGCCTCGTTCTCGTAGAGCATCCCGTGCAGGAAGAAGCGGTCGAAACCGCCGATCACCGGCCCTCCCGGCGTGAACGCGATGCTGTAGCCGATGACGACCCAGAGCACGGTGACGAGACAGGTGATCGCGAAGCTCTGCATCAGGGTCGCGAGCACGTTCTTCTTGCGCACCATGCCGCCGTAGAAGAGCGCGAGGCCAGGGATCGTCATCATCAGCACGAGCGCGGTCGAGGTCAGCATCCACGCCGTGTCGCCGGCGTTGATCTTGTCGGCCGAGACGAGCTGCGGCGACGTCGGTGCCGGGGGTGCCGCCGCCGGGGCCGCTGGTTGCGCGCTGTCCGCTGCTGCGGGTGAGCCGGCGGATGTCGCGGCCGGTTGCCCCTGGGTGGATGTCGCCCCCTGCGTCGCGGCGGCCTGGCCGGGGGAGTCCTTGTTCTGTGCGAAGGCGCGCTCCGCGCCGAGCGTGCCGAACACGAGCACGGTGCCGACGAACGCTGCGAGCGCGAACGAGGTGGTGAATCGCTTCATCGGAGTCTCCGTCACAGTGCGCTCGTCCCGGTCTCGCCGGTGCGAATGCGGATGACCTGCTCGACATCGACCACGAAGATCTTTCCGTCGCCGATCTTCCCGGTCTTCGCCGACTTCTCGATCGCCTCGATCGCGCGCTCGACGAGCTCGTCGCCCATTGCCGCCTCGATCTTCACCTTCGGCAGGAAGTCGACGACGTACTCGGCTCCGCGGTAGAGCTCGGTGTGGCCCTTCTGGCGCCCGAAGCCCTTCACCTCGGTTACGGTGATGCCCTGGACGCCGATCGAGGACAGCGCCTCGCGGACCTCGTCGAGCTTGAACGGCTTGATGACTGCGCTCACCAGCTTCATTTCACGTTCTCCCGCTTCAGAAGGTTCGCTGCACGAACACGGCCTGGATCGAGCCGTGTTTCGGGAGGTCGCTTTGCATTTGCCGTGCCGCAGCGATAAAGTCGTTGTCACTCAACGTCTTGCACGATTCGTTCGACACAGGCTCGATTCACCGCAGCGAATGGCTGCACCATATGCGGGCAGACCGGGCTCGCGATGCACGTTTTTCGCGCGCCCACCAGGAGGCTGACGATGTTCAATTCCAAGACGATCGACGATCTCGCCGCACGGCTAGGGCAGGCCTTCGAGGCCTCGCCCGCGAAGGACGTCGAGAAGAACGTGAAGGCGCTCCTGAAGAGCGGCCTCTCTCGGCTCGATCTCGTCACGCGCGAGGAATTCGACCGGCAGATCGACGTGCTGAAGCGCACGCGCGAGAAGGTCGAGGCGCTCGAGGCGCGCGTGGCTGCGCTCGAGGCGCGCAGCGCGCCCGATGGCGCGCCGCCTCGGTCGAACGGCTGATCGCGCGCGACGCGGTCCCGCGCGATTCTCGTGGAGTCGGGCCGCCGCCGCGGTCCAAGTCCGCGCAGGGAGGGTCGCGTGGCCGTCGCCTCGGTTCGTACGCGCGGGCTGTCCGGCGTCGACGCGCCTGAGGTGACGGTCGAGGTGCACGTCGCCGGCGGTCTTCCCGGCATCAACATCGTCGGCCTGGCCGACACCGAGGTACGCGAAGCACGCGACCGCGTCAGGGCGGCGCTTCAGAACGCGCACTTCGACATTCCCCCACGCAAGGTCACCGTGAGCCTTGCGCCCGCCGACTTGCCGAAGGAATCGGGGCGCTACGACCTGCCGATCGCGCTCGGCATTCTCGCCGCGACCGGCCAGCTTCCCGCGGACGACCTCGCACCGTACGAGTTCGCCGGCGAGCTCGCGTTGACCGGAGAGCTGCGCGCGATCCGCGGCGCGCTCGCGATGGTCCTCTCGGCGCGTCACGACGGGCGCGCGTTCGTGCTCCCCACGGCGTCGGCGGGCGAGGCGTCGCTCGTCTGCGATGCAAAGGTGCTGCCCGCGCCGACGCTGCTCGCGGTGTGCGCACACCTCACCGGGCAGTCGATCCTGCCGGCGCTCACCGCAGCAGCGCCGCCGATTTCATCGACGCGAGGTCCCGAGCTCGCCGACGTGCGCGGCCAACCAGGGGGCAAGCGCGCGCTCGAAATCGCCGCCGCGGGAGGGCATTCGCTTCTACTGATCGGGCCGCCCGGAACAGGCAAGTCGATGCTCGCGCAGCGCCTCGTACCGCTGCTGCCGGCGATGACCGACGACGAGGCGCTCGAAGCCGCGGCGATCGCGTCGCTTGCCGGGCAGTTCCGTCCGGGGCGCTTTCGCGAGCGACCCTTTCGCGCGCCGCACCATACGGCGAGCGCCGTGGCCCTCACCGGGGGAGGATCGGTCCCGCGGCCGGGCGAGATCTCGCTCGCTCATCACGGCGTGCTGTTCATGGACGAGCTCGCGGAATGGGATCGATACGCGCTCGAAGTGCTTCGCGAGCCGCTCGAGGCGGGCGTCGTGCACATCTCGCGTGCGGCGAGGCAGAGCGAGTTTCCGGCTCGCTTCCAGCTCGTCGCCGCTATGAATCCTTGCCCCTGCGGGTGGCTCGGTCACGCCAGCGGACGATGTGGATGCACGGCGGAGCGCGTCGCACGCTATCGGCGTCGCATCTCGGGTGCCCTCTACGACCGGCTCGACATCGCGATCGAGGTCCCGTCGGTGACCGCCACCGAGCTTGCGAGGCGCGCGCCGCACAAGGTCGCACCGAACGTACCCGGCGAACGAGACGCACCAGCCGTTTCGGTCGACGATGACAGCGCCGACCCGACAACGAATTCCGTGCGCGCCCGCGTCGTCGCCGCTCGCGAGCGGCAGCTTCGCCGGCAGGGCAAGCCGAACGCGCGCCTCGAAGCGCCCGAGCTCGACCGCCACGCCCGCCGCACGTCGGAGGCCGAGCGCGTCTTCGCGAGCGCGATGTCGCGGCTCTCGATGTCGGCACGCGGCTACCACCGCGCGGTCAGGGTCGCGCGCAGCATCGCCGATCTCGCGGAGCGCGACACGATCGACGCAGCACACGCGGCGGAGGCGATCGGCTATCGCCGCATTCTCGCAGGCGGCTGATCGCTCCAGGAGTCACGGCGTCCGCGGCCAGCGGTCGCCGCTTCCGCCAGTCCACATCGCATGAACCCGCCACGCGAGACGAATCGTGAGATCAATCTTCGCCGGTGCTGTTCTGGTTGAGCATCACGCTGTTGTCGGTCAGCGTCGAAGCTGCGACGCCGGACTAAGAGCTCGCTGGAGCGTGGCCCTGTGTATCGGTCGATACGGTACGTCCCGATAAGTCGACGTGCTCAAGTGCCCCGCCAGGGACTCCGTGTGCGGCGCTGCCGACGAATCCCGGGCCACCGTCCAGGGGTCGATCGCCCACTTCGGCACGTACACGATCAACGAGGAGGGGTTCAACCGCTCGACCTGGTCGACATACGGCGTGATCGACGACTACTGGCGCAACGACGACGAGCTCGACGTCACGATCGGCTATGTCGCCGACGCGCTTGCCGGCGGACCGGACCTCCTCGACGTCGTCGCGCGCTTTCGCCGCGGCGTGAAGCGCTGACGCGGGGACGAGCGTCGAGGCGCGACTGCGTTCGTCGTTGATTCCGTTTACGCCTCCGTGCCGCGCCCGCCCCGACATGACCTCACAGCGACCTCGACTCCGGCGGGGCGCATCGCCGCGTCGTGCAGTTCGGGTGCTGCACTGCGGTATGATGGCCGGTTCGCATGAACGCGCAAGACCAACCTGCAGCGCTCGCGCTGGACGCGGGCACAGGGCAGCCCGTCGCCGACGCGCAGTCGATCGAGCAGGCGGGCGGAACGCCGTTGCCGGGCGAGGCCGGCGCCGCCCGGCTTCGCGAGATTCCCTACAACTACACGTCGCTCTCCGATCGCGAGATCGTCATTCGCCTCCTCGGCGCGCCGATGTGGGCGCTGCTAGAGGAGCTTCGCGGCGAGCGACGGACCGGGCGCTCGGCGCGGATGCTCTTCGAGGTGCTCGGCGACATCTGGGTCGTCGAGCGCAATCCGTACCTGCAGGACGACCTTCTCGACAATCCGCGCCGTCGGCGCCTCCTCGTCGGCGCGCTGCGGCACCGGCTGCGCGAGATCGACAAGCGCCGCGTCGCGAACCGCGACGGCGACGATGTGCGCGATGCGAACGTCGTCAGGCTCCTCGAGGCGGCGCGCGCCGCGGTCGACCGCTTCGAGCGCTGGTTCCCCGAGACCGCCGAGTCGAGAAAGCGCGTGCGGCGCACGCTGATGCGCTACACGCGGCGCGACAACATCACGTTCGACGCGCTGCAGCGCGTGTCGCACGTGACCGACGCGACCGATTGGCGCGTCGAGTATCCGCTCGTCGTGCTCCACCCCGACAGCGAGGACGAGGTACGCGGGCTCGTCGAGGGCTGCATCGAGCTCGGTCTCACGATCATTCCGCGCGGCGGCGGCACCGGCTACACCGGCGGCGCGATTCCCCTCGATCCGCGCTCGGCGGTGATCAACACCGAGAAGCTCGAGCGGATGTCCGCGGTCGAGCGCGTGATCCTGCCGGGTTGCGCCGAGCCGACGCCGACGGTCGATTGCGGTGCTGGTGTCGTCACGAAGCGTGCGATGGATCTCGCCGAATCGCAGGGCTTCGCGTTCGCCTGCGATCCGACGTCTGCCGACGCGTCGTGCATCGGCGGCAACATCGCCGTCAACGCCGGCGGCAAGAAGGCAGTGCTGTGGGGCACGGCGCTCGACAACCTCGCGTCATGGCGGATGGTTACGCCCGACGCCCAGTGGCTGGAAGTCGTGCGCATCGGCCACAATCTCGGCCGGATCCACGACGCGCGCGACGCGACGTTCGAGCTTCGCTGGCTTGCAGCAGACGCGCATACGCCGGTTCGCAGCCAGACGCTGGTGATCCCGGGCGCCGCGTTTCGCAGGCTCGGCCTCGGCAAGGACGTCACCGACAAGTTCCTCGCAGGGCTTCCCGGCGTGCAGAAGGAGGGCTGCGACGGCATCATCGTCAGCGCGCGCTTCGTGCTGCACCGGATGCCTCCGGCGATCCGCACCGTCTGCCTCGAATTCTTCGGCGAGGCGCGCGAGTCGACTCCGGCGATCGTCGAGGTCAAGCGCCACCTCGATGCATTGGGCGAGCGCACCGGCGACGCGCGCGTCCTGCTCGCGGGCCTCGAGCATCTCGATCACCGCTACGTGAAGGCGGTCGGCTACGCGACGAAGGCGCGGCGCCACGGTCTGCCGAAGATGGTGCTGATCGGCGACATCGTCGGCGAATCGGACGACGCGGTCGCGAAGGCGGCCTCCGAGGTCGTGCGGCTCGCGAACGCGCGCGGTGGCGAGGGCTTCGTCGCCGTCTCTGCCGACGCACGCAGGAAGTTCTGGCTCGACCGCGCGCGCACGGCGGCGATTGCGAAGCACACGAACGCCTTCAAGATCAACGAGGACGTCGTGATCCCGCTCGACCGCCTCGGCGACTACACCGATGGCGTCGAGCGACTCAACATCGCGATGTCGATCGGCAACAAGCTGAAGCTCGCCGACCGGCTCGCAGCGTTCCTCGCGGCTCCCGACGCGGAGCACCTGTGGCGTCCGGGGAGCGAGGCGCGTCCGTCCGCCGACGAGCTCGCCGAAGCGCTCGCCGACGCGCGCACGCTCGTCGGCGACGTGCGCCACCGCTGGCAGGATCTGCTGGACCGGCTCGACGAGACGTTTCCGGCGCTCCAGCGCCACGCCGACGTGGTGTCGTGGAAGGCCGAGCTGAGGTCGCCCCTCGAGGCGATCTTCGCCGGGCGCAGCTTCGCGCCGGTGCTGGAGCGTGTCAACGCGATCCATGCCGAGGTGCTGCGCAGTCGCGTGTTCATCGCGCTGCACATGCACGCCGGCGACGGCAATGTGCACACGAACCTGCCGGTCAACTCGGACGACTACGCGATGCTGCGCGAGGCGAGCGCCGCAGTCGCGCAGGTGATGGCGCTGGCGCGGAGCCTCGGCGGCGTCATCTCGGGCGAGCACGGCATCGGAATCACCAAGCTGGAGTTCCTCACCGACGACGAGCTCGCGCCGTTCGCCGAGTACAAGCGCCGCGTGGATCCGAACGGCCGCTTCAATCGCGGCAAGCTCCTGCGCGATCCGGCGCTCCCCGCCGACCTCGGCAACGCCTACACGCCGTCGTTCGCATTGATCGGCCACGAGAGCCTGATCCTCGAGCAAAGCGCGATCGGCGGCATCGCCGACTCGATCCGCAATTGCCTGCGCTGCGGAAAGTGCAAGGCGCCGTGCGCGACGCACTCGCCGCGCGCGAACCTCCTCTACAGTCCGCGCAACAAGATTCTCGCGACGTCGCTCTTGACCGAGGCGTTTCTCTACGAGGAGCAGACGCGGCGCGGCGTCTCGCTGCGCCATTTCGACGAGTTCGGCGACGTCGCCGACCACTGCACGGTCTGCCACAAGTGCTTCAATCCGTGCCCGGTCGACATCGATTTCGGCGACGTGTCGATCGCGATGCGCAACCTGCTGCGCGAGGAGGGGCGAAGGAAGCTCCATCCGATGACGGCGGCGGCGATGTTCTTTCTCACCGCGACCGATCCGGCGACGATCAGGGTCGTGCGCAAGCTGATGATCGAATGGGGCTACCGTGCGCAGCGCCTCGGCCATGCGATCCTCAGTCGAACCGGCCTGACGCGCGCGCAGACCGCGCACCCCGCGTCGACGACCGGGACGACGCCGGTCCGCACGCAGGTGATCCACTTCGTCAACAAGCCGATGCCGTCGGGCCTTCCCAAGCGGACCTCCCGCGCGCTCCTCGACATCGAGGACCCGTCGGTGATCCCGATCATCCGCGATCCTGCGAAAGTCACCGACGATTCGGACGCGGTGTTCTATTTTCCCGGCTGCGGATCCGAGCGACTGTTCTCGCAGGTCGGTCTCGCGACGCAGGCGATGCTCTATCACGTCGGCGCGCAGTGCGTGATGCCGCCCGGCTACCTGTGCTGCGGCTACCCGCAGACGGCGGCCGGCAACCACGACAAGGGCGGGCGGATCGTCACCGACAACCGCGTGCTGTTCCACCGTGTCGCCAACACGTTGAACTACCTCGACATCAGGACGGTGATCGTCTCCTGCGGCACCTGCCTCGACCAGCTGGAGAAGTACGAGTTCGGGAGAATCTTCCCGGGCTGCCGCCTGCTCGACATCCACGAATACCTGCTCGAGAAAGGCGTTCACCTCGAAGGCGTAACGGGCGTGCGCTACATGTATCACGATCCGTGTCACACGCCGATCAAGGCCTACAAGCCGCTCGCTGTGGTGAGCGGCCTGATGGGCACCGACGTACCGTTGAACGACCGCTGCTGCGGCGAGTCGGGCACGCTCGCCACTTCGCGCCCCGACATCTCGACGCAGGTCCGCTTCCGCAAGGAGGAGGAGATGCGCCGCGGCGCGGAGGCGCTGCGCGCCGATGGTTTCGCGGGGAACGTGAAAGTGCTGACGTCGTGTCCGTCGTGCCTGCAGGGTCTGAAGCGCTTCGACGCCGACGCCGGCACCGATGCCGACTATATCGTCGTCGAGATCGCGCGCCGCTTACTTGGCGAGAGCTGGATGGCCGACTACGTGGCGCGGGTCAACCGCGGCGGCATCGAGCGCGTGCTGGTCTGACGGGCCGGCCGGACTGCCAGCGCGGCGCTCCGGAGCGCCTGCCGCCGCGCCGGGACCCCGTTGTTGCGCGTGCGTACTGCGCCCGAAAGGCGCCCTGACATCTCCGTTGGTCGCCATCTGCACCATCGCCGGCATCGCCGGCGGCATCGGCGCCGGAACGAAGTAGAGGGCGAGCGAGAACGCCACGGCGACTGCGGCCCACGCAAGGGCGGCCCGACCCTCCGGTCGTTGTCTCCAAAAAGACTCCGCGGCGACCGCGAGACAGGCGATGAGCCGGGCCGCTCGGAAACCGGCCGCCGCGGGCGGAGGAAAGCGGGTCGTTGCCATCGGGGTTGCGTCATGTTGCGCTGTGAGTTCCATGGCGCCAGTGTGGCGGCCGGACGCGCGCTGCGCAGCCGACAAATGGCGCCGTGCGGCGCCGATTATTCGCACCGGCGTTTCCCGTTCGCCACGGTGCGAGAGCCGCCGGTCGGATCGCGCCGCCCGCGAACCCGCAGGCCGATTCCCGATATGCTATAAGCATGAAACCTGTGTCATTCGCGGCTGATAGCAGTTTCCACGAGTGAGCGCAGGTATCGGACGGTTTCTGGAGACGGAGATGCCCGAGTCAGTCGAAATCGTCGCCCCACCTGAGCACGCGCTTCCCGAAGACGCTGCGGCGCCCGCGCTCGCCTGGAAGGACAGCGCGGCGGCGGCGCGGTGGATGAAGGAGCTTCCGCTCTCGAGTGTCGGACAGGCGCATTCGCTGCTGCTC
>Ga0157370_10007572_pt1 | contig 11796 bp, 13 predicted proteins | sample C35metaG_FD_113463 | JGI IMG/M metagenome (GOLD analysis project Ga0157370, IMG submission 113463) | Corn rhizosphere microbial communities from Kellogg Biological Station, Michigan, USA - C3-5 metaG | ecosystem: Host-associated > Plants > Roots > Rhizosphere > Soil | place: USA: Michigan... | reverse complement strand
ATCCACATTATTCAATGTGTAGATCAACGGAAGCGTTAATTTCTTTTCCTTGATATCGTTACCTGTTGGCTTCCCGATATTTTCACTGGCATAATCGAAAAGATCGTCTTTTATCTGGAAAGCCATACCCGTTTTTTCACCAAACAGGCGCATTTTTTCGGTCATTTCTTCGTTATTTTCAGCGCTCCAGGCGCCAGCGGCACAGGCTGAAGCCAGTAAAGAGGCCGTTTTACTGCGGATTATATCATAATAGATGTCTTCGTGGATCTTCAGGCTGCGGGCTTTTTCGATCTGTAACAGCTCTCCTTCACTCATCTTCCTTACAGCATCTGAGAGGATATGGAGGATCCGGTAATCCTTGTTATCGAGAGATACAAGTAGCCCTTTTGCGAGCAGGTAATCGCCGATCAAAACGGTGGCTTTTGCCTTCCAAAGGGCATAAACCGAGAAAAACCCCCTTCTTTCCAGGGAATCATCAACCACGTCATCGTGCACCAGGGTGGCCGTGTGGAGCAGTTCCACCAGGGAGGCAGCCCTGTACGAGGATTCGTTGATACCCCCGCAGAGCTTGGCTGAAAGGAGCACAAACATGGGGCGGAGCTGTTTTCCCTTCCTTTTGACGATATATTGCAGTATTCTATTCAGAACCGGGGCCTGGCCCCTGACAGCCTCCTTGAAATGAATTTCAAATTTTTGAAGCTCCTCGCCGATAAGATCAGTAGGTAGTTGCATGAAAAACAAGGGTAATTTACGGGCAAAAAAAATATTACCGTTCTATGCAAATTTGGGTGATTTATATGATACTAAGTAATTGAAAAATAATACGGAACGCAGCTAAATTATTTACATAAAATTTTGCTAATTAACCATCTATTTCTATTTTTGCCTATTATTGGACATTGTTATCAAATCTTAATCCTTAGTTATGGCAAGCAAAAAGTTTTTATTTCTGACAGGCATGTTCTGTCTCTTAGCATCTTATGGTTACTCACAGAGGGTGGGTGCCAGTTACGATGTTAAGGATTCATCCGTCATCCCCGGTAAAAGAATGGCGCAGCATACCGAGTTCCTGAACGGTACTTACAATTTTCCGGCGAAACCACGTAACCAGTGGGAGATAGGTATCAAAACTGGTTTAATGAATATCAGTGGTGATATTCCTTCGCAGATCGCATTTCCAAGTCTTGGCTTACACGTTAGAAAAGCGTTTGGTTATATCTTTTCTGTTCGTGCTGAGTACATGTATGGAACGGGCAAAGGAAGAACCTTTAACGGTTCGGAGAATTATATGTGGAATACTGCATGGTCCAACAATGGTTCTGCAGCAACTTCCTATTCTGCTCCTTACCGTATACCAGGTACACCTGATATGACCGTTTCTTCAAAGAATGTCTATTTTGGTGCACCGGCCAACACACCTTATGAAGTAGTTTATTACAACTACAAAACAAAATTACATGACCTCGCTTTGGAAGGAGTTGTTACCATGAACAACATCCGTTTCCATAAAGCAAAGACCGGGTTTAACTTCTACGGTTTTGCCGGTGTGGGTGGAACTATTTATGATGTGAAAGTTAACGCCCTCAATGAAGGCGTAAGCGGAAACCAGAAATACAATTTCGCATCTATTACTCCGAACGGCGCCTATAAGAGCCGTAAGGATACTTACAAAGCGTTGAAGAATTTAATGGATGACACGTATGAAACGCCTGCAGAGAACCAGGGTGCACGTCGTCCAAAGTTGTTTGGTAAAACATTCAAACCTTCCGGTACTATCGGTGTCGGTATCGCCTTTAAACTTGCAAGCCGTTTGAATCTTGCGATCGAAGATCGCCAGACCTTTGTTAAGGATGACCTTCTTGATGGCCAGCGCTGGCAGGAGCATGCTTATGGAGATGCTGTGTTGACACGTGATTATGATAGCTACAACTTCGCCTCTATAGGTTTGAACTTTAATATCGGTGCTAAATCTGTTGAACCACTATGGTGGCTGAACCCACTTGATTACGCTTACAGCGAGATCCGCAATCCTCGTTTGATGCGTTTGCCTAAGCCAGTACTTCCTGATAGCGATGGCGACGGAATCACTGACCAATTCGACCAGGAACAAACTCCTGCAGGTTGCCCTGTAGATAGCCATGGTGTTTCAAAGGATACAGATGGTGATGGCGTTCCTGATTGTAAGGATAAAGAACTGATCACTCCTACATATTGCCAGCCAGTAAATGCTGACGGTGTTGGTAAATGCCCTTGCGATACAACTTGTATGGGCCGTGGTCCTGCTATTGCTGAACAAACATGTGCTGAGAAATTGGGTGCTTTGCCAAGCGTTTCTTTCAAAACTGGCAGCAACAAGCTTAGCGATGATTCTAAAGCTGTATTGGCTACTGTAGCCGCTAAACTGCGTAACAACCCAGGTTGTAAAGTAGTAGTTGTAGGTTATTGCTCTTCAAGCAAAAAAGAGCAGCAGCTTAGCTGGGATCATGTAAACGCTGTTATCAACTATATGGTTGATAGCGAAGGCGTAAGCTCTGACCGCTTTATCTTCCAGTATGGCCAGGCAGGCGGTGACTGTAACACAGTTGACCTCCACGCTGCTGGTGAAACTGAAACAGGTCCAAATATGGTTGAACCTCCTCATCCGAATCTGAGGAAGAAATAATAATAAGGATTTTGAGTTTGGAGAGCCTCCCTTTGGGAGGCTCTCTTTTTTTTGCCTTCTTTAAATAATTGGCCAGCAAGTACTTCCTTTATAATAACCTTAACGAGCTGCTTTTGGTAACTTATAATTTTTACGTAAGTTTTGCCTTAATCTTTTAACTTTGCAGGCCCTTGAAGAGGGACTGAATTCCTGAATTAATTATGAGGTATACCTGGATCCTGTTCATAGCCCTTTTCATGGTTTCCTGCCACAGCAGTAAAAAGGCAACCAAACCCAAGACTTCCAAGAGCAAGAGTTTTAACCGGATATTGAAAAGCACGGACCAGGCCTACAAGCTCAGGATGGCAGAACAGTTCTTTGTAAAGAAGAAATATAGCAAGGCCCAGCAGGTCTACGAGGATATTATGCCTTATTATAAGACCAGTATGGAATTCGAGGATATCTATTATAAGTATGCCTATTGCGCCTATTACCAGGAAGATTACATGAATGCGGAGAACCTGTTCAAGACATTCCTGGAAATATTCCCTAATAGCAAAAAGGCAGAAGAAATAGATTACATGAGGGCCTATAGTTTTTACCAGCAGTCGCCAAAACCTGAACTGGACCAGACGAATACTATAAAGACGGTCGGAATGATGCAGATATTCATCAATACCCATCCAGGTTCTGCAAGAGCGAAAGAAGCAAACCAGATCATTGATATCTGCCGTGAAAAACTGGAGACCAAGGACAGGAAAGGAGCGCAATTGTATTATGATATGGGGCAATTCCGCGCTGCAGGCGTTGCATTTGAAGCGTTATTGAATTCCTACCCTGAATCAGCAAAGGCAGATGAATACAAGCTGATGATCATCCGCTCTTATTATCGCTACGCCCAGATGAGCGTGGAAGAAAAGAAAGCTGAACGGTTCGAGCAGGTCATCACAGAATGCAATGAATTCATTGACCGTTTCCCTGATAGTAAATTAAAAAAAGACGTAGACGAATATCTCAACTTATCTGAAAAAAATATAAAAAATTCAACCAATGAGCAAATTAAGACGGCAGCTTAGCGCAGGTATTACCAATAGCATTGAGACAAGGAACCTGGATGAGATCAAGGCAAAAACGGGTAACCTGTATGAGTCCATTTCTATCATTGGGAAAAGGGCTAACCAGATCAATATCTCCCTGAAAGAGGAATTGCATAACAAACTGGAAGAGTTCGCAAGTCATACAGACAGCCTTGAAGAGATCCATGAGAACAAAGAGCAGATCGAGATCTCAAGGGCCTATGAGCGTATGCCAAATCCTGCCCTGCTTGCAGCACAGGAATTCATGGAAGACAAAGTATACTTCCGTAAAAGCGATAATGAATTATTCACCTGATACTAATTTATTGAACGAAGAAAGCGGCCCTAAGCGCCGCTTTTTTCATTGTTGGACAAATGGTATTTTTGAAGAGGCATGTTGAAAGGAAAAAAAATATTACTTGGTATTACGGGCAGCATCGCTGCCTATAAATCTATTTTCCTTACCCGTCTTCTTGTAAGGGCCGGTGCTGAAGTGCGCATCATCCTTACTCCTTCGGCAAAAGATTTTGTTACCCCCCTTACACTTTCCACGCTCAGCAGGAATAAGGTATTGGTCGAACTTTTCGATGAGGAAAGCTGGTCGAACCATGTTATGCTGGGAAGATGGGCCGATGTAATGGTGATCGCCCCGCTGAGTTGTAATACGCTTTCTAAAATGGTCCATGGTCAATGCGACAACCTTTTGCTGGCAACTTATCTTTCAGCAACCTGTCCTGTAGTAGTGGCACCGGCCATGGATGAGGATATGTGGAAACATCCATCCACCCGGGCCAACCTGGAAAAATTGAATGCCTATGGCAATCATATTATTCCCGTTAATGACGGCGAACTGGCGAGCGGTTTGGTTGGTGAAGGAAGAATGGCCGAACCGGAACAGATCATTACTTATATCGGGCAGCGTTTTTTTTTGAGCGGTCCCCTTCGCGGTAAAAAAGCCCTGGTAACCGCAGGACCTACATACGAACCCATAGACCCTGTTCGTTTTATTGGCAACCATTCCAGTGGCAAAATGGGAAGAGCTCTTGCATTGGAACTGCAGGCACGCGGCGCAGAAGTAATAATGGTAGCTGGCCCAACAGTAAATGATAAAGAACTGGAAGGGGTAAAAGTAATAAGAGTGAATACCGCGGAAGAAATGTTCAGGGCCTGTGAGCATTTATTTGAAAATACAGACATAGCAATAATGGCCGCCGCAGTAGCTGATTATAAGCCCGGGATGGTAGCAGCAGAAAAAATAAAAAAGAAAGAAGGCAATTTGCAACTTGACCTTGAGCCGACGACGGATATTTTAAAAACATTGGGGGCAGGAAAAAAGAAAGGACAGGTGCTGGTAGGGTTTGCGCTCGAAACAAATAATGAGAGCTCCAATGCCAGGGAAAAATTAAAGAGCAAAAATGCCGATATGATCGTGCTGAATTCAATGCAGGAGGAGGGCGCAGGTTTTGGACATGATACCAATAAGATCACTATATTCGGCAGGGGAGGGGAGGAGATCAGTTTTGAAAAAAAATCAAAGACAGAGGTAGCAAAAGATATTATTGATATGATAATCCGGCTTCATTATGTATAAAAAAATTGGACTGGTATTTTTTACTGCAATACTCGTGATATCTGTACAGGCACAGGAGCTGCAGGCCAGGGTCAGTATTATTGCCAGTAAGGTGAGTACTACTATAGACAAAAAGATCTTTCAGACACTACAAACCGGTCTCACCAATTTCCTGAATGGCCGAAAGTGGACACCCGATAATTTTCAGCCTTCAGAAAAGATCCAATGCAGTTTCCTTCTTACGATCGACCAGGCGTTGGATGGGAATGTTTATAAAGGAAAACTGACCGTGCAGGCGGCCCGCCCCATATTCAATGCCACTTATGATTCACCGATCATCAACTATATTGACGATGATGTTTCATTTAAGTATATAGAGTTCCAGCCAATTGAATTCAATGAGAACAGAGTGCAGGGCAATGATCCAATTGTTGCCAACCTCACTGCCGTGTTTGCCTATTACGCTAACATCATTCTTGGATTTGACTATGCTTCCTTTGCATCAAGGGGAGGAGATCCCTATTTCCAGAAAGCATGGAACATCGTTAATAATGCTCCCGATAGTCGCGATATCAGGGGATGGAAATCCTTTGAGAGCCTTCGCAACAGGTATTGGCTGGCAGAAAACCTGAATAATAGCCGCTTTGCGCTCTTTCACGACGCACTATATTCCTATTATCGTATGGGTATGGACCTCTTCTATGATAATGAGGAAACGGCCCGCACGGGTGTATTCAATTGCCTGAATTTCCTGAACTCGCTAAATAATGATAATCCCAATTCAATGCTCCTGCAGTTCTTTTTCCAGGGAAAGAATACGGAATTACTAAAAGTATTTAGCAAGGCATCAGCGGAAATGAAGACAAGGGCCAGTGATATTCTTACCCGGCTTGATCTCACCCACGCTTCCTCCTATAAAGAATTGAAATGAGACCCGCCTTACTGATCCTTGCTGCCTGCCTGCTGCTGTTCAGTTGCAGGTCAAAAGATGCACTGCCAAATGGCGTGTTACGACCTCCTGAAATGAAGCTGGTGATGTGGGATATGATGAGGGCAGACCAATTCCTTTCGGATTATGTTTTTTCAAGGGACAGTTCATTGAACCATTACATGGAAAGCGCCAAATGGTATGGCAATATCCTGGCTATACACCACGTGAGCCAGGAAGAATTCAGGAAAAGTTTTAATTATTATAATACCCACCCCGCCCTGATGAAGGACCTGATGGATTCAATTGCCGTCTTCCCTGATCTTACAAAAAAGATAAGCCCTGCCAGAAGATCAGATTCGATGAGAAAGATCATGGCGCCTGCCGCTCAATAATATCGCGTATAGGCTAGTTTTGTATTCCTTAATTTTATCCTTCTAATTTTTTCCAATGAATAAAGTCGTAGATAATGCTGAAGAAGCCACCAGGGATATTGAGGATGGCGCTGTTTTAATGCTGGGTGGATTCGGACTTTGCGGGATCCCTGAGAATTGCATCAATGCACTTGTAAAGAAAAAAGTAAAAGGCCTTACCTGTATTTCCAATAATGCAGGGGTTGATGATTTTGGAATAGGACTCATGCTTGCGGGCAAGCAGGTCAGGAAAATGATCTCTTCTTATGTGGGTGAGAATGCCGAGTTTGAAAGACAATTGCTTAGTGGGGAGCTGGAGGTGGAACTGATCCCGCAGGGAACCCTGGCCACAAGATGTTTGGCTGCTGGTTATGGAATGCCCGCTGTATATACTCCTGCCGGTGCAGGCACGGAAGTGGCCCTGGGAAAGGAAGTGCGGACCTTTAACGGTAAGGAATACCTGCTGGAAGAAGCGTTCCGTGCTGATTTTGCGCTGGTAAAAGCATGGAAGGGAGATACACAGGGGAATTTGATGTTCCATGAGACTGCGAGAAATTTCAACCCTCTAATGGCGATGGCTGGTAAGACAACTATCGTTGAAGTGGAAGAATTGGTTCCGGCCGGAACATTGGACCCAGATCATATTCATACGCCTGGTATTTATGTACACCGGATCTTCCAGGGAAAGGATTATGAGAAGCGGATAGAGCAGAGGACGGTGAGGGGGAAGTAATGGTCAATGGTGAATGGTGAATGGTCAATGGTCAATCGAATTTCAAACTAATTTATATGCCACTAAGCAAAGAACAAATTGCCCAGCGAATAGCAAGGGAACTAAAGGATGGGTTCTATGTCAACCTTGGAATTGGGATCCCTACGCTTGTTGCCAACTATATTCCAAAAGGTATTGACGTGGTATTGCAAAGTGAGAACGGTTTATTGGGCATGGGACCTTTTCCGTTTGAAGGTGAAGAAGATCCTGATCTCATCAATGCCGGTAAGCAAACGATAACTACGGTGGCCGGTTCAGCGTTCTTTGATTCTGCATTAAGTTTTGGAATGATAAGAGCAGGCAAGGTTGACCTGACTGTATTGGGTGCCATGGAAGTGAGCGAGACCGGTGATATTGCCAACTGGAAGATCCCTGGAAAGATGGTCAAGGGAATGGGTGGGGCTATGGACCTGGTGGCAAGTGCCAAGAATATCATTGTGGCAATGATGCATACTAACCCTAAAGGAGAATCTAAATTGCTTCCTCATTGTTCGCTCCCGCTTACAGGTGTAAAATGTGTACGCAAGATAGTAAGTGACCTGGCCGTGCTGGATGTTACTGCAGAAGGATTTCGATTATTGGAAAGGGCGCCGGGTGTTTCTGTGGAGGAGATAAAAGCAAAGACTGCGGGCCGGCTGGTTGTGGAAGGAGAGATTCCTGAAATGACATTCTGATCATTCGATCAGGTTGTTCTTTACTGCGAAAAAGACAAGACCTGCTGTATTCTTGGAACCAAAGCGTTCCATCAGCCTGTCTTTGATGGCCTCCACCGTTCGGGCGCTGATCTCCATTTTTTGCGCTATTTCGGCCGCTGTAAATTCCATGCAAATAAACCGAAGCACATCTTTTTCCTTATCGCTAAGTGTGATCTCGTTATTGAGTGAAGGAACCAGTTTTTGACGGGCATGTGATTTCTTCAGCAGTATGCGGTTCACAAAATTGTTGAGATAATAACCTTTTTCAAAAACTTCCATGATGGCGCGGCGTATCTCCTGGGGCTCCGCATTTTTCAGTAAATAACCATTGGCGCCATTCTCCATCAGGTGGTACACAAAGCGTTCATCCTCGTACATACTTAGTATAAGGACCTTGGTAGTTGGAAATTTCTTGGAGACGATCTTGGTGGCTTCAATACCATCTTTACCTGGCATGCGCAGGTCCATCAGTACAACATCTGCTTCGGTGGTAGCCAGTCCATTGATAAGGTCTTCACCATTCTCCGCCTCGAGTACGAATTTGATATTGCTGAAGGGCCGGAGTGAAAGGATCACTCCTTTCCGGAACAGTTTATGGTCGTCGGCAATGGCTACGCGGATGGTTCCCATGGTTATTAGATAATGGACAAAGTTAGTCAGTTTCGGTGTTCGCTGGAAAGAGCAAAAACCGTGCAGGTATTCTAATCAGAGTAGGGTTCGTCGGTAGGAAGTTCGATAGTGACCTTATAATAAGTTTGAGAGATGTCTTTTTCAAAATTGATATTTCCCTGGACGACACGCAGGCGGCTGCTGATATTCTTGAGACCCAGCCCCACATTGCTTTTATTCAGTTTGTCGAAGTCGGCCTGTACAAGCCCGCGTCCATCGTGGTGGATGCGCACATAGAATTTATCGGCGTGTACATTTTGGGTAAGATGAATAAAACTGGCGCTGCTGTGTTTCAGGATATTGTTGATCAGTTCCTGTACGATACGGAAGATGATCAGTTCTTTTTCTCCTCTCAACCTGTCTTTATATTCATGAAAGCGGCTGCTGGCATTGATGGTACCCGAGCCACTGATCTTCTGGAAAAGGTCATTGATGGCGGATTCCAGTCCGAAGTTCTTCAGGGTGGGAGGCATCAGGCTATGGCTGATATTGCGGATCAGCTGGATGGTATCGTCAATGATCTGGCGGGCCTGGAAAATAGATTGAAGCTGGGAGGCCTTGTCCATGTTCACGAGGTTCTCATTCAGGTAAAGGCGTGCGGTTGCCAGGAGCGGGCCGGCATCATCATGAAGGTCGGCTGCCAGTCTTTGTCTTTCTTCTTCCTGCAATTTAATGGAGGCATTGAGAAGGATCTTCTGTTGCTCCTGTTCCATCTGGTTGATCTTGTTCTGGAACCGGAGCACGCGGCGCTGGTGTAGGATGATAAAAATGATCAGTGCTACTGTCAATACCACCATACCCAGGGTGCCAAGAAAAAGCACCAGGGATACACCTGATCTGGCAGTAGTTTGAAGCAGGAACATAGTTGGTTTTGGTTGCGGTTGGTATATCTTTAATTTATATCTAAATAAGGCACCCTCGAATTTGATCTACTTATTTTGCTTATTGGATTTTTATAATAAACGTACACTGCAACAGAAAAAAGAACATTCTTTATAATTTCAGCCACATAAGTCACATTGCCAAAGGATTTTACTTCTTCAGCAGAAAGATCATTTATTAGTATATAAAAAAAGAATGAACCTCCTAAATAAATCAGTATCCCAATAGATAGCCAAAAACAATAATGATTGTAAATATAGAACTCTGTAGACTTTTTAAACGTTTCGTAAAAAAAGTATGTGATATATATAAGTACAAGAATTGTTTCGATAGCAATTGGTACAGAGTCTAACCTTACAAGTTTTATTCTAAAGAAATAAAATACAAGGAAGAATAAAAAAAGAAAAGAAAGAGTGACAATTATTTTTCTGAATCGATCATTTTTGATGTTTATCCAGAATATTACTGCAAAGAAAACATATTCCAAAAAAGTATAAAAGAGTTGAACAAGTTTCCTAATTTCTCTATCTCGGGGGAAGTAATTATAACAGGCAATAAAAGTGAAGAATATTATGCCATATATCCCTAAAATCAAAGGGAGTCGATCTTTAAGACCTTTTCCAAAAGCGAAAAACCCTATTGGAATAAAAAGGTAAGAACTAACTACTATATAAAACAAAAGCTTTTCTATTGTTTGGATTTTTGAAAACCAAAAATAGAAAAACTTTTATTAATAACTAATCTGGAGGCAGATAAGAAGATTACTCTTCCCAAGTAAAAATATTACCAACTTCCTCCCACATTCTTGCATTCTTTTTCATAACAGTAACGTTTTTAAAACCTTATCGAATTAATTCGCACTGTAAATATTGATATAGGCCGTGTCTATAACAATCAGGGGTTTTACCATTTATTGGTCAAAAACAAGCCTAAAGCCTAAATTTTCAATAAGTTGCGGGGAAATTACCTCGTATTAATTCGTATTAATTTTGGGTAATACCCCTAGGTAAAACCCGTATTTTTACTGGTGTAAATATAGGAAACTTACTAAGATAATTCCCTTTTTGTTCACAGCTGTGGGTAAATAAACTCCCGATTTGAGGAGAAACCAGGAAAAATTGGCAGGAGGCCAAAAGTTGTTAAAAAAAGTTGATTGACATTGGACTTACCGAATGGTCTTCAAAGGAATGGAAATTATGTTCTGGACGGTTTTCTTGGATATTGAACCTATTGAGGGGCTGATCCTCCGTCAATCAACTGGAACAAATGTAATATGACTGTTCAGCCCCTGCAAGAGCACTAATTCGCGGTTTAATCCCTTCAGCATTTACTGTTCGGAACGTAGAATACCATTCATCGTATGAAAAACTACCATTTCAATGCTGGGATTTTACGATGGAGTATCAATCTGCTTTATTTAAGGCGTTACAACACCATGCTTGATTGCTACCATTGCCAACCCTACCCGGCTCTTGACGTCTAGCTTTGTGAATAATTGGTCCCTGAGATTATCTACTGACCTTGGATTTAACCCCATTTGCCTGGCGATCTCTTTATAAGTGAGGTCAGAACAAGCCAGTTTAAGGAATAATAGTTCCTGTTCGTTCAATATTGCCTTGTAGACACCTAAATTATTCTCGGAATTATTCCTGAAAAGGTTGACCAACTTCCCGGTTGTATGATTGGAGTAGTAATAACCAGATTCCATCACAGAATGAAGGGCGAATTTCAATTCGGAAGGGTGAATATCCTTTTTGAGAAAACCTTTTACTCCAACCTGTAATAACTGGATAAGAGTAAGTTCTGAATCGTACATGGTTAGCATCAGTATTGCTGCCTGCGGGCAGTTCTTTTGCAACCATTTAGCCGTTTCAAATCCATTTAATATGGGCATATTAAGGTCCAGCAGGATTATATCGGGTATAGCATCATCATTGATCCTTGCGATCAGTTCATTTCCGTTGCCGGACTGGTGAATCACTTTACAATGCTCAAAACTGTCAATAAGATTGGCCAGGGCATTCCTTAAAAGCACATGGTCATCTGCCATAGCGACCTTGATTTCATGATTTTTCGTTTCCATTTCATTTGATTGGTATTCTAAAAAATAGCAATGTTCCCTGGCCGGGCAAACTTGTGATATTCATATT
>Ga0157370_10007571_pt1 | contig 11796 bp, 12 predicted proteins | sample C35metaG_FD_113463 | JGI IMG/M metagenome (GOLD analysis project Ga0157370, IMG submission 113463) | Corn rhizosphere microbial communities from Kellogg Biological Station, Michigan, USA - C3-5 metaG | ecosystem: Host-associated > Plants > Roots > Rhizosphere > Soil | place: USA: Michigan... | reverse complement strand
GAACCCTGGGCCGAACGGGTCCTGCTCGCTGCGAAACACGCCCACAGCACAGCCGGCGCGCTCGCGGGTACTGCGATCCGCGCTCACCATGGATCCGCCTTCCTCCCCAGCAGCAAGGCGCAGTCCAGACCGAGCGGCCAGTTCCCCAGCTCCTGTCCTGAACACTACGCCGGATGGCAGACCCACGTCCCGGACCTTGGCGGCACGGCCTGGTATGGCGGAGTGGGCCCAAGGTAGAAGAGCAGATCGCGGCGCCATCGGCGGGGCGACCGGGCACTCTCAGCGGCCGTTCTCCCGAGCGCCCCTTCTCACGGGAGCCGGAAGGCGCGTAAGGTAAAAACATTGCTCCGGACCCCGGCAGCTGCACCCGCGCGACTTTTGCGGGACAGCGGCAGGACCGGAGTTTTTATCTGTGCACACGGGTCGGTGCCGGAAAACGTCACGGCTGAAGCACTACGAGAACTCGGGGACCTTCCATCATAGCTACACGCAACTCAGATGAAGGCAGGGCACCATGAGTATCGCCACGAAGATCGCGCATAAGGCCGAAGCGGTCAAGGGCGGCGTCAAGAGGATGGCCGGCCGCATTGCCGGCAGCCGGCGCCTGCGGGCCGAGGGCCGGGCCGGCCAGGCCAAGGGCGACGTCAAGCAGGCCGGAGCGAAGATCAAGGATGCCTCCGGGCGCTGACCGCCGGGGACGGGACCCGGCGGAGATCCGGTAGGTGGCCGGGCAGGCGGTAGCGGACGCGGGCCCCGCGGGGGCGGGCCTGCTTTACGACGCGCGCCGCGGCGTCTACTACGCCAGGCCCGTCCTGCGCGGCTGGCTGCACCTGCTGTGCTTTTTGGCGTCGCTCGCGGGCGGCGCGCTGCTGCTGGCCGGCGCGCACGGCGGCGCGCACGTCACGGCCGCCGCCGTCTACTCGGCGAGCCTCAGCGCCCTGTTCGGGACCAGCGCGCTGTACCACCGCGGCGCCTGGACCGCCGCCTGGCGGCTGCGGCTGCGGCACCTGGACCAGGCGATGATCTTTTTTCTCATCGCCGGCACGGCAACTCCCGCCTTCCTGCTTTCCGCGCCGGCCGGCGCCGGGCTGGCCTGCCTGATCGTGATGTGGGCGCTGACGCTCACCGCCGTGACCATCCGCCTTGTGCGGGCGAACGTGCCAGAGTTCGCGGCCGGCGCGCTGTTCATCGGGCTCGGCGGCGTGGGCGGCCTCGCGCTGCCGTGGGTGTGGATCCACGCCGGCACCGCCTCCGGAGTGCTCATGCTGGTCGGCGGCCTGCTCTACATCGTCGGCGCGTTTCTCTACCATCGTCGCTGGCCAGACCCGTACCCATCGGTGTTCGGCTATCACGAGGCGTTTCATGTCTGCGTCTGCGTCGCCGCGGCCGCCCAGTACGCAGCGATAGCGCGGATTGCCGGCTGAGTTTGCGTGACGGGCCGCGCCGCCAGCTTGGCCCGTCCGTGGCCGTCCGTGGAAAGCCTTCGGGCTCTTCATCATGACCCAGTTTGGCCTTGCCCGGCGGGGCGCTGGGCCGGCGGTGGCCACTGCTAGCCGCCTGGCGCCGTCCGGGCCCCGCCAGCCCAGGGTCGCCTCGGCCGCGTACCAGGTCTCAGCGTGCCCGTCGCGGAACCAGCGGGCCCGCTGCCGCTGCGCTTGGTATACCTGTACATGCTGTGCGAGCAGATCATCAGTGAGTAGCGCGGCAGGTGCCCGCTCAGGCCGCAGAGCAGGCACCTGAGCTTGTGCGGCTGCCAGGATTAAGGATTGCGCAGGGAGATCTCGTCGGACTCGGCGATGCGGTCTGCCTCGACGGCTCGCAGTCCCTCTCCCAGACGCTCCCGAGCCTGCCGCAGCAGCTTGAAGGAGTTGCTGGAAGGGCTCTGCGGGGCGGCACGCTCCGGATCAGCGCCGTGTTCCTCGATAAGGTGAGTCTGGAGTGCTGCCGCGACTTCGTCGGCCGCCTTCAGTGCCTGGTAGATGGCTCGATCCCGTGCAGTGTCGTCAACCACGGTGTCCTCCAATAACATGTCGTCCCCTCGCCGTTGAGTAGGATCCAGCGGTTAAGGGTTCTTCACTCGGCTGGAGCTAACTCCCGCCGGTTTTCGCCATACCGGGGGCGCCGAGTTCCCCAATCAGGGCGGCGCCATCGTCCGCGGTCTCCTCATCGCCGTAAGCCGGGAATGTGGCGTCGCTGTCACCTTGACCGTGCGGGTCGGTGCAGGCGACCCGGTAGCCCGCCTCCCGCAGGGCCTGGGCGAGGAACCGGCAGCTGGCCCGCAGGTCGCCCATCCCGGGCACGAGCACCACGAGCGGGCCCTCGCCGGCCACGTCGTAGCCGATGCGCCCTTCGGGACCCGTGAGGTAGCTGGTGTTGCGGGAGCCACAGCCGAGGCAGGACCGTCTGCGTTCATATCCGCATTCCTCCGTTGTATGTCATCACTTTCGCCGCTGCGGCGCAGGCACTGCGGTGTCGGTTACCACTGGCGGTGCGGCGATGAAGGCGGGGGCCTCATTGTTTAGTTCCTTAAGGCGGTGCTGTGACGGCAGCATAAGGACCGCGAGAATCGCGCCGAGCCCGAGAAGCGAGGCCGAGATCGTAAACGCCAGGGTGTACCCGTGGGTGGAAGCGATCGCAGGCGCCTGCCCGCCGGCGTGGTGGGCGAGCAGGTAGCTGGTCGTCGCGCTGGCCGCGACTGTGCTGAGGATGGATACACCGATCGATCCGCCGACCTGCTGCATCGTGTTGACCAGCGCCGAGGCTACGCCGGAGTCCTTGGTCGGGACGCCGGCCGTGGCCGTGTTGGTGGCCGGGGCGAAGATCATGCCGAAACCCAGGCCCATGGCGAGCAGGGCGGGCAGTATGCCCCCCGGGTAGCTGGAGGTCACGGTGAGCTGGCCCAGGTAGGCCGTTCCGCCAGCACTCAACAGCAGGCCGGCGGCGATCAGAACACGTGGCCCGACCCGGGGCAGCAGCACCACGCTGGAGAGCGTGGAGGCGATCAGGATGCCGCCGACCATCGGCAGGAAGAGCAATCCGGTAGTCACGGGGCTGTATCCCTTAACCTGCTGCATGTAGTAGGTAAGGAACAAGAAGACGCCGAAGATCGCGACTCCGGTAAAGCCGATGGCCACGTAGGAGCCGCCCCGGGTGCGATCGAGGATCACGCGCAGCGGCAGCAGCGGATGACTGACGCGTCGCTCGGCGGCGACGAACGCGGCGAGCAGGACCGTTCCTAGGGCCAGGGAGCCGGTGGTGAGGGGCGCAGTCCATCTGGCCGTCTCGGCGTGGGAGAAGCCGAAGACGATAAGGAACAGCCCGGCGCAGGCGCACACGGCACCGGGCCAGTCCATCCGGGGCCGTACGGCCGGGCGGCTGGAGCGGATGAAGGCCAGGGCGCCAGCCACGGCGAGGGCGGCGAAGATCAGGTTGACGTACAGGGTGTAACGCCAGGAAAGGTACTGGGTGAGCAGGCCGCCCAGGAGCAAGCCGACCGCGCCACCGCCGACAGCGACTGATCCGAACACGGCGAATGCCCGGCCTCGCTCGCGCGGGTCGCGGAAGGTACTGACCAGGGTGCCGAGGGCGGCCGGCGCGAGGATGGCGCCGAACGCGCCCTGCAGCGCCCGAGCCGACACCAGCATCAGGAACGAGACTGCGGCGCCGCCGATAGCGGAGGCGACGGCGAACCCGATCAGCCCCGTGATGAAGACCCACTTGCGGCTGAACATGTCACCGAGCCGGCCACCTACCAGCAGAAGGCTGCCAAAGGCCAGGGCGTAAGCCGTCACCACCCACTGCCGGTCGCTGTTGGCGAACCCCAGCGAATGCTGTGCCGATGGCAGCGCGATGTTCACGATGGTGGCATCCAACACCACCATGAGCTGGGCGACGGCCACCACGACCAGGATCATCCAGCGCCGGTCCGCTCGTACTGCGGAGCGGCCCTGCGTTTCTCGGGAACCAGGTGAGGCGGTGGGCTGAGCCATGTGACTTCCGGGTGAGCGATCGTCTAGCGCGTATCGCTACCGAGGTCTGGAGCACCGACAGTTGAACAGAGCAGCTGAGATTGGCCAGCTGACGTCATCGCTGGTAGTCCCGAGCATAGGCGCACCGGAACACTCCACCAAACCGCAGGCGTGCGATCCGGCGGGCAAGGAAGAGCTAGCCGGCGACACTTTGCGCCCGTAGCCGCCCGGACTCCGGCACCACTGACCCGCTGCTGTGGCAGTGAACCAGGGTCTCGCATCCTCTGACCTGAGGGGACGGCGAGCGCGCCATCCTAGCCTCCGGCTGGGACGCGACGGGAGTGCGCGACATCGCGTACGGGCAGTCCCTTTCTGGGAGCTGTGCCGTTCTGTTCTCATCAACTGACGGGGAGACTTCGCGGCTTACGGATGCCGGTCTTGCCGGAATCGGTTGTCGATGCCCTGGCGCACCTGTGGCAGGGCTACGTAACTCACGGTTGCCGTCAGTTGGCGGCTCCCTGCAGCCGGGTTTCCTTGAGCCGGAGATCGTCTTCGGATTCGGGAGAGCAGACCTCGTGGCTGGCCGGTGCCTCGTCGATATCAAGGTGCGTTGATCCCTCGCGATACTTCGAGCAAGGGCTCAACCAGGTGCTCGGCTACGCACTCCTCGACTGGCCGACATCCTCTGCCTTGACACTGGTGGCACCCGTCGCATGCGCAAAGGGTTAATGTCCGAGAGGAACCCGAACCCGAGATGCCCGTAACCAGCGAGGTTACTTGTACAGGGCATACCGAGGAACGAATAGGCACAGGCCATAGGTATGCGACAGTGTCCGAGGTCCGACACGCACCTTATGTACATGAAGGACATCGCCCTGACGATGGATTTTGCGCTCAGTGCTGGCGGTGCGGGATGAGCGGCGACGACCGGGTGACCAGGTGGTCGACGGCGGTTGCCGTGCTCGGTGTTGCGGCGGTGGCTGTGGTGGCGTCGTATGAACACGCCTATGTGGCTACGACGGTTTGCTTTGGGCCCACCGTGGCGGCTTGGCGTGGCTCCACCTTGCCGGTCGGCTGACGCTCTGCAGCGGTCCCACTTACAACCTTGGGAGCGATTGAGGTCGGGCGTGCTTGGCTGGTGGGTGATCAGCAGGAGGTACGCCGGGCCAGCACCAGTTCGGTGTTCGGCTTGTGACGGGTGGCCCTCCAGGCGGAGCGGTCGGAGACCAGTCCCGCAATCGCGAGGTGGGTCTCGGCGTAGGTCTCGCGGCGGCCGGTGAACCGCTGCAGCGGCCGCCACTGCTTGCATTCGGCGTTGGTGTGCTTCACGCATATCCGTGCGGAGGACTGGCGGCACCGCCGTTCGCGCCAGGCGTGGTGCTCGCCGAGCGGCGCGTCGTCCTTCGGCTTCTTCGGCGGGGCGCTGGCCTGGCCGGGGAACTCGTTGGCCAGTCCCCGGCAGCCCTCGTCGACCTCGGCGTCCACCGTGGGGTGCTGATGGACCTGCTCGGCGATGCCCTCGGTACGCCCTGCGGTCTGGTCGTGCATCCGGCCCGGCCGCACGACTCCGCTGAACAGGGTGCGACCCTGGCCGTCGCGCCGCGCTGCTGCCTTCTTCGCCTCCTGCATGCGCTGGGCCAGGATGTGCAACTCCACCGCGGATATGGTCCCCTTGAACCCCAGCAGCAGCTGGTCGTTGAAGTCCCGCAGGTCGTAGATGCCGTCTGCGTCGGCGATGAGGGTGTCTGTCACCTGGCAGAACTCCAGCAGGCGCTGGAAGTCGGCCGAATTCCGCGACAGCCGCGACGCCTCCAGGACCAGGACCAGCCCGGCCTCGCCCTGGCAGACCTTGCCCGCCACTTCCTTGAAGTCGCTGCGCAGCCGCGTGCTGCGCCCGGACAGCCCCAGGTCGCCGTCGAGGACCAGCACCTGCGAGCGGTCCCAGCCGAGGCCGGCAGCGGAATCGGCGAGCGCGTACTGGCGCATCGTGGACTCGGCGTGCTCGCGCGCCTGGGCGGCCATCGACTGGCGCAGGTAGACCAGTGCGAGGCGGTCGCGGTGACGCTGGCCGATCTTGTGCCCGCCGTTCACCGCGGCGCACCCCCGCCCGCACGGCGGCTTCGAGCATGTTGGCCACCGGCACCACCAGTTCGCGGCTGCAGGCGAGCATCGCGCTTCAGCTGAGGCGCCCGCGTCTCAGCAGCTCCAGGTTGATCGCCGAGATCTCGGCCAAAGCAGCCTGGACCCCGGCGCCGGCCGTCACCGCCTGGCGCACCTCGCCGGCAAGCTCGGCCGGAACGTAGAGCATCCGGGTCCGGCCGCCGGCCCGCAGCGACAGGTATAGGTAGGGGCCGTGCAGCTCCCCCCGGCGCATCGGCACCCCTCCTTTCCGCAACGGCGGCGCTGGGTCTGCAGGGAACCGGCGATGAGGACTTCGAGATCGGGGACCTGGCGGGCTATGCGGCGCCGGCGGTCCCGCAGCTGCCGCAGGCTGAGCCCGCTCAAATCCGTATCCTTGTGTACTGGCATCACACAAGATCATCCCGCCTCGCCCTCTTCCCGTCAACGATCCCCGGGCCCCGCAGCACCCGGGCCAGGTCGGCGAGTACCCGCACGTCAAGAGCGAGCAGGCCCGGCTCGCCGCCGCGATCGGTGAAGCTCGGCGGAAGTGCCAGCGTCCCCCGCATGCCCGCGTCGCAGATGTAAACGTGCCCCACTCCGGCCAGCCGCCTCTCGTAAAGAACCGTCAGCCTTTGCCCGGCCAGCGGGTGGAACGGGTGGGTGACGACGAGCGAGCTAGAAGCGCTGCTGCTTCCGCCCGCAGTATGTGAGGGTCGTCTCGACGACGCCGGTGGCGATCGGCCAGCCGCTGGCCAGGGCGCTGGGGTAGTCCAAGTAGGGTTCCTTAGCCTGCAAGTAGGACAGGGTTTTCCGGATGATCTTGGCGTCCTCGGTACTGGCCGGCGGCCTGGCGGGTCTCCCGGCGGCCGAAACACCCCGCCACCTGCCCGAACAGATCCTCCAGCAGGGCACGAGGCTGTCGATCAGATAGCGTGGCAGCAGCGGCTGTTGCGTCTTGGACTTGTCTCACAACTCGTCATGATCGCAGCAGCCGCGCCCTTTCCGGCCACACACCAGCCTGACCTGCCGAAGATCACGAACTACAGCTGCCGTAACTTTGCGTAGATCCGCAGCAGGACTTCGACGCTGTGCCCTGCCCAAGCGGCTACCTGAGTCGGCGGTCGTGCACGTTCCCGGGGGTCTACCTCAGAGCCGCTGGCTGGCGGTAGGGGAGAAGCTACGAATTTGGTGGTACGCGGATAAATACAGGGATGCGCACGGATGTGTCGCCTGTGGATACGTGCACGGCGTGGCGGCCACCTTCGCTAATGGCTAGCGACACTTGGAATGCCACTGGCTGCATCCTGACCTCACCATCGACAGGGTGCGGGCGCCTCAATGCGGCAAGCGTCGATGTAAGCGGTACCCGGTCCCCAGAGGGTGTTTCAAGGGTGACTTCCAGTGCGGCGCTATCGACGGTTGAGTCTGGTGGCAGGAGAATGTGCCCCGCAACGAACGACGGCAGGATAACCGGAACCGTGGAGACAGTCCCAAATTCCCATCCGCCACCCATGACGTAGAGCAGGCCTCGGTTCACCTCGGCATAGTTCGCCAGCATGAAACCGTGAAGCTCCATTGCGCGCTCCCACGTTAGGCGCCAACCGCGGCGTGCCTGCCGCTGAGCACGACATGGCGAAGCACTAACGATCTTCAATTGCCGGGGTTAAGGGGTCTGGTGCTGGCCGGCGGTTCGCGGTATGCCGGTGTCATGAGGTACCCCGATGGCGGCGGGCTGACCGCGGAGCAGCGGGCCCGCCGGGAGAAAGTGCGGCTGGAAGCGGCTGACATGATCGAGGGCGGTGCCAGCGACCCGGAGGTGGCGCGGCGGTTCCGGGTCAGCCGGATGTCGGCGAACCGGTGGCGGCGGGCGCTGGCCGCGGGCGGGCGGGAGGCGCTGGCCTCGAGGGGCGCGGGCGGGGCGAAGTGCAAGCTCACCTCGGCCCGGCTGGCCGAGCTGGAAGCGGTCCTGGATGCCGGCCCGGCTGCCTGCGGCTATGAGGATCAGTGCTGGACGCTGGCGCGGATCGCTGACCTGGTCTGGCAGCGGTTCGGGGCGGAGTACACCCTGGCCGGGGTGCACGTGCTGCTGCACCGGGCCGGGTGGAGTGTGCAGGTCCCGGCCCGGCGGGCAGCCGAGCGGGACGAGGCGGCGGTCGCGGCGTGGAAGGAGAAGACGTGGCCGGCGGTAAAAGGACGGCCGCGGACCTGGGCGCCTGGCTGGTCTTCGAAGACGAGTCGGGCCAGGGCCTGAGGCCGCCGAAGGGCCGCACCTGGGGCAGGCGCGGGCACACCCCGGTGGTCACCGTGACCGGCGGGAGCAACAAGAGAGTGTCGCTGGCCGCGCTGATCGCGGTGAAGGCAGGGCAGCGGCCCAGGCTGGTCTGCCGGGTGCGCTCCGGCCGCCGCCGGGACGGGGACAAGCGCAAGGGCTTCACCGAGACGGACTACGCCCGGCTGCCGGGCGCCGCGCACCAGCAGCCCGGCGGGCCCCTCGTGGTCGTATGGGATAACCTGAACACCCACGTCAGCGGCATGATGCGGGAGCTGATCGCGGCCCGGGACTGGCTGACGGTCTTCCAGCTCCCCTCGTACGCCTCCGAGCTGAACCCGGTCGAGTCGCTCTGGGCGCTTTTGAAAAGGTCCCTGGCCAACCTGGTCAAGCGCAGCCTCGGCGAACTGACCGCACTGGTCAAGACCCGGCTGCGGCGGATGCAGTACCGCCCCGGCCTGCTCATCGCCTTCCTGGCACGGACCAGGCTCGACCTCACACCCCTCTGTAACCCCCGAAATTGAAAATCGTTAGCGCGGCGGAGGCAGGATCAGCTCCGTCGCGTCCGAGGTAGGCAGGTCCCTTGTGACAGGTCACGGGGCCGGGATGAGTGCAAGCCACGTCGGACGTGCCTCGGGCTGTTAAGAAGGGGGAAGTGTCGGTTGGACGTCTGAATGCCCCATCTGGCGAATACGTGGTCAAGTGGCCTGATCCTGGGATGACAAACAGGCTTCCTAGCAGGTCAGAGGCTATGTGGGGAGTGGTGGACGGATGGACTCATAATCTGCCGGTCGCGAGGCCGGCGGCGAGCGGCGTCGTAATCGTCGATCTGCGCGTATCTCAACCATCCGGCTGCCATCCTGGGTCAGGAGAATAATCGGCGGTATGGCGCGTGCGTCGGTGGTCGCAGGTTCTATGCATTGCTTACGGACTGGGGTAGCTCACCTGCGGTAGGCGGCGTACGTTGCGGGCACCGCTCATCGCTGGGACCCGCGGCCCAGCCCTCCAGGGTCCAGCCGCCCCTGGAGGTGCCCTGATGGCCACCATGACCCCCTCGACTTCTCTCGTCCCCGTCCAGCCGGTGTTCACCGACGCCGAGCGACTCGCGCTCGCCGGCTACCTGGCTGGGTACCGCGGCCTGACCCGCGAGGCCTACACTCTCGACCTGCGTCAGTTCACCGGATGGTGCCGCACCCGGTCCCTGCCGCTGTTCTCGGTCCGCCGCGCCGACATCGAGACCTTCGTCCGCGAACTGGAAGCCAAGGGACGCGCCCGCGCCGCGGTCACCCGGCGGCTGTGCACCATCGCCGGGTTCTACAAGTACGCCGTCGAAGAGGAACTCCTCGACCACTCGCCCGCCGCGCACGTCCGCCGTCCCCGGCTGGACTACGAGTCGCACGCCACCGCCCTGGACCGCAACGAACTCGGCGCGCTCTTGGTCGCAGCCGGACTTGGCCCGGCCGCCGAGCACGCCCTCATCTCGCTGCTCGCCCTCAACGGGCTGCGGGTATCGGAGGCCACCGGCGCGGACATCGAGCATCTGGGCCTAGAGCGGGGCCACCGGACGCTGGTCATCACCCGCAAGGGCGGCAAGGTGGTGACCATCCCGCTCGCCCCGCGCACCGCCCGGGCGATCGACCTGGCGATCGGCGAGCGCACCGAGGGAGCGCTGTTCGTCACCGCAGACGGGCGGCGGCTGGACCGGCACGGTGCCGCCCGGGTCGTCCGCCGGGTCACCCGGCGCGCGAGGATCGTGAAGAAGGTCAGCCCGCATACGCTGCGGCACGCGTTCATCACCGCCGCTCTCGACGCCGGGGTGCCGCTGCGGGACGTGCAGGAGGCCGCTTCCCACGCCGACCCGCGCACCACCATGCGCTACGACCGGGCGCGGACCAGCCTGGACCGGCACGCGACTTACATCGTCGCGGCTTTCGTGGCGGGTGCCGCGAGGTAATGATGCCTAGCTGCCCTGGTCGTCGGAGGCGGGCCGGGCCAGGGCAGCCGCCGCGAACGCGGAATCTCCCTGCACTCAGGGCATCGAGCCAATATCATTACTTTCCGTGACCGATGCTATGCGGGGGCTGTACGGCTTCGAGTTGGAGCCGGAAGTCCGCGACTGGCTCGACAGCCTCAGCGACAGCGACTACAAGCGCGTCGACGAAGTTTGCGGCCTGCTCGCAGAGAAGGGCACCGAACTCGGCGGCCCGTGGTCAGACCATCTCGACGGGCCGGTATGGGAGCTGCGAGTCCGGCTTCGGGATGTCGCCGCCCGGGTAACGTACTGGTGTACCCCTGATGGGAGAATCGTGCTGCTAACCGTGTTCCGCAAGACCCGCCAGCACGAGCAACGGCAGGTCGACCGGGCCGTCCGCGCGCAGAAGACCTGCGAGCGCGACCACCACGGCCCGGCGGCGGAGACCTACGAAAGGCAGGTGTGACGATGACCGGCTACCACACCCGCTGGGCGCGCCCCGAGGAGATCCCCGATGACCCCGAGCGGATCGCCATCCGCGAGGCCCTCGCCTTCGGCAAAGCCTTGTACGACATCCGCACCGAACTCGGCCTGACCGTCGCCGAACTCGCCACACGGGCCGCGATGACCGAGGATGACGTCGAGCGCATCGAGGAAGGCGGCACTGAGCCGACCGTTCCCCTGCTCCGACGGCTGGCCGCCGCCCTCAACGCCACCGTCCACCTCACCCCGGGGCATGACCTGGGCTCGGTCTCCTTCCAAACCCTCGCCGCCTGACCACACCCGCCCAGTCGGTAAGTCACGACTCCAGACGCGCTCCGGAACCGCCGTTCGGCGCGGCCGCGGGACCCTCGGCGGCCGCTGGTTGAGCCGTGCAGAACGGGCTGATCCGGCACGCTACGTTCTCACCGGCGCGCCGTGAACAACCGCTCATGCCGGTCCAAGAACTGACCGCGTTTGTTCGTGAGTTGTCCTATGACACGCATCCCGGCCCGGCGAGGTGGCTCTGATACGGCAGCAGTAGTTCGTGCCCTTGGGGTTATTGGTGCAGGTCAGACGGGTGGTCGCGTAGGTGCGGCTGTCGCGATCATGATGGGTTTGTGAGCCACGATCGTATTCCCTACCTCGGCCTCCATCACCACGTCAATACCGTCATAGGCCATGACGTGATAATCACGGCATCGTGGATGAGCCTGTACCCGCCGCACTCTTCTGCCGCTGCGGGCGCTCGACGGGGACGCCGGGTCGCCGTGACGGTTACACACCTATTCCCCGGCGAACTCCATTCCCCAGCTGATCACCTCGGTGGGATGCAGCCGGATGATAGACCCGGCCGGCTCACCGTCCGACCCGGTCGCTTCTGCGAGAGGCTCCGCCCGGCCGCGGACCAGCACGCACCGAGGCCGCCACGGCGGTAGCACGTCATCGATCACTAGCGCGACGTTCGGGTTGTGCTGCGCGTTGTG
>Ga0157370_10007569_pt1 | contig 11798 bp, 11 predicted proteins | sample C35metaG_FD_113463 | JGI IMG/M metagenome (GOLD analysis project Ga0157370, IMG submission 113463) | Corn rhizosphere microbial communities from Kellogg Biological Station, Michigan, USA - C3-5 metaG | ecosystem: Host-associated > Plants > Roots > Rhizosphere > Soil | place: USA: Michigan... | reverse complement strand
GGAGACGCTCGGCCGCCGCGTGCATCGCGCCCTCCGAGGGCTCGCGCAGCCAATACTCCTCCCGCTGGTAGGGAAGCCCCACGATCTCGAAGATCTCCTCCGGGTAGCTCTTCGTGTTGGCGCGGCTCAGCGCATCGTCCACGCCGGTCGCGAACTTGCGCCATGCCGACTCGGTCGCCGGCCATGGGACGCCATCGCGGAGCACGAAGCCCCTCATCTCCCGCGCTTGCACGAGGCCCGCGAGGGCGCAGGCTTCCACGTCCTTGTCGAGGTTCCAGCAAAAATCGAAGCGCGTCGATTGCAGGCGGGCCAGCGTGGCGGACGAGACCGCCACGGCCTCGCAGGCGGACGGCGGAAGGAGCTCAGGATGGTGCGTGACCCAAAGCACCTTCGTCGCTGGCGACGCGGCGGCGAGGTGTCGCAGCAGCGGCGTGGTGCGAAGGACGTCGCCCGCGGCGCCCAGCTTGATGATGACTCCGCGACGCGCGACCGGCACGTACTCGTCGCACTCGCATCGCTTGCCCGAGCGCCGGTGCGGCTCGCAGGGTCGATCGCCGCGGAAATGCACGCAGTCGTGCCTCAGGGTCGCGATCAACCGGCCGGCATCCATGGATCCGTCATTCATGGGGCACGAGATCCCGGATGCCTGCAGCCGCCATGATGGTGCGCGCGTTCGTTTCCCAGCTCGCGTAGTGCCGGTATCCTTCCCAATCCGGCACCGGAGGCCGGTCCATCAGTTCGCGCAATCCGCGAACGATCGAATCGAGCGAGTCGGGCTCGACGAAGACGCCCAGGCCGAAACGCTCCACGACGGAACGCAGGGGGCCCGGCCCGGACGAGGCGATGACCTGCTTTTGCGCCCTCGCCGCAAGGTTCAGCACACCGCTCTGCGAGCGAAACGACGCCGAATATGTGACCGCGACCCAGTCTGCCTCCCCGAAATAATCCGCCACGTCCTCGTCGGCGACGAACTGCGCGATCAGTCGAAAACGCTTTCCCACTCCCAACCGCTGCGCGAGGTCCCGATAGAATACCTCGGGGCGCTGTCGTCCCGCAGCGGGCGGCCCCGCCACCACGAGGCGCAATTCCGGAAACTTCGTGAGCGCCTCGACCAGCAGGTCGATGTTCTTGTTGTCCCGGATGTGGCCGAAGGAGAGCAGCACCTTCCCGCCTTCGGAAGCATGGGCACTTCTTCGCGGCGCCGACGAGTCGTGCACATGCGTCACATCGTAAAGCCCGACGGGCGCCGCATGCACGGATACGCCGCGTGGCACCGTTCCCGGCGGAAGCGGCATCTCGTGGACGATCACGTAGTCCAGCCCGGTGAAGGCGAGGCGCACCGAAAGCTTGTGCCACCACTCGGGACCGAGCCGGAAATCGCGCACGGGATCGTGGAGGTTCGCGCCGTAGCGGATCCCGAGCCGCCGTCGCAGCGCTCGATGCGGCCAGATCCACAGCGGACTCAGGTATTCGGAGTACGAAGCAAGGAGAACGCTTTCCGGGCGATTGCGCGCGATCCACAACGCGAGCCGCCAAGGAACCGTCGCGAGCCAGGCCGCGTGGCGGATCTTGCGAAGCAAGCCGCGCTCTCCGGAAGGGGCCGGCGGAAGGACACGGTCCACCGCGTAGGAGACGTCGCGCCCCAGCAGAAAGTCCCTGGACGCGAGCACGCGAACCGGCACGCCCAGCTCGTGCAACGCCCTCGCCTGATAGTGCGCGTGCTCGGCCAACCCGCCATGCCCCAACGGGCAATAGATCGCAACGGCGGCGCGTTGGGCCGCTTCGCCTGAAGCGCTCATTGCGCAACCGCCGGCCGCAGGAGCTGGTCCACGAATCCCGCCGACGAATGGAAGCGGCGAGCGTCCGGCGCGCGCTCGCGCCCCCGCGCGGCGAATTCGTCGAACCGCTCGCTCATGCGCGCGATCGCCTCCGCCAGCGCTTCGGCCGATTCCTCCTCGATCGCGATCCCGGCGCCGAGCTTCTCGATGGTATCGGAGGTCCACGTGCGCGAGACGCAGATGCAGGGAACGCCGCTGCGTAACGCTTCTACCGCCACGCCGGAAAGCCGCGCGTGGTATTGCGCGCGGCGATAGGGCAGCAGAAGCGCGTCGCACTCGGCCAGGCGGTCGCGGTATTCGGCGCTGGACAGATCCCTCCTGACGAGCGTCACGTTCGCGTCGGATTCGAGGTCGTTGCCTGGAGCGATGCACCGGCCTTGCGGGTCGCTGCATTCGCCGCTCCACTGGATCACGAAGCGCACATTCGAGACACCGCGCTTGCGCAGGAGGCGCACCGCCTCCAGGATCAGGTCGCTTCCCTTCTCGTATCGCGGCGGGCCGAGCGCTCCGAACGTGACGACGCCCTTGCGTTCGCGGGCATCCGAGCGCGGCGCGTCCAGCACCTCGTCGACCGGGTGCGGGTACACCGAGAACGGCGCGCCGCACAGCACCTCGTACTGCGCCGCGATCTGTGCGCTGTCGGAAGCAAGCTCCACCGTGCCGCGGCGGACGAGGTTGCGGAACGAAGCGACGATGCGCTTGAGCACACGAGCGGAGGCCCGGAATCGATAGCGGCCCGTGGCGACGTCGTATTCGCCGGCGTTGTTGCGCGTGGTGAGGACGAGCCGGCCGAACCATCGGCCCTCGCCGCGCCACGCGATCCAGCGCCAGGCGAGCCAATGATGGAGCACGACGGTCGGCACCAGGATCACGTCGAAGCGGCCGTTCGCCTTCAGGTATCGGCCGATGCGCCGCGCGATCGAAACATTGTGGCGCACGATCCCGACGTAGCGTCGCCAAGCGGCGCGGTGGTTGTACACGCCATCCCAGCTCGTCACGGGGAAGAACGGCTCGGCGCGCAGCTCTTCGCGCAGCTCCGGCTGCAGGCGTGCGTGCGCGAGGATGGTGGTCTCGACACCGCGCCGCCTCGCCTCGGCCACGATCGCGCGGTTGTATTCGTACCAGTGGCCGCGCCGGTCCTTCAGCGCCTCTTCCACGATCAGCAGCCGCATCGCGACGGCTATGCGGCCGGTCGCGGCGCCGGCGCGCGCAGCTGTTCCGCGCCGACCACGCGCACGGTCGGATGGGGAACGATGAACTTCCCGCCCTTGCGGAGATAGTCGGCGTACTTCTCCACGAAGAAGTCGAGGAAGTTCCACGAGAGCACGAGATAGTAGTCGGGCTGCCGCTCCACCGACTCCTCGTACACGATGGGAATGTGGGTGCCCGGCGTGAATCGCCCGATCTTGAAGCGGTTCACCTCGGTGGCGAGCTCGACGACCTCCGGGCCGATGCCACAATAGTTGAGCAGCGTGCTGCCCTTGAGCGGCGCGCCGAGCGCGTAGATGGTCTTGCCGTGCTTGCGCAAGTCGCGCAGCAGCGCCACCAGCTGGTCGCGATTGGACTCGACCTTGCGCGCGAAGTCGTGATACGTGCGCATGTCGTGGAGCCCCGCGGCACGTTCCGCGGCGATCGCGCGCTCGATCGCGGGAGACGTGGGATGCGGCCCTTCGTCCCTTCCGACGTACAGCACGAACGAGCCGCCATGGACGTCGTAGTGCTCGACGTCGAGCATGCGAAGGCCGTGCCGCGCGAACAGCCGGCGCAGCGGTTCGATCGCGTGGATCATGGTGTGCTCGTGGTAGAAGTGGTCGAACTGCAGCTTCTCGATGACGTCCTTCAGGTACACGCACTGCGTGAGGAACACGCCATGGGGCGGCAGCAGTCTCGATATGCCGCGCACGAAGCTGTGGATGTCGGCGATGTGATAGAAGACCGCCGTCGCCGTGATGAGGTCCGGAACGAGGCCCAGCCGAGCGAAGGCATCCGCGGCGCCCTCGTCCCAGAACGCCTCGCACACGGTGATGCCGGCCGCGCGGGCGAGCTCGCCGGTGCGCTTGCCCGGATCGATCCCGATCACGCGCATGGCGGCGCCGCGGAAGCGCTCGAGCAACGTGCCGTCGTTCGCGCCGATGTCGAGCACGAGGCTGTTCGGGCGCAGCGGGTACTTGCGCAACGTATCGGCCACCATCCGGTCGAAGTGCGACAGCACCGGCATGTTCACGCCCGTGATGTACGGGTGGTTCGTGAACATGAACTCGACCGGGGGGAACTCCTCGATCTGCACCTGCCAGCAGTCGGCGCACACCGCCATGGCGAAGGGGAAGCGCGGCTCGCCCGCGAAATCGCCGGCACCCGGGAAGTGGTTCCCGTTCGGCTGTTCGCCCAGGTCGAGGAAGCGCTGGAGCTTCGCCCCGCCGCAATTCATGCACACCACGTTCTTCATTCGGGTCCGCTCCGCCCGGCGAGGGTGGGTTCGCCCGCTTTGCTTCGCGCACGCCACCAGTCGCACGTCTCGCGCAGGCCCTCGCGCAGCGTGCGGCGCGGCGACCAGCCGACCTCCTCGCGCAACCGGCGCACCGACGCGACCACGCGCGGCTGCGCGTCGGATGGACGCTGCAGCGCCCCGAACTCGATCCTGCCCGCATACGGGAGCGCCGCCGCTATCGTCTCCACCACTTCCCTCACCGACACCGCCTCCCCGGATGCGATGTTCACCGCAGCCTGCGCCTCGCTCTCGTACAGCGCCGCGAAGGCGTCGGCCGCATCCTCGACGCGGAGGAAATCGCGTACCAGTCCGCCGTCGTCGAACGGCAGTGTACGTCCTTCCTCCAGCGCGCGGATCACGCGGGGCACGAGACGCTCGGGTTTTTCGAACGAGCCGTATATGTTGAAGATGCGGCCCCACGCCCACGACATGCCGGCGATCGGAGCCCACGCGTCGAGCACCTCGCGCAACGCGTTCTTGCATCGCCCGTAGAGGCCGATCGGCCGGATCGGCGAGCGCTCCTCCTCGAGGGGGGAGGCCGCGCTCCAGTCGTACTCCGCGCTGCTTCCGGCCAGCACGGCTCGCCGCCCGCCGCGATCGCGGAAGTCGCGCACGAGCCGCAGGCTCGCCGCGGTCCAGTCGAGGTTGGAGGGGCTCGACCAGTAGTCGCCGTGCGCGGTTTCCCACGCAAGATGGATGAGGCCCTCGGCGCGCACCGCGTCGACCGCGGCGCCGGTTGCGGCGGGATCGAGCAGGTCCACCCGATGACCGCGCACCCGGGCCCGATCGAACGGCACGACATCGCGTCCGAACGCATGGACCTCGTGGCCGCGCGCGGCGAGCCGCTCGACCACGTGGCGGCCGAGAAATCCGCTCGCGCCGGTCACGATGACGACGCTCATGGCAGGTAGTCCGGCGCCGCTCGATCGCGCTCGGAGAGGATCGGCTCGGCGATGGGCCAATCGATGCCGATCGCCGGGTCGTTCCAGCGCACGACGGCGGCCGCGTCAGGCACATACGCGCCTTCGATGAGGTAGGTCACCGTGGAATCGTCCGCGAGCGTGAGATAGCCGTGGGCGCACCCCCGCGGCACGAACAACGCGCGGCTCGCCGACTCGTCGAGGGTGACCGCCTCCCACTGAAGGTACGTCGGCGAGTCGCGCCGGAGGTCGACGAGCACATCGTGCACCGTCCCCGTCACGCACGAAACCAGCTTCGCCTGGCCGCTCGGCTCGCGCTGGTAATGCAGGCCGCGCAGCGTTCCCGCGCGATCGGTGCGCGCATGATGCCCGCTGTGCGGTGAAAAACGGATACCTTCGCCATAGGCCTGCGCCGATTCCCAGAACGTGGCGAAGCTGCCGCGCGCGTCGTCGGCGCGATCGCCTTCGATCACCCATGCACCGCGAATCCGCAGGGGGAGCGCCCTCATCGAGCGGCCGCGCGGTCCGGACCGGCTTGCGGCCGGTAGAGCGCGTGATAGTAGTCGCCCTCGGGTCCCCGCACGGAATCGATGCGCTGCTCCTCGTAGCCAAGGCGCTCGAGGTGCTCGCGGAAGTCCCGGGCCGAGGAACCGAAATCGGGCAGCGCGAACTCGTGCACCTCGACGAGCAGCATCGGGCGCCGTTCGCGCAGCATCCTCTCCGCACCACGAATCACGGCATGCTCGGCACCCTCGACGTCGATCTTGACCAGGCGCAGCGGCGCATCGATCGAGGCGAGGCATTCGTCGAGGGTGGTCGTTTCCACGACGATGGCGGACCCGCAGCCTTCGTGTCTTGCGATGCTCGCCGCGACCGAGACCCCTTCCTGCACGCCGTGGAGCGCGACCCGTTGCCCGGCCGCATCGCTGGCGGCCATAGCCACGATGCGCACGCATCGGTCGAAGCCGTTCAGCGCGACGTTGCGTCGAAGCAGCGCGCAGTTCGCCGGAACCGGTTCGATCGCGACGACCATCCCCGAATCGCCGACGCACGACGCGCCGACGAGAGTATGGAAGCCGAAGTTCGCGCCGACGTCGATGAACGCGTCGCCGGGTCGCAGGATGCTCGCGATGGATCGAAGCACCGCCTCCTCGCTGCCCGCGCTCCAGCGCCGCAGCGATTCGTCGAGGCGAAAGGTGCGCCCGAGCAGGTCGACGGGTGCGCCGCGGAATCCGTAGCGCAGGCGGAAGGCGAAATCCCGGAGCCCGGCGGTTCGGCTCACCACGGTCTTGCCAGGCCCGGCTCGAAGTGGATTCCCGCTTCGCGGATCAAGCGCAGGTCCGCGGGCTGGATACGGCGGGGCCGGAAGGGCGGGGTCCAGTTGGTGCCGGTGAGCCGCGTGCGTATCGGCCCGGCGACGCGCAACCATGCCGAAAAGAGGGCGAACAGCCAGTGCGGATATCGCCGCGCCACCCTTTCGAGCCTCTCCTTCGCCTCGCTCGAAACGGCATTCCCGCCGCGGATCTCCCGGCAGATGCGCCACACGAAGTGCGACAACCGGAACCGGGTCGTGCCGGCGAGCGTCCTCTCGCTGTGGTCGAGGTTGCGAAGCATGTAGTCGAGTGCCTGCGCCCAGTTCACCATCTTCTGCGCGTGACTCGTGCCGCCCTCCGTCAGCTTGTGGCGGCCATGATGGCGGTAGAACACGAGGCACTCGCGGGTGTAAGCCGCCTTGGGACCGGCGAGGAAGATCCGGTTCAGGAATTCCGTATCCTCGGTCATGATGAGATCCTCCCGCAGCGCTCCCGCGCGCGCGAGGAATGCCCGCGTGAACAGGCAGCTTTGCAGGATCAATGCCCATCCGCGCAGGTGCCATTCGTACAGGGGCAACCGGTGCGGCACGGCGCCGCCCTGCAACACGTGTCCGTACTGCGTCACGGTGTCGCCTTCCATCTCGAGCGGGACCCAAGGGCCGTACGCCATGTCCGCGCCAGTTTGCTCGATCGCCTCGGCCTGCACCTGCAGCTTGTTGAGACTCACGAGATCGTCGTCGTCCATGAACTGGATGAAGCGACCCGTCGCCATGGCGAGGCCCGCATTGCGCGCGGCGGCCGGGCCGCGGTTGGGCTGGCGAATGAAGCGAACCGGGTCACCATAGCCCGAAAGCACCTCGGCCGTGTCGTCCGTGGAGCCGTCGTCGACCACGATGATCTCCCTCGGCCGCAGCGTCTGCGCGAGCATGTTCTCGATGGTGCGCCCGACGAGCGGCGCGCGGTTGTACGTGGCGATGATCACGCTTACCGAGGGCGCATCCGGTTCCTTCACGACCATCGCCGAAACGGCTCCATCGCGCTGCCGCCCTCCCCTTGCCGGAGCGGCCTCGAGCCGCCCTCGATGCGGAATTCTAACCTCGGGGGGGGACAAGTTGCCGCTTATTCCCACTCGCGCGTGTAGGTTGCCCCGCCTGACATGGCCGTGACGGTCGCCTATACTGCCCCCTCGCGTCTCCAACGAGGGAGAGATGGCCGCAGAAGCCACAACGACGCTCGCATTCGCTGCCATGGCGGTCGCGTTGTCCGCCGCGGCGGTCATGCTTTTGTCGCGTGTCGCGCCGAGGCTCGGGCTGGTCGACGTGCCGGGCGGGCGCAAGGCCCACCCACGCGCGATTCCACTCGTGGGCGGCATCGCCATCTTCATCGCATTCCTCGCCGCGGCATGGTTCGCGAGCATCGCGCACCACGTCTCCTGGTTCCTCCTCGCGCTCTCGGTCGTGATCGCGGTCGGCTTCTGGGACGACGTCACCGAGATCCGCCCGCGCGCGAAGTTCGCAATCGAGGTGATCGCCTCGGGAATGATGATCTGGGGTGCCGGAATCGAGTTGCATTCGGTGGGCGATCTCCTCGGCTGGCGGCCCATCGGGCTCTGGATGTTCGGCGTGCCGCTCACCGTGTTCGCCATCGTCGGCGTGGTGAACGCGGTCAACATGATGGACGGCATGGACGGACTCGGCGGATCGATCGCATTCGTGGCCTTCGCGTGGTACGCCGCGATCGCCTGGTACTCCGGGCTCGACGTGCAGTTCGCCACCGCGCTCATCCTCTGCGGCGCCATTGGCGGGTTCCTTCTCTTCAACATGCGGTTGCCGTGGCAGTCGCACGCGCGCGTCTTCCTCGGCGACGCGGGCAGCCTCATGATCGGTTTCGCCCTCGGCTGGTTCGCGATCGACCTCACGCAGGGATTCGGACGTACCCTTCCGCCGATCGCGGCGCTGTGGGTGCTGCTGCTGCCCCTCGCCGATTGCGTTTCGCTGATGGCGCGGCGGATTCGCGCGGGCAAGAGCCCGTTCGAAGCCGACCGCCACCATATCCACCACTATCTGCTCGCGCGCGGCTTCACGCACAACCAGACGCTCGCGATCCTGGTCGCGCTCTCCATGCTGTTCGGCGCCGTGGGCTTCGCGGGCTGGCGGCTCGAGGTGCCGGAGGCCGCGCTCTTCTGGCCGTTCTTCTTCGGCTACTTCGCGTACCATGCATGGATCCAACGCGCCTGGCGCACGCTCGAGTCCGGCAAGGCGGCCGCCGGCGCGCCGCTCGCTCTGGACGAGGACGAGGCGCAGGCGCTCGGATGATGGATTCCCGCCTGCGCGGGAATGACGCGAAGCGGCGGAAATGACGCAAATCGATGGCCCACGCAGTCCTGTTCGTCTGTACCGCCAACATCTGCAGATCTCCCACCGCCGCCGCGGTGCTGCGGCGCTACCTGAAACGCAGGGGAGTCGAGGATCGTTTCGAGATCGCCTCGGCGGGAACGCACGACTACCACGCGGGCAAGGCGCCCTTTCCCACCGCCGTCGAGGTGGCGAGGGCGCGCGGCATCGATATCGGCGATCACGTGGCGCGACGCATCTCGCCCGGCGATTTCGACCGCTATGATTTCATCCTCGCGATGGATCGCATGAACCTCGCGTCGCTGCGGTCGATCGCGCCGACACGAAGCAAGCAGAAGATCGAGCTCCTGCTCGAGTACGGCGACAAGTACCACGGCCTCGAGGTGCCCGATCCCTACGGCGGCGAGGTGAAGGACTTCGAGCTCGCGCTCGACATGATCAAGGACGGTTGCCGCGGATTGGTGAAGCTGCTGGTGAGGTAAGCTCGGGGAAATGTCCCGGGTTCTCCTCACCGGGGGTGCCGGCTACATCGGCACCCACGTCGCTTGCGTCCTTGCCGCCGCCGGCCGCCGTTGCGCCTCGCTCGACAACTACTGCAACAGCTCGCCGAAGTCGCTGGCGCGCGTAGAGCGACTCGCGGCCGGCATGGTGGAGGCGTTCGAGGCGGACATCCGCGACCGCAAGCGCCTGCGCGAGATCCTGCGCAACGGTGACTTCGACAGCGTCATCCACTTCGCGGGCCTCAAGGCGGTCGGCGAGTCGGTCGCGGATCCGGGGCGCTACCATGAGAACAACGTGCGCGGGACCGCGACACTGCTCGAGGCGCTTGCGCAATCGAAGGTTCGCAAATTCGTCTTCAGCTCCTCGGCGACCGTTTACGGCGCGCCGGAGACGCTGCCCGTCGACGAATCCGCACCGATGGCCCCCTCGAGTCCCTACGCGGAGAACAAGCTGGAGATCGAACGAATGCTCTCCGTGCTCGCCACCCGCGATCCGTCGTGGCGCGTCGCGATCCTGCGCTACTTCAACCCGGTCGGCGCGCACGAGAGCGGCCTCATCGGCGAAGACCCGCGCGGCACTCCCAACAACCTGATGCCCTACGTCTGCCAGGCGGCGGTCGGGAAGCTTTCCGAGCTGCGCATCTTCGGCGACGACTACCCGACGAAGGACGGCACCGGCGTCCGCGATTACATCCACGTGATGGACCTCGCGGAAGGGCATGTCGCGGCGCTCGAAGCCCTCGACCATGCGGCTCCCGGGTCGGTCCTCACGCTGAACCTCGGCACGGGCAGGGGTTACAGCGTGCTCGAGGTGGTCGAAACCTTCGAGCGCGTGAACGGCGTGAAGGTGCCGCGGCGAGTCGTGGCGCGGCGCCCGGGCGACGTCGCGATCTACTACGCCGATCCGTCCCGTGCGAGGAAGATCCTCGGCTGGCAGGCCAGGCGCGGCCTCGACGAGATGTGCCGCGACGCCTGGCGCTGGCAATCGATGAACCCCGATGGTTACGGGTGAAATCCCAAGGTTACTTGCGTAACCGAAAACCCCTTCCCCTCGCGCGCGCGTGAGTCGTAGCCTTCTGTCGCATAGAGCCGCAGCGAGTTCGACACCGCCAGCGCGAGCTGGACTAAGGCCGGAGGGAATCCCGGGTAGGCGCGATCGCATCAGCGGCCGGAGGAGGCGCACATGGGACTCCACCCGGCATCCGCGGGCCCGTTGTGGTTCGCGCCGTTGGCGCTCGCGTTTCTCACGGCATCCGCAGCCACGCTCGTCCTCGCCGCCGCATCGGGCGGCGGCTTCCGCTTCCTGGGCGACGGGCGCACCGATCCGGGCCCGCGCATTCCGGCTCTGCTCGGCGGGCTCGCGATCGTCATCGCCTTCGCGCTGTCCACCACGAGCATCGGACTCTTCGGCGACGCGCGCTACCTCCTCGCGATCATGGCGCTCATGTTCGGGCTGGGCCTGTGGACGACGCTCGGCCATTCGAGCGAGTGGATCGAGCTCTCGGTGCAGGTCGTCGTCGCGGCGCTTCTCGCGCGGCTGGCGGGCGTGGAGTTGCGCGACGCGGGCGACCTCATCGGCATCGGCCCCATCCGTCTCGGCATCCTCGCGCTACCCGTCACCGTGATCGCGATGGTTGCCGTGGCGCAATCGCTCGTCCTGATGGACGACCTCGAGGGATTCCGCGCCGCGTTCGCCTTCACCGCGCTCGCGTGGCTCTCCGCGGCGGGCGCGGCCTCCGGGCTCGATCATCCGTCGCGCATCGCGATGCTGCTGGAGGCGGCACTCGCGGGCTATCTCCTCACCACCGTGATGCTGCGCGCGTGGGCGAGGCCGCGCGTCTTCCTCGGCAACGCGGGCAGCCTCATGATCGGCTTCGCGCTCGGCTGGCTCACCATCGACCTCACGCAGGGACCGGGGAGGACGGTGCCGCCCGTCGCCGCGATCTTCTTCGTGCTGCTGCCGCTCTTCGACGCGGGCTCGGTGATGCTGCGGCAGTTCGAGCGCCGCGAGAGCCCGCTGGCGCGCAGCGAAAGCGGCTTGCACCATTACCTTTTCGCACGCGGCTTCAGCTCCGCGCAGACGCTCGTCATGCTGGTGGCGGCGTCGGCGCTGGTCGGCGCGGTGGGATTCTTCGGCTGGCGGCTCGGCGTGCCGGAGCCCGCGCTCTTCTGGATCGCCTTCTTCGGCTTCCTGCTCTACCACGCGTGGATCAAGGAGGCGTGGCGGAAGCTGCGCGGGGTCTATTTCGTGATCTGAGAGAAAGCGTCGCGGGCCCTCTTTCCGCGAAGAGGGAGGGCTCAGCCGCGCAGCGCCCGGTCGCGGAAATACGCGATCGTCTTCCTGAGCCCCATCTCGAGCGGCGTGAGCGGCTCCCAGCCGCCGAG
>Ga0157370_10007567_pt1 | contig 11799 bp, 6 predicted proteins | sample C35metaG_FD_113463 | JGI IMG/M metagenome (GOLD analysis project Ga0157370, IMG submission 113463) | Corn rhizosphere microbial communities from Kellogg Biological Station, Michigan, USA - C3-5 metaG | ecosystem: Host-associated > Plants > Roots > Rhizosphere > Soil | place: USA: Michigan... | reverse complement strand
TCGCTGTTTTTGATCTCGCGGCCGATGGAGTTACGAGCAAGCAAAGGCAAGCGCGAGCCGCTGGCTCCGTTGATGGAGCCGGTGCCGGGGAGAAATGTATCAGCGGGTACGCCTGAGCCGAAGGTGTAGATGGGAGCGACGGAAATGCGCCAGGGAAGCTGTGCCTCGCCGTAGAAGGTGAGGCGGCTGCGCTCGTCGGTGACGGCGTATCCCTTCTCCAGTTGAGGCTGGTTGGCTCCTTCGACCAGGTTGACCTGCTCATTGGCGTTGCCGTTGGTGAGTTGGTCGTCATTGGAGTAGTCGAGCGTCTTCGAGAGGGTGTAACTAACGTTGTACTGATAGCCGATGGGGCCGAGCTTCGCGCTTCGATGTTGCAGGCTGACGATGAGGCCGTCGTACCAGGACTTGGCCTTCGATTCGAGAATCGTGATGCTGTCGGAGATGCCGCTGACGGGATCGGTGATCAGGCAGGGAGCGTTGTCGCCAGAGCAGGCAACATAAGGCGAGGTTGAATTGGTGGAACGAAGGAAATGGCCGTTCAACTGGCGCCGCGCGAAGACATGCAGGCCGTCGGCGGAGAGGACCCAGGTGTTGCCGAACTGCTGTTGTAGCCCGACCGAGAACTGCTGGAAGATGGGATGGTGGGTGTCAGGTCCGGTGGCGATCAGACCGACGCCGCCGGTCTGCCGCGGCCCGCTGAAGGGAGCGGTGAGGCTGGGAGAATCGGGAGCGAAGCTGGAGAGCGGAGCGAAACAGGCGCCGAGGCTGGGTGGCCCAGGAACATAGGGTGAGACGCAGGAGGAGCCTGCGTACTGGGTCACGGTGAGTGCCCGATTGTTCTGCACCAACTCCTTGGAGGCAGCTTCGAGAATGATGCGGTCGTAGTAGATGCCGTATCCGCCGCGGAAGACGGTCTTGCCGCTGCCGAATGGATCGAAGGCAAAGCCGAGACGCGGACTGAAGTCTTTGGCATCGGGAGATTTTTTGAGGTCGAGGATGTTCGCCATCCAGGTGCAGGGAGTAGAGGGAACCGAGGTGAGATTGGGACACGGGCCGTGATCGCTGGATGTTCCGGTAATGTTGGTGTCGTACTCCCAACGCAGGCCGAGGTTGAGGGTGAGACGGGGATTGACGCGCCAGTCGTCCTGCGCGTAGCCCGCGATGTAGCTGTTGAAGACGCGGGGAATGGGCACTGGGGTGACGGGGGCGCTGCTCTTGAGCGCGACGGCGATGGGGATATCGAGATCGTTGACCTCGCCGTCGCCGTTGAGGTCGGCGAAGGCGAAGTCCGTGGGAAGGATGACGGTGCCGCTGCCGAAAACGTTGATCTCGCCGGAGGCGGCGTAGTGCTGGAACTCTGCGCCGAGGCGCAGAGAGTGCTTGCCGAGCGCCCATGCGTAAGCCTCGCGGAACTGGACGCGGTTCAGGTTTGTGGCCTGCGGAAGATTGAAGTTTGCTCCATCCGCGAGGCTGGGGAAGATGAGTTCATTGGTGAGGTTGAGCTGCGGATTGGTGGTAGGAGCGCTTTGCGGGAAGGGAGGAATTTCGTTGGAGAAGTTGTCGTAATGCAAGGAGAAGTTATTGACACGGGTGGGCGCGAGGACAGTGGTGAGAGTGGTTTCGATAGAGTTGAAGCGGTTACGCGAGTTCTGCCGTTCGGCGGCGCTGAAGGAGGGTGTCGCCTGCGATGGAGTGGCCTCGCCCGTATCGGTGGAGCGATTGAAAGAGTAGCGCACCATGAGGCTGTTGCTCGCGCCTAACTTCTGATCGTAACGGGACGACCAGAGGGCATCGCGCAGCGGAGCGGGGGCTGAGGTGTGCTGAATCTGCGAGGTAGCGAAGTTGCGGGTTCCGGTCTGAAGGGCGGCGTTCTGATTGCGGTATTCGAAAGAGGTAAAGATCCAGGCGTTGTCTTTGCGCAGTGGCCCTCCGATCGACGCGCCGTACTGTTCGCGGTCGAAGGGAGGTGTGGGAAGCGTGCGGTCGAAGGTTGCGGGAAGCGCCTGCAGGTTGCGGTTGCGCTCGAAGAAGAAGAGCGAGCCGTGAAAGTCGTTGGTGCCGGACTTGGTGACGATGTTGATGATGCTGTTGCCGGAGCGCCCGACCTCGGCGGTGAAGCGTGCGGTGGCGATTTGAAACTCCTGCACCGAATCGGCGGGAAAGTTCGCGAGGGTTCCGCCGACGATCTCGTCGTTGTTGTCTCCTCCGTCCACCGTAATGTTGCCGCCCCGGCCAAAGCTGCCGGCGGAGCTGACCTCGAGTGTGTTGGTCTTGGTGGGGTCGAAGGTGGGTGCGGGGCGATTGCCCGGAACGAGGTAGGCCAGCTCAAGAAAGTTTCTGCCGTTGAGCGGGATGTTCTCGATGGTCTTCGAAGTAATCTGGCCCTGAATCATGGATTGCGTGAGATCTACGCCCTCGTTATCGGCGGTTACGTTCACGACTGCATGGGAGGCCGCGGGAGTGAGTTCGATATCGACGGTTCGCGCCTTGCCGGCTTCAAGCAGAAGGCCGTGAGTCTCGGTGATCGAGAACGTGGGGCTTTCGACACGTAGATCGTAGGTGCCCGCGTTGAGCGATGAGAAGACGTACATTCCTTCCGCATTTGTCAGCGCCTGCCGCGAAGTGCCCTGGGCTGTATTGGTGACGCTTACCTGGGCGCCAGCGATACTGGCTCCCTGCAGGTCCGCGACTCGTCCATTGATGGTGCCGCTGGGAAGTTGTCCAAAGGCGACCGTACTCACTGCCAGCCAGAGAAATGTTGCAAGGGTTTTACGCATGCGGCTACTCCATTTTCGTGTTTTTGGCTGCTATCGGTGCACAGAGATGCGGCACTTCGGGGCCGTGGGCTGATCAGAGATTCATGATGAGCTTTATGTTTGCCAACACTACAGCGGGCAATCGGTGTTGTCGTGGCCCTGTGGATTGAATTGCGTTTCCACCCTTTGATGGAGCGGAAGGCCGCGCAGATTCCGCATCGTCGCGGGCTCAACCTTTTGGTGGATGCCGATTCAAGCAGAGACACGTAGGATGATGCCTCAATGGAACAGCGTAGGCAGATGGGTTTGGCAGGCACGATCGCCGTCGTCATGGGCGAGTCGATCGCGCTGGGCATCTTTCTGACGCCTGCCGCCATGGCGAAGTCACTGGGGTCGCCGATACTGCTGGCCGCGGTGTGGTGTGGTATGGGGCTGGTGGCGCTGTGCGGCGCACTCTGCTACTCCGAACTGGCAGTGCGTTTTCCCCATGCGGGCGGCGAATATGTTTACCTGCGCGAAGGATACGGAGGCCGCGTAGCGTTCCTGTACGGCTGGATGTCTGCCGCCGTGATGGACCCAGGGCTGGCCGCAGCACTGGCGATGGGCACCGCTCCGTATATCTTTTCGATGCTGGGAATATCGCAACAAGTGCGGCTATGGGTTCCAGCACTGATCCTGCTTGGACTGGCAGCGATCAACTATGTAGGGACGAGGCTGAGCCGTCGCGCCATGGCGACGGCGAACCTGCTGAAGATTGGCGTGTTGCTCTGCCTGGTAGCCTGGGCGTGGCTCTCCGGCCACTCCACTATCGACAATGTGCTGCCGCTGGTGCAGCGGCGCGCGGGCTCCGAGCCGATCTTCGCCGCTGTTGCAGGCGCGACGGTCGCTGCTTTCTTCAGCTTCGGCGGATGGTGGGAGGCGGGCAAGATCGCCGGCGAGGTCCGCAACCCGCGGCGGAACCTCCCGTTGGCGTTTACCTGCGGCGTACTCCTGGTGACGGTGGTCTACCTCTTGGTGAGCTTCGCGTTTCTCTCTGTGGTGCCGCTGGACCGTATCGTCTCCAACACAGCGTTTGTGGCTCAGTTCGGTGAGGCGTTGTTTGGAAGTCTGGGCGGGCGGGTGCTCTGCGGCTGCGTGCTGCTCTCAGTGCTGGGCGGAATGATGGCGATGACGATGGCCGCTCCTCGCGTCTACTACGCGATGGCACGGGATGGCGCGTTCTTCTCTGTCTTTGGTCGACTGCATTCGCGCTTCGGCACGCCGGCGAATGCGGTTCTGCTACAGACCGGATTGGCGCTGCTGGTTCTGTGCTTCGGGGCGTTCGACCGGATACTGTCCTTTATCATTTTTTCGGCGATCTGCTTTCTCGCGCTCTCAGCCGCCTCTCTCTTCCGATTGAAGGAGCCGGTACGGCGATGGTGGTACCCGGCAGCTCCGATATTCTTCCTCCTCGGCTGTGGAGTGATCGACCTGCTCATTCTTATGCATGATCCGCTTCCAGCATTGTTGGGATTGGGCGCGGTCTTGTGCGGCGATCCTATCCGGCGCCTCTTTTTCTCAACTCCGCGGGCTGCTGCCACATCCATCCCGGAACAGACTCTTCCCTGAAAGGACATAATCGTCTATGGCACATATTCAATTACCCGAAGATCTTCCCGGCATCCGGGGCGCGATGGCTTTCCGCCCCGAGACCGCCAAGCCGCTTAACGAACTGGTAGAAATACTGCTGCGCGGTCCGAACTCCCTGACGCGCGGCGAGCGCGAGTTGATCGCGACGTATGTATCAACAGAGAACGATTGCTACTACTGCCAGACGATTCACGGAGCCATTGCCGCCGCGAGCCTCGGCGATGACGAGGCGCTGGTGAAGAAGGTGAAGTGCGACTTTCAGAACGCAGCCATCTCAGACAAACTGAAGATGCTGCTGGTGATTGCCGGGCAGGTGCAGCAGGGCGGCAAGCGGGTGACCTCGGCCGCTGTGGCGGAGGCGCGGGCTGCAGGCGCGACGGATATGGAGATTCACGATACCGTGCTGATTGCGGCGGCTTTCTGCATGTATAACCGCTACGTCGACGGTCTGGGCACGGAGCAACCGCGGGATGAGGCGATGTACAGAGAGCGTGGCAAGCGGGTAGCCCGCGAGGGATACGTCACTGTAAGCAAGGAGTATCTGCCTGCCGTCGAAGCACGCTAGAGAATAATTTGCTCTGAGAGGACCAGACTGACATGCCGCACATATCTTTGCCCGAAGGAATTCCCGGAATCAGCAGCGGCTTCGCCGTTCGTCCGGAGACAGCCAGGCCCATGCGAGAACTGGCCCATGTGCTGCTCCATGAACCAAGCACGTTGAGCCCGGCAGAACGCGAGCTTATCGCTACCTACGTCTCCAGCCAGAACGATTGCTTCTTCTGCCAGACCAGTCACGGAGCGGCGGCGGCAGCGCATCTTGGCGAGAAGGCAGGCACGGTCGAAGAGGTGAAGCATGACTTTATGCAGGCCGGTATCTCGGATAAGCTCAAGGCTCTCCTTGTCATCGCGGGACAGGTGCAGCAGGGCGGCAAGCATGTCTCGTCGGAGAGCGTGCAGAAGGCGCGGGAACTCGGCGCGACCGATCTTGAGATCCACGATGCCGTGCTGATTGCAGCCGCCTTCTGCATGTACAACCGCTACGTGGACGGGCTGGCGACATGGCAGCCGCGCGATCCGGCGATGTATGCCGCCATGGGCGAACACCTGGCGGCGCACGGCTATGTCACGCCGCCGATTAAGTCGCAGGAGAGCAGCAAATAATTTATCGCACCATCAGCTTCGGCGCGATCGATTTTGTCAGGGAAGGGCATGATCGGATAAATGACGACGGAGTTATATCCAGACCCGTGCTATATGCTACAAAACGTATGAGCATCCTTCGCACGCATGACCGCCGTTGCTATTGTTGTTGACCTCTTCAGGTCCGACATTCCGGGGTCACGCCTGACTGCGATTTTCCTGCTTCATTGAAGCTAGTAACTCGGATTCCAATCTGAGTGGATTGCGTCTGCGCGTGCATCTCCTTTCTTCCATCTTTAACGCAGAGATATCTCTGCAGGTTCACGATGCAAGTCGTGAAGAAAGGCGCCATGTCGCTTTATCAATGTCTCGCGCAGAGTTCCGGAACCGGCAGGCTCAACGGCACCATCACCGATGCTTCGGGCGCCGTCATTCCTGCCGTGCAGGTCACTGCTCGTCAGCTTTCCACCGGCTTGACTCGCACCACGGCTACAAACTCCAGCGGCTTCTACTCGCTTCCTGCGCTGCGTGCGGGTGAGTACCAGATTGAGGCAACAGCCGCCGGTTTCCAACGCACACTACAGAACGGAGTTGTTCTGCAGTCCAACACCACGCGCGCCATCAATATGCAACTCGCCATCGGTCAGGTCACTGACAGCGCGACCATCAGCGCGGCACCGTCGGCCATCGAGATCTCAGAGGGCTCGCTGAGCACGATCGTTACCGGCACTCAGCTCAACGACCTTGCGCTCAACGGTCAAGCTATGGCATCTTCTATCACTGGGATAAAGAATTCACCATCTTCGTTTCGTTTGTCTTATGCTCACGAGAATGTGGCAATGAATCCAAGCATAAGGCTATAACGCCTGTTGGTAGCGAAGACGTCAATAGTTGAAGGACTATCTTGCCAGAAGTAGCGATCCTATCCAGAAGGTCGCTCGCTGTCCAGCCGGATCGAGAACACTCACCTCGTACTCGTACCTGCCGGGAGGCAGCGTTCCGAGAGAAACCCTGAATCGAAGTGGAACGATACCCAGCCGCGTCCCAGGCACCGGGGTTTCAACCACTGCCGGCGCCTGCATGACCTTCCTGCGGTCCTGATAAAAACTGACGGTCGCCACCAGCGACCGGCTGACGGCGTTGCCGGGGCTTGCTGCAGGAGAAGGGGTTGAGGATGTTTCATTCCCGAGATAGGCCTGCAGGTACACATAAAGTTCTCGATCGACCGAGAATACCCGCGTGACACTCGGGATGAGCTTCATGCCATCCTGCACCAGCGGATTGGCAGCGTCGTTCTTCGCTGCATCCTTGCCCTTGGTCGCGTTATAAATTGCATCCTTGACGTTGACCTGCTGTGCAGTCAGCACAACGGAGCTTGTGGGAATGCGCTTGATGACCTTATTCAGGTTGGGGATCAAAAACTGCGTCTGGTAGGTTCCGATGCGTCCCGTCTCGGCATCGCGCGCGAGAAATTTGATCGAGTACCGGCCCGGCGTCAGGGTGAAACCTGCGTCATACTCGATCGGCCGCCGTGAGAGTTCAGCCGCGGTAGCGTCGCTCAGCTTCAGATCGACGCTGTCTCTCACATTGGTAATGGTTCCTCCCGTGACGTCGTCTTTTACTTCGCCGACGAAGTCGATGAGCGTGTGCTCTGCGCCGAATTTCTTCGCCAACGCAAGCTCTCGCCCTGGAATCTTCACCGTCATTGGCACAAAATATTCCGCTCGATTCAGTTGGAAGTAATTCAGCTCCATGGAGATCGTAAGATCCGTCACCGGATCGCCCAGCATCAGCGCATCTTCGAGCTGCCGCTCCTTTTCGGCTGTCGAGAACTTTCCGAAGGTCTTGCCGGCGTAGTAACCCTCACGATATTCGAGCTTCGCTGCCTCTGGCCGATCTACAACAATCTTGACCTTGCGAAAGTGACCATTCATCACCGTGTTCGTTGTGTAGTAGCCGACGATGTAATAGTCCGAGATCGATTGCTGCGCCTGCACGATGCCGCGAGTCAGATCGTTATTATCGAAAAACGCTTTGCCGCCGGTATCGGCTGCCAGCGAGAACATGGTGTCCTGCGAGCGCTGGAACCTGTCGGTGACTGCCTGCGCCGCGGTGCCGGAGTACATGGCCGCGTTGCCGGACGCCGCCTGGGTTGCGTCGCCGAGCGGCGCCATGGCCACCAGGCCTCGCGCATCCACCGGCCAGAAGGACACGCCTGCGCGCACCGCGGCGTCGACAGTTGCGCGCAACTGCGCCTGGTTATCGATTCCGTTCAGCCGCATTCCACTGGCAAAGTACAGCAGCGCTTTCTTCTCGCTCATTGCAGCGAGCATCTTCGCCGCGGTCTGAAGCGCCGAGAGCTGCCGGTCCGTGTTGAAGATGTTGAACTCGCTGCTGTCCTGGCCAAAGGCCGCGCCCGTATCGGCGCTGCTCGCATCGTCGATGTCCACCGCCGATCCCTGGCCCTCTCCAACGACAAGAGTCTGCAGCACGCTGAGCAGCTTGTTCCGGTCCGAGGAAAAATCCTGCAGGACATCGACCGAGCCGCCCGCGTAGCGCATGAGCGAAACCATGTCTGCAGCGGTCATCTGCTCCCTGATGAACTTCTCTGCCGCATACAAGGCGCGCATCTGATCCGGCGGGGGCATGGCGGTCATGTCGAAGTACATGACGATCAGACGGCGGTCCTTGTATCGCGGATGGTTCGCGTCTTCGGACTTGATCTGGGTCTTTGCCAGCTTTCGGTAGATCACGATGTTCTCTTCGTCTGCCGGCGTTGGTGGCAGCGGTTCTGCATTTGCGGGCAGCTTCTCGTGCTCGAAGAAACGGATGGTCTGCGGCACGCCGTCTTCACTTACGGCAAAGTCCTTTGCCGTAAGGCCGCCGATGAACTTGCCTTGCTTATCCTTCACCATGACCGTCTCGACGACCAGTTGCGACTTGACCGATAGCGTGTAGGTATCGGCCTGTCCCTCCACCTTGTTGGTCCCAACCTGCTGCGCAGAAGCATGAAAACACGCCAGCACGGGCGTCAACAGCAGGATCAGGGTCGCGTTTGGCGTGGCCATCCTCACGATCAAAACCTCAGCCTTCCTGTGATCTGTATGCTCCTCATTTGATCGGCCGACGCCGGCAATCCAAAGGTCGCGCTATTTACCGTGGTGTTCCATCCGGAATAGGTCACGGGTTTAATAAGTTGGTTGCGTCCAGCTTGATATCCAGATAGAAGGGCATCTTCAGCGGGAAGGTCCGCGATAGGGAAGAGTCGAAAGTGAAGATCCCTGGCCCGGTAATCGAGTTGCGCCGCGCCGTTCCCCATTGCGCCGGAGCGGGAGCGGCATAGGCCGCGGAGTTTAAAAAATAACCGGCGGAAGCCTGATAAATGGGAGCCCCTGTAACGTCGGGCCGGATGGTTCCGGTAAACCCTGTCCCCGGCACTGTGGCGAAGTAGACGGGCGTCTCGGGAAGACCGGTCCCTGCCGTGAAGATGCTGCTCAGAGTCCATTGTTTAAAAAATGTTCCGCGCCATCCCTCCAGCAGCGTCCCGCCATGAACTCCCATCCCTGTGGTGTACTGTGCGGTCACCTTGAGCAGATGCCGTTGATCGAAGGTGGAAAGCCCGCGCTCTGCCCGCAGGTCGAGCCAGTTCTGTGCGATCGTCGGCGACGGTGAGGGTTTTGTCGCGGCTTGTGTCGGACTCGCGACCGAATTCACCGCCACATGTCCCTGTCCTCCTAACTGGGCGTCGTTATCGAGAGACTTCGAATAGAGGTAGTCCACCGAGGCCGTGAGACCGCTCCGCAGTCGACGCCTTAGCTGCATCTGCACCGACTGGCGCGTCGAGTTTCCATTCGACGTTCGGTAGACGAAGCCGGACGGGCAGGCGGGACATGGATTCACTCCGCCGATGGGATAGGAGTTCGGCAGAAACTCCTGCATGCCTCGCGTGCCTTTCACGCCAAGGTAGGTTATGGTTCCCACCATCGCTCCCGGGAGGTCACGCTGCGCGGAGAGATCCCAGGTTTGCGCATACCCGCCCCGCAGATTCGGATCTACCCCGAAGGTGCTTGCAACTGCTCCGCCACAGTTCACAAACCCATCCGCCAGGGTGAGCGGGCATGCTCCGCTCGAAGCGACGCTCACGCTCTTTGAGAGCGGCGACTGCTGTGCCATTGCCTCCGCGGTCGCCAGGTATATGGACGTGTCGTCATAGACCCCATACCCAGCTCGCACCACCATCGTCGATGCGGGAAACGGCCTCCACGAGAGGCCGACCCTCGGCTCGAACGACTGCCGATCCGGTCGTATCAATGCTCCCGTATAACTCTCGCCCGTCAACGGTCCCTTGGGAGAGGTGCCCAACACCGGAGCGACGGCCGCAAACCCGCGGGTGACATCGAGGTTCACAAATCTGCCGAAGAGCTCGCTCAAAGGAGTTCCATAGTCCCATCGGACTCCCGCGACGATCGTCAACTCCGGTCGAAGGCGCCAGTCATCTGAAAAATAGGCGTCGTATACGGATTGGCGAAAGTACTTATCCGCATTGCCAAATGCGATTTGCGCAGTCGTCGGCAAGCCCAGTAAGAAATCGGCAAAATCGGATCCACTTCCTGCGGCAGTTCCAGCCGTTGCGGCTCCGGTGAAAGCGAAAGCTCCGCGAGGATTGGCCTGGACCAGTTCGTTGAACTCCTGCCTGCGGAAGTCGCCGCCGAAGGTAAAGTTGTGCAGTCGATGGGTGGTCTGAATGCTGATTGAGCCAGCGTCCGTCCGATTGCGATTGAATTCGCTTTGCGCGTCGCTCAACCCGGCGATGCCGCTGGAAAAACTCAGCTCCGGAGGTCCCCAGTCCCGGGGTGCGCTGGAGACTCCCGCGATTCCGGCATTTCCTTCGATATCCGTGATGCCTGCGAACTGCGGGCGAATCTGAGTGCGCAATCGAGTGAAGTGATATCCAAGATTGACAAAGACCTGATGCAAATAACGATGCGACCAGTTTGCACTGCCATCAAATCCCAGGGTGTTTGTCGTATCGCGAAAATGAAAGAGGTTGGCGGCATCGGCCCGCGAACTCTGGAAGTTGAACCGGCCATAGACCTGGTCCTTGTGTCCTATGGTTTTGTCGAGCCGCGCCTGCAGGGCATCGCTATGCTGATTGCTCAGAACCTGGGTCTGGTAGTTATAGCGTGATACTCCACTACTTTGCTGCAGGTTGGGCAGGGGATAAAGCGTCAGAAGGTCCCGCGCCTGCGGGCTTACAGGAAGCGGTCCGGCAAACGGCAACTTCGTAACCGGGTCATATACGGTTACGGGCTGTCCTTGAGCATTGAGCAGCGATGAGAGGTCTCCGTTTCGCTGCTCAGCGTTCGGAAGCAGTCCCTGGGCCGTCGACGCATTCACGTCCCTTGTCCATTGATAGGCCACAAAGAAGTTGGGGCCGTGATACCACAGAGGCTTGAGAATGAGTGGCCCTCCGATCGCCGCGAGGCCGGTGACCCTGCTGTACGCCGCCTTCGGCAACGCGAGTCCCGTGATCGAATAGGGCCGCGCATCGAGCACCGAGTTGCCGACGATCACACCCACTCCGCCGGTGTACATCGCCTTCGGGCCGGCTCTGTGATTTCCAAACGCCTGCGACATCGAGTACTTCGAGGTTGCTGCATTGTTCTCGCTGCCGTTAATCAACAGGCCGTCCGTCGCCGCTCCCGAGGCATCGTCCTGCGGCGTTGGAGCCTCTGGCATTGCCCCTTCGTTCGCAGTCTTCTTTTCGGAGTTCGTCGCGGCAGATAAATTATTCCGCCGCATCAATGGCTTTATCTCCACTGCCTTTGTCTGAGCAATCATCTGGTCGAGACCCAGCATTTTGAGCGTCCACATACCCTGCGGAGCATCTGCCGCCACCTTTTCAGACCCATCGATGGGCTCGAACCCGCTCATCTCGATACGAACGGTCCAGGTTCCAACAGGAAGATCGGGAAACTCATAGAGCCCCTGTTGGTCCGTGGTCGTGGAAAATGACTTTCCCCCCAGAGTCAGGCTGACGGTTGCGCCGGGCACAGGAAAGCCGTTAAACGTCACCTGGCCATGATGTTCTACAGCCCATGCGATATTCGCAGCCAACAACAGGAAGAGAGACGACACTCGCAGCGCTGAGAGAGCCAGAGGAAATCGCCGCATCGTCTTAGTTGTCCGAGGGCTTCTCGACCTTATCCATGATCAGCACCGTCACCTGCGCCTTGCCTGAGTCCAACTTCAGACCGGTCTGTTCCGGCAGCGC
>Ga0157370_10007566_pt1 | contig 11800 bp, 7 predicted proteins | sample C35metaG_FD_113463 | JGI IMG/M metagenome (GOLD analysis project Ga0157370, IMG submission 113463) | Corn rhizosphere microbial communities from Kellogg Biological Station, Michigan, USA - C3-5 metaG | ecosystem: Host-associated > Plants > Roots > Rhizosphere > Soil | place: USA: Michigan... | reverse complement strand
CGGATACTACAACGAATACAACGGCCAGAAAGACATGTTCAAATCGGCGTTCGCCGGTGACGCGCCGAAGATGTTTCACGATGTCGTCAATCTGTTCAAGCGCACGCGGCCCCACATGATGGACATCGCGCACGAGGATGCCAAGACATTCGTGATCTTTCAGCAGGATGACATACCGGACGACTTCGAAATCGATCCGAATGACTGCATGAGCCCGCAGATGAAGCGCCTGTACGACAACATCGCGCTGCTTGCGGAGCAGCGGCGCAAGCTGCCGCCGGATGTCGAGGATGACGCCGGTTTCTATGCGCAGCTCAGGGCCGATGCACAGAAGCAGATCGGATTCGATCCGCGCGCGCCGAGAGTGATCACACCGCCCCAGGCCATGAAGAAGGGATGCAGCGAGCACACCGCGGGTGCGGCCGCATCCGGCGAAGCGACGGCCATGGAGATCTATTGCCGGTGTCTGGTGGACGCGGCCGTCGTGGCTCGACTGCCGGACGATGCCATGCGCGCTCTCAGATCTGCGTTCGACGATCGCATGCTAACGGAGACGGGGAACCGATATCCGGCATTCGCGACCGAAAAGAAGGCCTGCTACCACTGACCGCGAAGCCTCAACCCACCGTCAGCCCGTTGAGATAGTCATCCAGCTCCTTATGTAACGAGTCCCGCTTCTCCGTGAGCGCATCCCGCTCCTTCTGCAGGCTCTCGATCGACGTCTCCTGCTCGTTGAGCTTCTCGAGCAGCCGATTGTAATACGGCGTCGTCTGCGCCACGGTCTTCATGTTCTCGCGAATCCGATTCTGCTCGGCCGTGATCTCGGCCACGCGTTGGGTGTGCGCGTTGATGTCGGCCTCGACGTCGGCTATGGATTGCTTCAGCTGAATCGCCTTACCGAGCGCGGCGCGCACGTTTTCCGGCATGTCGCCCGCTCCGGTCCCCGTCCGGTTGTAGAGCACGAGCTGGTCCAGACCCGTCGAGGCGAGCATGATCGTCTCGTTCGTCACGACCTCCTCCTTCACCGTGAGAACGGTGACCTTGTGCGCGACGGCGGTCCCCTTGAAACGGTACAGATCCGGCGTGGTCTCGAACGGCTTCGGCGTGTCCACGAGCTTCCAGGCGGAGCGGATGGGTCGCTCGATGATGAGGATCTTGTCTTTGTTGCTCTTGTTGTCGGCGGCGTACTCCTGCGATGCGACGAGCTTGCGGCTGATGATGAGCACACCCTTGTCGATCTTCGCCGTTAGGAGCGTGGTGTTCTGGGTGTTCTTCGTGTCGTCGACCAGCATGTCGAGGTCGATGCCGTAGCTCAGCAATCGCCGCTGGCCCGGCGGCACGTCGTCGATGCGCGCATCGCCGGCGTAGACGCCCTTGTCGAGCACCGTGACCGGACCCTGCAGCAGGTGCTTGCCCGTCGTGTTCCTGAACAGCACGCCGTTCAACGGATTCGGCCGCAACACCGACGCGTTGTAGATCGAGACAGGCTCGACCTCGACGCTGTCCGTGACGATCGGAAGCATCGCGGACTTCTGCCGCGCGAGGGTGACGTCGGGAACAGTGTATTGGAACAGCGCGCCTAACCGTGCGGCCGACGCGACCGCCTGAACCGATGCGGCGGCGTCCAGGGGCGCGGCCGGCGACGCGACGCCCTGCCCGGTCACCACGGCCTCGCTGAGCGCCAGCTTCGACGGTCGACCGTATTGGTCGTAGCCGATTCGGCGTTGGCGCGCGGCACCCCCAGGCTCGCCCTGCATCATCACGCGCGCGCTATCCGTCGCGGTTGCGCCCTCGTACAGCTGCGGGCGCAAGCCGGTGTACATCTCCGGAACTACGTTAGGCCGAGTTGCGTACAGCGGCTGATAGAGATCCATCGTGAACGAGATCGGCCGGCCGCTCACGAGTGAGAGCGAGACGTGGTTCCAATCGCTCTCCGTCTGATTCTCGACGATCGCCCATCCTTGCAGCTTGCCGAATTTTCCCCTGTCGCCCAAGAGCAAGCGGTAGCTGGTCTTCCAGACGGGCGTCTCGACGACATAGCCGATGCGAACGCGCCGCTCACCCGTGCCGGTGAAGTTGATCGTCACGGGCTTCTGGTCTTGATCACGCGCCTGCACCAGCGCCCCGAGCGCGCGCGTCAGCTCCTCCTGCAGTTGCGGATCGTCCAGCGTCAGGTTGGTGATCGACGGCAGCTCGACCGCGCGAATCGTCGCGCCGGTTAGGAGATTCAGCACGGGTACCGCGAAGGAATCGCTCTTTTCTCCGCCCTTGGTGCGTGTCTCGACGCCGAGGATGGTGCCCGAGAGCTTGTCGGCCTGACGTTGAATCGTGACGCGCGCGCCGCGCAGCTGATTGAGCAGTTGGGCGAGGCTCGGATTCTGTGTGATGTCGACCTGAAAGCTCTTGAGCGTCTTTGCTAACGGATCCTGCGACGGATAGGTGATCGCGCCGACCCGCCCGCCGTCCTGATCCTGGAGCACGAGCGACTTGAGGATGTCGTTGATCTGGCTCGTCTTGAAGCGAAGCTCGGTGGCGCTGTTGCCGCTCACTGAGCCCGAGTGCTCGAAATAGCCGACGCCGGATGAGAAGAGGACGACTTTCGTCACCGGCACCTGCGCCGTCGCGGGTGCGGCGCTGCCGCTTTGCGCAGCGGCGAATCGGCCCGAAACAAGTCCGAGCAGGATGGTCGCGATCAGGCGAGTTGTCATAGGGTCTCCCAGGTCGGCGCCAGTGAGGCGGCTCCGCACGTGGCGGTCGGCGCCACGCGCTGTAGATGGAGACGATTGTCGAACGTCAATTTGCACATGACGCGACAATGTCCTTATATCCAGGGGTCCTGAACACTCGCAAATCAAGACCTGGAACGTTCCACTTCCAGCGGTGAACGTTCCCTGCATCGCCGGCTCCAGTCTGCCCGACATGTCCATTGGCTCGGACGGGGCCGTGCCTAACGTGAGCGCGCCGTGGTCGAACGTGATGGGCCAGGTGACGCCAAGCTCGGGACTGTGGTAGCGACCCGCGCGTAACTCGCGAGCTCCCCAGCGTACCCAATATTGGAGAGACCGTTGTAAATCGGACGCCACAGTGTTAGACTTAATGACACGGCCGCACGTCCAGCGCGCGGCCCACAGGCATTTGGAGATGGGGCCCGCCAGATCGCGGGCCCTTTTTTTTGTTTCAGTGGCCGTCCCGTTGACGGCGTCCCTTCGTGAGGGTTGTCACGAGCACGTTGTCGTCGGTCCGTACAGCACTTGGTCGCAAGACCGCGCTCCGACCACAGCACAGATCAATTTCGAGGAGCACACCATGCGTACGACCGGCGTAGTAAAGTGGTTCAACGATGCAAAAGGCTTTGGCTTCGTCACGCCAGCCGATGGACAGAAAGACTGCTTCGTGCACCACTCCGCCATCCAGGGAGAAGGGTTCAAGTCGCTCGCCGAGGGCGAGACCGTGGAGTTCGACGTCGTGCAGGGCCAGAAGGGCCCGGCGGCAGAGAACGTGACACGAGTGGCCCGCTAGCCAATCAGCAGTTCACGCTCATCGGAGTACACGCCTGACCGGGCGCGTACTTCGGTGAGTCGAGCGCCGGCCGGCAGACGCAAGTCGCACCAGCCGGCGCTCGATCCATGTCAGGAGACCCGATGATCGACAGCTTGAGCTCGCGCCCATTGGCCGATACTCCCCCGTGGGCCGAACGCCCATCATTCCTCGCCACGCACCGCGCCCTGTCGGTCTGCACGCACGAGCTCGAGCTGCTCGCCATGAGCGTCGTGCGCGGTGTGGCCGCGCTGACTGACGCGGGACTCGCGGAGAAGTCGAAGGATCGTCTCTCGCCCGGCCGATGCATCGTGCAACTTGGCCCGGTGGCGCTGACCATCACGTGGCTGCGCAGCACGATGGGTTCCGTCGCCGATGGAGACCTGCTCGCGATCGTCTGGCGGGGGCCCGTGGCGCCTCCCGGAGAGCATCTGCCGGAGCGCACGACGACTCGGCGCGCTCCGATGGCCGTGTCGTCGCTGTGGGAGGAAGTGTTCGTGGCAGCAGCTACGGATCAGGCGAGTTGGGCCTGGAAGCTCAAGAGCGACGCTACCACCAGCTATTCGTCAGTCGATCTCGCCGCGCAGTGTGTGGAGCGGTTGCGCGTGGCGTACGAAGACTCTCGAACCACAGTAGCGGACGCGTGAGCGTCGCGGAGCCGTGAGCGTTGAGCCCTTACGGCGCCGGTGCACGCCATCGGCGACCGCGCCAACCGCGTGATTCCGCGGGCGCGACCGGGCATCGCCCGGGCGCCTAACCGAGTCGCCTGAGGTCGGGTCGAGACGGGCGCGTGTAGACGCTCCGGCCAAGGGTGCTCCAGTTGCATACCTGTTCCAACAACCATCATGGAGTAGTTGCCTACATTGTAGGCAACTACTCCATGATGCCGCCGCGACTACGAGCACGTCCGAGCCACGAGCGCTCCAGTTAGGCGAGACATTCGGGAGAGGATCTGTGCCGCTATACGCGATACTATAGTAGGAACGGATGTTACCTCGACTTTTCTCCGCTTCTCATCATCTCGCTTCGTGAAATCCTGATAGCGCGAATCTGTCGGCAACGCGATTTCCGCGCTCCTTGGCCCTGCCTTGGGCGCCGCGATGAGACGACATTGCTGATATGCTCCGGCCCACACCCTGCACGTTCACCTGCGCGTTCGTCGCCCTCTTGGCGCTCGCGCCGCGATCTCCTGCCCAACAGCGCGACACGACGCGCCGCATCGACACCGTCTCCACCCGCGACACCGTGCCGAGGACGCTGGCGCCCGTCGTGACTGTGGCGCGCGAACGCGGCCGGTCGCCCCTCGCCGTGCCCTTCGCCGTCACCACCATGCAGCCGGATAGCATGCGCCCCGGCCAGATGCACACGCAGCTCGACGAGACCCTGCTCCTCGTGCCGGGCGTCGTCGTCCAGAACCGCGACAACCCGTCGCAGGACCCGCGCGTTTCCATTCGCGGTTTCGGCGCCCGCTCGGCGTTCGGCGTGCGCGGCGTCCGCATTCTCCGCGACGGCATGCCGCTCACCATGCCCGACGGCCAGACTGCCGTCGACTATCTCGATCTCGAATCCGTCGGCCGCATCGAGGTGTTCCGCGGCAGCGCGTCGGCCCTCTACGGCAACGCCTCGGGAGGCGTCGTCGACCTGCACACCGAGGCGCCGCCGGACGATCCGTTCGCGCTCCAGCTGCGCGGGTGGGCCGGCGACTATGAGCAGCAGCGGTGGACGGCCGCGTTCGGCGGCACCGACGGCTCGATCGGCTACGTGGGCGACATCAACTACACCGACCGCCTGGGCTACCGCGACTACTCCCGCCAGATCGCCACCAGCGGCTACGGCAAGATGGCGTGGACGGCGGGCGGCACCGACTACGCCGTGCAGGTGTTGGGCTACAATATGCCGTTAGGCACGAACCCGGGCGCCCTCACCCGCGCGCAGGCCGACAGCGCGCCCTGGATGGCGGATCCATTTTCGGTGCTCAAGCGCGCCCGCAAGAGCGTCTCGCAAGGGCAGGTCGGCCTGTCGGGCCGGCATCAGTTGGGCGACGGCCAGCTCACGGCCAACGTGTGGGGCGGAACACGCGACCTCTCGAATCCGCTCACGTTCGCGATCGTCGACGTGTACTGGCATTCGTACGGCGGCGGCGTGCGCCTCGACCGACGCGCACGCTTCTTCGGCCTGACGCACGACCTGACCGGCGGCATCGACCTCGCGCGCGAATCCGACCACCGCCGCAATTTCGCCAACTGCAACGGCGCGGCGACATCGCCCAACTGCCCAACGGCCGGCGTCGAACGGGGCGCCACATCACTCGACGAGAACGAAACCGTCTCCAACGTCGGCCCGTACGTGCGCGATCAGATCCAGTTAGGCGCTCGCTCGCTCCTCTCACTCGGCGTCCGCGCCGACGTCGTTCGGTTCGAGGTCGACGATAACCTCATTACACCGGCCATGCCCGACGCGTCGGGCGCACGCACGCTCGATGCCGTGAGCCCCATGGCCGGGTTCGTGTTCCGCCTCACGCCGCTCCACTCGCTCTACGCCAACGTCTCGAGCGCCTTCGAGACGCCCACGACCACCGAGTTAGGCAACAAGCCAGACGGCTCGGCGGGCCTCAATCCGGATCTGAGGCCGCAATACTCCACGACGTACGAGGTCGGCGCCAAAGGCATCGCCATGGGCCGGATGGAATACGACCTCGGCGTGTTCGATACCGAAGTACGCGACGAGCTCGTCCCGTTCGAGGTGCCCGACGGCAGCGGCCGCACCTTCTACCGCAACGCCGGCCGCACGCGCCGGTTGGGGCTGGAGATCGGCGCGCACGCTTTGTTAGGCAGCGTCGAGCTCGCCGGCTCGTATATGGTGTCGCACTACCGCTTCCGCCGCTTCGTCGTGGACTCGGCGAGCTACGCCGGCAACGCCATCCCAGGTGTCCCCGCGACGCAGCTCCAGCTCGCCGCGACGTGGCGGCGCGCCGGCTGGTACGCCACGCTGGAAGGCATCGCCGCGAGCCACGTGTACGCCGACGACGCCAACACCGCCGCCGCGCGCGGCTACTCGATCGTCAACCTGCGGTTCGGCGCGACGTCGCTCTTCGGCAACCCGTGGATCGCGCCCATGTTCGGCGTCGACAACTTGTTCGATGCGAAATACATCGGCTCGGTGAACGTCAACGCGTCCAACGGCAAGTACTACGAGCCCTCGCCGGCGCGCACGATCTACGCTGGCCTAACGGTGGCCGTGGGCCGCTGACATTGACTCCAAGGCGGCACGGAAGAGCTGTACCCTGCGCCTCACGTCTACAAGTTCGAGCGCGCTGCGCCGTGAGACCAATCCGACGGTCACGGATTGGCCGCGAACAGCTTGTTGCATACCGCGCCCAGCGTGTGGCTCAGTTGTGCGCCGGACTGCTTGAAAAAGCCGTCATTGCCCACCAGCAGGATGGTGCACACCCTGTTGGGAGCCTTGTAGGCCGTGATGCCGACGGCGTACTGCAAGGCCCTGTCGCCTACACCCGGCAGCGGCACCGTGTCGGGAAGATAAGCCGCACCCGCGTTGAAGCTGGCGAGGTTCTCCGAGTTGAGGGACAGCTGGATGTTGCCGCCGGGCGTCTCGACCGTACACGACTTTGCGCTCCGCGTCTTTGGCGTGCCCGGACCTGGCAGCAGCGCGGCATTGACATCGGGCGTGAAATACTTTGCGCATGCCCTAGCGCCGAGGCTCGTCCAGTCTCCTGCCGATCCGCCGACGCTGCTGCTCGCGGCGGCTGATTGGCTCGATGCGGATTCGCCGCAGGCACCAGGCGAATTGGCGAGCATTGCCGCGAGCATCAGATAGAACAGGGGACGGGCCATACGATCCTCCGTTGAAGGTGCAGTCGGGCGTGACATCGGGGAGCATTGAACACCACGTCGGTCTAGTGCGCGCGACTAGCCGCTCCCGTTAGCAGGCTCATGTCGGGCGTCGTGTTGCCGCTGCCGTAGATGCGGTTGCAGAGCGTGCCCAATGCAGCGGCCATCGCCGCGTACGCGCTCTCTGCGATGTGCGTCGTGCCGCCCGCGGCCTGCTCGAGCTTGCCGATGCCCGGCATGTCGCCGCTGGAGCCGAGCGAAACCGCGCAGTAGATATCGCCCTTGATCGAGTCGATCTCGCCGTCGCCAGTATCGCGACTCGCCTTGTCGCCCACGCCCGGCACGTTCACCGGACCGTGCGACTCGGCTTTGACCGCACCGGCGTAGGCCTGTTGCGCGTCCGCTCCGCCTAACACCATCACGTCGATCGCGCCGGTGCCATCCGGAGCGGAAAAGATGCACTGCTGCCCCTCGCCGTCCGTGCCTGCCGCCGTCACTTTGACGTCGGTGATCGTGTTGGCCATCAGCGGCTGGACCTGCTCCTTCGTGAGCTGATTGCACCTAACCTTGGTGCCGCCGATCGAGCTGGTCGTGTCGCCGCCCGCCGCGGCCGCGCTCGCCGTATCGGCCCGCGGCGCGCCGGAGCAGCCGGAGAGCAACGCGCCTAACGTTAGGACGAGCGCGACAGTCACACTGGAAGGACGGGAGAACGTCATGGCGGATGCTCCTTGAGGATGGCGGTGATGGCGGGCGCCAACTTCCGCGCTCACTGGACGCCGGCTGGCGGCCGAACGTTGATATAGTCGTAGCGCGCGATGCTGCGGTGCTTTCCCATCGGGCCGCCAACGTCGGTAACGCTGCTCGACTTGAGCACCAGGCCGCGACTCTTCGAAATCCACATGTCCGTATCGTACGTGGCCATCTCGTTCGTCATGTGCGTCCGCCAGACCGTGGCGGCCTCACCATTCACGCTCTCATCTCGCAGGTGCGAACATGTCTCCTTCGCAAGCAGTGTTGTATCCCGTGACTTTTTCATCTCGGCCAGGCTCACCGGACTCTTGACCCACTTTCCGTGCGTCAGCACGTACATAGACCCGCCGGCCGAGATCACCTCGCCAGTCGTGGGCTTGCCGCCGTGCAGCGCGGCATCGGTGTTCGCGCTGTCGAGCAAGTACATGTGGTAGGAGACGTTTTCCATCTTGGACATGACCGCCTTCACAATCGCGCAATCGGTAGTCTGGGCGTGTAGTGTCGGCGCACCGAGCAGTAGTGCGCCGATCGGGGCCCAGAGCAGGCGGAGACTGTGTCGCTTCGACGGACGTGCGGACTTCATGACGGCGTGCTCCGGCGAGAAGTGAGTTGGTCCCCGGCGAGAGCCGGTTCGATTATCCGCACCCAATTCTGGCCGACGTCCGTTGCCCAGCCGTTATCCTGCCGTTAGCCGAGCTACGCAGATGCTCAATTGTCCTGGATGGGCGCCTGTCGAGAGATGAACCTGCAGATGAGTTGGGATCTCTTGCACGGCGCGAAGTCTCACGGGCCGCCCATATTTCCGTGCGCTGCGCGGAAAAGCTTCGTGTACGTCGCGCGCTGATCCGGCCGCAGCACCGAATCCCGGTGGCGACCGCTGCAATGGGCTACCATCCCGGCGAGACCCGATGATTCGGCGCCTGGCGTCGGCTCACCGTTACCCAGCCGTTAGGGGCTGTGGGCATCGCTCGGCGATCATCACGAAGTACTCACCTACTTTGTAGGCAACTACTTCGTGATGCGGTCGGAGACAGCCTTGGGCGCGGCTCGATCTCAGCGCTTTGCCACCGTGTACATCCAGGCGTCGGCGTTGTACGTGCGCTCGACCGCCGTGGCGCGCTTGAGATCGCCCGATACGCTGCCCCAGAAGAGCGGCACCGCGGGGCTGCCTAACGATTGCATCGCGCCGGGTCCCGTGAGCTTGTAGAACTCGACCCGTTCCGCGGAGTGGTGCGCCCCCAGGATGACGGCGCCGCCGTCGAGCAGCGAGATCCACCCGTCCTCGGCGAACGTGTCGCCCCACTTGGTGACGGCGCCGGTCGAGACGTCGATGGCGGCCACACCGATCGAGTCGTTTGTGGCGCGGTTGAAGCCCGTGACGAAGAGGCGGCCGTGCGTGGGATCGGCGATCACCTGGAAGAATCGGCCGAACCAGCTCGGGAGCGACACCGTGCGGTGCCTGGCGCCCGTTTGCAGCACGACGCCCGCGCCGGTCACCGGTATGTAGGCCCAACCGCCCGGGATCGGGGTCGCGTCGGCAATAGTTGAATCGGTCAGGTCTAACGGGTCGCGTTCGGAGCCGCTCGTCACGTCGATCACCCCCAGGTGCATCCTGCCTTGCGGCGCGACCTGGATGGTGGACACCGAGGTCGAGTCGACCCACGATGCAGCGCGTATCGTGCCGCTCCCAGTGAGCGGCGACTCGGCGCCGCCAGCGTACGGGCGGATGCTGTAGCGCGCCTCCGTGTGGTCGCCGGTGGTGGGTACGATCCGCCACAGAAGCAGCCGTTGGCCGTTAGGCGAGATCTCGGCCGAGACGGCGTTCGACGCGCGCGCGACAGGGCTCTCGCCTAACTGCCCGGCGATCAGCTGCGGCAGCGTGCTGGTCCAGACGCTGTAGTCCAACGTGCCCTGATCCATCACCATCCTGGCACCGTCGGCGGTCACCGACACATTGGTGAACATCCCGGTGACCATCGTGTCCTGCTTGGCGGAGAGGTGCCCCGTCTTGGGATCGATCGCGATGCGGACCACCGATTCGCCCGCGGCGTCGCCGGCGCGATTGAGCCACACGGCATCCACCGTACCGATCCCGCCGCAGGTGCACTGGTTCACAACGTGGTCCGCGATCTTCCCATCTCGGCCAATCACCTGCCACAGTCCATGGGGGGCCTGGACGATGAGCGCGAGAATCCAGCGCGTCCCCGGAATGGCCGACAGACTGGCGAGGTACTGTCCGTTGCCGCGCACGCGCACGCTGTCGTGAGCGACGCCATCGAGTCCGGCCACGCCTACCCAGTAGACGGAGTCTTGCGAATTGCCGGAGCCGATGAGCAGCGAGTCGCCGTCGGAGTAGAACGCGGCAGCGCCAGACGTGAGAAACCTGGGCGGGCCGCCAAGCGCGGAGAGCATGTACGAGCCGAAGCGCCCTCCGATCGTACCGTTCATCATGAGATTACGGCGATCGGGGCTCCAGCGTAGCTCGTAGATCGCGGTTGCACCGTCGAGGATCGAGCGCGTCGTGCTGCCGCCCACATCCTGCTCGACGATGGAATACGTGCAGTCGGCGCTCGTGCAATGGCGCTCCACGAATGCGAGTTGCTTGCCGTCTGGAGAAATGGCGGGATAGTAAATGCCGCCCGAGACGGTGAGCTGCGTCTTACTGCTGAGCGAGGCCTGGCTGCCCGCGACAGGGGTTGAACGGCCGCGCATGGCCCACGCGCCAATGGCGAGAGCAGCGACCCCGAGGACCGCGACGACCGCGACCACCGCGACGGCGAACGTTAGGCGAGAGCGGCGCGGAGCGGCAGCGGCGGGATGCGCGACGGTCGGCGCGGCCGGCTTGAGTCCGGCCTCGAGTGCGCGCACGAAATCGCCCGCGCTGGCAAATCGATCGGCGGGTGTCTTCGCCAACGCCTTGGTGATGGCGTCATCCACGGCTTCGGGCACCGTGTCGCGCAGGACGCGCACGTGCGTGGGGCGCTCGGTCATGAGCTTGGCGATCATGACTTGGGCGTTCGCTCCGGTGACCGGCGGCTCGCCGGCGAGCATCTCGTACAGCACCGACGCGAGCGAATAGACGTCGCTGCGCGCGTCGACGGTGCGGTCGCCGGTCGCCTGCTCCGGGCTCATGTACTGCGGGGTGCCGAGCGACAGGCCGGTCTGCGTTAGGCGATTGCCGCCGGCTTCCTTCACCGCGAGCGCGATGCCGAAGTCGGTGAGCATCGCCTCGCCTTCCTGCAGCAGGATGTTCTCGGGCTTGATGTCGCGGTGCACGAGGCCCTGGCGGTGCGCGTAGTCGAGCGCGCTCGCCACCTGCTTCGTGATGGCGAAGGCTTCGTCGATGGCGAGCTGGTGTTCGCGGTTCAGCTTGTGGCGCAGCGTCTCGCCGCGGACGTACGGCAGCACGTAGTACAGCATGCCGTCGGCGTCGCCCGAATCGATGAGCGTGAGGATGTGCGGATGGTCGAGCCGCGCCGAGATCTTGATCTCCGTTAGGAATCGTTCGGCGCCCAGTACCGCGCCTAACTCCGGGCGGAGGACTTTGAGCGCGACGTCGCGCTCGAGCTTGCGGTCGTGCGCGAGGTAGACCACGGCCATACCGCCCGAGCCCAGCTCGCGCTGGATGACGTACCGGTCGCTCAGGGCCGTGGTGAGGTGGGGCG
>Ga0157370_10007563_pt1 | contig 11803 bp, 12 predicted proteins | sample C35metaG_FD_113463 | JGI IMG/M metagenome (GOLD analysis project Ga0157370, IMG submission 113463) | Corn rhizosphere microbial communities from Kellogg Biological Station, Michigan, USA - C3-5 metaG | ecosystem: Host-associated > Plants > Roots > Rhizosphere > Soil | place: USA: Michigan... | reverse complement strand
TAGAAATTTTTTGCGCTAATATTCCATTCATATATGCAGGGATCTCACTCATCGAATTCAGGTAAAAGCTGTATTTGTAATATCGCGGGTTAGTAAGACTAATCTTTTGTTCAGCAGGCAAAGGGTTTGCAATAATGCCGATAATGTTGATGGTATCCTGTTCGGTACGTAATGATGAAATTCCATTTTTATCAATCAGGTAGCTTGAGCCTTTGGATTCATGTTGTTGTAATCGTATCTTTTTTCTCCCTTTTGCATCTATGATATAATCAATCCGCTTCGCCGAAAGCGGATCAGTAAATGAATCTTTCAGCGTGTGAATATCTTCCTGGAAAACCTGTAATATGGAATCAATATTGCCAATAGTTTTAAGATCATTAATATCACTTAGGAGTATTTGCATCTTATTTCCATTGCCAAGGTCCACATCAAACTTGCGATTGAACACAATATTTTCGGGCACTTCAAATGTTTTATCAGGTTTATTATTTGATTGGGCGCAAAGGTTGAGTGTGATGCTTGTGATAAGCATCCATAAAAGAAATAACTTTTTCATATTAGTTCCCTAATTTGTTTTTATTGTAAAAATTTTGTGGTCGGTTTTAGCGGATACAGATGAGTTGTCAAATACCCGTTGATTCATAAATCGAAAAGCAGAAGATGTATTGTCATCATATTTTTTATATTGAAATGGCTTTATTATAGGATCTCCCAATTCATTTACGTGTACTACTTTGAGCATCTTTTTTAACGGAAGGTTTGCGGTTATAGAAATTGTAGAATCCACAAGAGATGTGGTGTTATTGATAATTTCCTGTTTTCCAAAATCATTGCTTTTAATTGATGGTGATGCCAATATTTTTTTATTGTTAAGGTTGGCATTATAATAACTTTTAGCCGGAGCAGATGAAACAACATTTACCAACGCAACATCAACTGGCAGTTTCGAAGGTGGTAGCTTTGCGCTTTGTTGTACATCGGTTAATTGTTTAAGCTTATTTGATGCCGGCTGATGCTGTACTAATATTTTTTCATTTTTATTTGTTGATAAAAATAAAATAATCAATATGGCAACAGATGCTGCGGCCAGCCAATACCAGGGAAATTTTTTATTCTGTTTTTTATCGTGCAGCCTGCCATGCAGCTTATTCCATGCGAGTTCTTTGTTAAATGAGGCTTCGCCGGTATCGTGTAAGTTAGCCAGGTTCAGTCTCCAATCAAATTGATTATCGTAGTTGCTGTCTGCCATAATCTATATTTTTTAAAATCATTTTTTGTAATAAAGCTTTCGCTTTGCTCAGTTGTGATTTAGATGTTCCCTCAGAAATATTTAACAGTGAACTGATTTCTTTATGTGTCATTCCTTCTATTTCATAAAGGTTGAATACGGTGCGATACCCCACCGGCAACTGAACGATCATTTTAAAAATTTCATTAGCTGATAAATTGTTCAATGCTTCTTCCTGCAATGAAATATCTTCGGCACCAGGCTCGCCGACTATTGTAAAAACATTTTTTTTCCTAAGAAACATCAGGCATTCATTTACCATTATTTTTTTCAGCCAATTGTACAATGCCGCATCGCCCCGGTAAGTGAATGAATAAATATTTTTAAAGAATTTAAAAAAACCATCAAGCATAAGTTCTTCTGCATCCTCTGCGCTTTTTACATACCGTCTGCACACTACCATCATTCTTTCGCACCAGTTATCAAAAAGATACTTCTGCGCAGCCACGCTTCCTTGTTTTGCCTCCTTAATTAATTCTGATGTCTCCATGTAAAAATCAACAATGCTGAAATTCTTTATAAAAGTATAATGCAGTTTGGAATTAATGCGTTGCCTGGGTGCGAAAATATTTTTATATCAACTGCACTAACGTACACGCATATACGAGAAAAGCCATCCGGGAAGGATGGCTTTATAAACAAAAAGTATTTTTTTATACTGCATTCATCTCGGCAATCTTCACTCTTATCTTTCCTTCAATTTCACCAGCAAGTTCCGGATTGTCCACCAGCAATTGTTTTACTGCATCGCGGCCCTGTCCCAATTTAGTAGTATCATAGCTGAACCAGCTTCCGCTTTTTTGTACAATCCCCATTTCAACCCCCATATCAATAATTTCACCTGTTTTGGAAATACCGGTTCCGAAAATAATATCAAACTCTGCAACGCGAAACGGAGGCGCCACTTTATTTTTTACCACTTTTACTTTTACGCGGTTACCTATTGATTCTTCCCCATCTTTTATCTGTGCCATTCGGCGAATATCTAACCTCACGGAAGAATAAAATTTCAATGCATTACCACCGGTAGTGGTTTCAGGGTTACCAAACATTACCCCGATTTTTTCACGCAATTGATTAATAAAAATACAGCAGCAATTGGTTTTGCTGATGGTAGCGGTAAGCTTTCTCAATGCCTGGCTCATAAGCCGTGCCTGCAATCCCATTTTGCTATCGCCCATCTCACCTTCTAATTCTCCTTTGGGCACTAATGCTGCCACAGAATCTATCACTACTACATCCAATGCCCCCGAAAGTATAAGCCTGTCAGCAATTTCCAGCGCTTGCTCTCCGTAATCCGGCTGGCTTATCAATAAATTATCTACATCTACGCCAAGTCGCCTTGCATATAAACTATCAAATGCATGTTCTGCATCTATGATGGCGCAGATGCCTCCTTTCTTTTGCGCTTCTGCAATTACATGAATAGCCAATGTTGTTTTACCGGAAGATTCAGGCCCATAAATTTCTATCACTCTGCCCTTGGGTAATCCGCCAACACCGAGGGCAATATCAAGGCCAATAGACCCCGTAGAAATAACGGCCTGGGGCTCCTGCGAGCGTTCGTTCATCATCATTACGCTTCCTTTGCCAAAGTCTTTATCAATCTTATCAATTGTAAGACGCAGGGCTTTTAATTTTTCAGAATTTTTATCTGAGTTTTTTTCATTGCTTGCCATAAAAATAAATTGAAATGGATGATAGTGTAAAGTTATTAGTTGTACAAAGATATGGATAATAATTTATCAACACTAATTTATTTAGTATTTTTTTGGCAAATATTTTAGTTGCCGTCACTGGTTTTGGAGAACTGGATTTTTTCCTATTTTCAGGTATGAAATAAAAGGCTGTCTCTTCTTCCACTTTTTTGCAGCGATAGCATGAGCGGTAATTTGAATGAATACAAGGTGCATGCACTATACAGAGGCGTGTTGTACAAAGGATACGGATTGCAACTTTCAAAAGGAAATTCTTTTTAAATTTGATTTTTGTTTAAAATTAAAAAACTATGAAATGGGAAGGAAGGGAAGAAAGCTCTAATGTGGACGACCGCAGAGGCATTACTGGTGGCCATATAGCCATTGGAGGTGGCATAGTAGGATTGATATTTATTGTTGCAAAATTTTTGCTGGGTGGGGGTGATGTGAACCAACTTCAGCAAGACCTGCAACAGCAGCAGGTCCCACAGCAGCAGGAAATGACTGCAGAGCAAAAGGCTGCCGATGATAAGGAAGCTTCTTTTGTAAAAGTAGTTTTAAAAGATACAGAAGATGTATGGGACAAAATATTTAATGACATGGGAAAAACCTATACGCATCCTACCCTCGTTCTCTTTCGAGATGAAACCACATCGGGCTGCGGAGAAGCAAGTTCTCAAACAGGGCCTTTCTATTGCCCCACCGATCAGGAGGTGTATATTGATCTTTCATTTGCGCAAGAGTTACGTGATCGCTTCAATGTAGCCGGAGACTTTGCAATGGCTTATGTGGTTGCGCACGAAGTTGGGCACCATGTACAAGATTTATTAGGTACCACCGCTAAAATGCAAAGAATACAACAACAGGTAAGCCAGACAGAATATAACAAATACTCGGTAAAACTGGAGCTTCAGGCAGATTTCTATGCAGGGGTTTGGGCGCATTATGATCAACAAATGAAAAATGTAATTGATCCCAATGATATTGAAGAAGCGCTTACTGCTGCTAATGCCATTGGCGACGACCGGCTTCAGCGCGAAGCACAGGGCACCGTCACTCCTGATACTTTTACTCATGGTACTTCGGCACAAAGAATGTATTGGTTTAAGAAGGGATATGAAACCGGCGACCTTTCACAAGGAGATACTTTTGATGCCAAAGATCTTTGATTGCTTTGCAAAAAATTTATGGTAGATTGGACATACGCCCACAACTATCCTCATGGAGTTTTCACATCCTCTTCAGATGGTTTGCTTTTCTTCTTTGAGTGTTTGGTTGTTTCTGCTGAAGTATTGATGATGATAAGTTGAAATTTTGTATTCAAAGTAATTGAATAATCATCTTCGCTCAATATGTTTCGGGTATTTTCATCTTCCAGCATGGTGGCGGCAAGGTGTGTGGCAAGCAAGGAATTACTTATCACATTAGCAATTTTTCCGTCTTTAAACTGAATGGAAAATTTATATCCGGCCTTTCTTGCCGTACCTGCTTTTTCAAAATCAATTTTATTAAGATCAACCATTTGTTCTCCACCGGCAGACTTTTTCATCAAAATCCTGATTATGGGAAGATATTTTTTCCAGATATGATTATACATTCAGAATGTAATTTTTTTACCCAGTGAAGTAAACGAAATCACTGTTTTAAGAATAAAGCCCGGCACTAAATTAAGTCAAATTTTCCTCATAATGAATTATTTGAAATCATTGTTGTCTGGATAACTTGATGAAAACTGCGCCAGTATTAACCTCACCCCCAGCCCCTCTCCGAGGGAGAGAGGCTGGGAAACCTAATACCCGAAAGTATTTCATTGAAATTGACAATTTTTAGTCGGACAGTAATTATTTGAAATAATGCCAATAAAAAACTCCCGGTAAAAATACCAGGAGTCTCCTGATTAAAAACTACACACACTTTTGTATTTAATAAACCAAACTTTTTTTATGCAAAATTGCTGGCTTGCTATATTCAATATTCTTAGTGCTAAGTTTTAAATAATTTCTGAAAAATTTTCGTTCATTTAGCAAATGGCAATTCCCAACTATCAACTGGCTATTTTTAATATATTTGCCATCAGACCGACTCAAAAATGTTGAGTGTACTTCATTGTTAATCCTTATTATTAAATTTGTCTTACATTCAACTTATTAATGAATGGCGTTAATAGAATTTACATTATCTAAATCGCTGTCTAAATTATTGAACATACCAGTAAGTTCGCCCAAAAAGCAGCAACTGCGGGTACTGCGCAAACTGCTTCGCAAAGCGAGGTTTACCGAGTTTGGTCAAAAATATCTTTTCGATCAGATATTGCTGAACTTCAACTCCGGCAAGTCTTTTCAGCAATTAGTGCCCACTTATAATTACGAAAAAATTTTTGCAGAGTGGTGGTACAAAACCCTTGAAGGCAAGCCCGATGTATGCTGGCCGGGCATGATCAAATTATTTGCACTTAGCAGTGGAACCAGCGAGGCATCCAGCAAATACATCCCAATTACCAAGGACCTGATACGCGCTAACACCATTACCAGTATCCGGCAACTTATTAGCCTTGCAACGTATACCAATGTTCCCAAATCGTCTGTAGGCAAGGGATGGCTGATGCTTGGTGGAAGCACCCGTTTAAAAAAATCTGCCACTTACTATGCAGGTGATTTGAGCGGCATTCAGGCAAAAAATATTCCTTTCTGGTTTCAGGCAATGTACAAGCCCGGAAAGAAAATAGCTAAAAACCCTGACTGGTCAAAAAAACTGGATGAAATAGTAGAAAAAGCACCGGAGTGGGATATCGCCTTCCTGGTGGGTGTTCCTGCCTGGGTACAGTTGTGTATAGAAAAAGTGATTGAACGATACAAGCTCAACAATATTCATGAAATATGGCCTAATCTCGCTTTTTATGTTCATGGGGGTGTATCGCTTGAACCTTACAAACGGGGGTTTAACAAACTATTAGGTAAACCGATTACTTATATTGAAACCTATCTTGCCAGCGAAGGATTCCTGGCTTACCAAAACAGGCAGGATGCCCATGGCATGAAACTCGCGTTGAACCATATATTTTTTGAGTTTGTCCCTTTTGACTATAAAAACTTTGATAGCGAAGGAAACATGGTAGCAAACCCTGAAACGCTGATGATTCATGAAGTGGAAGAAAATAAAAACTATGCAATACTCATCAGCACCAATGCAGGCGCATGGAGATACTTGCTGGGCGACACGATACAGTTTATAGATGTTGAAAAATGTGAAATAATTATCACGGGCAGAACACGGCATTTCCTGAGCCTTGTGGGCGAACACCTGAGCGTAGATAATATGAACAAGGCCATCAACCTGGTAAGCGAGGAATTAAATGTTTGCATCAGCGAGTTTACCGTTGCCGGTATTCCTTACGGAAACTTTTTTGCGCATCATTGGTTTATAGCAACCGACGACTTAGTAAATTCAGAACATTTAAAAATGTTGCTTGACGAAAAACTAAAAGAACTGAATGATGACTACGAAGTAGAAAGAAAACATGCACTACGCGAAGTATTTGTGGATGTATTGAGCGAAAAAACTTTCATGAATTTTATGAAGTCAAAAGGGAAAGTTGGCGGGCAGCATAAATTTCCCCGTGTTTTAAAAGGTAAGATGCTTGAAGATTGGCAGCGTTTCCTACGCAGTGAAAAGGTTTGATTTTTTCATTTTATTAAAAATTCCCCTGCAACAAGTTATTATTTTAATTGTAGCTTTATAGCCTATCTGTTACCGATATTTCTAAAATTAAACATTTCGTTCATAAATGGCAGATGTACTGGAAGCAATACTCAAAGGTTTTGCAATGGGACTACTGCTCGTTATTTCAGTTGGCCCGGTAATATTTGCTATTATAAAACAAAGTGTGAACAATGGAAGAGAGGGCGGGTTTAGTTTCGTGGCAGGCGTTTGGCTTAGCGATTTATTGCTGGTACTTTTTAGTAATGTTTTTTCAGAATTGATCACTGACTTACTGCGTTTCGAAAAACCTATTGGAATTGCCGGTAGTTTTTTTCTTATTTGCATGGGTGCTTATTATCTTTTCTTTAAAAAAGTTTCCTTGCATCCCGAAGACATTTCGATGCCCCCTTTAAAAGCCAGCGATCATGCAAGAATTGCTGTACAGGGTTTTTTATTAAATACATTGAACCCGGGAGTGATTGCCTTCTGGCTTACTGCAGCGACTGCTATTGCAGTAACTCACACCATCAGGGAGCGCATCATCATCTTTGCTACAACGCTTATTATTAATATGAGCGCCGATGTGGCCAAAGTGACGCTGGCTGGTAAATTGACATCAAAACTTACTATTAAAAATATTCGTCTTATCAATAAATTCTCCGGATTAATTTTAGTAATCTTTGGCTCTGTGTTATTATTGGGCGTATTATTTTTTGTAAAACACCGCCTGCACACATGAAAGCATTTGTTCTAATTATATTATTTACTACTGCAATATTTTTTGTACGTGCCCAAACATCCGATTTACTCGTGCTTAAAAAAGAAGGCAGAACTATCCGGAGTTTTTTCCCCGGCAGCGATATACAGTTTAATACCGACACCAGATATTATGATGCCGTTATCAGGTATATCAATCACGATTCACTATTTCTTGTTCAGTATGACATAAGACAAGTGCCTACATCTATTGGTTTGGTGATGCTGGATACAGTAGCCACTTATCCGTTTTCGATAAACTATAAAGAGATTGTTGCTTTGGGCAAAACGGGAGATAAAAATTTTAATTGGTCCGGCTCCGGAGGAGCATTGCTTGGCGGAGGCACTTTGATTGCAATAGTTGGCATGGGCACCTGGATATTTACAAAACCCAATACACAATACTATGCAAGCCCTTACCTGGTTGGTGGCGCTGCGCTTGTTGCCGGCATTGGTTATTTACTTGCAAAATCTTCCGGCAAGAAAATGACACTTGGAAAAAAATATACTCTTGAATACATACCTGTGAAATAAATTTCCTTCCGTTGGCAGCAAAAGCGAAATCCAAAAAAGCAAAAAGATCGTTAGCAAAAAGAATCGCAGTTTTTCTTTTCAAAATATTTATTTATGGTTTCATTCTTTCTATCCTTTATACTTTGTTTTGTAAATGGGTGAATCCTCCTATCACCATTACACAAATGGCCAGTGTGTTCAAAGGAAACGGCCTGCAGCGGACTTATGTAAACATGAATAATATTAGCCCTAATCTGAAACTTGCGGTAATGGCCAGCGAAGACCAGTTGTTTCCCGACCATAATGGTTTTGATTTTAAAAGTATTCAAAAAGCAATGAAGCATAATGAAAAAAGCAAATCGCTTCACGGGGCAAGCACCATCAGCCAGCAGGTGGCAAAGAATGTTTTTCTTTGGCAACATGGCGGTTATTTCCGAAAAGGACTGGAAGTGTATTTTACTTTTATGATAGAAACATTCTGGAGTAAAAAAAGAATTCTCGAAATGTATCTGAATGTAGCAGAAATGGGTGATGGAATATTTGGTGTGGAAGCCGCAGCAGAACATTACTTTCATACATCTGCAAAAAATGTAACAAGAAAACAAGCGGCATTAATTGCTGCCTGTTTACCCAATCCGCAAGGCTATACTATAAAACCATTATCAGCTCATGTAGCATCACGTTATCCGTGGATATTAAATCAAATGAACCATCTTGAAAGCGATCCGGATATTGAGAAATTATTAAAGTAAAAATTATTTCACACCATTTACAAAATCTTTTGCTTTCTGCAATCGTTCATCATAACTGCCACTAATATCTACCCATGGCATGGATTGATTAATCATAATATCTTTATAAATATGATATAATTTTTCCCGTGTTTTCAAATCAGGATATTCGCGCAAATTATCTTTTACCCAGGGTAAATCCACATTGCACAGAAGATAACCATCATATTTTCTTTCGGCAATGCGGTTGAGTATCCAGTTGTGGCATTTATTAGAAACAAACTCGCACCATACTTTCATTACATACATGTCGGTGTCAATGAAGATGGGTCTTTTATTGACGATTGACGATTGGCGATTCACGATTGTTTCTTCTAAATTAATTTGTCCTTTTGCAATCGTAAGCAAATCATCGTACGTATAGGCATTGCCGTTAGTTTCAAGATATTCCCTTGCATATTCAGGAACCCAGGCTGTCTGATAATGTTCAGCAAGTTGACCGCACAACGTACTCTTGCCGGTTGATTCGGGGCCAATAGCAACAAATTTTTTTATTGCTTTCATTCGGGCGTTTTTTCTTTTTCATATTTGTTGGCTCTTTCTATCCATTCAAACAAACCCCAGAATGCCATTATTAATAATACTATATAATATACGCTGGTAAATACATAATGTTTTACAAAATACAAAGGAATAGAAGCAACATTAGTAGCAATCCACCAATACCAGCTTTCCACTTTTTTACTCGCCATCAGCCACATCCCGGTAAATGCTGTTGAGCTGGCAAATGCATCTGCCCATGGAATAGCCCCCGGGGAAAAAGATTTTTTTAAATAAGTAAGTGCGTAAAAAATGATTACATAAAACACGGCAAAGAAAAGTAATTGACGCAGCCACTCTTTCAAATCGGATCGCGTAATGATGACAACATGTTCCTGCTGCTGATTTTTTTTTGCCCATAATATCCATCCGTAAATGCTCATTACAGTGTAATAAAAATTTACCGATGCTTCTCCAAACAAACTTCCTTTAACACTGATATAGACGTAGGTGATGGTATTTACCAAACCAACAGGATAAACAAGAATATGTTCTTTGCGGCTATACCACACACTGGCAATGCCGAATATTACGGCAATGTATTCCAGCACGGTGGTGTGCTGCATGTCGGAGATAAACTGATGATAAATTTCTGAAATGGACAACGGTCAGTAGTCAATGTTGAATGTTACGTGTTATATTGATTTTCGTATAACCATTGCCGATAGTAAATGAGAAAAAAATGATTTCCGGATAATTTGTCCATTGACAATTGACGATTATTAATCCGCTTTTGCCACCACTTCTTTCACTTCGGGAATCATTCGTTTCATCATCCCTTCAATACCTGCTTTCAGTGTGATCATTTAAGAAGGGCATCCACTGCAGCTTCCCTGCAACTTCAGACTCAGCTTTCCGTCTTCATAGCTTTTAAATTGTATAGCTCCGCCATCCATTTCTACCGCAGGCTTCACATAATTTTCCAATAATTCTTTTATCCTTTTTACCACATCACCATCATCGGCGCTTATTTCATTATTGTTAATTGTTTTTATAGAAGCGACCGCATCTTCATTAATGATGGTTTTCCCTTCTTCCAGGTATTCTTTAAGAAATTGTTTTACGGAAGGTATCACATCCTGCCAGTCTTCTGTTTCACTCGTTTTGGTAAGCGTAACAAAATTGCTGGCAATAAAAACCGATTTTATAAAAGGGAAACTGAAAAGTTCCATTGCCAGTGGAGATGCTCCTGCGCTTTGCTCCTCCTGGAAGTCTATGCTTTTCCCCGGGTACAAAAGTTTATTTACCACAAACTTCATCGTTTCCGGGTTGGGCGTCATTTCAGTATAAATGCTGATAATCGGGTTGCCGGTTTTGATCATTTTTAAAAAATTAGGAAATACAAATTTACTGATAAAAAGGCGCAATTTATTGCCCGGTGAATTGCTTCAATAATTTTTTCGCTTTGCGAAAATAGCTGCAGATTAATCATTCCACAATGCGAAGCTTTGCATAATTCAGCATAATTTTCTTCTCACCATTATTTTCGAAACGTACGGTAGCAACAGGATTATGCACTGCACCTTCCATTTTTATTACTTCACCAAAACCAAATTTTTGGTGTTCTACTTTTTGACCAGCTTGCAGGTTGCTGGTATCACTTGGTGTAAACCCCGGAGTGGGTACATGCTCTTTTACTTTTGCTACAGTATTTGCAGAAAGATATACCGGCCTTTCCGGTTTCTTTTCCGAACGGTTTACATACCCTGTTGTTGCAAATGGGTTCCAATGAGCATCAACACCATTGCGAATATGTCCTCCGCCCGCTCTTACTTTATCAAGCTTGTCTTCGGGCAGTTCATCTAAAAACCTGCTGGGATCATTGTGAACCAACGTTCCGAAACGATAGCGGGTGTTTGCATAAGTAAGCCATAGTTTTTGCTTAGCTCTTGTAGCTGCTACGTAAAATAATCTTCTTTCTTCTTCCAATTCTTCGCGGGTATTAATGGCCATTGCATTGGGAAATAAAGATTCTTCCAGCCCGCAAACAAACACCGCAGGAAACTCAAGCCCCTTGGCAGCATGAATGGTCATCAGTTTCACAACATCTGATTCACCTTTATCATCATCAGCATCGGTAAGCAGGGTAATTTGTTGCAAATAACTTCCCAAACTTTTATCCAATAGCTCTCCATCTTCAGTGGGCGTTTCGGTAAATTCTTTTATGGAGTTCAATAACTCTTGTATGTTTTCATATCGGGCAAGTCCTTCTGTTGTCTTATCATTAAACAATTCTTTTACGATGCCGGTATTTTTACCCACCAACACAGAAAGATCATACGCATTCTTTTTTTGCAATTCGCTTTGGAACATTTTTATCGTGATGATAAAATTGTTGATGGCTTCAAGTGCTGATGCCCTGTACCCGAAAGATGCAGCATTTTCCAATACCTGCCACATCGAAATATTATTTTCATTAGCAAAAAGAACTGCTTTCTCCACAGATGTTTTTCCAATTCCTCTTGCCGGGTAATTAATAATTCTTTTCAATGCTTCTTCATCATTGGGATTTAAAATTA
>Ga0157370_10007562_pt1 | contig 11804 bp, 12 predicted proteins | sample C35metaG_FD_113463 | JGI IMG/M metagenome (GOLD analysis project Ga0157370, IMG submission 113463) | Corn rhizosphere microbial communities from Kellogg Biological Station, Michigan, USA - C3-5 metaG | ecosystem: Host-associated > Plants > Roots > Rhizosphere > Soil | place: USA: Michigan... | reverse complement strand
GTTTTTTTCTACTCTCGCCGCCGATTCAAACAACTGATCGTTTTCGGATATTTTGTAATAATGAGCAATTTCTTTCTCAAAATCAAAATACTTTTTAGTTTTATCTACTTGAATTTTTCCTGCGTAAAACTCAGCATTTGTAATTGGATAATTCGAAAATTGCCATAAATAATCAAAGGGCATGTGCGAGGCAATTATTTTTGAAGGTTCTGCTTTAAAAAAAGAATTATTCAACCTCTTAACAAACTTCCCATTTGTTACCACTCCAGCGCCCCAGGTAGGATCAAACACAAACCATTTATTATCAATTAAAGCTGCACACCAGGCGTGAGATAAGTTATCAATCTTTCCATTTTGTTTGGTATACCCATCAATTATTCGGCATTTAATTCCAATTTTATTAGAAATATCATTGAAAACCTCAGCATAATGAATACAAACTCCTTTCTTAGATTTTAATGTATTTTCTATTTTTTGCTGTGCTGATTCGAATTGATTCGGCGCAAACATATTCGGCACATCATAACTAATATTAGTAGCCGTCCAATAGAAAACTGCGCGGATTTTTTCAGAATCGGTTTTAAAATTATCGGTTATGAATTTTGCGATTCCTTCTGTGGTTTTAGTCGATTCATCTGGAATTTTGGAAACTTTATTATCAATATCTGCATAAATATTTTTTGTTTGAGCAACACTTAAAACAGATAAAAACAAAAATATAACAGGAACAAATTTTCTCATTTTGACTGAGTTTTTTATATAAAAAAACACGAAAAAATTCGTGCTTTTATTTTATGCTATTTAACAGATTATAAATTAGCTCTAATTTCCTGAGCTAAGCTTTCAAATTCTTCTTTACTTAAAGTTACCTTCTTCTGAAAACGAATATCATCCATTGTATTTAATGGAATCAAATGAACGTGAGCGTGAGGAACTTCCAGTCCTATAACTGATATTGCTATTCGGTTGCAGGGAATGGTTTTTTCTAAAGCAAGAGCCACCTTTCTCGAAAAGTGCATTAATCCCAAATAATGTGCTTCATCCATATCAAAAATCTTATCGATTTCAAATTTTGGAATACACAAAGTGTGTCCTTTAGCATTAGGATTGATATCTAAAAAAGCTAAATAATTTTCATCTTCAGCAATTTTATAACAGGGGATTTCTCCGTTTACTATTTTGGTGAATATAGAACTCATAGTTTAATTTTTAAAAATCTATATCGTGAGATTACTTCGTTCCTCGTAATGACTTAGTCTCTTGAAATTTCTAAAATTTCAAATTTCAAAACACCATTAGGCACATTAATTTCAGCAACTTCACCTATTGATTTTCCTAATAATCCTTTTCCAATAGGAGAAGTAACAGATATTTTTCCTGTTTTCAAATCGGCTTCACTTTCGGCAACTAAAGTATATTTCATCTCCATACCATTTGCCTGATTTTTGATTTTTACACTTGACAAAACCAAAACTTTTGACAAGTCAAGATTAGACTCATCAATCAATCGGGCATTAGCATGAACTTCCTCTAGTTTAGCAATTTTCATTTCTAACATTCCCTGTGCTTCTTTGGCAGCATCATATTCTGCATTTTCAGATAAATCACCTTTATCTCTTGCATCTGCTATATCTTGAGATGCTTTAGGACGCATCACCGTTTTTAAATAATCTAATTCTTCTCTTAATTTTTTAAGTCCTTCCGCTGTGTAATAAGATACTGTACTCATAACTTCATCATTTTATAAAATAGAAAAAATCCCATCGGAACGGGATTTCTTTCCACAAAGATAATATATTTTTTTATAGTCTATAATTATATGTTAACCATATAATATTTCAAATGTAAATAAATTAAATTTGTTTCACTAATTTAAAACCATGAAAAAACTTATCCCACTTTTGCTAATTGCCCTTTTGTTTTTGTCTTGTTCAGACAATGGCTTTAATAATAAAAATCCTTTCATCCCTAATTATAGTTTTTCGGTAACTTTTGACTTGAATTATCCAGCTTATTCGAATTTAAAATTTGTGAGCAATGCTGTTTATTATGCAGGTCCAGAAGTTGGCCCAAGAGGAATTTATGTATTTAATACCGGAAGCGGGTACAATGCTTTTGATGCAGCCTGTCCTAATCAGGCACTGAGCAGCTGCTCGACTTTAACACTAAAAGGAATCAATGTTATTTGCCCTTGTGATGACGAAGAATACAGTTTGTTTACGGGTCAGGGAAAATTACAATATCCGTTAAAGCAATATCGTGCTGAACTAAACGGAAATATCCTTCGAGTATACAACTAAAAACAAAAAAGCCTGAGAAATTTAAAATTAAATTCTCAGGCTTTTTAAATATAAAAACTACAAATTAAAACTTCAATGTTAGTCCGGCTAAAAAGTTAATTCCAGCTTGCGGATAATAATATGGATAAATGTCCCACATGGCTCCATTAGAGACGTATTTTTTATCTAAAAAGTTATTCACCAAACCTGTTATAGCTATTGATTTGAAGATTGATTTTGGTTTAATTTCGAAAGAAACATTCAAATCATTTACAAAATAATCAGCTAGTCTAGCCGAAGGCAATTCGATGTTGTTCATGAATTGTTCCCCAACAAATTTCTGTAATAACGAAATGTGCAAATTTTGAATCGGGCTGTACACAATAATATTTCCTGCAATAATTTCTGGAGAATAAGCAATTTTAGTTGTTCCGTAGTTTTGACCTTCAACAGCCAAATCAATATTTTTATTACTACTTAAAGTAAAATTAGGTCGAAGAATAAATTTTTCTGAAAGTGAAATTGTTGCATCAAATTCGAAACCTAAACGATAACTTTTATCCGTATTAGAACGAATTGGCGCTCCTACATCATCTAATCTTCCCGTTAAAATCAACTGATCTCTATATCCCATGTAATAGAAATTAGAATTCAATTGGAACTTATCTGAATTGAATCTCCATCCTAATTCAAAATCATTTAATTTTTCAGGTTTTATATTTCCGCCTTCGTAATCCGTTCTGTTTGGTTCACGATTTGCACGTGCATATGAAAAGTAAAGATTGTTTTTTTGATCAATTTCGAAATTAAAACCAGCTTTCGGATTAAAGAAATTAAAAGTATCATCTACCAAACCTGTTTCAGCGCTATTGGCTTTGTAATGTACTCTTCGGTACTGTAAATCTCCATAAAAACTTAATTGTTCCGTAATTTGATAATTGGCTTTAGCGAAAATATTTCCATCTGTTTTTGACGAAAAATCATCATAATAATGATCTCCTAATTCAGTTGAACCAGAATTTCTTGCCCAAATCACTTTTCCGTAATGATCGCCTTCATATTTATTCCAGCCTCCGCCAAGAATAACATCCAGTTTTTCTTCTTTGTATTTTACAGAAAAAGTAGTTCCGTAAAAATCATTATCTAACCACTTTTGACGAATTAAATCAGTTACAGGAACTAGCTCTCCATCATCACCTATTTTTGTTTTAGTAGGCTGAATATTTCCATATTCCGCAACTGCCGCATCTTGCTTATAATTCTCAAAATAACCTAAGCCCTTAGTATAGTGAAAAGCTAAGTTTGTACTCCATTTATCCGAAATTGATTCGTTCCAATGCAATTGATAATGATCTTGATTATAATTATCGGTTTCATTATCATAATAACGGTCAACTCCATTGGTATCAGTAAACATCCCTGCAGAATTAAATCTACGGTTTTCTTTTAAAGTCTCACCGTCAATTCCGTTCCAGGATTGATATGTTTTTTGTGTTCCACCAAAAACCAATGCTTTGATTAAGGTTGTTTTTCCTGAATAAGTTCCCTGAAGAAAATACGATTTTAAATCAGAACTAGCGCGATCCACATAACCATCTGATTTTATTGTAGACAAACGTCCCGCCAATTCAAAATGATCGTTTAATAAACCAGTACTAAATTTCACAGTATTTTTATTGGAATTAAAACTTCCGTAAGAACTTGAAATCTCTCCTGTTGACTGAGAAGCATAATTGTCTGTCAACATATTCAAACTAGCTCCAAAAGCTCCAGAACCGTTTGTAGAAGTTCCAACACCACGCTGCAATTGTAAACTTTCTACTGAAGAAGCAAAATCAGGCATGTTTACCCAAAAAGTTCCCTGACTTTCAGCATCATTATATGGAATTCCGTTGATGGTTACATTTACTCTTGTTGCATCACTTCCACGAACTCTGATTCCCGTATATCCTATTCCTCCTCCTGCATCAGTAGTGGTCACAACTGAGGGTAGATAATTCATTAAAATTGGAATATCCTGTCCCAGATTTCTCAATTTAATTTCTCTTTTATCCATGTTACTAAAGGTAACCGGAGTTTTTGAAGTAACACGAATAGCCGAAACCAAAACCTCATCGAGTCGGTTCACTTTTACAGTGTCCTTTACTTGTGAAAAAGAAAATAGAGTAAAGAAAATAGAAAATAAAGTAAAGAAAACAGATTGGGTTCTGACAATATTCTGAACCTCAGAACCTTTGTAAATTTGTGCCTTTGCACCTAAAAAAAAAGTTTTCATTCGTAATTGTTTTACGAATAAAAGGGGGAATTATTCTTTTTGTTATTTAATAAATAGATTTGTTCAACTAATAAACCTATAGCTCACGCTATGAATTTATCGTATTTTCCCTTAGCAACATTACTTGCTCAGGTTCGTTGGGTATGATCTCAGCTCGTTATTTAGAGCACCCCTTTGAGACGGTGCAAATGTAGTGTTAAAAAACAAATTCCAAAAATTAAATTTCAAATTCCAAAAAACTAACTTTATGTAGTTTCCAATTGGAATTTGGAATTTAATCTAAATTAGGTTTTCTACGAGATTGTTTTATTTCAGAGATATTCTTTTTGTCTTTGATTCGCTTTTTAATCACCGACTTAGGAATTTTAGTTACTTTTCTAATTTTAGGAACAAAAAGTCCTTTTTTAATTAGTTCCAGAAATCGTTTGGTAACTATTTCTTTGTTTTTAAGTTGGCTTCTGTCTTCATCGCAATTCAAAATCAAAATCAAATCAGCAGTCAATCTTGAAGAAAGATTGTTTTCTAACAGCAACTTTTCTTCTTCTGATAATACCTGAGAATTCTTTAAGTCAAAAGTCAGCACCACTTTAGACGAAACCTTATTAACGTTTTGTCCACCAGCGCCACTACTTCTTACCGCTTTATATTGTAATTCGGATATGAGTTTTTGAATTTCCATTTTCTATTTGGACTGATGCGCTTCTTTCAATAAATCATTTACTGTTTTTACTGGATTAAAAGTAATCAAGGGCACTTCAACAAAGACAGTTAGCCAATTTGCCATGGCTCCATTCCACAAACCAGGCAATTCATAACTTTTAATATCTTTACCTAAATAATTTTTCTCTACTATAAAACCGCTATTTTCATCTACAAACTGATGCAAATCAAATTTTTCGTTTTTATAATTTTTAGTAGCACAAACTAAATCTACAGGATTAAAATGCGTAGCATTTGCCATAATTTTAGCTTGCTTTTTATTACTCAAATCCACTTGAGAAGATTCTACAATTTGTAATGAAATTTCTTTTTGTGCATTTTTCACCCAAAAAGGTCCTCCACCAGGTTCTCCTTCATTTTTTACCATTCCACATACTCTAATTGGACGGTTTAAAATAGCTTTCAAGACTTTGATTTTATTTTCAAAAGTGTACAAATCAAAATCTGCTTTGACTTCCACATTTAATTTTCCTTTCAAAAAACCTTTAATTTCATCTATTTGATTATTCTCAACCGTATATAGATCAATTAAATTCAAAAAAGTAAATATTTGCTGCTGTAATTCTATCAAAATCCCCGCAAGCGCTTTTTTATAAAGTGCAATGGTATCGTTATTATGAAGAATTACATTATCTATGTTTTTTACAAAAATAATATCAGCATCCAGCTGATTCAAATTTTCAATTAAAGCACCGTGTCCTCCTGGTCTAAAAAGTAATTTACCATCTTCAGTTCTAAAAGCCTCATCATTCATATTAACCGCAATAGAATCTGTACTTTTATGCTGATAGGAATAACGTACTTCAATATTAGTATTCGTTTCTTCTTCTACTTTATCTTTTACATTACTTATAATTTGCTCAAACTGTTTTTGATGTGATTCTGAAACTGTAAAATGCAAATAGGATTGGTTATTACTACTGGAATAATATCCACATTCATATAAATGTTCTTCTATAGGTGTAGCAACATTTACAGCATATTCATGAAATGGCAGAATTCCTTTTGGCTTAGAAGCAAAATTAAAATACTCCGGATCCAGCATGAATTTTATAAAATAATAATTTTTATAATCACGAGGAAAGGAATCAAAATTGAAAAACTCTTCTTTTAATTTTTTATAAATAATATCAAAAAATGGCAACTTATCCATTCCAACAATAAAAACTGGAAGTTTAGTATCTTTTTTTCTATTGATGTAAGCATTGATACTTTCTCTCTCAATATCAAATTCATTTAAAAAGACGGTTAGAAATTTAAACATTCTAGTTGCCGCACCTGAGGCTGGGACAAACTTTAATAATTTTAATCCTGATTTATTTTCATCAAAAAAAGTAGCTTTTTCAACAAACTCTACTATACTAAATTTTAAAATTCCATTCTCAACAGTGGCTGCTTCAAGCAATTCCATCTTAGCAATTCCTTTTTTTAAAATAGCGAGTTGTTTTTGGATATTTTCTAATGAAACACCATGCTGCTTGATTTGTCCTAAATCCTGTTCTGATAATCCCATACTTTTAATTTTATTTAAATCATCACTTAAATTAGATTCCTCTAATACCGACACTCCTATTTCACTCATAATAATTGCAAAAATATTATTCCAAAACTGTTACTTCTTTACACTGTTTCTGCTCGTCATTCAAAATTTTCTTCCATTCTAAATATCCGAAAATGGCAAGAATTGTAAAAATTAAATATTGCAAAGAAGTAAATGTATATCCTTTACAAAAATACAAAGGTATAGAAATGAAATCTCCTACAATCCAAAAAATCCAATTTTCGATTTTTCTCTTAGCCATCAGCCACATACCTACAAAAAACAGAGCCGTCAAGAAAGTATCTACATAATTGTACCAATCTTTAAATTTATCAAAATATTGATAGACTAAAAACACAAAAACTAAAGTTAAAACAAAAATAATCACAGCTATTTTGTTTTCATTTTTTGTCATTGTAGAAATAGGAAAAGCTACAACATCCCCTTTTTTTCTAGTCCAATGATACCAACCATAAACGCTCATTATAAAATAATAGCCATTAATCATCGAATCGCCTAAAAGCTCCCATTTCCAAAGCAAATAAGCATAAATAAAAGTACTGACTAATCCTGTAGGAAAAACTAAAATATTATCTTTTTTTGCAAACCACACACTTGCCAATCCAAAAAAAACAGCCACTAATTCCAATATAATCCCCGAAGTGGGATAAGTAGTATATTGGGCGAAAAAAAACTCTATCATTACTATTTTATTGGAAAATTAAAAAAATCAATGTCGTTTTCAAAAGCGGTTCCTATCACAACTAAATCAGCACCGGATTGATATGCGTTTTGAATTCCTTGCAAATCTACAATTCCTCCTCCTACAATTAGCGGAATATTAGTATTTTGAGCAACTAATTCAATCATTTCCAGCGGAACTGCTTTTTCTGCACCACTTCCCGCCTCTAAGTAAATCAATTTATTACCTAGCATTTCTCCTGCGTGTGCTGTTGCTAATACTAAATCAAGATTATCTCTATCCAAAGGCGATGTTTTACTGATGCGTTCCACAGCAGTTTCTCTTCCACTTTCAATTAAAAGATAAGCCGTAGGAATAATTTCGAGTTGGGTTTGTTTTAAAATTGGCGCCGCTCTTACCTGATGTTCTATTAAATAATCGGGATTTCGTCCTGACAATAAAGATAAAAACAAAATTCCATCAGCATAATTCGAAATTTGAGAAGGATGTCCTGGAAAAAGTACAATTGGTAAAACACAATCTTGTTTAATTCTAATAATTAAATCATCTAACATATTGCTTTTTACAAGGCTTCCACCAATAAAAACATGAGTTGCTGGCGATTGATTGATTTTATTAATTAAATCCGTTATTCGTTCCCAAACTATTTTATCAGGATCTAAAAGAATGGCTAATAATTTCTGATTAGTTAATTTGGCAGTCTCTATTTGTTTGTAAATTGTTGCTTTTTCCATGAGAACGTAAAAGTAAAAAGTTTTTAGAGTCCAAGAACCATTTCGAAACAATTATATTTGTTAGTACATTGGAATTTTAAAATCGCTCCTCATGATTACTATTAACTTACTCGAAGAATATGGCGGAATTATAAAACACTTCAAAAATGGCGCTCTTATTTTTAAAGAAGGCAAACAACCTTTGTATTATTACCAAATCATCTCAGGCGAAGTAAAAATGAATAATTACAATGATGAAGGCAAAGAATTTATTCAGGGGATTTTCTACAAAGATCAATGTTTTGGTGAGCCGCCACTTTTTATTGACCAGGTTTACCCTGCTAATGCAGTAGCTGTAATCGATTCGGAAGTAATTATAATTACTAAAAATAAATTTCTGGAGTTGCTTAAAAACAATTCAGACATCAGTTTAAAAATCATCAAAAACTTATCGCAACGCTTGTATTACAAATCGGTTATGGCAGCTGAGATTTCGTCACAAGATCCTGAACACCGGGTATTGCGATTGATTGATTATTCGATAGAACAATTGAATTTTAAAAAAGAAGAAGCTGGTTTTCTAATCAATTTCACCCGACAACAAATAGGAGACTTAACTGGCTTAAGGGTAGAAACCGTTATTAGAGCCATAAAATCATTAGAGAAAAAAGGGGATTTAAAAATAATCAATAGAAAAGTGTACCGATAAAAAATATAATTTGATATGATTTAAGTCATAAAATGATGCTCTAATGTGGTCGTAAATTTGTGTTATTAAAACACATCATTATGACACTTTATAACAACACCTTCGAAAAATTCAATGAAAACTTTATTGGATCTGCTACATTAAGTATTCTTGTACAAAGCTGTTTTGGTGGAGCAGCAGCCATGAGCGTATTAGCTAATGGAACTTCATTAGTACAAATGGTTCAGCTAGCCGTAATTGTTTTTATTTGTATGATTGCAAATACTTCAATTCTTGCTCAATTACAACACAAATTTATTTTTAACACTGTGCTTTTAAGCATCATTTCAAGTATTATTTTCATCATTTTAAACCATTTATAAAATGAAAAAAGACATCGAAAACAGAGCTGACATTTCGGTGCTGGTTCATCAATTTTATGATAAGATAAGAGCCGATGCCGAAATCGGCTTTTATTTTAATTCTATGATAACGGATTGGGATGCACACCTGGAAAAACTGACTGATTTTTGGGAAACCAATTTGTTTACTATTCGAAAATACAAAGGCAATCCAATTGAAGTTCACAATAAGGTTGACGAACATTTTGATGGTCAAATTACTTCGAATGAATTTGGGATCTGGTTAAATTATTGGTTTCAGACTTTGGATTCCCTTTTTGAAGGAGAAAATGTTGAAATTCTAAAAAGAAGAGCGCGAAAAATGGGTAGTTTTCTTTATCTGAATATGTTTAAAAACCGATCAAAAGAAATATCGAAAAATACAGATTGAAGAAATTCCATAAACCTTAAAATCTCTTAGTTTAACTTTTTGTTTCTCTGCGAAAAAAACTATTTTTCCAAAGCATAAACTAAAGTAAACCCCTCCATTTCTTCAAAATAAATATTGAATTCTTTGTGTAAACCTCCAAAATGGAGATTTGCTATAGCTTGGGTTTGGTTCAAATCAAATTCATTAACCGCAATATGATCTTTAAAGCTGATTCCTTTTTCGTTTCGAATTTTAAAAATAGCTTCTTTTGCGCCCCAAATTACTGTTAGTTTCTTAATATACTCAGTGGTTTTTTTGCGGTCTAAATATTGGAATTCGGTATCACAGAATTTATCCGCAATGCGAATTATCTTCTCTCTTTGTAATTCGATATCAATCCCCACAGTTTCTTCACTAATGATTATGGACGAAAACTGATACGAATGTGTTATCGAAATGTATTTTCCATCCTGAAGGTGTGGTTTTCCAAATTCGTCATAATACAAATCAAAATCGGTATAGCCTGCTTCATTTAAAAGTTTGCGAACACTTAGAAAACCACGTTGATGCAATTCAGATTTCATTTCTTCAATTCGAGATTGACATTTAGGATTGAGACTTACTTCTTCAAATAATTGTTCTAAGGGTTCGGTAATCTTCCAAACGTAGATTGTGGTTACAGCATTAAATTGTATTTTTTTAAATAAAGGCATAAAAATTTCAGATTTTAGACTTCAGATTTTAGACTTCAGATTTTAAATTTGGATCACAACTAGATTTAGGAAATCCATTTTACCTGGTTTTTCATAAATCCTAAATCCTGAAATCTAAAATCTAAAATCTAAAACACTTTCGATTAGGAACTTAAACAAATCATAAATGTCCCCGAATGCTTTTTAAATAATAAGTTATTACGTAAATTTGCAAAAATTTTACACCCGAGCCTGAAAGGCGAACGGACGAAGTAATTACAAATATACTATAAAAAATGAGTACAACGACTACGCCATATGTGGCTTTCAAAGTAAAAGACATTTCTCTGGCTGCCTGGGGAAGAAAAGAAATTGAATTGGCTGAAGCTGAAATGCCAGGTTTAATGGCGCTTCGTGCGGAATATAAAGATGAGCAACCATTAAAAGGTGCTCGTATTGCTGGATGTTTACATATGACAATCCAAACTGCAGTTTTGATCGAAACTTTAATTGCTCTTGGTGCAGAAGTTACTTGGTCTTCTTGTAACATTTTCTCTACTCAAGATCAAGCTGCTGCCGCTATTGCTGCTGCAGGAATCTCTGTTTATGCTTGGAAAGGTCTTGACGAAGAATCATTTGACTGGTGTATCGAGCAGACTTTATTCTTTGGTGAAGACAGAAAACCATTGAACATGATTCTTGATGATGGTGGAGATTTAACTAACATGGTTATTGACCGTTTCCCGGAATTGGTTCCTGGAATTAAAGGTCTTTCTGAAGAAACTACAACTGGAGTTCACAGACTTTACGAAAGAGTAAAAGCTGGAACTTTGCCAATGCCTGCCATCAACATTAATGATTCTGTTACTAAATCTAAATTTGACAACAAATACGGATGTAAAGAATCTGCTGTAGATGCTGTACGTCGTGCAACTGACCTAATGTTAGCTGGAAAAAGAGTTATCGTTTGTGGATACGGAGACGTTGGAAAAGGAACTGCTGCTTCTTTTAGAGGTGCTGGTTCTATTGTAACTGTTACTGAAATTGATCCAATTTGTGCTTTACAAGCTGCAATGGACGGTTATGAAGTGAAGAAATTAAACACTGTAATTGCTACTGCTGATATCATCATCACAACTACAGGAAACAAAGATATAGTTCTTGGAGAGCACTTCGAGCAAATGAAAGACAAAACTGTTGTTTGTAACATTGGTCACTTTGATAACGAAATTGATATGGCCTGGTTGAACAAAAACCACGGTGCATCTAAAATCGAAATCAAACCACAGGTTGACAAATATACTATTAAGGGAAATGACATCATCATTTTGGCTGAAGGTCGTTTAGTAAACCTTGGTTGTGCTACAGGTCACCCAAGTTTTGTAATGAGTAACTCATTTACAAACCAAACTTTGGCACAAAT
>Ga0157370_10007561_pt1 | contig 11804 bp, 12 predicted proteins | sample C35metaG_FD_113463 | JGI IMG/M metagenome (GOLD analysis project Ga0157370, IMG submission 113463) | Corn rhizosphere microbial communities from Kellogg Biological Station, Michigan, USA - C3-5 metaG | ecosystem: Host-associated > Plants > Roots > Rhizosphere > Soil | place: USA: Michigan... | reverse complement strand
GCTGACGTCTGCGTTGGGATGGCGGTCACGGACCGCGCGGCCGCGCGGCACGGGATTTCGGCGTTCATCTTTCAAAAGGACACTCCCGGCTTTCGTCCGGGCAAGAAAGAAAACAAGCTCGGGCTGCGCGCGAGCGCAACCGGCGAGGTCGTCTTTACCAATTGCCGGCTTCCTGGATCCCAGCTTCTGGGCAAGCCGGGCGAGGGTTTTGTCGACAGCCTGCGCATTCTGGATGGCGGCCGGGTTTCCATCGCAGCTCTCTCCATTGGCATGGCCCAGGGCGCGTACGATGCAGCTTTGAAACACTCGAAGATCCGCAAGCAATTCGGCCGCCCCATCTCGGAATTTCAGGCGATTCAGCACAAGCTGGTCGATATGGCAATGAAGCTCGATGCCTCGCGTCTGCTCACTTACCGGGCCGCGAAGATGATCGATGCCGGCAAGCGGGTCACTCGCGAATCCGCAATGGCCAAGCTGTTCGCATCCGAATCCGCGGTGTGGATCGCCAATGAAGCCGTTCAGATCTTCGGCGGCTATGGATTCATCAAGGACTATCCGGTCGAGAAGTTCTATCGCGACGTCAAACTCTGCACAATTGGCGAGGGCACCAGTGAAATCCAGCGACTGGTGATCGCCCGCCAGTTGCTGAACGATTAGCCGGATGACTGCGCGCGAGATTGCCCGGCTGGCAACGTCGATCGAGAATGGGGCGCCATTGCCAGCGGGCCTGGCCGAAGGCGAAGGACTCATTATTGGCATTACAGGCCCCCCCGGCGCGGGTAAAAGCTCACTCGTGGACGCCCTGGCTGCAGAATGGCGGCGGCGCGGAAAAACAGTCGCGATTATCGCGGTCGATCCCTCCAGCCGATCGACCGGCGGGGCGATCCTGGGCGACCGCATTCGCATGCAGCGTCACCACGGTGATCCCGGCGTATTCATCCGCTCCATGGCGAATCGCGGCGCAGGCGGTGGCGTCGCACGAACCACTCACACTCTCGCGCAGCTTTTTCGCTCGGCAGGATTCGATTTCATCATCATTGAAACCATTGGCGTCGGCCAGGATGAAATCGCAGTCGCCGCCGTTGCCGACGTCACGGTCGTGGTTCTTACGCCGGGCATGGGTGACGACGTGCAGGCAATCAAGGCGGGCGTAATGGAGATCGCCGATCTCTTCGTCATCAACAAAGCCGATCTGCCCGGCGTCGAAAAGGCGCGGCGGGAGATCGAGGCAATGCTGTCCCTCGGCCAGCGAGCCGTTCCGATATTCCAGACCATAGCCACTGAAGGCGCCGGCGCCAGTGAACTGGCTGATGCGATCGCGTCTCGGGAGCGGCGCAGGGACCGCGACGCCCCCTCCTCCTTCGAAATCGATCACCTCGGAATCGCCGTCGAATCGATCGACAGCGCGTTGCGTTTCTATGTCGATCAGCTCGGGATGTCCATTTCTGCTCGCGAAACCGTGGAACATGAGAGGGTTCATGTCGCCATGCTTCCCGCCGGAGAATCCCGCATCGAGCTTCTCCAGCCCTCGGATCCCGATTCAACGATCGCAAACTTTCTCGCAAAGCGTGGCCCAGGTCTGCATCACGTGGCGCTGCGCGTCCCCGATGTGAACGCGGCTATTGCGAATCTTCAGGCCTCGGGCGCGCGCATTCTCGGCGAGCCGAAACGAGGCGCCGGTGGGCACATTTATGTCTTCGTGCATCCGGCATCCACCGGTGGCGTACTATGGGAGCTTATCCAGAAATAAGGAGCGAAATTGCCACCCATCGGCATCATAGGCGGCAGTGGTTTGTATTCCATGCCCGGTTTCTCCGCGCAGGAAGAGATAGACATTCAGACGCCATTTGGCGCGCCCTCTGATAACTTCATTCGGGGGCGGCTCGAAGGTCATGACGTGGTGTTTCTGGCGCGTCATGGACGTGGCCACAGGATCTCGCCTTCCGAACTGAATTTCCGCGCGAATATCTATGCGATGAAATCGCTCGGCGTCGAACGTATCCTTTCGCTAAGCGCCGTCGGATCGCTCAAAGAGGAACACCGGCCGCTTGATTTCGTCGTTCCTGACCAGTTCTTCGACCGTACGCGCGGCCGCATTTCCACCTTCTTCGGCGAAGGTTTGGTTGCGCACGTCAGCTTCGCCGATCCCGTTTGCCCGGAGCTTTCCGCGATCATCGAGAAGGCGTGCGATGCCGCGTCCGTCAACGTCAAACGCGGCGGCACCTATCTCTGCATGGAAGGCCCTGCATTCTCCACCAGAGCCGAATCGAATATATATCGCTCCTGGGGAATGGATGTTATCGGCATGACCAACCTTCAGGAAGCGAAGCTCGCGCGCGAGGCCGAAATCTGCTATGTCACCATCGCGATGGTAACGGACTACGATTGCTGGCACGCCGGACACGACGCGGTCGAAGTCACCGATATTATCCGCGTGCTGCAACAGAATGCCGCCAATGCCTGCAAGGTGGTTGCGGAAGCCGTCAAAGCGATGCCGGCTTCGCGCGCGTGTAAATGTGGCGCATCCCTGCAGCACGCCCTCATTACCGATAAGAAACTGGTCCCCGCCGCCACGCTTCAAAAACTGAAACCCATTGTCGGCAAATACTTCATGTAATCTTCGCGCCGCGGAGCTTCTCGATCGCATCCGCCGTGGAGAAAAGCCGAGCCTTGAGTTCGTAAAGCAACTTGGCGAAGATTGCCCCGGTGAATTTGTCCGTGGCGTAATCGAGCCCCTGGCGGACTCATTCGACGCGGCGGATGCCGAACTCTATACGGAGATCATGCGGCCCTGGGTCCCCGCCGCGCCCCGCACCCGGCCCGAAATACCGACTCGCGTCGAAACGGTTTACGTGCTTTCGCGCGTGACTCTGGGAGCCGATATCAAGATCGTCAGCCCTGTGCTCCGCGCCATGCGCAACCGCTTTCCCGAAGCTGCCATCGTGTTCGTTGGCAACCGCAAATCGGCCGAGCTATTCGCGAGCGACCGGGACATCGAATTCCTTGAAGCAGCTTATCCCCGGACGGGACCGGTACGCGACCGGATCGCATTCGCCGAACAACTGCGGGACAGGCTGTCCACGCCCGATCGCATTGTCATCGATCCCGATTCTCGGATTACGCAGCTTGGCCTTATCCCGGTGTGCGAGCCGCAGCGCTATTTCCATTTTCCGAGCCGCACCGCGGGCGGTGACAGTAACGCAAACCTTTCACAACTCGTTTCGGACTGGCTAAACCACAACTTCGGCGGCGCAGGCGCTGCATGGATCGCTCCAGCGCCTGTCGCACTCCACGGAGAAAGGCCAATCGCAACCATCAGCCTCGGCGTGGGCGAGAACGAAAGCAAGCGCCTGGGGCTCGATTTCGAAGCCGCGCTCATCGCCGGGATTGCAGCGCGGTTTTCCGCTGTGTACCTGGACCGCGGCATGGGCGGAGCCGAAGCGCAACAAGTGACTGAGGCCGCGAAGCGCTCCGGAGCCATTGATCGAATCCGCTTTTCTGAAGGATCATTCGCCGCCTTCGCGTCCATCATCGCTCAAAGCCAGTTCTACGCCGGTTATGATTCGGCGGGGCAACATGCAGCGGCGGCCGCCGGCACGGCGCTCGTCAGCATCTTCGCTGGAGCGCCATCCCTCCGGTTCCGCGCGCGATGGTCGCCCGATTCACCCGGCGCCGACGTTATAAACGCCGATAACTCGACTCCGGCCGAATGCCTCCATCTCATCGGCCGTTATCTCCAGTCATTTTGACAATCGATCTGGACATTTGTGGCGCCTGCGTAGCAAACTGGCGTCGTGACCTTTCACGCCGATAAGTTGCGCGTAATTTCCGGGGAAAGCTTCAGCCTCAAACAACACGACGCGGCGGAAACTTTCGACCTCGCGAAACACAAGGCCGAAAAGGAGCTCAAAGACCACGTTAAGCAATTGGCCGAGCTTCATGAACTCCTCTACGCCGAAAACAAGCGCGCGCTGCTCATCGTGTTTCAGGGCATGGATGCGTCCGGCAAGGACGGAACCATTCGCCACGTCATGTCCGGCGTGAATCCGCAGGGCTGCACCGTCACATCATTCAAACAGCCGAGCGCGAAGGAACTGGAGCACGATTTCCTGTGGAGAATCCACGCCGCCGTTCCGGAAAAGGGCTCGATCGGCATTTTCAATCGCTCTCAGTACGAAGACGTGCTGGTGGTGAGAGTCCACGGACTGGTGCCCAAAGAAATCTGGCAGGCGCGTTATGACCAGATCAATGCTTTTGAGCGCATCCTGGCTGAGAACGACGTCACAATATTGAAGTTTTTTCTTCACATCTCGCGCGATGAGCAGGAAAAACGGTTTCAGCAGCGCGTTGAGGACCCTCAGAAGAACTGGAAGATCTCACCGGCCGATTTCCGCGAACGCGAATATTGGGGCGAATACCAGAAGGCGTATCAGGACGCGATCGCGAACTGCTCCACCAAAGAGGCGCCCTGGTACATCATCCCCTCGGACCACAAGTGGTTTCGCAACTATTGCGTTTCGCACATCATCGTGCGTACGCTCCAGTCCTTCCACATGCGATATCCGAAGGCCAATCTGGACGTCGCCGGCGTGAAAACAGGCGGCAAACAGACGCCGCGCTGAGTTTCGCTCTCAGCGCAACGCGCGCCCGCTTACTGAGCCTGGCCCTGCTGGCCGAAGCCCCTGCCTCTGCCCGCCGGGCGCGGAGGAGCAACATAATTCACCAGCTCATCCACGGGCTTCTTTCCCGCCCACGCAATGCCGCGCAACAAAGTCCGCTCCACCTGATAATTCGCGAAGTTTGCGTAAGTGTGGCCCTGCATAAATACGAAAGCCCGGGCCGGCTGCCCGCCCGGCACTGTATGTTCATAGGTCCAGATCTGCGGTACCATTTCGCCTTTGTGCTCGCCGGCGCTGCGCGTGGGCGCAATCTCCGCCGTCGCCAGAACGTGGATCTCAGGATTCTTCGCCCATGTCATATTGAAAAACGCTTCATCCCAAAGCACGATGTTGGTCATATCCTTCATGATCGGGTTCGACTTATCCACCACCGTGTAAGGAACCGGCGCGTCCAGCGTAAAGTTCACTTCGCCATGCTTCTTCGCACCCCCCACGTAGGTGGCGAATAGCGCCGGGTCCGGACCGCAAAGTGAATCGTGCAGGCTCACCAGACCGCCGCCCCGCTTGACATACGTATCGAGCGTCTCCTTCGTCGCGTCACTCAGATACGCGGCATCGCCCTTGTAAATCACAACCACGTCCGTGTGCTGCAGGTCGGCGCTGCTCGGCGGATGGAAGGCTCCGTCTACCACGGCCCCGTGCTCGGTCAGCACTTTGCTCCAGTCGGCCAGGAACTGGGGATAATCATGTTGCCCAGGTCCATGTGATTTCAATCCGCCCCAGAGATACACGTGCATGCCATTCGGATTCTGTCCCTGAACCCGCGGCGTTCCCGGCGCCTGTTGCGCGTTTGCATGCTGCAGCCCCATCATGCCGGCCAGCAACAGCAGCAATGCGCCGGATACCGCAGGAATGGCGATCATCCGTAGAGCTTCATTGTTCTTTCTCGTGCGATCTCGTCTGTACATCACCGTGTCACCTGCCTTGCTCCTTACTTAGTCGTTGCTGCCGCCCTGCCTGGTTACCTGCGGGTTTCAGCCGGTCTGCCGTACGGCCAGCGCGTCAGCCGTGCCAGCGCCCACTTCGTAATGCTGAAGAATCTGTTCCCAGAAGCCCTGAGCCCGCATGATTACCTCAATCGCCTCCCGCACGGCGCCACTGCCACCCGGTTGCGCGGTCACATAATGCGCTTCGTTTTTTACTTCGAGACGCGCATTGGCCGTTGCCACGGCGAACCCTACCCGGTGAAACACTACCACGTCGGTCAGATCGTCTCCGATGTAAGCGACTTCCTCGATTCCCACCTTCGCATCCGCCAGAATCTCATTGATAATCGGGATTTTCTCGGTATGGCCCTGGTAAACGTAGTTCATTTTGGCCTGGCGCGCGCGCTCGATCGTCGCGGGTGAATTCCTGCCGCTGATCACGCCGGTTCGAATTCCCTTCCACTGGCACCACTGCAGGCCGATTCCATCCTGCGAATCAAACGCCTTGAACTCCACCATGCCTCCCGCGCCGTCCGGGATAAAGTACAACCGCCCATCCGTCAGAACCCCGTCTACATCCATCAGCAGCAGCCGGATCTTCGACGCGCGCGCCCGGACGTCTTCATTCACTTCGTTCACTCAGTTCTCCTCGAACAGTTTTCTGTAAAGCCGCCGCTGTCTTTCGAGCGCGGCCAGGTAAAGTTCCTTCTTCGATGCATCCGGCGTGATCGTTGCCCCGAGCTTCGGCGCCGGATCGTTCACCGAACGGATCGCTCCGATGCGTTCAAGCGCCAGCAGCGCAGCGCCCCGCGATGTCGCCTCCGGCTCGAGGCACTGAATCACTGTATGCGACAGCGTATCGGCCATCATCCGGGTCCACACAGCCGAATGAAGCAGCGCCCCGCCGGAAGCAATCACTTCCTTCGGCGGCCCTAAAGACTGCAGCATCAACTCATAGACTTCCCGAAACGTGAGCGCTACGGACTCGAGGGCCGCGTGCAATATCTCGATCGGCGATGTTCCCGCGCCCAGGCCCGCAATGGCGGCTCGCGTATCGGGCCGCCAGCCCGGAGAGCGCTCGCCCGCAAACAGCGGAACAATGGTCAGCCCATGCTGCCCCGGTGGAAGGGTCGCAAGCTGCTTTTCCGCCTCGTTCGGCTCCGGCAATTGCAGGGTACGCCGCATCCATGCAAACACTTCGCCGCCGTTCGAAAGCGCGCCCCCCAGCACGAACCGCCGCCGGTCCACTCGATAGCAGAAGAGCCCCGGCGGAATCTCGATTGCATCCGCCTCGGCGCACGCGCGCATGGCGCCACTGGTCCCCACCATCAGGGCGAAACGGTCACGCGTAGCGCATCCGCTGCCCACGTTGTCACACGCGCCATCGCCAAGGGCCGGCATCCAGGGAATTCCGTCAAGCTCCGGCCATCGCTTCGCAAATTCGTTTTTGAGCTTCGACTGCGGCTTGTCCATGTCGCCCGCCGCCGGCAACTGGTCGGCCCGGATCGGCAGCGCCTCGATCATCTCGCGGTCGTAATCGCCCGCGTTCTGGTTCCAGAGGCCCGAAGCGGAAATCATGGAAGTCGAACACGCAGCTACACCGAAAAATTCGAGGAACAGGTACTCCCCGAAGCTCATCCATCGCGCCGCCCTGCGAAATGCGTCCGGCTGCGTCTCGCATAGCCAAACCAGCTTTGCGGGCGGATAGCTGGGGTGCAGCACGCTGCCGGTCCTCCGGTGCTGTGCAGCGTTATCGATTCGCCGGGCCAGTTTCTTCGCCACGGCGGCGCTTCGGGAGTCGAAAGGATGCAGCACGGGCGTTGCTGCCGTTCCATCCGTCGCGACCCCCATAATGCTGTGCCAAAAGGTATCTACCGCCACCGCGTCCGGCTTTATGCTTTGCGCCCGCAGTTGCGCGCAGATGCCGTCCAGAGTCTTCGCCGCAATCGCGGTCAGTTCAGTCGCATCGATCTCCCAGCCACCATCTTCGGTTGTCCTTGCGTGATAGGAAACGCGCGCCTCGAATCCCTCGATTTCCTGGCCTGCGTCTGAATAGAGCAGCGCGCGCGCCGAAGAACTTCCGATATCGAGCGTCAGAACCGAAGCCAACTGTCATTTTTAACATTACCGGGCGCGCGCAGACCCGGTTTGAGATTACTCGCGCTCCGAAGCCGTGATGCCCGGGATTTTCATGCTCGCGAGCAGCTTCTCCAGATGCTTCGCCAGCAGGTCGCACTCGATATTCACGCGATCCCCGGCCTTTCTGTTATGCAGATTGGTCGCCTTTAACGTATGCGGAATGATCGCCACGCGAACCTGCCCGTTCTGAATCGACGCGATCGTCAGGCTGATCCCATCAATGGCGATCGATCCTTTGTATACCAGGAATTTATCCAACTCCGCGCTTACCCTGACCGCCAACTCCCAATTACTGTCGCCCAATTCCCGCAATTCTTCGAGCACGCCGGTTCCATCGACATGTCCCTGGACGATATGTCCACTCAGCCGGGTCTCGAGGCTGAGTGGACGCTCCAGATTCACCAGATCGCCCGGACCGAGGCTGCCCAGATTGCTCCTGTTCAGCGTCTCCGGCGCAAGATCAGCTGAAAACCCGTCGGTCCGGATATCCACCGCGGTCAGGCAGACGCCGTTCACCGCAATGCTCGCGCCCAGAGTGAGGTCGCTCAACACGCGCGCGCACTTCACCAGCAGCCGGGCTCCGGTTCTGTGGCGGTCCATCGCCTCAACCGCCCCGACCTCTTCAATAATGCCGGTAAACATCAGCCCTCCCGCCGCACGTAAGCCTCGACCGCGAACTCGTCGGGCGGAATCGGATGTACGGTAGTACGCTCCAGCAGAATCGCGTCCACCCGACGTTGCCGTCCGGCGCCTCCAGCCATCGGCAGTGATTCCATCCCGCCCAGAATCTTCGGCGCGTAATAAAGGAAGACTTTATCCACTGCGCCCGATTCCAGCGCCGCCCAGTTCACCTTGCTGCCGGCCTCGATCATGACGGATAAGCAGCGCCGTTCCGCCAGCATTGAAATCACATCGCCAACGTCAACACGTCCTCGCGGGCCATCGAATGCTCGCACTTCCACGCCGCGCGCTTCGAGCGCCTTCCGCCGTTCCGGAGAAGCGGCGCTTGTCGTGGCGATCACGACGTCGTCTTTGGCGGTTCGTACCAGACGCGATTCAACAGGTATTCGCAGCGTGGAATCGAGCACGACCCGAAGCAGAGCCCTCGCGCGAGGCCGCCCGCTGCGATCGTTCAGCTGCGGATCATCGGCCAGCACGGTGCCGATGCCGGTAAGCATCGCATCCGATGCATGCCGCAGTTCCTGCACGTGCGCACGCGCCCGCTCGCTTGTGATCCAGCCGGTATTATCCTGCGGGGCCGCAATCTTTCCATCGAGCGTGAGCGCCGATTTGAGCATTACGAGCGGCCGTCCAGTCCTCATGAAATGAAAGAACGGCTCATTCAGCTTCTCCGCCGCTTCCTGAAACTCGGGCATGATCTCCGCGGGAATTCCAGCCTCGCGAAGCTTGCGAAAGCCTTCGCCCGAAACCACCGGGTTCGGATCCATCGATGCCGCGACTACTTTGCCCACGCTGGCGGCGATCAACGCATCGGCGCAGGGCCCTGTACGCCCGGTGTGCGAACAAGGCTCCAGAGTGACGTACACGGTAGCGCCGCGCGCGCGCGAACCGGCCTCCTCGAGCGCAATGACTTCGGCATGCTTCACGACTTCCCATGTGTGAAATCCCTTGCCGACTACCTGGCCATCACGCACAATGACGGAGCCGACCATCGGATTCGGCGTCGCGAGCCCCAGACCTTTCGCCGCAAGGTCCAGCGCCTGCCGCATGAAATCGGCTTCGTTCATCCGGCAAATAGAGAATCGATAAACCGCTCCGGATCGAATGGCAGAAGATCGTCCACCTTTTCACCGACGCCAATAAAGCGGATAGGCAGCCCGAGCTCTCGCGAGATGGCGATCACGATGCCGCCCTTCGCGGTGCCGTCGAGCTTGGTAAGAACGATTCCCGTTACGCCGGATGTCTCCGTGAACTTTCGCGCCTGCTCGAGGCCGTTCTGGCCTGTCGTCGCGTCCAGCACCAGCAGAACCTCATGTGGCGCCTCCGCGATCACGCGCGCCGCCGTGCGCCGCATCTTTTCAAGCTCCGCCATCAGGTTCGTCTTCGTCTGCAGGCGGCCGGCGGTGTCCACGATCACGTAATCCGTTCCGCGCGATTTCGCAGCCTGCAGGGCGTCGAAGATTACGGCGCTCGGGTCCGCTCCCTGCTTTTGCCGGATCACGGATGTCTCGGTGCGCTCGCCCCAAACCTCGAGCTGCTCGATCGCCGCCGCCCGGAATGTATCCGCCGCGCACATCAGCACGGTGTGGCCGTCTTTTTTGAAGTGAGCCGCAAGCTTGCCGATCGTCGTTGTCTTCCCCGCCCCATTGACGCCGACCACCATAATCACCGCAGGCGGCTGATCTACGTAGGCGAGCGGTCGTTCATTCGCCACCAGAATCTCCAGCAGATACTCGCGAATCAGGCCGCGCAGTTCCCCCGAATCCCCCACCAGCTTGCGATCTACGCGCTCCCGAATGCGTTCGAGAATCTCTTCCGTGGTGTCCACCCCGATATCGGCGCTGATCAGGGTATATTCGAGTTCTTCCAGCAGATCCGCATCGATCTGCTTCTTGCCCGAGATGACATCTTCAATCCGGGAGACAAACCCTTCCCGGGTCTTCTGCACGCCGCTCTTCAGTTTTTCGAGAAGCGTCGGCTCCTGTTCGACCGAGCCGAATAAGGTCTGAATCATGCTTTTACCCGATGGTAGCAGCGGAGATGCATGTACCGGATGCCGCTGAGGCGGCGGGTAGCAGATGCGTGCGCGACCATAAGGCGCGATTCATCCTCGTGAAACATGCCCTCCTGCCGTTATAATGACCGCATAGGGGCGCTTCCCGCCTGATGCTGGATATCAAGAAAAAACTGGAAGAAGAAATCGCCGCGCTCGAATATGAGTTGCGCAATGAGCTGCCTAAAGAGATCCTGAAAGCGCGCGCGCATGGAGATCTGAGCGAGAATGCCGAATACCATGCGGCCAAGGAGCGTCAGGGTTTCGTAAATGCCCGGCTCGGCCAGCTCCAGAAACGCCTGTCTGAGGTCTCGATGATCGACGTGACCAAAATCCCACACGATCGCGTCGGCCTCGGGTCGCGTGTCGTGGTCCTCGACGTGAAGAAGAACGAAGAGATCACATATAACCTCGTGACCAGCGAGGAAGCGGACGCGACCCAGGGTAAAATCTCCACCAGTTCGCCTATCGGAAAGTCGCTGCTCGGCAAGGAACCAGGCGATACGGTTAAGCTGCAGGTTCCGGGTGGCGCGAAAGAGTTCGAAATTCTCGAGCTGCAGACCATTCATCAGCTCGCGAAATAGACCCAAATGACGGTTACTCGCGTCATCGGCCGCTTCTTCGGCGCGTTTATCAATGCGCTGGTGAATGTGCTTGCGCTGTCGCGGATTAACCCGAATATCCTGACTTTCCTCGGCCTGGTTGTGAACATCTGGGCGGCTTTTCTGTTCGCCGCCGGCAGTTTCCGCTGGGGCGGTATTGTCGTCATCTTCGCCGGCTTATTCGATATGGTCGATGGACGGGTGGCCCGCGAAACCAATCAGGTGACCCGATTCGGCGGCTTCTTCGATTCCGTTCTCGATCGATATTCAGACCTTGCCGTGCTCGCGGGACTGCTGGTCTGGTATGCCTCGGTTGACCGGTACTTCTACGTCGTTCTCACCGCGATCGCGATGATCGCGACTGCGCTCGTGAGTTACACTCGCGCCCGCGCCGAGAACACGATTCCGAAATGCAAGGTCGGCTTTATGGAGCGGCCGGAGCGCGTCGTGCTCATTATCATCGGCGGGCTGTTCAATCGAATGGCTCAGGTGCTGTGGGTGATCGCGGTCCTCGCGAACATTACGGTGATCAGCCGAATGATGTACACGTGGCAGGAGACCCGGCGCCTCGAAGATGCGCAACTGCGCGCCGTGCGTGAGCCGAACGAATCAAACCAGGTTCGCCGCTGAATACGGCTCGCTCGCACGTGTCACGTCTTCAGTACGGGGGCAAATCTTAGGGCACGATGGGCCCGCTGTCCTCCGGTTTCCGCTTCTTCGGCTG
>Ga0157370_10007559_pt1 | contig 11806 bp, 11 predicted proteins | sample C35metaG_FD_113463 | JGI IMG/M metagenome (GOLD analysis project Ga0157370, IMG submission 113463) | Corn rhizosphere microbial communities from Kellogg Biological Station, Michigan, USA - C3-5 metaG | ecosystem: Host-associated > Plants > Roots > Rhizosphere > Soil | place: USA: Michigan... | reverse complement strand
GCCGACGTGGCGGTGGCGATGAACACCGGCACGCAGGCCGCGAAAGAGGCCGGCAACATGGTCGACCTCGACTCCAACCCGACCAAGCTGATCGAGGTGGTGGCGATCGGCAAGCAGATGCTGATCACCCGCGGCGCGCTGACCACGTTCTCGATCGCCAACGACATCGCCAAGTACTTCGCGATCATCCCGGCCGCGTTCGCGACGACCTACCCGGCGCTCGATGCGCTCAACGTGATGCATCTGGCGACACCGCAGAGCGCGATCCTGTCGGCGGTGATCTTCAACGCGCTGATCATCATCTGCCTGATTCCGCTGGCGCTGAAGGGCGTGAAGTACCGCGCGCTCGGCGCGGCCGCGCTGCTTCGCCGCAACCTGCTGGTCTACGGCCTCGGCGGCATCGCGGTGCCGTTCCTCGGCATCAAGCTCATCGACAGCTTGCTGGTGCTGTGCGGGATGGCCTGACCCTGCATGGCCGTCATTCCGGCGAACGCTGGAATGCAGTGCCTCCCGCTTGGCCGCAAGTTGCTGGAATGACCGAACCGGGGCCGGCCTTCATCCAAACCGGGTCTGCCCCTTTCCGAGAAGCGTCGCTCCACCACCATCGCGACACCGGAGTCCCCATGAAGTTGCGTTCCCTAGCTGCCACGTCAGCCTTCCTCTCCATCGGTTGCGTCGCCGTCATCCACGCCGACGATGCGCCGGCCAGCCCGCTCACCGGCACTGTCGCGCTGACCTCCGACTACGTGTTCCGCGGCCTTACCCAGAGCTGGGGCGGGCCTGCCATCCAGGCTGGCGTCGACTACGCCAACCCGAACGGCTTCGCCGCCGGCATCTGGGGTTCAAGCATCAGCGAGCGCAGCTACCCCGGCGGCGCGATGGAGCTGGACCTCGACGCCAGCTACGGTCGGGCGATCAACAACGACTGGTCGTGGCGCGCGGGCATCCATGGCTATGTCTATCCCGGCGCCAACCTCGACCAGGCCGGCCTTGCAACGCGCTCGCTCAACACCGTCGAGGCCCATGTCGCGTTGAGCTGGAAGCAGTTCACGCTGAAGTACAACCGTTCGCTCATCGACTATTTCGGCGTCGATGCCGGGCAGGGCTACCGCGGCGATTCGAAGGGCACCGGCTACCTGCAGCTGGATGCCACGTTCCCGCTGAGCGACGCATGGAGCCTGGCGCTGCACGCCGGTCACACGCACTACACCACCACCCTGGTGGCGCCGCTGGCGAATGGCGCGCGCGATCCCGGCTACAGCGATTTCAGCGCCGCGCTGAAGTACCTGGTCGCCACGCACTGGTCGTTGAACGCAGGCCTCACCTACGCCACCAACGCGGATTTCTACCGCCACACTTCCAGCTTCCTCGATGCCGGCGATACGCGCGATGTCGGCGGTTCGCGCGGCTTCGTGATGGTGCAGGGAAGTTTCTGAGGAGCATTCCCATGAGCAGACTATTGCGCCAATCCCTCACCCTGCTGTTGCTGATGACCGTGATTACCGGCGTGCTGTATCCGCTGGCCGCCACCGGTCTGGCCCGGTTGATCTTCCCCAGGCAGGCCAATGGCAGCCTGATCGTGAAGCACGGCAAACCGGTCGGCTCCGCGCTGATCGGCCAGTCGTTCACCGACCCGAAGTATTTCTGGGGGCGGCCTTCGGCGACTTCGCCGGAGGCGTACAGCGCCGGTGCTTCGTCAGGCTCCAACCTCGGCCCGACCAATCCGGCGCTGGCCGACGCGGTAAAGCAGCGCATCGCCGCGCTGCGTGCGGCCGATCCGGGCAACGACACGCCGGTGCCGGTGGACCTGGTCACCGCCTCGGCCAGCGGGCTCGATCCGGAGATCAGCCCGGCGGCGGCGCAGTACCAGCTGGCGCGGGTGGCGAAGGCGCGCGGACTCGGCACCGCGCAAGTGCAGGCGCTGCTGGACGAATACACCCGTGGCCGCCAGTTCGGCGTGCTCGGCGAGCCCGGGGTCAACGTGCTGCAGCTCAACCTGGCGTTGGACGCGACGCACGCGCAAGAGCGCCGGCCGCGCTAACGTAGCGCCACCCACCGGACTCCAGCGCATGAGTGAACCTACCCGCGAAGCGCGTGCCGATGCCCTGCTGAGCACCGGGCAACACGGGCGCAGCCATCGGCTGAAGATCTTCCTCGGTGCCGCGCCCGGCGTCGGCAAGACCTACGCCATGCTGTCGGCTGCGCGGGAACTGAAGCGGCAGGGCATCGACGTGGTGGCCGGCCTGGTCGAGACGCATGGGCGCGCCGAAACCGCGGCCTTGCTGGAAGGCATGGAAGTGCTGCCCCGCCGCCCGCTGCGCTACCACGAGCGCGACTTCACCGAGTTCGACCTCGACGCCGCGTTGGCGCGCAAGCCTGCGGTGCTGCTGGTCGACGAACTGGCCCATCGCAACCTGCCTGGCGGCCGGCACGAGCGGCGCTGGCAGGACATCGCCGAACTGCTCGACGCGGGCATCGAGGTGTACAGCGCGCTCAACGTGCAGCATCTGGAGAGCCTCAACGACCAGGTGCGGCGCATCACCGGCATCACGGTGCGCGAGACCGTGCCGGATGCGTTCCTCGACCAGGCGCGCGACATCGTGCTGGTCGACCTGCCGCCGCGCGAGCTGATCGGCCGGCTCAGGCAGGGCAAGGTGTACGTTCCCGAGACGGCCGCCGCCGCGCTCGACGCGTTCTTCTCGCCGACGAACCTGGCCGCCTTGCGCGAACTGGCGTTGGACACCATCGCCGGCCACGTCGACAGCGACCTGCGCGAGCACATGCTGGCGCGCGGCAGCGCGATGACGGTGCGCCGGCGCGTGCTGGCGGCGATCGACGGCCATGGCCAGAGCGAATACCTGGTGCGCGTGGCGCGGCGCATCGCCGAGCGCCGCGGTGCGCCGTGGAGTGTCGCCTTCGTCGATACCGGCGCACGGCTCGACCCGGCACGGCGCGAGCAGCGCGACGCGGCGATGCGGCTGGCGCGCCGGCTCGGCGGCGAGGCGATCATCCTGCGCGGCCACACGATCGCGGACGAGCTGCTGGCGCATGCCGATCGCGAGGGCGTCGGCCAGATCATCCTCGGCCGCACGCGCGAGCGGCCGGTGGCGCGCATGCTGGGCCGTTCGCTGACCCAGCTGCTGCTGCGCCGCGGCGCGCATCTCGAACTCACCATCATCGCCACGCCGAGCGAACGGGCGAGGGCGCGCCGGCGGCTGCGCCTGTCGAACGGCCACGGATCGCGCAACGAATACCTCTACGCCACGTTCGCCGCGATGGTCGCGTTCGGCCTGTCGTTCCTTGCCGACCGCTACCTGTCGGTGGCCAGCCTGTCGCCGATCTTCCTCACCGCCGTGCTGGTGGTGGCGGCGCGCACGCGCATGGCGGTGGCCGTCTATACGGCCATCCTGTGCTTCCTCGGCTACAACTTCTTCTTTGCGCCGCCACGCTACACCCTGGCCATTGCCAGCGTCGACGACGTGCTGGCGGTCACGCTGTTCCTGGTGGTCGCGCTGGTCTGCAGCCGGCTGGCCACGCGGCTGGCAAACCAGGTGGAATCCCTGCGCGGCGCCCACGTGCAGGCACGCGCCTTGCTCACGCTGGGCCAGCAGCTGACCGCCAGCACGGACGCGGCCGGCATCCGCGACGTCGGCAGCAAGGCGCTGGCGCATGCGCTGCGCTGCGATGCGGCGATCCTCTCGCGCGATGCCGAGCAGGTGCTGCAGGTGGCGGCGAGCACGCCGCCGGGGCGCGCGCTGTCCGCCCAGGATCTGGCCGCCGCCGACTGGAGCGACCGGCACGGCGAACAGGCCGGTCGCCATACCGGCACCCTGAACGGCGCGTCGTGCTGGGTGGTGCCGCTGGGCACCGAAAGCCATCCGCTGGGTGCGGTGGCGCTGCGCTTCGATCCCGCGGCGGGCGAGCCCGACCCCGACCAGCGCAGCCTTGCGCTGGCGATGACCCAGGACATCGGCCAGGCGCTGGAGCGCGCGCGACTTTCCGATGAACTGGAAGGCGCTCGCGTGAAAGGCGAGACCGAACGCCTGCGCAACGCACTGCTGTCGTCGGTGTCGCACGACCTGCGCTCGCCGCTGGCCTCGATGATCGGCGCGGCGGGCACGCTGGTCAGCTATGAAGACCGGCTGCCGCCGGGCGAGCGGCGCGAACTGCTGGAGGCGATCCTGGGCGAGGGCCAGCGGCTGGATCGCTACATCCAGAACCTGCTCGACATGACCCGGCTCGGCCACGGCACGCTGAAGCTCAACCGCGACTGGACCGACAGCGCCGAAATCGTCGCCGCGGCGGTGACCCGGCTGCGCAAGCTCTTCCCCGACCTGCGCGTGGAAGTGCTGACGCCCGACGAGCCGGTGCTGCTCTACGTGCATCCGGCGCTGATCGAGCAGGCCCTGTTCAACATCCTGGAAAACGCCGCGCGCTTCTCGCCGCCGGGCGAGGCGGTGCGCGTGAGCGTGCGCAGCATCGGCGGCCAGCTGCAGATCGACGTCGGCGATCGCGGCCCCGGCATCCCGGAGAACGAGCGCTCGCGCATCTTCGACATGTTCTACTCGGTATCGCGCGGCGACCGCGCACCGCAGGGAACGGGGCTGGGCCTGGCGATCTGCCGCGGCATGATCGGCGCCCACGGCGGCAGCGTGGAGGCCTTGCCCGGCGCAGGCATCGGCACCACCATCCGCATCAGCCTGCCCTTGCCCGCGCCGCCCGACACCGACTCATGACCTCAGCCGCTCCACGCATCCTGGTGATCGACGACGAGGCGCAGATCCGCCGCTTCCTCGACATCGGCCTGCGCGCGGAGGGCTACGAAGTCCTGCTCGCCGCCAATGCGGCCGAAGGACTGGCGCTGGCGGCCACGCAGTCGCCCGACCTGGTGATCCTCGACATCGGCCTGCCCGATCGCGAAGGCCACGACGTGCTGGCCGAATTGCGCCAGTGGAGCCAGGTGCCGGTGCTGATGCTGTCCGTGCGCGATGCCGAGAGCGAGAAGGTGCGCGCGCTGGACCACGGCGCCAACGACTACGTGACCAAACCGTTCGGCATCCAGGAGCTGATGGCGCGCCTGCGCGCGCTCCTGCGCAATCGCGCGGGAATGCCGGCGTCGCCCCCGCGCTACGACGACGGCCGCCTTGCGGTCGACATGGCGCGCCGTGAAGTGCATCTGGATGGCGCGCCGCTGTCGCTCACCCGCAAGGAATACGCCGTGCTGGCGCTGCTGCTGCAGCATGCCGGCCGCGTGGTCACCCAGCAGCAGCTGCTGCGCGAGGTGTGGGGCCCCACCCACACTGGCGACAGCCAGTATCTGCGCATCGTGATCAGCAAGCTGCGCCAGAAGCTTGGCGACGACCCGGCCAGCCCGCGCTGGCTGAAGACCGAGCCGGGCGTGGGCCATCGCTTCATCGGGAACTGAGCCATTCCGCAGCAGCCGGGGCGACACGTACAGCCCGCCACGGCAGCGGCCGACGGCCGGCCAGGTTCCCGGCAGCTGTACAGCAACCGCGCCACGGTTATGATAGCCAGCCAGTTTCATCACATCGGCCGTAACCACTCCTGACGTACGGCCGACCCAACGAGGACATCCCATGGCACGCGGCATCAACAAAGTCATCCTGGTCGGCAACCTTGGCGCGGATCCGGAAATGCGCCACACCGGCGGCGGCACCGCGGTCACCACGCTGAACCTGGCCACGTCGGAAAGCTGGACCGACAAGCAGAGCGGCGAGAAGGTCGAGAAGACCGAATGGCACCGCGTGAAGCTGTTCGGCCGGCTGGCCGAGATCGCCGGCGACTACCTGAAGAAGGGCCGCCAGGTCTACATCGAAGGCTCGCTGCGCACCGACAAGTACACCGACAAGCAGGGCATCGAACGCTACAGCACCGACATCATCGCCAGCGAAATGCAGATGCTCGGCGGCAACGAAGGCGGCGGTGGCGGCGGTGCTCCGCGCGAGCGTCCGCAAAGCAGTGGCGGCGGCCAGCGCCAGGGCGGCGGCCAGCCGCGCGGCGGCGACGATTACGGCAGCCAGCGCCAGTCCCCGGCACCGGCGGACAACGGCTTCGCGGATGACGAGATTCCGTTCTAGGACATACCTTAGACCATTTTCGTAAGGTTTTGATCCTAAACCCCCGATTCGTCGGGGGTTTTTTGTTTGCAAGATTGGACGTTCTTGAGGTGCTTCCCGTCCTGAATCCCGGCCCCGCTGGAAGATCGAATAATGATAATGGCAAGAGAAACTCAAGCGTATCCTTTAGCAGTCTGCTTAAAAAGTATCCTAGCCACACCGCATTCAGTACAAATCCCGGTAATGTTCCATCCCTTTGGAGCCTAGTTGGTGGACATGTCGCTATGAATGCGTGGCAAGATCAAGCTGGGGGAATTCCAAACAATACCTGCGCCATAAGGATGAGCTATGCTCTAAATTTTAGTGGATTAACAATTCCTAAAATGAACGGCACGGTATCTGGGGCGGATGGCAGCCAGTATTTCATGCGTGTCCGCGACCTACAGGGCTTTCTGAATAGCGCGCTTGGAAAGCCGATCGTGCTATCCGGCGGATCATTTGCTGGCCCGCCCGGCGAGACGGGAATAATTTCCTTTAATATACCTTTTAGAGATGCGACAGGACATTTCACACTTTGGGATCGCGATCACGCAGTCGATCAAGACGAGCCTTATAGCGATTGGCCTAAGCCAACCAGCGCTCTATTTTGGAGAGTCCCATGAAATACGTAGCTATCTTTTGGATAGTCGTTATAGCTATTCTGCAGGGCGGTCAAAGACTAGCTCATGGTGGTGGATTCACGCTTGACGAGGGCGGGCGTTGGAGCATTCCGATTGGCCATAAAAATATCGAGGCTGTCCTTGAGTCTATGGATTATTCTCAGGGTAAATTGGTGTCATTGAGATTTAACGCAACCGAGACGGTGCGACTTGATTCCAAAGAGGAGGTAAGCCTTGCCGAGCGTGTTATGGAAATAATAAGTCGCTCAAATTTTGAGCCGAATAGAATAAATAAGATAACAATTCCGCTGCAAAACACCAACTACGAGCGCAGCATTACGAGCCAAATCGTTGATTCGAAAATAGTGGATGCGTGCCTCGAGAGAAAATACTGCTATCAGGCACAGTTTGTAGCTAATAAGCATCTTAAATCTATTAAGGCATTTAACAATATTTCGAGAGTTCTTCTTAGGTATGGACTGGTAATAAAATCTGTCACAATTGAAGATGTAGCTGTCAGTTTAAGGCCCAGCGCTGGAGGTCGGGAGGCTTACCAAGCCGCTGCAAAAGATACTGTCCATTGCGGTGGTATTGTTGTAATAGAAACCGTAAAAGCAAAAGAAATCTAAAAGTGCCGACTAACGAGTGCGTCACGCGTTGTCGTAGCAATCGCTATGGCGACTCACGCTTGGTAGAAGGCCCTGGGCGGCCATCAGTCGATGGTAGCGGCTCGAGTTGTAGAGCACGCCGCGGTCCGTGTGCTGGATGAGACCGGCCGGTGGCCATCGGTGGGTGGTGGCCATGCGAAAGGGGGGCGAGACGAGGGGCTCGTCGTTGCGGCCGGACATCGCCCAGCCCACGACCTTGCGTGCGCACAGATCGATCAGGACGGCGAGATAGAGCCAGCCGGGACGAGTGCTGATGAAGATCACATCGCCGACCTAACACTGGTTCGGATGTTCGGCCTGGAACTGACGGCGAACTCGATCCGCCGTATTCTTGTGACGCCCTACATTGTGAGAAGTCGGCTGGGGATGGTGATACCAACCTGCGATTACTTGCTCAGGTCGTACTTCGCGTCGATCGAGTGTCGATCGAGTTCATTTTCGGTGGGCAGGTTGCCAATGCTTTGAAGTTGGTACGAACCCAACGCTCTACCGTCTTGGTCAACGGCCAACATGATCGGCGTCGATGATGGCCATCTTGGCAGTATGATAGTTGCCATATCGGGAACCCATGGATTGTTCTAGTTCCCGCCCGAAGCCCCAAAGAGCCAGTCGCTGGTGCGTGCTTCGAAGGCGTCCAGAACGCGGTTTTCCGGGAAATTTTGCTCATGTTTGTGTGTTCCGTCACCGGATTGCCAGTTGCCCGGTGCATAAGGGGGATTAGGAACGGCATGCTTTTGCAGCAGAGACCAATTCCGATAGCCTAGCCTGTGGGCGAGGCGATCAAGTGCGCTGCTGTGGGGAATGCCTTCTTGGCCAGCCAGCTTCTTGGCTATTCGCCTGAGGCGTTCGACTTGGGAGGCCGTTTGAGGTTCTTACACTGCAGGATTTCTTCTTCGATGCCGCAACAATTCCTAAGCGTCCACACGGGAAATACGGCAGAAAAAGATCTGCTGATTGGCAATCACGATGCCGGAACGGCTTCGCTTGTGTGGGCGGGTAGGCCTTTGCGGAAGACCTGTATTTACACTACGACTGGCCGTGAACAGTTTCAACCGGCCTCATCGAGAGGTTCGCAGACGCGCTGCTAACGTGCTTGGCTGCTCTTGGCGCCGGATCGCCCGATAGCCCGTCCAGGGCGTTCGACTTGGTCTTGGGCGCTTTGCCGCTTTGATGCGGTTCGGCTCGGGGCGAGCACCCCAGAAGACGCGCATCGCGCCCCTCACGGGCGCGTGGATTGAAACCCGAACGAAAGCCGAGCTAGCTAGCGCAGGTGTGTAATGCCCAACCCTCCGGCCTTCGTCCGAAGTGGTTGCGTTTTGTCACGCGCATACCCCGAAACAAGACAAAGCGAGCCCTTGCGCGTTCGGTTTGGAGTGTTATGTTGGCTACAGATCGAGCTTTGGGGCGGTTGGAGGCCATGCTCAGGTATCAAGAACCCTTCTAGCGCGTACGTGCCGAGTGCAAAAAGGAGCCCGCCCCGTGCGGGCTTTTTTGTCGAGCTCCATCCTCATTCCGGTGAAGCCCGGATCGTCGTGGCGAAGCGGCAAGGGAAATGGACGTCTGGACGGCTATAGCGATGTCGTCAGCCGGCTCAGCCAGTCGGGGCTGATCGCCAAGGCTGCCGCTTCCAGCCGGTGATCGAGGCCGCTCAGTATCAGCAGGCCGAGCACCACGAACAGCCCACCCATCGCCACCTTCGCGCTGCGCCCCAGCGAGGCCAGCGAGCCGCGCACGCGCGCCATCGTGGCATGCGATACGCCGCCGAGAACGAGCAATGGCGCGCCGGCGCCCAGCCCGAAAAACAGCATCAGCAGGGCGATCCGGCCGAGATCGCGGCCCTGCGCCGCCAGCATGGTGGCGGCGCCGAGGGTGGGGCCCACGCACGGACTCCACACCAGGCCCAGCAGCAGGCCGATCAGGAACTGGCTCTTCAGGCCTTGGCCGCTGATCGAGCCCAGCGCCTGCTGGCCCGCGGAGCCTGCACGTGCGCTGACGCGCGCGAACACCGCCTGCAGGCGCGGCGAAAGCATCACCACGCCGAACCCGACCATCAGGGCCGCCGCGCCATGGCGCATCGTCTGCGCGTCCAGGCCGATGGAGGCGCCGGCGGTGGCGATGAAGCTGCCCACCAGCGCAAACGACAAGGCCAGGCCCAGCGCCAACGCGGCCGCGCCGAGGCGATGGGCCGACAACGCCGAGGCCACCAGCAGCGGCAGGATCGGCAGCACGCATGGCGACAGGATGGAGGCGGCGCCCGCCAGAAAGCCGATCGCGTAGGTGGCCAGGCCGAAATCCATCACAACGCCTGCTGCAGCGTCGCCCGCAGGGCCGGTTCCGAGGTCTGGCCCGTGGAACGGGTCACCTCGCGTCCCTGCCGAAATACCACCAGGGTCGACTGCTGCGCCACGTGCAGCGTTTTCTCCAGCGCGACCTCGCTGTCGAAGTCGGCCACGAAGATGGTTACCGGCTGGAGCTGAGGCTCCGCGCTCAGCCGCTGAAGGATCGGTTGCTGCACGCGACAGGTCGGGCACCAGTCGGCATGAAAGAACAGCACCACGGGTTTGCCGGCGGCCTGGGCCCGCTCGAACTGCGCGCGGTTGAACGGCAGCTCGCCGGCCAGCACGGTGGCGCTCAGCGTCAGCAGCACGAGGCTGCACAGAAACATTGCGGGACGTGGCTTCACGGGATCACCTTTGCGGTTGGTTGCATCGAGTTGATGGAGCCGCGGAGCGCCGTGGCTTGCCACGCTGCGCGGTTGCGCTCACTGCGCCGCGCGTATGCCGAGCCCGCGCGCCAGCAGCGTGTCCAGGCTCGCCTTGCCCGGGCCTGCCATGAGCAGCCAGAAGAAGATCAGGCTGTAGACGATCTCGTCGGCTTCGACGTAATCGTCCAGGCCCATCAGGTTGCTCGACACCACCAGCGCGACGGCGACCGCCATGTTGATCAGCATCGGAATGCATACCAGCCGCGTGCACAGCCCGAGCATCAGCAGCAGCCCGCCCAGCAATTCGGTCCATGCCGACAGCCCGGCGCTGAAGGCCGGAAACGGGATGCCCCAGCCGACGAAGCGCTGGGTGAAACCGTCGAGGTTGTGCACCTTGGCGATGCCGGTTTCCAGCCAGAAATAGCCGAAGACCAATCGCAGCACGAGCGGGCCGAGCCACCGGGCGGCATGCAGCGCATCGAGCAGGCGCGTGGCGCGGGAGGCGAGAGACGATGCCATCGGAATGTCCTGAGCATGAAAGAGGTCTGCATCATGCGGACGGTGCCGAGGCGGGCGCCATGTTCGTGCGTCCGCGCTTTCTTGCCCTGCGTCCGGTCGTGCCGGCAGGCGCCGCATGGCGGACGAACGGGCACAAAAACGGGATGCACGGGAACAGCCTCCGCGCGTGGGACTGCCGAGAATGCGATCGCCGGATGCCACGCGCCGCGTTGGCCCGGTCGGTCATTCCACACTTCGCGCCGATGGCGCCCACTTCCACAGGAACTACTCATGAAGACCAATGCGTTCAACAGCGGTGCCATGGCGATTCTCGTCGCCGGCCTGTTCGCTGCCACCTCGATGTCCGCGGTTGCCGCCGACAAGACCGCGGCCGGCGACACCGCCGCCGTCAAGTGCATGCACTCCTCGTCCTGCAAGGGACACGGCGCCTGCAAGCAGGCCAGCAACTCGTGCAAGGGCCAGAACTCGTGCAAGGGCCAGGGCTTCACCATGCAGAAGACCCAGCAGGACTGCAGTGCGGCGCAGACAGCCGCCAAGGCTCCCTGACAGGCACGGCGGGCCTGCGGCCCCGAACCGCGGGCCCGCCATCAGCGGGACACGCCATGATTGCCTCCATCCCCCGTTCTCTGCCCTGCCTGGGTTATGGCCTGGGTCTGCGCGTGGAGTACTACGAAGCGCTGCTCGAACACCCCGGCCCGGTCGAATGGCTGGAGATCGTTTCCGAGAACTACATGGTCCCGGGCGGGCGCCCGCTGGTCTGGCTGGACCGGTTTCGCCAGCGCTTTCCGCTGGCGATGCACGGGGTATCGCTGTCGATCGGCAGCACCGACCCGCTGGACGACGGCTACCTTGCGCGGCTGGCGGCGCTGGCGCACCGGATCGAACCGGCGTGGATATCCGATCATCTGTGCTGGACCGGCGTGCAGGGAGTGAACCTGCACGACCTGATGCCGCTGCCCTATACCGAAGAGGCGCTGGCCCACGTAGTGGAACGCGTCAGCCAGGTGCAGGAGGTGCTGGGCCGCCGCATCCTGCTCGAGAATGTTTCCAGCTACATCCGCTTTGCCGATGCGCAACTGACCGAGTGGGAATTCCTGTCGGCGGTGGCCGAGCGCGCGGACTGCCTGATCCTGCTCGACATCAACAACATCCACGTCAGCGCGCACAACCACGGCTTCT
>Ga0157370_10007558_pt1 | contig 11806 bp, 7 predicted proteins | sample C35metaG_FD_113463 | JGI IMG/M metagenome (GOLD analysis project Ga0157370, IMG submission 113463) | Corn rhizosphere microbial communities from Kellogg Biological Station, Michigan, USA - C3-5 metaG | ecosystem: Host-associated > Plants > Roots > Rhizosphere > Soil | place: USA: Michigan... | reverse complement strand
GAAAAGAACGAAATTGAAAATTCCAAAGACGGAATGATTGTTGAACAGGCGTGGTATCACGGGCAAAGTACTCATGCGTATGCGTGTTTTGACGGCTCGAGAATTGTTGGACTGCTTTTTTTTTGGTACGGGGAAGGTTACCGCAAAAGAAACTTCTGGCCACTTGCCGATCGAGAAGCCAAGCTCGTTCAACTGTTTGTTCTTCCGGAAATACGGGGACGTGGCATCGGAAAAAGCCTTATCGCGTTTGCCACGCAAGATATGTCTTGCAGAGGATTCAAGTATGTTTACGCACGCATTTGGCGATCAAATACGCCATCCTTGCGAGCGTTTGAACGTGCTGGCTGGGAACGCATGGCAACTGTAATTGAGCTTTTCATATATGGGAGAAAGAACCCACTCAGGTTTGAGTTTCGGAAAACATTTTCTTAGAAACCCATAAAAATGTCAGGAAGGTGCGGTTAACTCGAAATCGGTACTTGTCAGGAAGGTTCTCTGCATTTTATTTCCCATGAAAGCTCTCTCTTTTCGGTACCCGCTCCCAATGGTTCCAAAAGCACAGGCGTTTGTTCGTCAATGAGTACATATCCTGACTTACAAATTTCATTTGCACGTATCGTCAACGTTCTGACTGCCCAATCCCGACTTAGTTGGCAAGGCTTGAAATTAGTTTTGATGAAATAATGCGTCCCATCATTAAATTTGATTGCAGTCGGCTTGCTCACGGGCTTGCTAGCGCAACCAAGCAAAGTGGCTACCAATAGTACGCAGGGGATATTTTTCATGTTCTTTAAAACTTGCGGCGGCAAAATTATGCAGCGCTCTCGCATATTTTATTTCCCACAGGTATTAGCGCCCTGAAACAACAATTCTTTCATCTATCATACTGAAAGGATTTGATAATTTCTACTTACCTCGATACTGAGGAGCTTGAAAGGATCAGCGATGAAAAAAAGAAAGCGTAGCCCCTGAAGAAGGAATTTTTTTGACATTGATTCGTAAGCCCATGCTTCGTAGCGAGGGTGACATTCATATTTTCTCCTGTAACCTGCATGGTTACTCGATTTCATTGTTAGGAAAAACCTAAGTTACCACGTTTGTTACCACGGTTAAGACGTCAATACCCTTATTTGAAAGCCATTCCATAGTGGATACCCGAGAGAAGTTCTACTCAGTTTTTTTACCACTTCGGCGCATTGGGCGGATAAACCTCATCACTTTGATAAACGCTCCCACAACCTCTTATTCTTCCTTGGAATGTCGCATCCAAATCAGCTTGGCTGGTCTCTTCCAAAGTTTTTAGCAAGACCTCTCGAAGTGGCATATGTACCGCCCCTGTACGGAATCTTTTCCAGTATCCAGGGCTTTTCTCTGCTGCTATTATAAAAAATGGGCTGCAACAAAACAGGACGACGTTTACTAGCCTGACCTGCTCTCGCCTCATCATATCCGTCGCTAAAGCCTCTTCCTGCTCCGATGTTCTGTATCTTATCAGCAATCCGACTGATAGCGCCACAAAGTCAGCCCGACCTAGGACAATCTCATCTCCCCCCCTAGCTCGTCTATTGGCGAAATCATATTCATTTCCTCTTAACAACTTTGCCTAAAGAATTGCTGCAAGACTTTACCTATTATTTTTATTCGCGATTCCATGTGCGTAGGCAATTTATTGGAAGCTTCCAATATTCCCTGAAAATGCTAGGATTCAGTGCGCCGTTTTAAGTACTCCTGTTTAGGAGGACGGTACCGTTAAATCGAACCAACATTAGTTATCGCACGAAATGGGAACAGCCGAGCAGAGCATGATAATAATTATAATTGATAAATCCAATCCGTTTATTTTTCCGTTATTAACCATAATTTTATTACTATTCCTGCAGGGATGCGGCGGGCAGAATACTGAGGTAAAGACCACAACTACACAGTCTTATCGAGAACTAACGGCGGAAGAATCATTTGCACTTGAGCAAAACAGGGCAATGGATGGCAATGTCGAGGCACAACGCGCCCTTGGCATGATGTACTACAATGGGAAAGGCGTGCCTCAGGATGCCGCCAAAGCAATGGAGTGGTTTCAAAAAGCCGCTGGGCAAGGATATGCCGCTGCGCAATATAATCTTGGGGAGATGTATTACAACGAAAATCCTTTTGGAGATCAGCCCATAGACGCAGTTGTGCGCAAAGATAATACCAAAGCAGCAGAGTGGTACCAAAAGGCCGCAGAGCAAGGATTTACCGAGGCACAAGTCAAACTTGGCGGGATGTATTTCAATGGTGAAGGTGTGCCCAAGAATGCCACGAAAACCGTCGAGTGGTGGGAGAAAGCGGCAGCTCAGGAGCATGCTGCTACGCAACGTAACCTAGGCATGATGTATCGCGAGGGTCTTGGTGTGCCAAAAAACCCTGTCAAAGCAAAGCAGTGGTATCAGAAAGCCGCGGAGCAAGGAGATGCAGAAGCGCAATATAGCCTCGGTCGCATGTACCACGGGGGTAGAGGCGTCCCCAAAGATTCGGTCAAGGCAGTGCAGTGGTATCAAAAAGCGGCAATGCAAGGGCACCCCGACGCTCAAGCTGCGCTTGGATTCTTGTATCTGGTGGGAGAAGGTATTCCTCTTGATCGGGTTCGCGCTTATGCCTGGCTGAATTTGGCTGCGGCGCAGGGATACAGCGTCGCTGCAGATATTCGAAATAGCACCGAGGGAGAAATGACACCTGCGCAGGTTGCGGAAGGTCAGCGCTTGGCTTCGAGTTGGAAGAAAGGGGATACATTGCAAACAACCGGTAGATCCTTTCCAGGTAACACAGAGAATGCCGGAATGCTCATCAAGCACGCAACAGGTACTGCGTTTGTCGTAAGCCGCGATGCGCATGCGTTGACCAATCAGCATGTCATCCTGGGGTGCAAAGAAGTGCGTGTGGCGGGAAGCGATGGAATAGCCAAGGTCATCACATCGGACTCCGTGAATGATCTTGCGTTGCTGCAATTTCCCGGAAAGAGCATCGGAGTGGCCTCGCTCAATCCTGACCCTGCCAATCTCCGTCAGGGCGAAGATGTGATCGTGTTTGGCTACCCGCTCAATTCGATGTTGTCCTCTGGCGGAAACCTCACGCCGGGCACGCTCAGCGCCTTAACAGGGCTGGGTAACAACACCAATCAGATACAGATCACTGCCCCCATTCAGCCGGGTTCCAGCGGCAGCCCAGTACTGGACAAAAAGGGAAATGTGATTGGCGTAGTATCGATGAAGCTAGATGACGGGGTTGCTGCTAAAGCCACGGGTCAGATTCCGCAAAACGTTAATTTCGCCGTCAACGGTCAAACGACTAAAGCATTCCTGGATGCCAACAAAGTACCCTACAAAGTCGGCGGTGGATTGTTCTCACGCGAAAAAAATAATGCGGATATTGCCGAGGATGCCAAAAAGTGGACAGTGCTTGTGGAGTGCTGGAAATAACCGGCCCGCGACAAAACGCGTATTCCAGTGCGTCGGCAAAGTAATGTCGAATCGTATTATCTGTGTGATTCATCGACCACATTCAGACAGCGAATACGCCTGCTATCAGCCAGGCCATCATGCAAGAAATCCATCGACTAGGCATGGTTCGGCGTTTCACGAAGCAGTAGCGGCACTTTTTCTATCAGGCCAATCCTCTTGCGGCTGCGCTTGCGTACTGCCAGCCCTGCATGACAGTAAACCCGATAGACCCGCTTGACGTTGATATGCCAGCCTTCCCGCTTGAGCAGAATATGGATGCGTCGATAGACAAAGCGCCTCCTTTGCCTGGTGCATGCGAAAAACTGTTGATGGATGGAAGCTGCTCTTTTATGCAATTTTTTCGACTACGCATGCACCCCTACGTTTGATTTGTCGATAAAGCCTACTAATTTCTGAATTTGTGTCTTCAAATCTAACCTGGTCAAGACTGGCTGATAGTGTTCAGCTATATGTTTCGCGACTTGCACTTTTGATGCTTGCGAGGTTGTACCATTTCGACGTCTTAAAGATAATGTATTTTCATATTTCCCCCAATTCGAAATACCAGTCGAGGAAGGCATAGTTTCACGCATTGCATCTTTTATCAGTGCCGGATCTAGGTAATTTTCAATCTCTCTACCTTCAGTTACCCACGCAAATCCCGGACCCTCGTCGAATTCCTTGCGCAATCGCTTCTTGGTTGCGTTTAGGGTTGCTCCTTTCCTCTGCCTATCGCTATCGATCAAAATGACTCCTCTGCGGTTTAGGCGTCGCAAAGATATAAAATCCTCCAACAACTGGCTTATAGTATTCATGTCTTCGCCGGAGAGGTGAGAAGCAAGTCGCCCCCCGTAAAACATTATGGAATAGTGTATCCCTTCAACATATTTTCTGGAAACCGAACCGATCCACCAATTCAAGTAGATGCGATCTGACGGACCTTCAACCCAGATTACGCAGTTCGATTGCAGCAAATCTGATGGATGGTATCCCAAGTCTTCGCATATTGCTGATCGCTTCTTGTCAGTAGTTGCATGTTCAACAATGGACTTCCCGTCTTTCAGTTCGATATGGTAGACCTCGGCACCGGGCGTATCCATGAAGGCTGCGGAGTGTGTAGAGATAAAGTACTGGTTATGAGTAGACTCTAAGAGGTACTTAATAAGTTTCTTTTGAAGGACTGGATTTAAATGGAGTTCTGGCTCTTCCATACATACCAGTGTCTCCTCAAGAATAGTTGCAGCAGCAGCGAGTATTATGACTTCATGTATGCCCGTACCCAGCGATTCAAGCGGGAGAGTTTTCCCGTCCATAATGACGAGTATGGTATCTTTTTTGTGAGGAATTTCTATTGAGGCAGAGCTGTTATCGGTAACAGCTCGTAAAAATTTAACGATGTTCTGAAATTTCTCGTTATCGCTCCGACTATGCACGTCTGGATTCTGTAATTGCACCAAACGCTCGATAATCCCTTCCCCGCCAAACTCCTCCGACGTGCTATTTTTTTCTCCCACGCGCCTGATTGCGGGGACCATCGCCGTTTTTATGCCTTTCCACTTTGGGGTGAGGGCACTTAAAGACTGAGGATACCAATGTTGTTTGCGATTGCCATTGCGTTTTTCTGTTAACAGAGACCATAGATGCTGTATCTCGTGATCTGGAAGAATGTTGAATGCTTGTTCCCAATTCTTGTCACTTAACCTTCCATCAGCGGTGAAATCAAACCAGATCTTACTTTCTTTATCAAGCTTGGTTTTTTCTTGGAAAACGCGAAATAGGTAATTCCGGACTATGGTGGAAGACTCTCCGAGATTCGGCGCTATTTGCTCGTCGAAGTAAGGCCAATCTCCCCCAGCTGCTTCTGGCAGAAAAATCGAGGTTCCCGTTACAAACCTGGGACGGCCCAGAACATGATGGTCGAGCTCATCAAGCACAACAACCGAGCCACTAGCTAGACGGGTATAAACCTCATGAAGAAAACGGAGGACGTTGGACTTACCACAGTTGTTCTGGCCGACGAAAAGATTAATTTTCGAAAGGCCCTCGAATCTTTGAATTTTCTCGCCGAAACTTCTGTACCCTCCCAAGGAAAAGGCTTTTAATACCACATCTTTTTTGTTCATCTTGAGTTTGGGGTAAAGTAAAACGTTTGCTTAACGACACTTACGACTCGATGTTGCCGCACATTGCACAGCCTGCGCACAAGGATAACCAAAGCGGAGGGAAAGGCTGGCTCGAATCGATTCCGTTTCCTCCTGCTATATTTTAAAACTTATAGCTGAGTTAGCTATTGGACGTAAGTACACGTTAGCTACAGAGGTTATACCGATAACTGCTTGATGCGTTATTGATGGTCGTGGGGCTTCGAACTCGACTACGATTAATATTTCTTGAAGACAGAAAGAATATTTTCTCGCATTTTTTGCAGTTACTAGCAAACGAATATATCCGACAAGCACCTACCGCGATCCCAGTATAAATTGGTGGGTTTAATGATGGGTAGGAGAAAAGATCAGAATAATAATGGCTCTGTATAAGCTTTATTGGCGGAGAGGGTGGGATTCGAACCCACGTGCCAGGTTACCCTGACCATCTGATTTCGAGTCAGCGCCGTTATGGCCACTTCGGTACCTCTCCGCATGCAGGTAAACATTTTACCAGTTTCTCCCACGTTTATCCCGCGCTAGTTCACGACAAACATGCCAGAATGTTCACGCATTTGGCTTGTCTCTAATACATGCGCGCTTATCTATATTTCTTCCCTTACTTTATTATCCCTGTCGCTTGCGGCCTCATGTTTGCTGCCTGTGATTCTTTTGAGAAACCGGTTCCACCGTTCGATAAAATCGATGAACTAGTCGTCATTACAGTGAATAATCCTGATACCTATTACGAGAATTCCGAAGGCGGATATGCGGGACTGGAGTTTGATCTCGCTTCTGAATTCGCGCACGATTTGGGCACAAAGATAAAGTTCAAAGTTGTACCAGGAATGGATGAAGCCATGTTAAGCCTTGAGAAGCATCAGGGATATTTGGTTGCGGGGTTAAGCATTAGCGACAGGCACGCATTGCGCGCTCGCTTCGGCCCCGTCTATCAGCTTGTGCAACCCCAGGTAGCCTACAACACGGACTACCCCAAGCCTAAAGATGTTCAGCGGCTCATGGGGAAAACTATCGAAATTTCGAGTGGGACCACGTATGCCGAACAACTGAATCGGGCAAAACAGGAAGTTCCAGCTTTAAAATGGGCCGAGGTGAATATCACAGTGGAAGAACTGTTCGCCAAATTGGCGGAAGGCAAAATTGACTACGTGGTTGCCGATTCCAATCAGATCAATCTCGCCAGGAATTTTTACCCTAATTTGGGTACTGCTTTCAATTTAGGCGAGCCAACGGGTAGGGCGTGGGCATTTTCGCCTTACGTCGAGCGTGAATTATTAAAAAAGACGGAAGAATTTTTTAACCGAATCAAACAAGATGGCACTTTGACACGTCTGCTCGACCGATATTATGGCCACATCGAGCGACTGGAACCGGCCGATATTAGCGGTATTCTAAACAAAAGAAGGACGTTGCTGCCGGATTTACGCGATCATTTTCACAGTGCCGAAGAATTAACGGGAATCGACTGGCGGTTGATCGCAGCATTGGCCTACCAGGAATCTCACTGGAACCATCTGGCAGTCTCGCCGGCCAACGTTCGGGGAATCATGATGTTAACGGAAACCACTGCTGACCAGATGCAGGTAACCGATCGCCTGGATGTACGGCAGAACATACTCGCCGGGGCACGTTATTTAGCAATGCTGAAAGACGGATTGCCGCTGCGTATCAAGGAACCGGACCGTACCTGGATAGCGTTGGCGGCATATAACCAGGGCTCTAGCCACATAGAAGACGCGCGCATCCTAGCGCAGCGGCTTAAGTTGAATCCTGATTCATGGGTAGATCTGAAAACAACGCTACCGCTATTGGGTGTCAGTAAATATTACCACGGTCTCAAGCATGGCTATGCGCGCGGTGGTGAAGCGGTTATCCTGACAGAATCCGTCCGGACTTATTATAAAATTTTGCTGAAATATGAACGCCCCTATTCATGGGGGTTTCCGGTTCGCGATGAGGTTGAGCCTATATCCTGAAGACTTTCGATAGCTCATACGACATTATATTTATCGGAATAAAATATAGTGTATTGATAGACTGTCCCCGTCTGCAATAATAATTGTTGAGTCGTTGAACCAGTCAGGATATATTGGGATAGTCAATTTCCAGCCAATTCAAACCAATTTCTTAACTTAGAGAGGATGTCATGACTTTACGCTTAGGTGATACTGCGCCTGATTTCGAACAAGATTCCTCAATCGGCAAGATTAAATTTCACGAATGGATGGGCGACTCCTGGGTGGTGTTATTTTCTCACCCGGCAGATTTCACGCCTGTATGCACAACTGAACTGGGAATGACGGCAAAACTCAAGTCAGAATTTGATAAACGCCATGTTAAAGCCATTGGATTATCGGTTGATCCAGTGGATAAACATGCGAGATGGATTAAAGACATTGAAGAAACTCAAAATACTACTGTCGGCTTCCCCGTCATTGCGGATGTGGACAAGAAAGTTGCGGCTTTGTATGACATGATTCATCCGAATCAGTCAGAAACGATGACCGTCCGTTCACTGTTCATCATCGATCCCAAGAAGAAAGTACGCCTCATCATTACCTATCCCATGAGTACCGGCCGGAATTTTGATGAAGTCCTGCGAGTTCTCGATGCGTTGCAACTGACTGATAATTGTTCCGTAGCCACGCCGGCCAACTGGAAGGACGGAGATGACGTGATTATCCCCCTGACAATTCAGGATGAGGGGATCATCAAACAGAAATTCCCCAAAGGGTATAAGGCGCCACGTCCGTATCTACGTATCACGCCACAGCCGAACAAATAAGAGGCAATCATTCGTCCCGGAATACTAAAGCGCCCAAACTTAGGGCGCTTTTTTTGTCTAATAACGAGTTATTCCAGTATCATTATTTCCGGCCGCCAGATCCGATAGCATGTGGATCACCCTCGGGTTCGAACCAGGCAAGCGTTCGATGGAGTTTGATCACTTCACCAACGATAATAAGCGTCGGTGGTCTCAGGTTTGCAGCAGCGGTCAGATTAGGAAGTGTCTCCAACGTACCGGTCAGTACCCGTTGATTGAGAGTGCTCGCCTGCTGCACAATGGCGGCAGGCATCCCGGCAGGCAGTCCGTGCTCGATAAGTTGCCGGCATAGCACGGGTAATCCAAGCAACCCCATATAGATTACGATCGTCTGGTTTGGCCGCGCCAGCATTTGCCAGTCCAGATCTACGCTTCCATCTTTGAGATGACCCGTTACGAAGACGCAAGACTGGGCATAATCGCGGTGAGTCAACGGAATCCCTGCATAGGAAGCGGCGCCCGATGCAGCTGTGATACCAGGAACCACCTGAAAGGGGATACCTTGGCCTGATAGCGTCTCAATTTCTTCACCCCCGCGGCCAAAAATGAAGGGATCACCTCCTTTCAGCCGCAACACGCGTTTGCCTTCTTTGGCCAGCCGTACGAGTAATTCATTAATGGATTCCTGCGGCATGACATGATGGCTACGTTCCTTCCCGGCATAAATGCGAGGCGCATCCCGGCGTACCATGTCCAGTATCGCAGGCGATACCAGGCGGTCATAGACAACCACATCCGCCTGCTGCATCAAACGCATGGCGCGAAAAGTCAGCAGCTCGGGATCTCCTGGCCCCGCGCCCACAAGGTAAACTTCTCCCAGCGCTTCCCATTGCGCCGAATCTGCCGGCTCGTTCTCGAGAGAGCGCTCCAGATACGCTTTTGCTGCCTTATCCTTGCCAGCAAAAATCATTTCGGCAAACGTTCCCTGCAACATGCTTTCCCAGAATCTGCGTCGTTTAGCCGGATGCGCGAAATGTAATTTCACGCGCTCACGAAACTCTCCGGCGTAGGCCGCCAGCCGCCCATATGCTGTGGGTATCATTGTTTCCAGACGCGCTCGCAGCAGTCTTGCCAACACTGGCGAGACACCCCCGCTCGAAATTGCGACCACGATGGGTGAGCGATCTACAATGGAAGGCATGATGAAGGAACAAAGCTTCGGATTGTCTACGACATTGACAGGGATATGCAGGTGTTCGGCAGCTCTGGAAACCGCCCGGTTGACTACCGGGTCGTCAGTAGCGGCAACTACCAGAACTGCGTCTCTTAAATGGTCCGGATGAAAGGCTTCGGCGCGATGAGTGATCCTTCCCCGGGAAAGTTGTGCATGGAGTTGCACACTGAGTTGGTCCCTAAGTTCCGAACAGAGTTCCGGAGCGATCACTGTAACGTGAGCACCCGCGCGCAATAGCAATGCAATCTTGCGGGCAGCTACTTCCCCGCCGCCGACCAACAGACAGTTACGGTTTTCGATATCGATGAAGATTGGCAGAAAATCCATTTATTCCACTTATAAACTATAGCGACCTGCGTATTCCGCGCTACTTTACCCGAAAATACACATCAGGATGAATGGGCGTTTGTCGTATAAGATGCAAATAAGCAAGAGCGCGCCGGATTCCGAGTTTTTATATACGATTTCTTCTGAAACAGAAGATTTTCCTGTCTTCCACGCGTTGATTTTTCATACCCTCCCTAATTTGCTATGATGCGTTTCTTATTTAGCGGGAATAGCTTCCTTCATGCCCAACATTGATCTTCATTGTCATTCCACCGTTTCCGACGGATTGCTGACACCAGCGCAGTTGGTGGAACATGCGGCCGCGCGTGGGGTTACGATGCTGGCGCTGACCGACCATGACGACATAGGTGGATTGGATGAAGCTCGCCGGGTCGCTGCCGAAAAGAACATTACCTTTATCAACGGGGTGGAAATTTCCGTCAACTGGCGAGATCAAACCTTGCATATTGTCGGCCTCGGGATAGACCCTGACTACCCTCAACTGGCCCAAGGTCTTGTATCCATTCGTGACGGACGAACGGTGCGCGCTCGTAATATCGCCGCGCAACTCGATAAATTCGGCATCCATGGCAGTTTTGAGGGGGCTTGCAGTCATGCAGGGGATGGGCAATTGATAGGACGCATGCACTTCGCTCGTTTTCTGGTTCAACGAGGCTATGCCAAGGATGCAAAATCCGTGTTCAAGAAGTACTTGGTCAAGGGAAAACCCGGATACGCGCCGCATATATGGGTTCCGCTAAGCGATGCCATCAGCTGGATACGCGGCAGCGGTGGCAGAGCCGTCATCGCTCATCCTGGCCGCTACAAGCTGGGCAAGGATGCATTGGACGAGTTGCTGCTGGAATTTCGCGCTCTCGGCGGCGAGGCAATTGAGGTGGTTACTTCCAGCCACACGCCGGAACAATCTTTGCTGTTTGCGCGCCATACGCAACGCCTGGGTTTATTAGCCTCGCGAGGCTCTGATTTTCACGGCCCCGGGGAAAGTTATTTCGACTTGGGCCGGATGCCGGAGTTACCCCCTGATTGCACACCCATATGGCATGATTGGCATGGGATAATGTAACGGGAGTGGCCGGACATGCCCAGCCTTTGCGGCCCCCGATATCAAGAAAGCGCCGCTAAAAGCTGGTATCTTCACTTCCTAGGTTTGACAATGAGTTTCCCTTGAATTTTTGGTAACGCCCCTAAAAAACTAAAATCAGAAACTGTTTCTCGCGTGGCTCAATTTTTTTCCATTCATTCGGATAACCCCCAGTTGCGCCTGATACGGCAGGCGGCGGCTATCGTGCGAGCCGGTGGCGTAATCGCTTATCCAACCGATTCCTGTTATGCGCTGGGTGGCCAACTGGGAGACAAGAACGTAATGACCCGTATTCGCGCCATACGACAAGTAGATGAACGACACCACTTTACGCTGATGTGTCGGGATTTGTCCGAAATCTCTCATTATGCAAAAGTCAACAATAGCCAATACAGGCTGCTCAAGGCCAGTACACCGGGCAGCTACACTTTCATATTCCAGGCGACACGCGAAGTGCCGCGCCGGTTGCTGCATCCAAAACGTAATACTATCGGCCTGCGAATACCCGATCACCCCGTGGTACAGGCGTTGCTGACGGAGTTGAACGAGCCCCTATTGAGCTCTACTTTGATCCTGCCTGGGGATGCGTTTCCGCTCAACGATACCGCGGAAATTCGTGACCGCCTCGAACATCACGTGGAACTGGTTCTGGATGGCGGCGCCTGTGGGCTTGAGATGAGTACCGTGATTGATCTGACCGGCGACACGCCAGAATTGATACGCCAGGGCAAGGGCAGT
>Ga0157370_10007557_pt1 | contig 11807 bp, 6 predicted proteins | sample C35metaG_FD_113463 | JGI IMG/M metagenome (GOLD analysis project Ga0157370, IMG submission 113463) | Corn rhizosphere microbial communities from Kellogg Biological Station, Michigan, USA - C3-5 metaG | ecosystem: Host-associated > Plants > Roots > Rhizosphere > Soil | place: USA: Michigan... | reverse complement strand
CAAACAAAATAAATTAACAAAAGACAGTCTTGCAATCATTGATTTTTTAAATGATAAAACAGAGAAAATCCCCAATGTAAAAGGTTTTAAAACTCCTGAAAAAGCGGGCTCTTATGTTGCCTATCTCCTGGAAAATACAAAAGATAAATCTTCGGATGATGATTCTGATAAAGATGATGGAGATGAAAAGAAAGATGAGGAGAAAAATGCAAAACCATTGCAATTGGTGGTGCGAAATCTTTTGGATGGAAAAAGTACAATCTACGATAATGTAGTACGCTATGAGTTCAGCAAAAATGGGAAGCAGCTTGTTTTTGTGACTAAAAAACCTGATGAGAAAATCAGCAAAGATAAAAAGGAAAAGAAGGATTCATTAAATAATAAATCTGACGATAAAAAGATCACTGACAAATCAAAACCAAAGAAATATACTCTTCAAACGGTACAGGTTGTTGATCTGCAAAAAGGAACTGTCAATAAAATCTCTGAAATGGAAGGCGATTTTTCACAGTTGTCTTTTGATGAAGAAGGAAATCAATTGGCCTACGTAGGAACTGCTTCTGCACAGAATGATCTGGTGAAACTGTATCAGTTGTATTACTTTAATTTTAAAGGAAACAAAAAGGAAATCGTTACCAATGAAAATGCACAGATGAAAAAGAACTGGGTGATTTCTGAAAACCGTTTGCCTTTATTCAGTAAAAATGGAAAGCAGCTGTATTTTGGTGTTGGTCCAAAACCTATTGCAAAAGATACAGCAATGATTGCGAATGACCATGCAGTGGTAGATGTCTGGAATTACAGAGATGGTTATCTGCAAACGGTACAGTTAAAAGAACTGAAAAATGATTTGAAGAAATCCTATGCAGCAGTAATGCAAACAGAAAAGCCGGATTTCTTTAGAAATATCGATGGGGAAGACTTAGATACGTTACGATTGGTAAACGAAGGAAATGCTGAATTCGCAATGGGTATTACAAGTCTTAATAACCGTATTTCTTCGCAGTGGGAAGGTTCAACAAAGAAAACTTACTTCTTGATTGATAATAAAACAGGAGAGAGGACGGAAGTTATTAAAAACCTGGATGGAGCAGTTGCTGTATCTCCGCTTGGAAATTTTGTTGTGATTTTTGACAGAGAAAAAGGGAAATGGCTGAGCTATAACGTGAAAACAAAACAAATACTTCCGTTGAATACCGGTTTACCTGTTTCTTTCGTTGATGAAGAATTTGATATGCCGGATTTTCCGAATTCTTATGGAATTGCATCATGGACGGATAAGGACGAATCTGTGATTATAAGAGACCGTTATGATCTTTGGGAATTTTTCCTGAACGGTTCAAAAAAGCCGAGGAATATTACTAATGGATTTGGGCGTAAGAATAAAATAACATTTGATACGTACGATTTAGATAAAGATATTAAAAGCTTAAACCGAAAATCAGCCATTTATTTGTCAGCGTTTGATAATACGTCCAAGGCGAACGGAATTTTCAAAACATCTATTCAGTCGAATGCTGATCCTGTGAAAATTCAGATGGAAAATGCTTGGGGATACAGAACTCTTCAAAAAGCAAAAAATGCTGAAGAATATATTTTAGTCAAAGAATCGTATACAGATTCTCCCAATATTTTTACAACATCAGATTTCTCAGAACAGCAAAAGCTTAGTAATACCAATCCACAGCAAAGTCAATATAACTGGGGAACTAGCGAACTGGTAAACTGGACAACATCAAAAGGAAATACTTCTTCAGGAGTTTTATACAAGCCGGAAGATTTCAATCCGAATAAAAAATATCCTATGATTGTCTATTTCTATGAAAAACTATCGGATAATTTAAACCGTTATGTTGCACCAGCACCAACACCTTCAAGATTAAATATTTCTTATTTTGTAAGCAACGGATATCTGGTTTTCACACCTGATATCTCTTACACAGACGGATTCCCAGGAGAATCTGCAATGGAATACATCAATTCCGGAGTTGAAAAATTAAAGCAAAATTCTTGGGTAGATGGTGCTAAAATAGGAATTCAGGGACAAAGCTGGGGAGGTTATCAGGTAGCCTATCTGATTGCTCATACCAATATGTATGCAGCGGCATGGAGTGGTGCTCCTGTTGTCAACATGACTTCCGCATATGGTGGAATCCGATGGACTTCAGGAATGAACAGACAATTTCAGTACGAAAAATCGCAAAGCAGATTAGGAAAAAATCTATGGGATGCTCCTGATCTTTATATTAAAAACTCACCGCTTTTTACTATTAATCAGGTGAAAACTCCGGTAGTTATTATGAGTAACGATAAAGATGGAGCAGTTCCGTGGTATCAGGGAATCGAAATGTTTACTGCATTACGCCGTCTCGGAAAACCAGTATGGCTTCTGAATTATAACGGTGATGATCACAACCTTATAAAACGCCAGAACAGGAAAGATATTCAAATCCGCGAACAACAGTTTTTTGATTATTATCTTAAAGGAGCTAAAGCTCCGGTCTGGATGACAAAAGGGATCCCAGCCACCCAAAAAGGAAAAGATTGGGGGTTTGAGCTGACAGATGATAAACCTAATTAATAAAAAATTCCGGCGGAGCCAAAGGCTCCGCCGGAATTTTTTATTACCAAAACAATGAAGAATAAACTGACACAATGGCATTTTTTTTATGATGGGTCTGTTGAGCACTTTTATTATATTTACCGCCAATTATAAATAACAGTATGGGAATCTTTGATTTTTTTAAGAAGAAAAATAACAATCAGGAAAATGTGAGTACTCCGGTTCAGGAAATGGAAATGCCAGAGGAAAAAATAGTAGAGGAAGTGGTGGAAAAAGTTGTGGAAACGATACCAGAAACTCCTTCACAGCAGGTAGAAGAGTCAAAAATAAATGAAGAATTTGAAAAAATCAGGATTTATAATGATTATATAGTGTATTCTATCGCTCTTCAGTTAAGAGGTGAGTATACGCCTATTTCAGCTTTTGAAAAAGAAAATGGTGAGGTGGAAGGCTTTGCTTATATGGTAACTGAAGATGCATATGCACTTTCTCCACAGCAGGCGATCGGACAAATGGAGGAAAAGTTTGAGAATGAACTTCAGGCAGGAAAGATTAAATCTTATATGATCCTGTATCATTCTCAGTTTGATCATAACGGAAATCACACTCCGGCAATTCAGGAAGGGGAGTTTAAAGGGATTTCTCTTGCATATCATTTTGCAGGTCATGATAAGTTGAAAACAGGTCTGCCTTATGTTTTCGAAAATCAAAATGTTACTTATAAAGGTTTTGCAGAGTTTTCTCACGAAGAAAATAATACAATCATGAATCATCAGTTAGTGGATGGTAGAGATTATTTCCCGAATACAGAAGCTATTGCGGCTCCTGAAATGACTAACGAGATAGGAATTATTATCAGAAAATCGAACGTTCATAATCTTATGAATACATGGAGCGGAATTTTTGGTCATCAGAATTTCCAGACTAAAGATTACGGTCAGTATCTGACGAATGTTTTAATGCAGTCTACGGTTTCTGATCCGCTCGGAGAAAGCAAAAGTAAGACAGAATTTGAGGATGTAAGGTTCAAAACCATTTTTACTGAGGAACTTAGTACAATAATTCCGGAGGTAAAAACCAATTATGTTTTGGATTTTGAAACGAGATCAATCAGAGAGTGGGAAAATGCGCTGAACTTACAGGCTATTGTAGCAGGTCCTGCCAGAGATACTTTTGGCGTTTGGTTCTTTGCAACGGATTATGCAGAAAATAGAAATATATACCTGACACAGTCACATCTTAAGGTGAACGTAAGTGGGATTGTTTTGATCCTTGATGCCCATACAAATACTGATTTACCGGATGGTACAAAAATGAGTGAAGATTTCACAACGTATGCACCAAGTCAGGATCTTCCTAATTATGCATGTTTTGACTTTATTGCTCAGCTTGTAGACTTTAAGGAAACAGAATTACTTGATGACGGAAGTATTAAAGGATATATTCTGAAACTGAAACTGATCACGAATGAAGAAAATGAAGATTTCTTTACTATTGATGCTTTTGTGAATAAAGAGAACATGAGAATAGAAACGCTTACCAAAGGAATGAAAGTAACAGGAGCACTTCAGCTGCAAGGTAAAATTGCTGAATAATCTTTAAAAAATATACAAATTCAAGAGGTTGTCCGAAAGGTCGGCCTCTTTTTATTTTGTGATCTAAGTAAAGAGTTGGGTATTATTTAAACGTAAAGGACTAAAAGATATGAAAGCTGATCCTAAGGAAGCAAAGATTTGCGACTTTGTCGCTGATGAAGCTTTGATTAATACGTTCGCTTAGTAAGGATCAATGAAATTGATTCCACCCTTAGCTCCCTCAAAATGGTATAGCTTTAAATAAAAACTTTGCGTTTAATAAAAACATGTACGCTTAAAAACAAAAAAGGCAATCCTAAGACTGCCTTTTCTATATTTTCTGAAAAATTATTTATTTTTCATTTCCTCTTTGATCTTGTTTTCCAATTCCTCAGAAAGATCAGGATTGTCTTTTAATACATCTTTTACAGCATCACGTCCCTGACCAAGCTTAGTCTCCTCGTAGCTGAACCAAGATCCGCTTTTCTTCACAATTCCCATATCTACAGCGGTATCCAGAATTTCTCCTACTTTAGAAACTCCTTCTCCATACATGATATCGAATTCTGCCTGCTTGAAAGGAGGTGCTACTTTGTTTTTTACAATCTTCACTTTCACACGGCTACCGATAGCTTCGTCACCTTGTTTGATAGGTGCACTGGCTTTTCTGATATCAATTCTTACAGAAGCATAGAATTTAAGGGCGTTACCTCCGGTAGTCGTTTCAGGGTTTCCGAACATGACACCGATTTTTTCTCTCAACTGGTTGATGAAGATTACTGTACATTTTGTTCTGGAAATAGTCGCAGTCAATTTTCTTAATGCCTGAGACATCAATCTTGCGTGAAGACCCATTTTAGAATCTCCCATTTCTCCTTCAATCTCTGCTTTTGGCGTAAGAGCGGCTACGGAGTCAATTACAACGATATCAATAGCTCCAGAACGGATCAGGTTATCAGCAATTTCTAAAGCCTGTTCACCATTATCCGGTTGAGAAATGATTAAGTTTTCAAGATCGATTCCTAGTTTTCCCGCATAACCCCTGTCGAAAGCATGCTCCGCATCAATGAATGCAGCAATACCCCCTGCTTTTTGATCCTCAGCAATAGCATGAAGGGTCAAAGTTGTTTTACCTGAAGATTCAGGGCCATATATTTCAATGATTCTTCCTTTTGGATATCCGCCTATTCCTAATGCAATATCTAATCCTAAAGAACCGGAAGGAATTACTTCTATTGTATTGTCTATAGATTGATCACCTAAAGTCATTACAGTACCCTTTCCATATGTTTTATCTAGTTTGTCAAGCACTAAAGCGAGTGCTTTTTTCTTATCATCAATGTTACTCATCTCTATTAAAATAATTTCTCAAAAATACATAATTTAAACATCAAAAGCTAATATTATTTATCCCTGAAAGCTGTTTTTAGAGTTAAAAAATGATAAAATTTTGCTGCTGATCTTATTCATAACGAAGCACATGCGAAATGTGGTATCTAAAGTATTTTTTAATTTTTTTTACTAAATAAGAGAAGCTGTTTTTTGTTGGAAATCGCAAAGGCGCTAGTTTCATAGAATGCTTTTGTTTTTAAGTCGTAAGGATTATTTTATCTCCGATAAAATTGAATACTGAATATTTCTCTCATGGATTGTGCAGATGCTAATGAAAATCTATGTAATCTGTTTGATCTGCGAGAAGATTTTATACTTTCCCTTGCTGAAAATATTCGATTTTCTTGCGTCGTAAAAGTTTCCATGATGAATTAAAACTCTTTGTGCCTTTGCGATTTCCAACCAAACAAGGTTTTATTTAATGAAAGTTTGAATTTTTAGTGATGTTAAGATAATCTTCCAGTACTTTCATCTGGTCTTTGTTTCCTCTTTGTATTCTCGCTTCACGGCTGACGAGTTGATCATAAATTTTGTTGAAAAGTATTTTCGATTTTGGAAACAGATTTCTGTAAGGTACTTCCGGAATTTGTAATCTTTTACACACTTCATCATCCAGCAGAAACCAGGTACAGGAGATGTGCAGATACCTTAAATTTTTTCTTTGAAATTCAAATTTTAGAATAGGATTTTCCAGCGACTCATCTAGCAGAGAATGGGCAAGAAGAACAGAATCTTTATCTGAAGGGGGCTGAACGGAAGTCCATAAATAAAAATATTCCGTTGCCTGTTTCTTGTCTTCAGGGAGAAGCTGCTCCGGAATTCCCAGAAGATATCCTACGTATTTCCAAAGGTGAAAAATTCCCTGTTCTTCTTCGATAGAAAAACTGTTTCCCAGTTTCTGAAGACTATGAAGAAAGACCAGGCTGAATCCGATATAGGTTGCCATCATATCCCACGAATTGATAGGCTCTCCCCAATTTTCAGTATCCCAGTCTTTATAATGTTTTTTAATGGAAAGTCTGGCGTAAGAATGAATCAAACGGGTTTTTATCGCAAATTCGTACCCTTTTGCATGAATGTCCAATGCGTTGTAGCGGGTTGCATTCACCCAAAAATCCAATGTTTCCGAAAGACGCTTCACTGCACCTTTTTTCAATGCTTCTGTGACAATAAGGGGTTTGTTGAGGTAGGCATAATCATAGCCGCCGATCAGACAATAATCTCTCAGGGAAATCAAAGAATCGAGGTTGCTTCTCATACAAAGTTCAGCACCGTTTTTAAGCAGATTATAATCCAGCCATTGGGGAACTTTTTGAGTTTGGCTGAAAAGCTTTTTTACACTTTCAGGAAGTGAATCTGTTTCTGAAACTCCATTTCTGATATAATGTTCAATTTCTCTGGAAGCCTCATGAAATTTTTTAGTGAAATAAACCTCTTTTACAACCTCGTCACCGGTTTCATCCACATGATAAAAGTAGGGAGCAAATTTTTCAAATTGTTCAAAGTTCACCTTTGCTCCGGAAAATTCAATAAGCTGTTTTCCATTGCCACTTTCCCAGAAATTTTTGAAGTGGGCAGCATCTTTAAAACGGGGTTGTATCATGTTCATTCCTTTACCTATAAAAGTACAAGTTTTGCACCGAAATATACTGGTGAGATTTGTCAGGATAATGATTTCTTTTCTATAGATATCCCCATTCAAAGGTTTTTTTGATGAGTTCAGAGCTGTTTTTGCAATCGGATTTTCTTAAAATATTTTTTCTGTGGGTACGAACAGTTTCTTCTGAAATATTAAGCTGATCGGAAATTTCACATGTTGAATATCCTTTTGCAATGCAATTGATGACTTCAACTTCTCTTTTGGTGAAAATGACAGGGATAGATTCCGGGAATTTGCCATAATCCATCCATTGCATCTGGTGAAAATCTTCCCGTCCGTTGATTCCGGAAACCAATACAACATAAGAATTTTGATGGGTTATATGTTCGATATTGGTGTGGATATTAACGGCCTGCAAAAGTCTGCCGTTTTCATCTTTATACGTATGTAAAGCCTGATGATGAAAGAGTTCATAATTGCCTCTTGAAGTTCTCATTCTGAAACAGTAGCTGGTTTTCAATTCCTGCTGATAGTCAAAACCGTCAATTTCTTTTATTTTTTCTATTGACATTCTTTCTGCTTCCATCACAAATTCTATATCATCGGGATGGATGAGGTCTATAATTTCTTTCAGATGTACAGGATATTTATGGAGACCATGAATTGCTAAAATATCTTCGTCATGATTACAAATAATGGTGCTGTCTGCAAAATTGATGACATAATAATAGAATTTTCCGGGAGCAAAAATTTCTCCGATTATGTTTTCAATGATGGGAACGGGTAATATTCTGTTGTCGTTCTGTAAAATTTCAGGATAGTCATTCCAGACCTTAATGAGGGGATGAGGTCTTTTTGCGTTAGTTAAGTGTTTTTTCTTCATTGGTTAATGTTTTCTTAAAAATAATAAAATTATGTTAAATAAAATCACCCTTTTGTGGTATTTCGTGTGGTAGAGAAGTATTGTAGTTTTAAATAAAACTAATGACCATTTCAAAAAAAACTTTAATCTGAAAAATAAATAACCATGAAAACAAAAATTGTATTACTGTTTCTGCTTGGATGGGTGGGGATAGTTTGTGGGCAGCAAAGAAAGCTTAGTGAAATCAGTTCTGAAAAATTCAAAAGCTTACAAAACTCAAAAACTAAAGCAAACTTTCTTGAAATGTTAACAAAAGAGAATAATAATATCAAGCTAGAGAATATTATTGAAAGTAACACGGGAATATCATTTTCGAATATCACGAGTAATAATATTTCAGAGGAAGAATTAATTTTTGAGAAAATTTATTTTACAGATAATCGCCCTATTCTTATTAATCTAAAAGGTGAAAAGATATTTGTAATTACTGGAGATAAAGGAAAAAGGCTTCTTTTTTATGGCAAAGGAGGATTTTTCTTAACAGAAAAAGGTACTGGAACTGATGGTATTAGAAATGAAATGGAAGATGCTTTTGATAAAATAGGATATAATTGTAGTAATAATAAAGCGGTTCATGATAGTATTTTGGACTTTAATTTGAGAACGATTAAAAGAGCTGTAGTATTAAACTCATCAGATGATGCAACAAATAATAATGCCTTGGTTTTTACAAATGGAACAAACGATACAAAAATTAGTTTGGGGGCAAATTTTAATTATAAAGACACTTATTTTTATAATGTAGCACTTTATACCTCAAGTGCTAATACAGGTTTTTTGTATTCAAACAAAGCTTGGAAAAACGATATAGGGGCTTCATTTACTATAAATAAAATGGTTTTTCCTGAATCACAAGATTTTATTTCCTCTGATTGTGAGGGTCTTGCGAAAAGAAGAGAAGAGTATAAAAACACTTTATTAGAAAAGTATCAAAATTTGAAAACTGATTATAAAGCTTATGAGAATGAATTGGCTAAGTTAAAGAGTAAAAAATATGATGATAATAATTTAGGAATCCTTGAAAGAGATAAAAAAAATGAGATCAATCGAAAAGACATAGACTCAATTACTGCAAAAATGAAATTGTATGAGAAAATATTATTAAATCCCGGTAAGTTTATAGAACAACAGATGATCGCTTTTGATCGTAAGAATGATATTTTAAAAGGAAGTAAATTGCATTGGATTAAAAGTACAATAAGTGTTTCAAATCAAAATGTCAATTTAGATTCTATGCAACTGTTAACTAATAATAAGGAAATTACTAATTTTCCAAAGTTATCAATTGACTTATCATATAATTTCAATTGGCAGTCAAAATCAAAATTGCTTAATTTTCAGGCTTTTAGTAATGTTTCTATGGGAAGTTTGCTTGACGCAAAGGTTGGTAATGAAAAACCATACTTGGTAAATAGAGATGAAGACATTTTTATTTTTGATACGTCTGGCACACAGATAGGAAGATATGCAAATTTAAAAAGAGCGTTTTGGACACTTCAATCAGGCATGCAATGTACCTTCTTTCTTGTTAAGAATTTTGGGTTTTCTGGTTTTGCTTCCCATTCTTTTGCTCTTCAAACTTTAAATGATACAGAGTATCGTAATAGATATTCTTTGATGGGAGGACTAGTAATTAAAATAAACAATGAGCAGGATATAAACAAAGCTACTCTTAGAATTTTATGTGGGGTTGAAAATGAACCATATAAGACAAAAGTATCTGATAATTTTATGATCAAAATTACGTTAGGTATTCCTTTTAATCTCTATAATAAAAAAACATAACAAAAAAACCTTCCCATCGGGAAGGTTTTATATTACTCATTGCTTATCGCTTATTATAAAGAAGCAGCGTGTACAAGCATATCTACTAACTTGTTAGAGTAACCCATTTCGTTGTCATACCAAGAAACAAGTTTCACGAAGTTAGGAGAAAGCATGATACCAGCATCTTTGTCGAAGATAGAAGTTCTCTTATCTCCTACGAAGTCCTGAGATACTACAGCCTCTTCAGTATATCCTAGGATACCTTTCAATTCACCTTCAGAAGCAGCTTTGATTACTGAACAGATTTCTTCATAAGAAGCAGCCTTTTCAATTCTCACTGTTAAATCTACTACAGAAACGTCAACAGTTGGTACTCTGAAAGACATACCTGTTAATTTTCCGTTTAGTGAAGGGATTACTTTTCCTACTGCTTTAGCAGCACCTGTAGAAGAAGGGATAATGTTATTTAGAGCAGCTCTACCACCTCTCCAGTCTTTCATTGAAGGACCGTCAACAGTTTTCTGAGTAGCTGTTGTAGCGTGTACAGTTGTCATTAAACCTTCTACGATTCCGAAGTTATCGTGGATTACTTTAGCTAAAGGAGCTAAACAGTTTGTAGTACAAGAAGCGTTTGATAAGATTTTGATATCATCCGTAAGTTCCTTGTGGTTTACACCCATTACGAACATTGGAGTATCATCTTTAGAAGGAGCAGAAAGAATTACTTTCTTAGCACCTGCAGTAATGTGTTTTGCAGCGCTTTCTTTATCTAAGAATAAACCAGTAGATTCTACTACGTAATCTGCACCAATTTCATTCCACTTTAGGTTGCTTGGGTCTTTTTCAGCAGTTACTCTGATTTTTTTTCCGTTTACTACAAGATCATTTCCTTCTACAGAAACTTCACCTGGGAAAATACCGTGTACAGAGTCATATTTTAACATGTAAGCCATGTATTCTGCATTGATTAGGTCATTGATTCCTACAACTTCAATGTTGTCTCTTTCAGTCATTGCTCTGAAAACAAGACGTCCAATTCTACCAAAACCGTTGATACCTACTTTAATTGTTGACATAATAGTTTGTTTTTATTAGATTATAAAAATAATTAGATTGCTAAAATTTCTGAAATCAGCAAAAGATCGCTGTTGATTTCGTTATGTTTTTTAATGGCTTCTTCTATTGGCGTATACGTCAAATCATTGGAACGCATTCCTGCCATTACATTGTTTTGTCCTTCCATTAATCCTGTTACAGCACCATATCCTAATCTGCTTGCTAAAACCCTGTCTGCACAGCTTGGAGAACCTCCTCTCTGCATATGCCCCAAAATAGCGACACGGATGTCATAATCAGGGAATGTCTGTTTTGTTTTTTCTGCAAGTTCGTAAACGTTAGCTAGTTTTTCGCCTTCCGCTACCACTACAATACTGGATGATTTTCCTGTTTTTTCAGCATTTCTGAATTTCACGAAAAGCTCATCAATACTATCTTTTTTCTCAGGAATTAAAATATCCAGAGCACCTGTTGCCAATCCGCTGTTTAAAGCAATAAAACCAGCATCACGACCCATTACTTCCACAAAGAAAACTCTGTTATGGGAAGTTGCCGTGTCACGGATTTTATCAATAGCATCCATTGCAGTATTCAAAGCAGTATCGTAACCGATGGTATTATCCGTTCCGAAAATATCATTGTCAATAGTTCCCGGGATACCGATTACTCTGATTCCGAATTCTTCATTAAAGATTTTTGCACCGGTAAATGTTCCGTCTCCTCCAATACATACCAATCCGTCTATTCCAAGTTTTACGCAGTTGTCGTAAGCTTTCTGACGGCCTTCTTTTGTTCTGAACTCAGCGGATCTGGCAGATTTTAGAATCGTTCCACCCTGGTTGATTATATTTTTTACGGAACGAGCTCCCATTCTCAGGAAATCATCGTTGATAAGGCCATTGTAACCTTCTCTTACTCCGTAACATTCGATAT
>Ga0157370_10007556_pt1 | contig 11809 bp, 9 predicted proteins | sample C35metaG_FD_113463 | JGI IMG/M metagenome (GOLD analysis project Ga0157370, IMG submission 113463) | Corn rhizosphere microbial communities from Kellogg Biological Station, Michigan, USA - C3-5 metaG | ecosystem: Host-associated > Plants > Roots > Rhizosphere > Soil | place: USA: Michigan... | reverse complement strand
AGCTCCACCGCATCTATGGTGACATGCGCTTCGGTACGTTGCGCCAGCATCAGCGCCAACAGCCCGCTGCCCGTCCCAATATCCAGAATACGCTTTACACCTGCGACAGGTGCCCAGGCACCCAGTAAAATACCGTCTGTACCGACTTTCATGGCACAGCGATCGTGAGCGACAAAAAATTGTTTAAACGTAAAACCATCGCGGCGCAACTGCGCTTTGAGTTGAGACATGTCAGGGCAACCTTCTAAGTGAAACTGGAGTAGCATAGGGGAAAGCGAAGTGGCCGCAAAGCGATATCCATACAAACAGATGAAGATTACAGCCGTAACGTCTATAATCAGCGCCCCACACAGAGGTAGAACATGACTGTAACGACTTTTTCCGAACTTGAACTCGATGAAAGCCTGCTCAATGCACTTGAGAGCAAAGGCTTTACACGCCCGACCGCCATTCAGGCAGCGGCCATTCCGCCTGCGCTTGAGGGCCGCGATGTGCTCGGTTCTGCGCCAACCGGCACGGGGAAGACAGCAGCTTACTTGCTGCCTGTGTTGCAGCATCTGCTCGATTTTCCACGTAAAAAATCAGGCCCGCCGCGTATTTTGATCCTGACGCCGACGCGCGAGCTGGCGATGCAGGTTGCCGATCACGCCCGCGAGCTGGCGGCCAATACCCATCTGGATATCGCCACGATCACTGGCGGCGTTGCGTATATGAACCACGCCGAAGTGTTCAGCGAAAACCAGGACATCGTCGTTGCGACGACCGGTCGCCTGCTGCAGTACATTAAAGAAGAGAACTTCGACTGCCGCGCGGTAGAAACACTGATTCTGGATGAAGCTGACCGCATGCTGGACATGGGCTTCGCGCAGGATATCGAACATATCGCGGGTGAGACGCGCTGGCGTAACCAGACGATGCTGTTCTCTGCCACCCTTGAAGGGGACGCGATCAAAGACTTCGCAGAGCGCCTGCTGGAAGATCCGGTGGAAGTTTCCGCGACGCCGTCCACGCGCGAACGCAAGAAGATCCACCAGTGGTATTACCGTGCAGATAACCTTGAACACAAGGTTGAGTTACTTAAGCACCTGCTGAAGCAGGACGATGCCACCCGTACCATCGTCTTTGTGCGTAAGCGCGAGCGTGTGCATGAACTGGCTGAAATGCTGCGTAATGCCGGAATCAATAACTGCTATCTCGAAGGCGAGATGGCGCAGGTTAAGCGTACCGAAGGGATTAAACGTCTGACTGATGGTCGCGTGAACGTGCTGGTCGCAACAGACGTTGCTGCACGCGGGATCGACATTCCGGACGTCAGTCACGTCATTAACTTCGATATGCCACGCAGCGGCGACACCTATCTGCACCGCATTGGCCGTACCGGCCGTGCCGGACGCAAAGGTATCGCGATCTCTCTGGTCGAAGCGCATGACTACCTGCTGCTGCAGAAAATTGGCCGCTACGTTGATGAGCCACTGAAAGCACGCGTTATTGATGAGCTTCGCCCGACCACACGTGCACCGAGTGAAAAAATGACGGGCAAACCGTCTAAAAAAGCGCTCGCAAAACGTGCTGAGAAAAAAGAGAAAGAAAAAGAGAAGCCGCGCGTGAAGCAGCGCCACCGCGATACCAAGAATATTGGTAAACGCCGTAAACCAAGCTCTGCCGCACCAGAGACGAAAACTGAAGAGTAAAAAAAAGCCGGGGAAAACCCCGGCTTTTTTATTCCACCCCCGAGACTGAAACCTTACAGGCTTTCAGTAAAGGTACGCGCAATAACGTCGCGCTGCTGTTCCGGGGTCAGAGAGTTAAAACGTACTGCATAACCTGATACACGAATGGTCAGCTGTGGGTATTTTTCCGGGTGCTTAACCGCATCTTCCAGCGTTTCACGACGCAGCACGTTCACGTTCAGGTGCTGACCACCTTCAACGCGCACTTCCGGTTTTACTTCCATTGGGATTTCACGGTATTCAATTTCGCCCAGTTTGTTCACTGGAACGATTTCATCTTCAGCAAAACCCGCTTTCGCTACTACACAGCGCGCTTCATTTTTCTCGCTGTCCAGCAGCCAGAAAGAGTTGAGCAGGTCGTCATTTGCAGCTTTAGTAATCTGGATACCTGTAATCATGTATTGCCTCCCTTAGGCTACATTAACTGGTGTCGGCCTCGCGCGGCCAATTGGTAAAACCATTGTTTCTTGTGTGTATATATATCACTCGCACCCCGGTCATTTATTGATTTAAATCAACAAAAACACCAACCACACAAAGAGTGTGGTTTGATTTTATTGCTCCAGATCAATTTCATTGCTTTGCCAGCTCAACTCCTTTCGCATCTATTCAAAATAAATTGAATGACTTACGGTGATTTTATGCCTGGGATTTTGCACCCCGGGTTTTAGCGGTTAAGCTAGGCGCAGAATGTGATTCGCAGGAGAGCGAGATGACGACACCGTTGACCTGGCACGATGTGCTGGCAGAAGAGAAACAGCAGCCCTATTTTATTAACACCCTCAGCACCGTTGCGGCAGAGCGGCAGTCTGGCCAGACGATTTATCCGCCACAAAAAGATGTTTTCAACGCGTTTCGCTATACCGAACTCAGCGATGTGAAAGTTGTTATCCTCGGCCAGGATCCTTACCACGGACCGGGACAGGCTCACGGGCTTGCTTTCTCTGTACGTCCTGGGGTTGCTATCCCCCCTTCGCTTCTGAACATGTACAAAGAACTCGAAAAGACCGTGCCCGGGTTTACCCGGCCCACTCATGGTTATCTGGAAAGCTGGGCGCGCCAGGGCGTGCTGTTACTGAATACGGTACTCACCGTACGTGCCGGTCAGGCACATTCTCACGCCAGCCTGGGCTGGGAAACCTTTACCGATAAAGTCATCAGCCTTATCAACGAGCATCGTGAAGGGGTGGTGTTTTTACTGTGGGGTTCCCACGCGCAGAAGAAAGGGGCGATTATCGACAGGCAGCGTCATCATGTCCTGAAGGCACCGCATCCGTCACCGCTGTCAGCGCATCGTGGTTTCTTTGGTTGTAATCATTTTGTTCTGGCGAACGAGTGGCTGGAAAAACGTGGCGAAACGCCAATTGACTGGATGCCAGTGTTACCGGCTGAGAGTGAGTAACGCAGCGGATGTGCCCGTTTTAGCGGGCACATCCGACGCACAGTATTATGCTTTATTCTGACGCCACCATTCCGCCAGCAGTACGCCAGTCGCAACGGAAACGTTCAGACTTTCAACATTGCCTGTACCGTCGATAGAGACGCTCAGATCCGCGCTGGAAAGCGCAGCATCCGACAGGCCATCACGCTCCTGACCCAGCACCAGTACCATTTTACGCGGCAGTGTTGCTTTAAACAGCGGCGTAGCGGCATGGCTGGAGGTTGTGACGATGACATATCCCGCATTACGGAACTGCTCAATAGCATCCAGAACGCTGTCGCCGGTGATCGGCTGAACATGCTCTGCCCCGCCCTCTGCGGTACGGATCGCGGCACCCGATTCCAGCAGCGCGGCATCCTGTAACAGCACGCCTTTCACGCCAAAGTGCGCGCAGCTACGCATCATTGCGCCCAGATTATGCGGGTTGCCCACATCTTCAAGCGCCAGCACGCAGTCATCGGCTTCCGCCTGGCTAACCCACTGCTGTACGGTAGTCCCGTTACGTTTTTTGATCAGGAAGCACACGCCACCGTGGTGTTCAGTGCCTGATGCTTTCGTCAGCTCAGCGTCATCCACCACATGGTAGGCTTTACGGTTTGCCGCCATCCAGCGCAGCGCTTCTTTAAAGCGCGGGGTTACGCTCTGGATAAACCATGCGCGAACGATGCACTCAGGACGGCTCTGGAACAGCGCCTGGCAGGCATTCTCGCCATAGACTCGGGTCTCTTCTGCACGCTGACGGCGCAGCACTTCCGGGTCAATAAAGCTTTTCCCGCTGATGCCGCCGTGATCGGCTTTTTCAGGCGCCTCATCACCAGGGGCGCGAGAAACGGTACGCCAGGGTGATGAACCCTCGCGCGAGAAATCATCGCGTTTGCGATCGTCACGCTTGCGGTCATCACGTTTGCGGTCATCACCGCGGTTATTTCTGTCATCGCGGGCGGGGCGACGGCCACCGTCTGCACGAGAAGACGCCGGACGCCCGCCACCTTTTCCGGTACGCGGATTTTGGGTGCGTTTATCAGAGTCATCATCACTGCGGACATACATCACTTTGACCTTGCCGCTTTTGTTTTTCATTTCGTCGTTCATGCTTTTCTCCACCAGCGCTGCGCGAAGCGCGCAGATTACCCGATGTGCAAGCTCATAGCCATAAATTCGTACAAAAGCCTGTGACTATTGTTCTCATTGAATAAAACGCATTGTCGTTTCAAACAGGCTGAATGATAATATGTAACATATTAGAAACATTATCGGCATTCTGCCGCTGTCCCACGGCTCTATCAGAGGTTAGTTATGAATACCGTATGTGCCAACTGTCAGGCTCTTAATCGCATTCCGGACGATCGGATTGAAGATGGTGCGAAATGCGGGCGTTGTGGCCATGAACTGTTTGATGGCGATGTTATCAACGCTACGGGTGCTACGCTGGACAAACTCCTCAAGGACGATCTTCCGGTGGTTGTCGATTTTTGGGCACCGTGGTGTGGTCCGTGCCGTAGCTTCGCGCCAGTCTTCGAAGATGTTGCCGAAGAACGTAGCGGCAAAATGCGTTTTGTTAAGGTCAATACCGAAGCAGAACGTGAGCTGAGCGCACGCTTTCGCATTCGCAGCATCCCAACCATCATGATTTTCAAAAATGGTGAAGTGATCGACATGCTTAACGGTGCCGTTCCTAAAGCACCGTTTGATAGCTGGTTAAACGAATCGTTGTAACATTAACGGGGCGCATCTTGTGCCCCGTTCCTTCCTCTGCGAAAATAGGGTTTTTCCTGCACTTCGCCCATGACTGATAACGCTGTTCTTCAACTGCGCGCCGCACGCCTGGCCCGCGCGACTCGCCCTTTTCTTGCCCGCGGCAATCGTATTCGCCGCTGTCAGCGTTGTCTGCTGCCGCTAAAAGTTTGTCTGTGCGAGACCCTTGCGCCGAGCACCGCGAAGAGTCGTTTTTGCCTGGTCATGTTCGATACCGAACCAATGAAACCCAGCAATACCGGACGCCTTATTGCCGACATTCTGCCGGATACCGCGGCATTTCAGTGGTCACGCACGGAACCGCCTCAAGCCCTGCTCGACTTAGTGGCAAACCCGGACTATCAACCAATGGTCGTATTTCCGGCCTCGTATGCTGGCGAAGATCGCCAGGTGCTTTCGGCACCGCCATCTGGTAAACCGCCGCTGTTTATTATGCTGGACGGAACCTGGACCGAAGCGCGAAAAATGTTCCGCAAAAGTCCTTATCTCGATTCATTGCCGGTGATTTCGGTCGACCTTTCCCGCGTCTCGGCCTACCGCCTGCGAGAAGCGCATGCTGACGGGCAGTACTGTACTGCTGAAGTGGCGATTGCCCTTCTGGATTTAGCGGGAGATACCGTCGCGGCAGGTGCGCTGGGGAGCCATTTCTCCCGCTTTCGTGAACGTTACCTGGCAGGAAAAACCGTTCATAAGGGCAGCGTCACAGCAACTGAGACAGAAAACGTTTAAAATCATCAGGTCGCTTGCATTCACAGGAGGCCTGCATGAGCCAGCGAGGGTTAGAAGCGCTACTTCGTCCTAAATCCATTGCCGTTATCGGCGCATCAATGAAACCGGACCGCGCAGGCTATCTGATGATGCGTAACCTGCTGGCCGGCGGATTTAATGGCCCCGTCATGCCCGTGACGCCTGCCTATAAGGCTGTTCAGGGGGTGCTGGCATGGCCGGACGTGCAGAGCCTGCCTTTCATACCGGACCTTGCCATCCTGTGTACAAATGCGAAACGTAATCCAGCCCTGCTGGAGTCGCTCGGCAGGAAAGGATGTAAAACCTGCATTATTCTCTCGTCTCCGCCCGAACAGCAGCCGGAGCTTCTGGCATGCGCGAGTCGCTACCAGATGCGCATTCTTGGGCCAAACAGTCTGGGCCTGCTCGCCCCGTGGCAAGGGCTGAATGCCAGCTTCTCCCCGGTCCCTATCCGCAAAGGCAAACTCGCATTTATTTCGCAATCGGCTGCGGTATCGAACACGATCCTCGACTGGGCGCAACAGCGTGAGATGGGGTTTTCCTACTTCATTGCTCTGGGTGACAGCCTGGACATCGACGTTGATGAACTGCTCGATTTTCTGGCTCGCGACAGCAAAACCAGCGCCATTCTTCTTTATCTTGAGCACCTGAGCGACGCCCGTCGTTTTGTATCAGCTTCCCGTAGCGCGTCCCGTAACAAACCGATTCTGGTGATCAAAAGCGGGCGTAGCCCCGCCGCCCAGCGTCTGCTGCAGTCGCATTCCGGCATGGATCCCGCCTGGGATGCCGCGATTCAACGCGCAGGTTTGTTACGGGTTCAGGATACACACGAGCTTTTTTCCGCCGTCGAGACGTTAAGCCATATGCGTCCATTACGCGGTGAGAAGTTAATGATTGTCAGTAATGGCGCGGCTCCTGCCGCACTTGCACTGGATGAACTGTGGCTGCGCAATGGCAAGCTGGCCACCCTGGGTGAGGAGACGCTACAACGCCTGAAAGAGGCGCTGCCGGCAAGCGTTAGCCCAGGCAATCCCCTCGATTTGCGCGATGACGCAAGTAGCGATCACTATATCAGGGCGATCTCCCTTTTACTGGATAGCCAGGATTTCGACGCGCTGATGATTATTCATTCCCCCAGCGCGGTCGCTCCCGGGAGTGAAAGCGCGCGCGCACTGATTGACGCCGTCCGGAACCATCCTCGTGGTAAATATGTCACTCTGCTGACCAACTGGTGCGGTGAGTTCTCTTCCCAGGAGGCACGACGCCTGTTCAGTGAAGCCGGTCTGCCCACCTACCGCACTCCGGAAGGCACGATTACGGCGTTTATGCATATGGTTGAGTATCGCCGCAACCAGAAGCAGCTCCGTGAAACCCCGGCTTTACCGGGTAACCTGACGGCGAACACCGCCGATGTTCATCGGCTTTTACAGCAGGCTATCGAAGAGGGAGCCACCTCGCTTGATACGCACGAAGTGCAGCCGATTCTGGGCAGTTACGGGATGCAAACCCTGCCCACCTGGATTGCCGGCGACAGCGCCGAAGCCGTGCATATTGCCGAACAGATTGGCTATCCCGTTGCCCTCAAGCTTCGCTCACCGGACATCCCGCATAAGTCTGATGTCCAGGGGGTGATGTTATACCTGCGGACTGCGACCGAGGTACAGCAAGCCGCTGATGCCATATTCGACCGGGTCAAAATGGCCTGGCCTCAGGCTCGGATCCACGGGCTGCTGGTGCAAAGCATGGCTAATCGCGCTGGCGCTCAGGAGCTGCGCGTGGTGGTTGAATACGATCCTGTCTTTGGCCCGCTTATCATGCTGGGGGAAGGCGGCGTCGAGTGGCGTCCTGAGGAGCAGGCGGTCGTGGCTTTGCCACCACTGAACATGAACCTGGCGCGCTATCTGATCATTCAGGCCATCAAAAGCAAAAAAATCCGGGGCCGAAGCGCGCTGCGCCCTCTTGATATTGCCGGGTTGAGTCAGTTCCTGGTGCAGGTGTCTAACCTGATTGTTGATTGCGCGGAGATCCAGCGGCTGGACATCCACCCGCTGCTCGCCTCCGGCAGTGAGTTTACGGCCCTGGACGTCACGCTGGATATCGCGCCTTTCGAGGGTGACAGAGAGAGCCGCCTTGCGATCCGCCCGTATCCTCTGCAACTGGAGGAGTGGGTGGAGATGAAAAACGGAGAGCGCGCGTTGTTCCGCCCTATCCTGCCGGAAGATGAACCGCAGCTGCGCACGTTCATCTCTCAGGTAACGAAAGAGGATCTTTACTATCGCTATTTTAGCGAAATCAACGAATTTACCCACGATGATTTAGCCAATATGACCCAGATCGACTACGATCGAGAAATGGCATTTGTCGCCGTTCGTCGTTCCGATAAGGGCGATGAGATCCTCGGCGTTACGCGTGCTATTTCCGACCCGGATAATGTTGATGCGGAGTTTGCTGTGCTGGTGCGCTCCGATCTGAAAGGGTTGGGTCTGGGGCGACGGCTGCTGGAAAAACTCATCAGTTATACGCGAGATCACGGATTGTTACGCCTCAATGGCATTACTATGCCTAACAATCGCGGTATGGTGACCCTGGCGCGAAAACTTGGATTTGACGTTGATATTCAGCTGGACGAAGGTATTGTGGCCTTATCCCTGAGCCTGATATCAGCGGATAAAGCCGAGTAAGCTACTGGAAATGTTACCCACTTTGGACGGGACTGGTGGTATCATTGTCCGCTTATGTTGTTTGCATGGTACAGACAACCCTTCAATGAACAGAGAAGAAACGCACTGTGATGTTGTCAAAATTTAAGCGTAATAAACATCAACAACACCTTGCTCAACTACCGAAGATTTCTCAGTCAGTTGATGATGTAGAGTTCTTTTACGCTCCCGCCCATTTTCGGGAGACGCTTCTGGAAAAGATTGCCAGTGCCACGCGTCGCATTTGCATTGTGGCCCTGTATCTTGAACAAGATGAAGGTGGGCGCGCGATCTTAAATGCGCTCTATGAAGCCAAGCGTCAACGTCCGGAACTGGATGTTCGCGTGCTGGTCGACTGGCACCGCGCTCAGCGTGGCCGTATAGGCGCTGCTGCTTCAAACACCAATGCTGACTGGTATTGCCGCACGGCGCAGGAAAATCCTGGCGTCGATGTGCCCGTTTACGGCGTACCTGTAAATACCCGAGAAGCGCTCGGCGTCCTTCATTTTAAAGGGTTCATCATTGATGACAGCGTGCTGTACAGCGGCGCGAGCCTGAATGATGTTTACCTCCATCAGCTCGATAAATATCGATATGACCGTTACCATCTGGTTCGTAATCCGCAGATGGCGGATATCATGTTTAATTGGGTTGATAAGAACTTAGTACAGGGTCGCGGCGTAAATCGTCTTGACGATCCACACCGTCCTAAAAGCCCGGAAATTAAAAATGATATCCGCGCGTTCCGCCAGGAACTGCGTGATGCGGTCTACCATTTCCAGGGCGATGCCAATAACGAAGAGCTATCTGTTACACCGCTGGTGGGGTTAGGCAAATCAAGCTTGCTGAACAAAACGATTTTCCACCTGATGCCGTGTGCGGAGCAGAAACTCATCATCTGCACCCCTTACTTCAACCTTCCCGCCGTGCTGGTGCGTAATATCATTCAGCTGCTGCGTGATGGTAAAAAAGTTGAAATTATCGTCGGTGACAAAACGGCTAACGACTTCTTTATTCCTGAAGATCAACCGTTCAAGATTATCGGTGCCCTCCCTTATCTCTATGAGATTAACCTGCGCCGTTTCCTGAGCCGTTTACAGTATTACGTTAACACTGACCAGCTGGTCGTGCGTCTGTGGAAAGATGAAGACAACAGTTATCATCTGAAAGGGATGTGGGTCGATGATGAATGGATGCTGCTTACGGGCAATAACCTGAACCCTCGCGCCTGGCGTCTGGATCTCGAAAATGCCATCCTGATCCATGACCCGAAACATGAGTTAGCGACCAGTCGTGAACGTGAGCTTGAGCTTATTCGCACGCATACCACTGTGGTTCAGCATTACCGTGAACTGCAGAGCATTGCCGATTACCCGGTGAAAGTCCGCAAGCTTATTCGTCGCCTGCGTCGAATCCGTATTGACAGACTTATCAGCCGTATTCTGTGATGTCCAGGCCCTGTCAGCGACAGGGCTTTTTTTTGGAGTCCGCTAATGCGTGTTCTTCTCTTGCTGAGTGCTCTCTTTCTCAGTGGCTGTAGCCACATGGCTAACGATAGCTGGTCCGGGCAGGATAAAGCGCAACACTTTCTCGCCTCCGCGATGTTGTCCGCTGCCGGTAATGAGTATGCACAACATCAGGGGTACAGTCGGGATCGTAGTGCGGCAATCGGCCTGATGTTCTCTGTAAGCCTTGGGGCTTCAAAAGAACTGTGGGATAGCCGCCCCGCGGGGAGCGGCTGGAGCTGGAAAGACTTTGCCTGGGACGTAGCCGGTGCCACGACCGGCTATGCCGTGTGGCAGATGGCTCGCTATTAGAGACGAATACCTTTACCCTTTCGATGCAGCATCAGGGAGACAATAAAGGCCAGTGCCCCCATCACCGTCACGTACCAGAAGAAGGTTGTTTCCGTTCCCCATGATTTAAGCGACAGCGCGACGTACTCCGCAGAGCCACCGAACAGCGCATTGGCGACCGCATAAGAAAGCCCTACCCCCAAAGCGCGTACCTGTGCCGGGAACATCTCAGCCTTCAGGATCCCACTGATCGATGTGTAAAAACTGACAATGACCATCGCCAGCATGACCAGACCAAAGGCGGCATACGGTGAGGAAACGTGCTGAAGCGCAGTTAAAATGGGAACAGTACATAACGCGGACATGCCGCCAAAGATCAGCATTGATGTGCGACGCCCTATTTTATCGGAGAGCGCGCCAATAAGTGGCTGAATCAGCATAAAGACGAACAACGCGACGGTCATGATAGCGCTGGCGACGTTGGCGTGCATGCCCGTGGTGTTCACCAGATATTTTTGCATGTAGGTGGTGAAGGTGTAAAAGCTGAGAGAACCGCCCGCGGTGAACCCGAGAACCATCAGGAAAGCTTTGCGGTTACGCCACAGCCCTTTAAACGACCCCGCCTCCTTCAGCGCCCGGACCTCTTTTTGCGAGGTTTCATCCAACTGACGACGCAACCAGAGTGCGACGACCGCCAGTACAGCGCCCATCGCGAAAGGAATTCGCCATCCCCACTCATGAAGCTGGCTGTCGGTAAGGACCTGCTGCAGAATAACCACCACCAGAATGGCCAGAAGCTGGCCACCAATAAGCGTGACGTACTGGAAAGAGGCGTAAAACCCTTTCCGGCCCTCAAGGGCAATTTCACTCATGTAAGTGGCGCTGGTACCGTATTCTCCTCCAACAGAAAGTCCCTGGAACAGACGAGCCAGTAGCAAAAGAGCCGGCGCCCATGTCCCGATAGCGTCATAACCGGGGAGACAGGCGATCACCAGCGAGCCAAAGCACATCATGCAGACCGAAATCAGCATGGATGCCTTACGTCCTCGACGGTCTGCGATCCGTCCAAACAACCATCCACCAATGGGGCGCATTAAGAAGCCCGCAGCAAATACGCCAGCCGTTTGCAGAAGCTGTGTGGTGGTGTTTCCGGACGGGAAGAAGATATGTGCGAAGTAAAGTGAACAGAATGAGTAGACGTAAAAGTCGAACCATTCCACCAGGTTCCCTGAAGAGGCACTGACGATTGCCCATACCCTTCTACGGGAATCACTGGCAGCCAGCGTCCCGTTCGATGTTATGCTTTCTGTCATTGTGATTATGCTCCTGCCATAAAAACGGCATGCTGAGTCCTGAGAACTCACGATCTTGTAAAGCAAATGTTATTATTTTGTTATAAATAACATTGAGAGTAAGATCACATTTTCTGTTAGCAAGGTAAGTTATAGGATAAAGACTAAGGGTCGTTGGCTGGTGTGGCGGTATACAGTCTGATGCCGTCTCCGGCTGCGGGAAAAACCCAAAGCAAAAAACCCCGCACCATACGGTACGGGGTTCTTTTAATTGATGCCTGGCAGTTCCCTACTCTCACATGGGGAGACCCCACACTACCATCGGCGCTACGGCGTTTCACTTCTGAGT